>Ga0210398_10006340_pt1 | contig 10885 bp, 8 predicted proteins | sample IncBWC4OmetaG_FD_161047 | JGI IMG/M metagenome (GOLD analysis project Ga0210398, IMG submission 161047) | Forest soil microbial communities from Barre Woods Harvard Forest LTER site, Petersham, Massachusetts, United States - Inc-BW-C-4-O | ecosystem: Environmental > Terrestrial > Soil >... | reverse complement strand
CATCCACCGCTCGACCCAAAATATGCAGGATCCCATCTCGATCCAGACGACCAAGATCGCCGGTATTGTACCATCCCCCCTGAAAGCTTCGAGAACTGAGACCGGGGTTGTTACGATATCCGCTTGCCATGGCCGGAGATCGCACCTCAATAATGCCTATTTCTCCGGTATCCACCAGGCGCCCGTCGACCCGGCGAAACCGGACGTCAACTCCCGGCTGAATACGGCCGGCGGAGGTGAAAGATTCGGGACACGACACGTCATGATCGATCGGCAGGAGCGCACTTACGAGGCCCATTTCGCTTGCTCCATAGGCGTGTCCGATGATCGGACCAAGCCGCTTGCGAGCCCTTAGTCGGAGGCTTTTTGGCGCTGAGGCGCCGATGTGCGTCAGGGATCGAAGCGAAGATAGGTCGCGCGCGTCAATTTCGGGATCGTACATCAACTCAAAAAGCTGAGGTTCGACGAGAAAGAGATCTGTAATCTTCTCCACTTCGATGGTAGCAAGCGTATCGGCCGCTTCATATGCGTCGCGGAGAACAACGCGGCCTCGCCCCAGCAGCGCAATATCCACGAGGACTTGCGAAAGGTACGCCAGCGGACCGTTTATCAATTGAATTCGATCGTGCGGGCTCTTTGCGCTGACCATCGCAGTGTACGCGGCAAAGTCTCGGCAACTGCCTTTTTGCACGCCAGTAGAACCGCCAGATGAAGAGACGACGGCCAGGTCGTTCGGATCGGCCAACACGTCAATCGGATCCATCGACGCTGACGCAGCCAAGGCATCCAATCGGCCTCTGGATCCAACTTTGTCGATGCCAACCGTGACGAACGGCACACCGACTCGCAGGCCGAGGTATCGTATGGTCTCAGGGAACACAACGAGCAGATCCGGTGCGATCTGGTCGACCAAGGCCCGCCGCTGGGCCTCCGTCGGCGGCACCGAAAGATAGACCGTTGCGGCCCCCAAAACGTGGGCTGCATAGCGAATCGCAATTGCTTCCGGCCGGTTCGGTGCGAACATGCCGAGCAAAGTGCCGCGACGGATACCCAAATCGCGCAAGACGTGCGCATACCGAAAAATCAGAGCGAGCAGGGCCTCGCCAGAGAGGCTCTCATCGCCATAACGGAGAACTGCGGAGCGCCCGGCGCGCCGCAGCTCTCGAAGCAACTTTGCTATATATACATAAACGTTATTTTCGATCGCCACCGTCGTTCTCCAAAAGGGCGTGATCGCCCCTGTATTGTTTTGCCCGTCCGGGCTTTTGATGTGAAGTTGAGTTGCTTAGAACCGACGCCGTTCACCGCCGCCGAAGTGAAAGCCCCCGCCAAAGGCGCGTCGCTGCGGCCGGAAGGCCTGCGCGCGTGACCGCATGGCTCGGGACCAGCCGTCGCTGCGTGGCCACGCAAACTCTCCCGGCATCGGGCGATCTGCCCGCCGGTCGCCGCCTTCACCGAACCGATCCGGCAGAGCCGGGGCGATTCTCCTGGCATCAACGCCGCGGTCGCCTGCCATTTCATGGGCTGCATCGGGATGATGGACATCGGTATGATCCCTGAACACATCGCTATGCTCAATGTCAGCACGATCCCTGAATGCCTCGCGAGCAGCCGCCTCGTTGGCGACGCCGAAACGCCTCGTCAGGCTGGCGTTCTCATACGGAACGCCGTGACGATGCGCCGGATCATGAGCCCAGGTGTCGTTGGCGACATTGATGTTGGTATGGTTGAAGACGTTAAAGCGGTTGACGTTGATGATGACATTATGATTCCACCAGTCGCACCCGCCCCAAATGGCTGCACCGACCGCCACACCTGTGGCGAACGAGACCACGCTGCTGGCGACGAATCCGGGCGGAGACCAATAGAACGGCGGATAGTCCGGATAGCCCCAGGCGCCATACGCCACGGCCGGATCGTAGACCGGGACGTAATAAACATCTGGGTTGACCGGTTCGATCACGATAGGTGGCGGAACGTTGGAAGCGGCCACGCCAGCCGGTGCCGGCGCCACCGTCACCACTTGCTGCGGTGTTGATTGCAGGTTTCCTGCCGCTTGCGCTTCGGCGCGCAGCTTCTGCACCGCGGCCAGTACGTCCTGTTGCTGTGCCAAAAAGGCGTCGCCGAGCTGCTGCGTCCAGTCGAGCTTATCGCTCATCATCTGCAACGTTTGCGGCACTGCGGTGAGCGCCTTGACGCTTGGATCCCACGATTGCGTCTGCATCGCATCCTGAAGCGCCTGGCCATTGACCATTGAATTGTCATGCGACCATCGCGCCGCCTCGACGACCTCGAGCGGATAGGTCGAGGCCATCAGGACCTGGGTCAGAAGCGGATCCGGATAAAGCGCGATCGGCGCCACCAGCTGATCGATCTGTCCTTCGGACAACTTCTCTTCAATCGGCGTCTGGGTCTGGGCCGGCGCCGTAGCGGTGACGTCCTGGGCGCGAGCCGGCGCAGCCGCAAGACCCCACATCAACACAAGCGGCGCTGCACACAAAGCGAGCCGGCAAAGCGCTATCTTCGTTTTACTTTTCATCTTTCGTCTCCTTTTATCGAATGCCTGGGTCACTGACCGCCATCGGACATCTCGGGGCACGCGATGGCGATCGCGTGCTCACTCAGGAGCAGATGCGCTGGTTGTTGTGCCAATAGCAGGCCGAGCCGCGGCGATAGGCGTAGACGTTGCCATACCGTCCCACCACCACCGCGCCGTTCCGGTTGAGACCAACGGCGCCGCGAGAGCCGATGCAGCCGGCTCCAAACGCACTCCTGCCACAGGAGAAAGCATTGGCGTCGGATACGCTGAGGACGACACCGAGCAATCCTGCAATAGCAACCGCGGCAAGCTTGGCGCGTGACTTTCGCGACACGACAGGGAAACGAGTCATCGTCTTCATGTTTTGAAATTCCTTTTTCATTCAATTGTGAATATCGCGGGCTCGCCGCTTGGCCTGCCCGCTCGCAGCAGACAAATGATCCAGCCAATCACCGAAAACAAATACCGCTTCAATATGCAGGTATCGGCGCGGGCTATAGGCTGCCGCGATCGCTCTCTTCTGCAACCCGACGACAGCACGGCGCGATCGATTTTCGTGATATTTGATCGATGATTCGCTTTGGCGGGTGCCAATCGCCGACTGAAGTAGACCGACGCGCAAAGCTGGCATTGCTTCGGAAGCGCATCACAGATCCGTGACCCGCCTGGCGTTGGCTTCGACTGGCGGCAGGAAGAACGGTCGTCACGAAGCCCGGCGAAGTCCGTCGCGAACCAAAAGAGCCCCACTCTTGAGCTTGCGAAAAATGCGGAACAATGGATGATATCCGGGCGCAACTCTACGTAGGGCATATGCAGTTCCGCCAACTCCGATATTTCGTGAAAATTGTCGACGCTGGCAGCTTTTCCCGCGCGGCTTCGGTCGTTCATGTCGCGCAGCCGGCCCTGAGCCAGCAAATCGCCGAGTTGGAAGAGCGGCTCGGCGTCATGCTTCTTCAGCGTAGCGCAAGAGGCGTCCGGCCGACCGCCGCGGGCGAGATTCTCTACAGGGAAGCGTCAACAATCCTGCACCAACTCGATCAATTGCCGAGCGCTATCCGCCCGAGCAGCGGCGTACCCGAAGGCACGGTGAGCTTGGGTTTCGTCTCTTCGCTGGCCTCGAAGCTGGTCGGAGGTATCCTGGAAGAGTGCCGCATGAGCTTGCCAAAGGTGACCATCCGAGTGTCGGATGCAGATAGTCTCGGCTTGGAGAGCCGAATTGCCGCGGGCTCGGTCGATCTCGCTATCCTTTACGATGACGAATTCACGACCGCGCTGACGCGCAAGCCGCTGTTCCGGCAGAATCTGTATGTAATCTCTCTGGAGCCGCTATCCGGTCAGACGAACGTCATCTCGCTCCGACGGATCGCGGAAATGCCGTTGGTGCTTCCCGGGCTGACCAATGGACGCCGCGTCCTGATCGAGCGTGTCTTCGCCGACGCGAAGCTGAAACCTAACGTCGCGCTGGAAGCGGATTCGCTCGCCAGCGAAATGTGGGCGGTCCGAAATAAGGTCGGTTGTACGATCCTGCCGGTCGGCGACATGTCCCACTTCGGGCCCAATGCCTTTGCAAAGCCACTAATGATCGAACCGCCGATCTACTTTACCTGCTCGCTCGTCCATTCGGCCGATTTCCCTCTCACCAACGCCGGCGAAGCCGTGCGGGCTTTCCTGCTAGAATTCATTGAGCGTCGCGTGAGCCAAGCCGACATGCCGGGCACGGAGTGGATTGCCAACAACTGAGTTCGGTCGGGACCAACGATTACCCGACAGATCAAGGATGCTGTCCATGGCCGTCTTCGTGAACCAGCGCCAGACGGCTAACTTCCTTGATGCCGTGGCCTTCCAGATCCGCCAGTACGGCCTCGTCCGACAGAGGCAACTTGCATGAATGCTTCCAGTCATGCTGCGCGGTCTCGACCAGTCGCCTCACCACGTGTTTCGAAGAGGTTTCGACTGCAAGTTCTCGCCGGTCATCGAAGCTTCCAGGACTGAGATTGATCGAGCCGACGATCGCCCGTTCGTCATCGGCGATCATGATCTTGCCGTGAAGCTTCAGGTGCTTCAGAGCGCGGACATTGGCTCCAACATCATGCACGATACGCAAACCACTGACACCCTCAAACAGCTTTTTCTTCTTTAGCTTATGCAGGGCGCGGGACATGATGCGAACGCGAACTCCGCGTTTGGCTGCGCGGACCAGCCGCTCGATGATCACCATATCCTGGTAACGCTCGTTCTGCAGCCACAGCGTTTCGTGGGCGCCGTCTATGAAATCGGCAATGCGCTCGCGGCCGTTATTGGGACACCAGATCAGGCCTGAACCGGCCCTCGGCTCGAACGGCTGCTCGAGCCAGTCGGCGTTGAAACATCGCACCATCTCCGAGATCTCCGTCTTGGAGGTCGTTTCGACGGCGTAGTCGCGGGTCTCGGTAAGGTCACGCGTTTCCCAGTTAAGCGATTCGATGAATCCGATTCTGTTGTCGACCACCATCGATTTCTGGTGCGTGACCGCGAATTCGGTGCTACTGCCGTGCACTTCCACGCCAGCCGCAAGCAGCGCCTCGCGCGCGACCTGGTTGTCGGTGGTGCCGTCTCGCCTTGACGGATTCAGCATCACGCGAACATGCACACCACGCCGCCTGGCGGCGATCACAGCCTCCAGCAAGGACGGATCAGTAAACAGAAACATCCGGATATTCAGCGCATTCCGGGCGGCCTTGATAGGGTCGATGATGGCATCTGCGCCATCGTCGGGTAGAACGATCAATCTGTGTGACACGATCTTGTTTCCTTCATTCATGCAGCATCGGCCACGCGGGACACGCTGGTTCCGCGCTGGATGCGATGTAGCCCGGCGAACACACCGCCGCGGGCAATCAGTGTTTCATGGGTCCCCTCTTCCACCACCACCCCGTCTTTCAGGACGATGATCTTGTCCGCGTCGATCAGCGTACTGAGGCGATGCGCGATCATGATGACCGTGCGGCCTTTCATTAGCCGGCGCAGCGCTTCGATCACCAGGTGTTCCGACTCCGTGTCCAGCGCGGCGGTCGGTTCGTCCAGCACCAGGATGGGGCTGTTACGGATGACCGCGCGGGCAATCGCGATGCGCTGGCGCTGACCGCCCGACAGTGTATTGCCATGCTCGCCGACCACCGCGTCGTAACCCAGCGGCATACGGCTGATGAATTCATCTGCATTCGCGACCTCCGCCGCGGCGATGATCTCGTTGTCGGTCGCCTCGGGGCGGCCATAGGCGATGTTGTCCCGAATGGTGCCCGGGAACAGCATCGTATCCTGCAGCACAAATCCGATCTGAGACCGCAGCGCCGCAAGCTTGTAGTCGGCCACATCGATGCCATCGATCAGCACGTGGCCGAACAAAGGATCGTAGAAGCGCGGCAGCAGGCTCAGCACCGTCGATTTGCCTGACCCCGTCGGGCCCACGAAGCCGACGACCTGTCCCGGCTCTATGGCAAACGAGACCTCGTGCAGCACCGGCTCAACCTTGCTGTATCCAAAACTCACGCGATCGAAGGTGATCGCACCTCTCACCCGCCCCGTGTCAACGGCATCGGCACGCTCCCGGATCACCTCGTCGGCGGAGAGGATTGTCTCGATACGTTCCAGAGCAACGGTGGTCTGCGCAACGGTGCTGGTCATGCTTGCGAGATCCTTAACCGGTTTGAAGAACTGCTTGAGATAGGCGAGATAAACCGTCAGCGCGCCCGCCGTCATGGCTCCCGCAACGATCAGCGACGTCCCTTTCCAGAGCACGATGGCGGTGCAGATCGCCACCACGACGCTGACCACGGGCGACATCAGCGATTTGATCTGCCGCGCCCGAAGCGCAGCCGCGACGGTGGCGTGGCTCGCCGCTTCCAGATGGGCCATTTCGAGGTCCTGCCGCCCAAACGCTTTTGTGACACGGATCGATCCGAGCCCGCGCTGCACGATCGACAGCACATCGCTTTGCCGTGCGCGCACAGCCCGCGTTGCATCCTTCAGCGTTCTTTTGAAACGAAAAACAAACACGAGTAGGACCGGCGTGAACGCTACCGCGATCAACGTAAAATCCCAGTCGAGCCAGAGCATCAGCCCCACCATGAACAGAATGGTAATGAGGTCGATGGCGATATCTAGCGTGGACGACGACGCGAAATCCTGGATGGTCGCGACGTCGCTGGTGATGGTCGAGACCAGTGCTCCGATTTTCGCGTGGTCGTAATAACGCAACGAAAGCCGGTGCAGGTGTTCGTAGACCCGTAGCCGCAGGTCGTTGGCGACCCACTGCCCGACGCTCGTCGTGTAGTAATTGTCGACATAGCTCGCGATCGCACCGACCAGGGCGATCGCCAGCGTAGTCGCACCGGCAAACAGCGCGACGCCGAGCGTATGCTTGCCGAAGCCGCCATATTCGTGCGCCCAATCGAGCCAGCGCGGCAAATGGTGATTGCCGAGCGCGTCGTCGATGACGAGCTTCAGCGGCCAGGGCGCAGCGAGGCTCGCGCCGATTTCAAATAACATCGCGGTAAACACGATCGCCAGCCGGCCGCGATAAGGTCGAAGAAGCTCGAACACCAAACGTGTCATGTTGCACCTATTGCGCCGAGGCCTGAGGCATTTTTCCGCAATCGCTGGGCGCGGGCTGTCCCACCAGGCGATCCATCATCCATGAGACCGCCGCATTCGCGCTATCGCGGGCGACGAAGCCGTGACCGACGCCAGTCACCCACATCATGGTAACCTTGCCCCCGGCCTTGCATTGCCGTTGCATGTAGGCGCGCGTGACATCGGGAGCGACGACATCGTCGGTGGCACCCTGGGCGAGCATCTTGGTCGAAATCATCGTCGAAGCCTCGGTCGGTAGTCAGTTTCGATTTGCCGTCGGCACCCCGTTTGGCAGCGACGTCATTCCATGTGCGAGCGAACACGGAATCGTGCGCCGTATCCTTCGGAGACAGCCGGCTCCGCGAACATCACTTGTTGCCGCGCAGGCATCCGACGATCTGGCCGACGTCAGGAGTATAGCTGCCGCACAGCCAAAACATGTCGGGCCGACAGGCGTCCTGCCTCGCCATGATGCCCTGCGCGAGGCCCGCGCCGCCGCCCAGCGCAAAAACGATCAGCGCGGCGCCAATGATCTGCTTGTAGTTCGGCTCATGAGTTCTCTCCTTTGACAATAAAACTTTGGCCGCGGCCCGCGTGCGGGTTACGATCCAAACGTTGGTGCCTTGATGGGTACAAGCGGCACCCTCTCCTTGGCAGGCTCCGGTTCGCCCTAGATGACCTCATACGCAAACAGCGTTGCGACTAGGGTAATGCCGATCAGACCAGCAAGAAAAATAACGTCCGCTATTCGCTCGATCCGAAAGCTCAATCTGGCTCGATCCGAATAACGGATCGACAGATAAGAAGTCAGCGCGCTCGCTAGGAACGTCACGGCGGCCATCGCCGCATATTCATCGACATGCGACGATCCGTGCTTCGCTTCCGCAAGCTTGACCAATCCGATCAACGTCGCGCACACACCGATCATCGTTCCCGAAACCGGGAGAATGTGGGAAGCCAGATTGTCGCTTTTGGTACGTATCGTGAGACGGTTGGACATGGAACGCTCGGCCCAAGTTTGATTGAAGTGCTTGACTTTAGAAGGAAGACGCCTTGGCAAGCGCCGCGGGATACATCGGGACACTCATGTGCTGGATTGCGGATTGTTGCTGTGATCCGAAGACGTCGCGCTCATCCGTTGACGCCGAGATGTTGGGACGGTCGATGGAAATCTTGATTGCGTTGCAGCTGTCGACGAAGAACGTTCCGAGCACGCGCTCTGGCGGAAGATTCAGGACCCCTGCAATGTTGTCCTTGCTGAAGACGTTGGAATGCAACGCAGCTTCGTAATTCTCGCCCGACGTGAAGATAACGTCGAAGGTCAGACGATTGACGCCGGCATCCTTGCTGCGAATCACCGCAGCCATGTCCAGCAGTCGATACGAGCCGATGGATGCTTCCGAAGCCGGATGATCGGCGATCAGAGAGAGGGTGCGGCTGTCGAGATCGCCGCGATAGCCGACGTCGCCGATATCGAAGTAGCGAGGACGCTCCGTGCCCTGTGCGACCCAGTTGGCGCCGGTCGCGCTGTAATAGGCGATCGAGAACAGGTCGTTCCTGATCACGTCCTCGTTCTGAAGAAGATGATAGAGCGACCAGGCGTAAGCGTCAGGCCCATCGAGACCGAATCGCGACGCGGTCTTCGGCATCGCAAATTGTGTGATGCGGTCGATCTCCTGTTGATGCAGAGAGGCAAGCCGCTCCGGATCGCAATCGACTGTCCGCAACAGGATGGCGGGATTTGAAGCGTCGGCCGTGGTGATCGCAAAATCGGCGTCAGCCAGCGTGTCCGGTCGCTGATCGGCGATCCGCGCGGCGACGGCCTTTTTGATACCGGCATAATTCTCAATGAACACGGGATCGCGCGTTCCGCCCGGCACGATGGCGCCGAACAGGCCGTCCGGGCGCCTGAAGCTAACGACATCCGGCGACAGCGGATAAGCAATATTGCCGCAGTTTCCCCTCCGGCCGGGATAGGCATGGTGAACCAGTTCGCGCGCGACCAGGATCGCGAGCAGAACCGCATGCTCGGCCGACCTGGCCGTGGTTTCGACAATAATTCCGAGTTCGCGCTGCAACCCGCTTACGCGGGCGGCCTGCACGCCGTTGCGGCCATAAACGAGCAGATCATCGGGGAGGTTCGGAAGATCGTCGGCGCCGATATGGATCAAGGACACCTTTCGCAGCCCCAGGCGGCGGGCGCCTTCGAGCTTAATGCTCCAAGGCCGAGGCTTGCCGGCGCGCACCAGGCGGCTGTCACGAATGCCCGCGCTACGGCTATCCCGGGAGAAGAACTGCGTCTTCTCCATCGTGAGAATGCCCTCGGGATACACCTGCAGCTGCGGATGGCTCTCCTGGTAAAGAGCATGCGCTGCAATTGATTGCACGGTGCACCGCCGCGTCGGATTTGGCGCCACGAACACCGCGGTGCCGTCGTCGTAGATTTCGCCAACGAGGCAGTCCGACGGCGAACCGGGATCACACGCCAGCGCGCCTGACTCCAGGATGTGACCGGCGTGATAGGCGAGCCCAGCGTCGATACCGCGCCTGATCATGTCGGATGCAAACAGCGCGCTGTCGCAGGACCTGCCGGCAAGAATGAATTGGGCGCCGCTTTCAAGCGCGGTGATCAGCGGATGAATCCCCATCTGACCTACGATCACGCTCTCGCGCAAAGTATCCTCGCTGAGCTCCGGACCCACACCGGTAAGGCGCAGCGCACCTTTACGAAATTCCCGGACAACAATTTCGGGATCGATCTCGGAGCGAATGATCGCGACCTTAACATCACGAATCCCAAGCTCGCTAAAGACCTCCTTGGCGATTTCGACCATCCAATCGAGATTCCGGTTGCCGCCGGCCATTCCGCCGCTGCCGAGGATCGCCGGGCAGCCGAACTCGCACGCCGCTTCCACCATATGACGGTAATCGGCCTTGACCGAATCGCGCTCGAAATAGGCAGTGCCTGTGCCGAGGTAATAAGGACCCGCATCCATCGATCCGGCATCGCAAACGATCGCATCGACCCGTCCCTTGAGCGCGTGTCGCAGAGATTCAATCGGATAGCCGTATCCGAGCGCGCCGCAGGCCGACACTACGCGGTAGATGAGGTTCGGCATCGAATTGCCCTTGTTGAACGTGGGCAATCCGAAATGGCCTGCCCGCTTGAGGGGCGGACCAATGATCCAGACTGTCGACGAAGACAAATACAGCTTCAATATGCGGGTATCGGCGGAAGCTATAGCCGCGCTTGATCAAGATCATTCGCGCTGGAATGCACATTTGGTGCGGCGACGTTTGACGAGTGGGTTCAATCAATTAGCCATCGCGCCGCCCGCCAGACCTTACCGAAGGCCACGACGAAAGTGGCCCACGCGTGAGCTTCACAGACCCCCTATGCATTCGGCGATCCTTCGCTTGCGAAAACCCAGCGGCACCGTCCGCGCGAACGTTACGCGGCTAACTGGCGCCGCCCATCGGCCTGCGCTATGGCCACATAATCAATCTGTATTTGTGTCGAGCGCAGCTTTCGGCGAGTTGTGCCCGCAGCGGATGCCTCGACTGCATACGCATGAACACTCAGTGATCCTGCTACTACTCTTGCATCTGGTCAAACCGGAAGGAAAATAAATGTCTCAGTCACAATTCACTCGCCGCGGCGTTGCGGCGGTCACTGCAACGGGCATCGCGGCCATCGGGCTGCTCGGCGCGTCGGCAAAATCTGCGAGTGCCTAT
>Ga0210398_10006339_pt1 | contig 10889 bp, 5 predicted proteins | sample IncBWC4OmetaG_FD_161047 | JGI IMG/M metagenome (GOLD analysis project Ga0210398, IMG submission 161047) | Forest soil microbial communities from Barre Woods Harvard Forest LTER site, Petersham, Massachusetts, United States - Inc-BW-C-4-O | ecosystem: Environmental > Terrestrial > Soil >... | reverse complement strand
TTAACCTCCTTCTTCACAATTTGGAATTTACGATCTTCTCCATGATTTCCTCCCTCTGGTATTTACTGATCGGCACCTGGTACTGACCGATGTGGAGGATATTCCCCTCTATGGAATTGATCTTATCGATCGCGATCACATAGGACTTATGCGGCTGAGCAAAGGCAACCGCCGGCAGTTTCTCCTGCAGCATCTTCAGGGTCAGATGGGTGATCACCTTTTTCTCCCGCGTATAGATCGCGACATAATTCTCCAGCGCTTCCGCGAAGAGGATATCCGAAAAATGGATCTTTTCCAATTTGTTATCCGCTTTGACGAATATATGGTCTTCCACAGACTTCGCCGACTGTTGTCCGCGGAAAAAATCATAGGCCTTGTTGGCCGCCCGCAGGAAACGCTCGAAAGGGATCGGCTTCAACAGATAATCCAACACCTCCAGTTCGAACCCCTGGAGCGCATACTTCTCGTACGCAGTGGTGAAAATAACCTTGGGTGCTCCGGCGAAGTGCTTCAGGAAGTCGATCCCCGTCATATAGGGCATCTCGATGTCCAGGAACAGCAAGTCAACCGGCTCCCGCTTCAGCAGCGAATTGAGCTCCACTGCATTCTCGCAGACCCCGCGCAGATCCAGGAAGTCGATCTGGGCCGCATAGCCTTGCAAGCCTTTACGGGCAAAAGGCTCGTCGTCGGTGATGACGCATTTTATCTTATCCATACGTTAAAGTCAACACGGCCTCAAATAAATTTTCTTTTTTCTCTGCGGTCAAACTATGCCGTCCCGGATACAACAGCTCCAGCCGCCGCCGCAGATTCTCCAGCCCGATCCCGCCTTCCTTCCGCATCGGCACCTCCGCCGGCACGCCATTCTCCACTTCGAACCGGATCACCGGCCCTTCGACCTTGGCCTCGATCCGGATATGATATTCTCCGCCCACATATTTGAAGGCATTCTCCACAAGCGGAAGGAAGAGCAACGGATAGACCTGCTGCCCGTTCAGCCGTTCGTCAAAGGCCACCTCCAGCTTCAGCTTCTCCGAGCTCCTGGTCTGCTGCAGCTGGATGAAATTATGGAGATACCGGATCTCCTGGCTCACCGGTACCATCTGCTGCTGGTCATACAGCTGGTAGCGCAGCAGTTCGGAGAACTTTTCGATACTCTCCTTCGCCGCGCCCACATCTTCATCCATCTGGAAATAGACAGTGTTCAGCGCGTTGAACAAAAAATGCGGATGATACTGCGCTTTCAGGAACTTGAGCTCGGTCGCCAGCTGGTCGTTCCGGATCTTCTCCACCAAGAGCTTTTGTTCCACATAGGCCCTGACAAAACCATTTCCCCGCAAAATGGAATAATGCAACATCATGAAAAGCGACACCATCACCGACGCGATCGTCAGGTCATCGATCCCAATCGGATAATCGTTCGCGCCCACATGGATCACAACGCTGGCCGAGCATGCCACCGCAATCGCTGTCACCAGGACGGTCCCGAACTCACGAAAGACCCTCCCTAGTGTAAACTGCCCCTGCACCCTGCTAAACCGCCGCGCATAATATCTGGGAATCCGCGTCATCGGATAAGCCAAAATGATCACCGCCACAATCTCCACCGTATTCTGCCGCAGAGACCGTTTCCAGAACTCATCCTGGTTCGTCAGGTCCGTCACCAATCTAACGACCGTGTAAAACACCAACCCATATAAGCCCGGGAACACATATTTCCAGAAGAATCGCATGACATGCCAAGTTACAGTATCTTTTTCAACCCGGGAATCCGCCGGAAAATCCCGGAGGAAAGCACAAAGCTGGCAACGATGCATAGCACAGTGGCCACCACGAACTTCAGCAACGGCAACCAGTAAAGACCTGTCATTCCCACTGTGATCGCGATCAGGATCGGTGTATGAAAGACATAGACTGCAAATGCGTTATCGGAAAAGAATTTTGCCCAGCGCCCCTGCCGGTTAAATCGGGCCCTAAACAATCCCAGCAGGCCCAGCGAGATGCCGATGCCGGCCAACGCATCGAGCAGCGACATGCCCAGACTTTGCCAGTGCCAACCTCCGTCGTAAAAAGCGCCGTTCTTAACGCCGCCGCCGAAGGCGATCAGCAGCAACCAGACAATCAATCCACCGAAAACGCCGGCAACCCCCCATCGGCGGCTCGTGGCCGTCGGCAACAAAGCCAGCCATCCGTTGCGGTAGGCCAGGGTACCTGCGACAAAAAAGACGATGTACTCCGCGAAGTAGCAGAACTGCATGTTATAAAAGGATGTACCCATGGGCCAGGAGACGCGGACCAGGAAAGTGGCGATCGCGGTGAGACCGATCAGACTGATAAGGACGGCCGTGCGTGGAAAAGCTTTGGCTCGTGCATTCCGGGTGACCGGGGGAACAAGGGAACGCCGTCCGGCATAGACGGTGGAGAAAAAAAGCAGGGCCACACAGAACCAAAGGGGCCCGGTGCCGGAGAGAAAACGGCCTTGCAGAATATAGCGTTGGTAGTCGGGGAAGAACCCGGCGGAAGTATCCCATACCCCTGCAACATAGTAGCAGGTCAACGGCTGGATCACCAGCATAAACAGCAGGGCGGGCAGACCCAGCCGGTAGGCCCTGTCCCGGAGGAAGCGCGCTGCGCCTTTTTTGTCGTAAGCCCCGGGCACGAAGTAGCCGGCAAGAAAAAAGAGGAAACCCATAAAGAAGGATTGGAGGAATTCCTGGTAGGTGAGGAAGGTCAGGTCCTGCGCAATGCCCAGTTTCGCCGGCTCCTTGACATACCAGCTTCCGTGACCGCTATAGGTAACCGCCGCGTGCATACTCAGCACCAGCATGATCATTACCCAGCGGATATTGTCGATAAAGATCAGCCGCGCCGGCCGGGTCGGGGCCACTTGCACGCCGGGGGCAGCGTGGGTAGCGGCGCTGGCGGCGGTGGGGGCGCTGGCGGCGGTGAGGAAAGTGTCCATTGGAAATAGTTTTATGGCCTAAAACTACCTCCCGACCACCACTGACGCAATTTTCTTTGACGTATGGACAACCGGAGGCGACCAATGGATATGGGGAAGACCTGCGGGAGTCATGAGGGAGACATGGGGGAAACGGGCTAGGCAAAATTGTGGAAAAAATTCCCCAACAATGCCCGGGAATCATTGGATTTTTTCCAGAGGGACATGATCCTCATAGAGCCATAACTTGACGATCGAATCGGTAATTTCGACCAATTCCCCAAAACTGTCGGGTTTTCGGACGAAACAGGCAGCCCCCAGTTCGTAGGATGCGCGGCGATCCTGGTGCAGGGTGGAAGTCGTCAACACAATGATGGGGATCTGGCTGAATTTCTTGTTGTTCCGGATCTCTTTCAGTGCCTGCAGCCCCAGCATGCCGGGCATATTGAGGTCCAAAAGGATGAGGGCAGGGTATTCCGCTTCATCGGAATACAAGGCCTGGAGCAGGGTTTCAGCGTTTTCCATAAAAACATAGTCGATCTGTGGGTTCTTTTCAAGAAAAGCATCCAGGATGATCTGCCTGTCGTCAGGATCATCATCTACGATAAAGATAAGCCGCGAGTTACTTTTCATAACATATAGTAGTTGCTGTGGACGACAATATAACCAGTCTATTTCTTTTTTTCCTTGTCGGCATCAGTCCTTTTCGCTAAATTTCCTGCTCCTTCCGGGTGGAACTCCGACCGGAACTTCCCCGCCCAAACTTTATACTAAGACCTTGCCAAATATATGGCTCGGGACTTGTGCTAAAACCACTTTATCAAAAGAAAAAGCTCACTATGGGACTTTCCAAAGAAGCTAAAAAAAGGCCCGCCGCCAAACCCGACACCAATGGCCATACCAATGGCGCCGTTGCCACTAGTTACGTAGATTCTTCGCTGTTGGATGATAAAGAACTTCTCCGGATTTTACTACAGGTCCGGAATGGTAATTTTACGGTCCGCATGCCTATCGGTGAGGTCGGCGTAAAAGGCCGCATCTATGACACGCTCAACGAGATCATTTCGCTGAACGAAGAAATGATGCGTGAGTTCACCAAAGCTGGGAATACGATCGGCAAACAGGGAAAGTTGACCCAGCGCATTGAAGTCCCCAATGCCAAAGGCTCGTGGGCGACCGGCGTCGGCTCCCTCAACTCGCTCATCTCGGATCTCGTTCACCCCACGATCGAGATCGCCCATGTGATCAGCTCGGTGGCAAAAGGCAATCTGTCCCAGAACATGCCGCTGGAGATCGGCGGTCATACGCTTCAGGGAGAGTTCTCCCGCATCGCCCGGGAAGTGAACGACATGGTGAAACAGCTTAACCTCTTCTCGATGGAAGTGACCCGCGTGGCGCGCGAAGTGGGCTCCGAAGGGAAACTGGGCGGCCAGGCGAAAGTAAAAGGCGTCGCCGGGGTTTGGAAAGACCTGACCGACTCGGTCAACCTCATGGCGGGTAACCTGACAGCCCAGGTGCGGAACATCGCCGACGTGACGACCGCCATCGCCAAAGGCGACCTGTCGAAGAAGATCACCGTGGACGTAAAAGGCGAAATTCTCGAATTAAAGAACACCATCAATACGCTCGTCGACCAGCTCAACTCCTTCTCCTCCGAAGTAACGCGCGTGGCGCTCGAAGTAGGGACCGAGGGAAAGCTAGGCGGCCAGGCACACGTGAGGGGGGTAGCCGGTACCTGGAAGGACCTGACCGACTCGGTGAACGCCATGGCCTCCAACCTCACCGGCCAGGTGCGCAATATCGCCGAAGTGACCACCGCGGTCGCGAAAGGCGACCTTTCGCGCAAAATCACCGTCGACGTGAAAGGGGAGATCCTCGAGCTGAAGAACACCATCAACACCATGGTGGACCAGCTCAACTCCTTCTCCTCCGAAGTGACCCGCGTGGCGCGTGAAGTCGGCTCCGAAGGTAAGCTGGGCGGCCAGGCCGACGTGCCCGGGGTAGGGGGAACGTGGAAAGACCTGACCGACTCCGTGAATATCATGGCGGGCAACCTGACGGCCCAGGTGCGCAATATCGCCGAAGTGACCACCGCTGTGGCTACGGGTGACCTTTCCCGTAAGATCGACGTGGCGGTGAGAGGCGAGATCCTTGAATTGAAGAATACCATCAATACCATGGTGGACCAGTTGAACTCCTTCTCCTCCGAAGTGACCCGCGTCGCGCGTGAAGTAGGTTCCGAAGGGAAGCTGGGCGGCCAGGCCGCAGTGGAAGGGGTCGGCGGGGTCTGGAAAGACCTGACCGACTCGGTAAACGGGATGGCCTCCAACCTGACCGGCCAGGTGCGGAATATCGCGGAAGTGACTACCGCGGTTGCCAAGGGCGATCTCTCCCGGAAGATCACGGTGGATGTGAAAGGGGAAATCCTCGAGCTGAAGAACACCATCAATACCATGGTGGACCAGTTGAACTCATTTGGTTCAGAAGTGACCCGCGTGGCGCGTGAAGTAGGTTCCGAAGGAAAGCTCGGCGGCCAGGCCGACGTGCCCGGGGTAGGGGGGACCTGGAAGGACCTGACCGACTCGGTCAACAAAATGGCAGGTAACCTGACCGCCCAGGTGCGCAATATCGCGGAGGTCACTACCGCCGTCGCCAACGGCGACCTCTCCCGCAAGATCACGGTGGACGTTCAGGGTGAGATCCTCGAGCTGAAGAACACCATCAATACCATGGTGGACCAGCTCCGCGGTTTTGCCTCCGAAGTAACCCGGGTGGCGCGTGAGGTCGGTACCGAAGGCAAACTGGGCGGTCAGGCCTTTGTGCCGGGCGTTGCCGGGACCTGGAAAGACTTGACCGACTCCGTCAACGGGATGGCCTCCAACCTCACCGGCCAGGTGCGGAACATCGCGGAAGTCGCCATCGCCGTGGCCAATGGCGATATGTCCAAGAAGATCACGGTGGACGTGCGCGGGGAGATCCTGCAATTGAAAGAAACACTCAATACCATGGTCGACCAGCTCCGGGCATTTGCCTCCGAAGTGACCCGGGTGGCGCGTGAAGTCGGCACCGATGGTAAGCTCGGCGGGCAGGCTTTCGTACCGGGTGTAGCCGGGACCTGGAAGGACCTGACGGACTCGGTTAACTCAATGACCGGTAACCTCACCGCCCAGGTGCGGAATATCGCCGAAGTGACAAAGGCGGTGGCCAGCGGCGACCTGTCCAAAACGGTGGCCATCGACGTAAAAGGTGAAATCCTCGACCTGAAGAATACCATCAACGTGATGGTGGAGCAATTGAACTCCTTCGCCTACGAAGTGACCCGCGTGGCGCGTGAAGTAGGTACGGAAGGTAAGCTTGGCGGGCAGGCCGAAGTGCGCGGCGTGGCCGGTACCTGGAAAGACCTGACCGACTCGGTGAACATGATGGCCTCCAACCTGACCAACCAGGTCCGTGGGATCGCCAAAGTGGTGACCGCCGTGGCAACCGGTAACTTGAAACAGAAGCTGTCCATCGTCTCCCGCGGTGAGGTGGCGCAGTTGACCGATACCATTAATGAAATGATTGATACCCTGGCGCTCTTCGCCGACCAGGTGACGACCGTAGCCCGGGAGGTCGGCGTCGACGGACGCCTGGGCGGCCAGGCCAGCGTACCGGGCGCTTCGGGTATCTGGAAGAACTTGACGGAGAACGTAAACCAGCTGGCCCAAAACCTCACCACACAGGTACGTTCGATCTCCGAAGTCGCCTCCGCGGTAACCAAGGGTGACCTGACCCGTACCATCCGCGTCGAAGCAAAGGGCGAAGTAGAAGCCCTCAAGGATACGATCAACCAAATGATCGCCAACTTGAAGGAAACGACCCTCCGCAACCAGGAACAGGACTGGCTGAAATCCAACCTCGCGAAGTTCACCCAGATGCTCCAGGGCCAAAAGGACCTGTCCTCTGTAACCCAGCGCATCCTCTCCGAGTTGGCGCAGGTCGTCGTCGCGCACTACGGCGCCTTCTACATCCTCAAACAGGACGAGGATACCCGCGAAGACCGGCTGCGCCTTTTTGCCGCTTATGGGTATAGGAGTGATAAGAACATCCCCACCGAATTCGCCATCGGTGAAAGTCTCGTCGGGCAGGTGGCCTTCGAGAAGGAACGGATCATCCTGTCCAATGTTCCCGGCAACTATATCCGGATCAGCTCGGGTCTCGGCCGCGCCAAGCCAGCCAACCTGATCATCCTGCCGGTGCTGTTTGAGAACAAGGTAAAAGCCGTTATCGAGCTGGCTTCCCTCGATATCTTCAGCGAGACGCACCTCGACTTCCTCAGCCAGCTGACCGAATCCATCGGGATTGTGCTCAACACTATCGAAGCCAGCACGAGGACCGAAGAGCTGCTGGAGCAGTCGCAGTCGCTGGCCGGTGAGCTGAAGATCCAGCAGGAAGAGCTGAGAAGAACGAACGATGAGCTGCAGGATAAAGCGCTTCTCCTTGTAAAACAAAAGAATGAAGTGGAAGCCAAGAACAAGGAAGTGGAAGAGGCCCGCCGCTCGCTTGAAGAAAAAGCCGAGCAGCTGACGCTCACATCCAAATATAAATCGGAGTTCCTGGCCAATATGTCGCATGAATTAAGGACGCCGCTCAACTCCCTGCTGATCCTTGCGCAGCAATTATACGAAAATGCGGAAGGCAACCTCTCGGACAAGCAGATTCGCTATGCCAAGACCATCCACTCCTGCGGGGATGACCTGATCCAACTGATCAACGACATTCTCGACCTGTCGAAGATCGAATCGGGCTTTATCTCTGCCAATATCTCGCCGGTCCGCTTCAGCGAGATCGCCGCCTTCGCGGAAACGACCTTTAAACCGATCTCCGAAGCACGCCACCTCCGGTTTACAATCGAGACGGACCCACGGCTGCCGCAAAGCCTCGAGACCGACCTGCAGCGGCTCAACCAGATCCTGAAAAACCTGTTGTCCAACTCCTTCAAGTTTACCGAAAAAGGCGAGGTCAAGCTGCGCATCTATGAGGCCAGCCGCAACTGGAAGTCGGGCACGCCATCCCTGGACAGCGCCCGCCAGGTCGTGGCCTTTGCGATTATTGACACCGGTATCGGCATCCCGCTGGAAAAGCAACAGATCATTTTCGAAGCCTTTCAGCAGGCCGAAGGCTCTACCAGCCGTAAATACGGCGGCACCGGCCTGGGTCTTTCCATCAGCCGCGGCCTTGCCGAGCTGCTGGGCGGTACCATCGAGCTCGAAAGCAACCCGGCACGGGGCAGCACCTTCACCCTTTTTGTGCCCGTGGAAAGCTCGGGTGTCATTTCCAAAGAGGCCTCCGACAGCTTCACGAATGCTTACCAGCAGCTCCAGCTGGGCGCCGGCAGCGGCGAATTGGACACGCTCCTGAACTCGCTCCGGGTCACGAGCGATCCTGCGGACCACACCAAATTGAATATTGTCAACGAGATGATCAATGATACAGGTGATGACCGGAACACTATAGCGCAGGGGGACAAGATCGTTCTGATCGTCGAAGACGACCTTCGCTTCGGAAAGATCATCGTCGACAAAGCCCATGAGTATGACCTGAAGGCCGTCGTCGCCACCAACTATATAGAGGTTTTCGACTTCGTCAACCGGTTCACGCCGATTGCCATCACCCTCGACGTCAAGCTGCCTGATACCAGCGGCTGGAAAGTGCTGGACCTGCTGCGAAACGACCTGAATTACCGGCATATCCCCATCCACCTCATCTCCGGGGAAGAAAACAGGGCCCTGGCCCTCAAACGCGGCGCGCGCAGCTTCCTGCTAAAACCGCTGGAGAATGAGGCGCTAAGCGAACTTTTTGAGGACATCATCTCCTTCAACAAAAGGGAAACCCGGCGCATCCTCCTGGTGGAAGACAATGAGCTCGACTCCTCCCAGATCACCAAGATGCTCCAAAGTGACAATATGGAGGTCACCATCGCCAACAACGGAAAGACCGCGCTCCAGGAATACAATATCAAGGATTTCGACTGCATCATTCTCGACTATACGCTGCCTGATATCTCCGGCATCGAGATGGTGCGGCAGGTCAGCGAGAACAAACGGAAGCTGACCCCGGTGATCGTCTACTCGGCCAAGGACTTTGACAAGAAGGAGCTGAACCATCTCCACCGGACCTCCAATACCATCCTGCTGAAAGGGGTCAACTCCCTCGAGCACCTCCTGGAAGAAACGGTGCTCCACCTGCACATCAATCACCGGGAACTGGCCCCGGAGAAAAGACGGGTGATCGAGAATATTCGCATGAAAGATGATATCCTGACCGGAAAGAACGTCCTGGTAGTCGACGATGACGTCCGCAACCTTTTCGCGCTGACCACGGTCTTCGAACGTTATAATATCAATGTTGTCACCGCGGAGAGCGGAAAAGAGGCCATCCAGATTATCAACGACGAGAAACAAAAGATCGATATGGTCCTGATGGATATCATGATGCCGGAGATGGACGGGTATGAAACCACCCAGAAAATCCGCCGGGAGCACAAGAACAACACCCTGCCCATTATCGCCGTTACAGCCAAGGCGATGAAGGGCGACCGGCAGAAATGTATCGAAGCGGGCGCTTCCGACTATATCACCAAACCTTTAAAGATCGATCAGCTGCTGTCGCTGATGCGAGTATGGTTTTATAAATAAACAATAAGCACCCCTCGCCAAAACCCAAAATCCAATAGATGCAACCTAAGATCATGTTGGTGGATGATCGGGAAGATAACCTGCTGTCGATGGAGACAGTGCTGGAACCCGACGGTTATCGATTTGTCAAAGCGACTTCAGGCCGCCAGGTGTTGAAGTTGCTCCTGACGGATTTCGACTTTGCTCTGATCCTGATGGACGTCCAGATGCCCAATCTCAACGGCTTCGAGACGGCCTCGCTGATCTATGAACGTGAGCGGCTCCGGCAAATCCCCATTATTTTTATCACGGCAAACAATTATGGCGACGAGAACCTGTTCAGGGGTTACCGCGCCGGTGCGGTGGACTATATCTATAAGCCCGTCAATCCCGACTTGCTGCGGGCGAAAGTGAGCGTTTTCGTCGAGCTCTACCGCAAGAATCAACGACTGCTGGCCCAGGAACAAAAGCTCGTGGCCATCAATCGCAATCTCGAGCTTGAGATCGCCGACCGGATCTCCTCCGAACAGAAGGTGACGGAGCTGAACCGGCAGCTGCTGGAGAACATCGCGCGCCTGGAAACGGCCAACAAGGACCTGGACCTTTTTGCCTTCATGGCTTCCCACGACCTCCAGGCCCCGCTTCGCAAGATCCGGATGTTCAGCGACCGCCTTCTGGCCGGCGGTACCGCCAATATGAACAATGAAAACCGACTGTACCTGAACCGGATCCAGGAAGTCTCCCGCCGGATGCAGGAGCTGATCAACGACATCCTCCGGTTCTCCAAGATTTCGGCAGAGGGACAATCTTTTGAGGAGGTCGATCTCAATCTGGTGATCCAGGAAGTCGTTTCTGAAATGGAGACGGTCATCCGGGAGAAGAACGCCGAAATCATCGTCGACCCGTTGCCCATACTACCGGCCAGCACTGTGCTGATGGGCCCTCTCTTCTCCAACCTGGTCAGCAATGCCTTGAAGTATACCAGAAAGAATGAGGCGCCCCGCGTGCGCATCCGTTATGACGAAGGGTCTGCCGCGGCAGCGATCAACGGTAAGGAGCCGGATACCCGGTATGGCCGTATTTATATTGAGGACAATGGCATCGGGTTTGACCAGAAGTATGCGGAGCAGATCTTCGACATGTTCCGCCGGTTGCATTCCAACGCCGAATATGAAGGGACCGGGATTGGACTTGCGCTTTGCAAGAAGATCGTCGATATGCATCGCGGTTTTATCTCGGCGATCGGCAGGCCGGGAGAAGGCGCCGTCTTTATCGTCTCGCTGCCCTTGCAG
>Ga0210398_10006337_pt1 | contig 10890 bp, 10 predicted proteins | sample IncBWC4OmetaG_FD_161047 | JGI IMG/M metagenome (GOLD analysis project Ga0210398, IMG submission 161047) | Forest soil microbial communities from Barre Woods Harvard Forest LTER site, Petersham, Massachusetts, United States - Inc-BW-C-4-O | ecosystem: Environmental > Terrestrial > Soil >... | reverse complement strand
GGTGGAAATTGTTCGAGGCGCACCGAAGCCCGATGGATCGTCGGACGCGAAGACCTTCCGGGTCGTTTACACGGTTCCGGGTTCGCTGGTAGAAAATTACGTCTCCGAAGGTCACGTAAAAATCATTGACCCCGTGGCGCCAGCGGAAACTCGCGCTCACCCCGGGGGCAGCTTCGTCTATGTAGTCCGGACGCGAGCCTCGAAGAAACGGGCTTCGGGGGATTCCAACGCCGTTTCCGTCCGTGTGTATCCTGTGCCGGAGCCTATTACAAACCTTGCGGCGCGTGTCACCGAACCCGCCGTTGAATTGAGCTGGACGGCTCCCACCCATACGTCCGGCGGCGATCCGCTCAGCGGGTTTTCCGGCTATCGAATTTATCGCGGCGAGCTCGACCCCGCCTCGGCTGAAGCCGCGGCAACGGATTTCTCCAAAACCAAATGGAAATCGCCGCTGGCTTTGCTCGCCCCCTCGGACGAGAACAGTTACCGCGACACGCTCTTCGATTTTGGCAAAACCTACGCGTACATTGTCAGAAGTGTTGTGCTCGTCGAAGGTAGCGCACTCGAGTCCGGGGATTCCGTCCCATCGATCGTTACGCCGCGCGACACTTTTCCTCCTGCCGCACCACAAAACCTGGTTGCCGCCGTGCTTTCCGGCGCCACCCCTGGTTCCGTGCTCGTGGACCTTTCGTGGTCCATAAACCTTGAAACCGACCTTGCCGGCTACCGCGTCTATCGAAGTGAGGAGCAGGACACACGCGGCGTGGTGATCACGCCGGAGCTATTGCTTGCACCAGCGTATCGTGATACGTCTGTAGAGCCCGGCCACCGCTACTGGTATTCAGTAACTGCCGTCGATCGTGCTGGCAATGAGAGTGAGACCAGCACGGCCGTTGCGGTTGGTGTCGCGAAACCTTCTCCGTAGCCCCGGGTTTTACACAGCATCCAGCTTGGGAGCGCGCTGCATGATGACCGTTCGTGCCCACTTGCCCGCGTACGGATCGTTCCACGTTTTACGGAACGCCTCGGTTCGCACGGGTGTCTACGTTGGGATCATTCTCTCGATCGTATTCAGCGGATGGGTGATCGTAGCCAATCGTTTTCCGCTTCTAGATCGCTTTGCAATGGTGCGCAATTTGGCGGCGGTAACTCTTCTTGGCCTCATCGCTTTGATTCCGGTTATCCGATTCTGGCGCCTGCCGGGTAATTTGCTGGCTTCGAGCCTGGTCGCGTGGACGCTTTTTAGCCTGACTTATCGCGTGCTTTGTATGGGTTTCACGGGCCTTGCGGAGCGTTTCAGCGCCGTTCAGATTTTCATGCTCGGCGCCGTCCTGTACATGCTCGTGGTTACTCTTTCCTGGATATGGACAATCATCCAGCGCGCTCGCGCGTCGGATCAATCACATCCTAATCATCATCCGAGCTGATGCCGAATGAAATTCTGCCGATTTTCTCCCATTGGTTTTTCCTCCATACAGCCCGCTTCCGCGCTATATGGACTGATCGAGGGCGATCGCGTCCGCGATATCTCCGGGCCGCCGTGGAGTGCATGGTCGCACGGCGCGCGAAGCTGGCCCGCCGCTGAGGTTCGTTTGCTCGCTCCGGTCGAGCCCGGAAAGATCGTTTGCGTCGGGCGCAACTACGCGGCGCACGCCGCGGAACTCGGCAACGAGGTGCCCAAGGAGCCTCTCATCTTTCTTAAGCCTCCTTCCTCGATCATCGGTCCCGGCGAGCCGATCGTTCTTACGCCGCAGTCCCAGCGCGTAGAACACGAAGGCGAGCTGGCGCTGATAGTTGGCAGGCGCTGTTCACACCTCGAAGACAGCGACGATGCGCTCTCCTATCTTTTCGGCTACAGCTGTCTTAACGACGTGACTGCGCGCGACCTGCAAAAGAGTGACGTGCAGTTTACGCGCGCGAAGGGCTTCGATACTTTTTGTCCTGTCGGTCCGCACATCGAGACGGAGCTCAACCCAGCGGAGGTCTTGGTAGAGACACACGTCAACGGAGCTAGCCGCCAGTCCGGGCGCACCTCGCTGATGACTTACCCGGTTGCGTTTCTGGTGCGCTGGATTTCCCGCGTGATGACTCTTTTTCCCGGAGATTTGATTGCCACAGGCACGCCCGCAGGCGTCGGGCCGCTCGTAGCCGGGGACGTCGTCGAGATCAGCGTCAGCGGTGTTGGCGTGTTGCGCAATCCAGTGCAAGCCCCGCACACGTAGTTTCGCGACGGCGCCGCTCTTTCGGTAAAATACACACCTGTGGGGCGAATCCGGCGGACGGCTTTTTTGCGTGCCGCCAGATTTCACGGTGTCGCCGAGCGAGTGCCCGTCAGTCGACAATTTACTTGCACCTATGGAGATCTTCAGTTGAAAGCTTTGTTCGCAGACTGGAAACTTGTTCTGGCAATGGCCGGAGCGGCCATTGCGGCGATCTTGATGATCGCCTATGCTTTTTTTCGACCGGCCGAAGAGCCCGAGGACGTGGAGCGCCGGCGGCGCCTGCACTTGAATCAAATCGGGCGAATTGCGGAGGGTCAGGTCGTCGAGTTGGCGGAACATCCTCCCGAGCCGCGCGAAGTGCAAAGAAAGCTTTTCGGTTCGCGTGCCCAGCCCGTCGTGGATTTGAGGCCCAGGCACCTCGTAACCTACAGCTACGCGATTTCCGGTGTCACTTATCACACGGCGCAGGACATTACCGGCCTTGAAGGGCAGATCCGTTTCGAGCGGCTTGTAGCGGGCCAGCCTGCCAGCGTGAAATACGATCCCTCGAATCCGAGCGATTCAATACTCGTTGCGGACGATTGGTCTGGTTTGCGCTGAGTTGCGAAACCCTTCTGCTGATCTTGGAGTCTCTTGCGGCAAGCCCGGAAGCGTCATAGCCGATGTTTGAAGCTGACTTTCCCGCGCCGCCAGAGCATTCTGATTTACGCGCGGTTGCGCTATCCTTCCACCTGCGGCTTCGATGCGCCGCGCCAATCCGATGAAGATGATCCTTGCCTCAATTCTGACGACCGTTCTCATCGTGGCCATGACTCTCGGGGCGATGTTCATTCTGGTGCAAGCCACGGACTACGTCACATCACGAGAGTCGCCGCTACAACGCGCGGCGGCGATTTGTGCGGAGCTGCTTCTCGGCGTCGTCCTTCTGCTTGGCACGGTTTGGCTTGCCACACATCTTGCCGTTCGGATCTTTGCCAAAGAGGAAGTAGATGCTCCCGGAGGAAAGCTTGCCTGAAAGAGACGCCACAGCGAGCGCGAAGGAAAAACATCACAATCGTATGGAAGAGCTGCGCCGCCAGTCCGCGGAAGCGGAAGCAGGCGGTGGCCCCGAACGCCGCCAGCGACAACACCAAGCCGGCAAACTCGACGCGCGCGAACGGATAAATCTGCTTCTCGATGAAGGCACCTTCGAGGAGCTGGACAAATTTGTGCGCCACGGCTGCGTGGATTTTGGGATGCAGGAGCAGCGCCCTCCCGGCGATGGGTTCGTTACCGGTTTTGGCCGCATCGATGGCCGGCTCGTTTACGTTTTTGCGCAGGACTTCACCGTTTTTGGAGGTTCGCTCTCTGAGGCCAACGCGCGCAAGATTTGCAAGATCATGGATCTGGCCATGTGCGCTGGCGCGCCCGTCATCGGGCTGAATGATTCTGGAGGCGCGCGGATTCAGGAAGGGGTCGCTTCGCTTGCCGGTTATGCCGACATTTTTTTGCGGAACACCCTTGCCAGCGGCGTGATTCCGCAGATCAGCGCCATCATGGGTCCCTGCGCGGGGGGAGCGGTCTATTCGCCTGCGATTACCGATTTCATTTTCATGACGCGCGAGACTTCCTACATGTTCGTCACCGGGCCCGACGTGATCAAGACCGTTACACACGAGGAAGTCACGAAACAGGAGCTCGGCGGCGCGATGACCCACAACGAAAAGAGCGGCGTGGCGCACTTTGTCTCCGCGGACGACGCTGATTGCCTGGCAATGATTCGCGAACTGCTGAGTTTCCTCCCTTCGAACAATGTGGACGATCCGCCGCGCCGCCAATCCTCGGATTCGCCGGAGCGCTGCGAAGAATCCTTGAACTCGCTCGTTCCGGATGAACCGCAAAAACCGTATGACATCAAAGACGCCATTCACGCCATCGTCGATGACGGCTACTTATTTGAGGTCCACGAGCACTTCGCAAAGAATATCGTGGTGGGCTTTGCGCGTCTCGACGGCCGCCCTGTGGGCATCGTCGCCAATCAGCCGGCGTTTCTCGCGGGCGTTCTCGATATAAATGCCTCGCTCAAGGGCGCCCGTTTTGTCCGCTTCTGCGACGCCTTCAATATTCCGCTTATTACGTTTGAAGATGTTCCCGGCTTCCTGCCCGGCACTCAGCAGGAGTTCGGCGGCATCATTAAGCATGGAGCGAAATTGCTTTTCGCGTTCGCAGAAGCGACCGTGCCCAAGATCACGGTCATCACGCGCAAGGCCTACGGCGGCGCCTATTGCGTCATGGCCAGCAAGCACATTCGGACGGATGCCAACTTTGCCTGGCCTTCCGCAGAAATCGCGGTGATGGGGCCAGAGGGTGCGGTGAACATCGTCTACAAACGTGAACTGGACAAAGCGCCTGAGTCCGACCGCGAACGGCTCCGTCAGGAGAAAATCGCCGAGTTTCGCGACCGCTTCGCGAACCCGTTCGTTGCCGCGGAAAAAGGTTACATCGATGCCATCATCGAACCTTCCGCAACTCGTCCCCGCATCATTACCGCGCTCCGCGCCCTGGAAAACAAGCGCGACACCAATCCCCGCAAAAAACACGGGAACATCCCTCTTTGAACAGGGCTAAGCTTCCTCAGGAGTACTCTGTTCAAGCTGCACGCCGCCTTTTGCGGCGACTCCCCGCGTCTGCTGCCCCCTCAAGCAATTGGACACTCCCGGCGCGCTCGCGGCTTGGCGGCGATACCCCTCGTGCTAGAATCCCGGAGCAACACCATAAGGTCCATGTTCCGTAAAATCCTGATTGCCAATCGCGGCGAAATCGCCGTGCGCATCTTGCGCGCCTGCCGCGAGCTGGGCATTCGCTGTGTCGCGGTTTTTAGCGAGGTTGACCGCAAATCGCTTCACGTTCGCCTAGCTGATGAGGCTTATCCCATCGGACCCGCGCCTTCGCGCGAAAGTTATCTTTGCATTGAAAAAATAATTGACGTCGCACGCCGCTCGGGTTGCGATGCGATCCATCCTGGCTACGGTTTCCTTGCAGAAAACGCGGCGCTCCCGCGGGCGTGCACGGAAGCGGGCATCACCTTCATCGGGCCGAGCGCCGAAGCCATGGAAGCTCTCGGCTCGAAAACGGCCGGGCGCCAGCTCGCTCGCCGCTCCGATGTGCCGACCGTTCCGGGCGCAAACGATCCCATCGAGAATCCCGATGACGCCCAGGCCCTCTCGCAAAACATGGGTTATCCGGTTTTGCTAAAGGCGGTAGCTGGCGGCGGCGGAAAAGGCATGCGCGTCGTCACTCGCGACGCCGAATTTGCGCCTGCCTGGCGCGATGCTTCTTCCGAAGCCCTGAATGCGTTCGGCGATGCGCGGCTGTATCTTGAAAAATATCTCGAAAGACCGCGCCACATTGAAATTCAGATTCTCGCGGATTCCCACGGACGCGTTGTTTCTCTCGGCGAGCGCGAATGTTCGGTTCAGCGGCGGCACCAAAAAGTGATTGAAGAAGCTCCTTCGCTCGTCATCACGCCGGAATTGCGCAAGAAAATGGGTGATGCAGCCGTCCGTCTTGCGCGCGCTGGTGGTTATGTTAACGCCGGAACCGTGGAATTTCTCGTCGATGCTCATCTCAATTTTTATTTTCTGGAAGTGAACACGCGTCTTCAAGTCGAGCACCCGGTTACCGAGCAAGTCACCGGGCTTGATTTGGTCAAGCTGCAAATTGCCATCGCCGCAGGCCATCGACTTCCTTTCGCTTGGGAGACCATCACGCCACGCGGGCATGCCATGGAAGTCCGCCTGTACGCCGAGGACCCCGACAACAATTTTTTTCCATCGCCCGGAAAAATTCTTTCGCGCCAAGCCCCCAGCGGCCCTGGCATTCGCCTCGATGAAGGAGTCTACGAAGGCTGGACTGTCCCGATGGACTACGATCCGCTCTTGAGCAAGTTGATCGCCTGGGGCAACAGCCGCGAAGAGACCATCGCCCGGCTACGTCGTGCTCTCGAGGAGTACACCGTAACCGGTATCAAGACCAACACCGGCCTTTTCCGGCGCATTCTGGCCGAGCCGGATTTTCTTCGTGGCGAAATCCACACCAAGTGGCTCGACGAATTGCTTCAACGCGCGCCCTCGCCGGCGAACCTTCCGGGTGAGAATTCAAAGCCCGACCGCGCTGCCGATGCTGCCGCCATTGCCGCGGCTCTCTGGCACGCGAATCGGACGAAAAAATCTTCGGGCCAGGCTTCTGCAGGCCAGGATAGCTCTCTATCCTCCCGTTGGAAACAAGAAGGCCGGCGCCAACAACTGGACCGCCTGCCATGAACTTCGAAGTCCGGCTCACTGGTTCATTCGGGAAGAAAGTTCAGATTGTTGAGCTCGAACACGTTGCGGACCGCTGGAAAATCATGCTCGACGGTCAACCTGTCGATGCCGACGCCGTGGAAATCTCGCCTAACACGCTATCGCTTCTTCTCGAGGGCCAATCTTACGAGGTTCGCCTCTCCCCATCAGCCGATGGTGTGTTGAAGATCCAGACCGGCTTGCAGGAGTTCACTGCGGAGGTTGCCGACCCTCGTGCGTGGCGCGGCCGCAGGCACGGCACACTCGAGGCGGAAGGCCGCCAGCAAGTTGTCGCTCCCATGCCTGGAAAAGTCATTCGCGTCCTCGTCAAAGCGGGAGAGCAGGTGGAAGCCGGCCAGGGTTTGCTCGTTGTGGAAGCGATGAAGATGCAAAATGAGATTCGTTCGCCAAAGAGCGGCGCAGTTGATCGCCTGCACGTCAAAGAAGGCCAGCTCGTCAACGCCGGGGATGTGCTCGCCTGGGTGGAATAGTTGAGATTCGCGATGTGGAGAGAAAAGGGAGCTAGTGTCCGGATGACTTAGCAGGGAAATCCGTCTTCGCCGCATCTGGCAGTTTGCCCGCAGCTTCGATCACTTGTTGCGCCAGATAGTTCGTCACGCGCGCATCGTCCCGGGCAATCGTCAGGTACGCGGCGCGCAACAATTGCTCTTTGTGGCTGCGCAGCGTGTCGCGAATCGTTTGCTGCACTTGCTGGTCGGAAATGCTGCGCTGCCCGGGCGACTCGCGCGAGATGAGCTTCAAAATCACGATGCGCGGGCCTTCCTTCGACTGAATCGGAAGCGGCGGGCTGACCTGCCCCGGCTTCATTCCCAGCACAATCTTTTTCAGGGTCGCATCCGACTGGTTCAGCGCCGATTCCGGCACGTACCCCAGGTCTCCGCCCATGGCCGAGGAGTTCATGTCCTCGGAGTAATCCATCGCAAGTTGCGCGAAGTCGGCGCCGCTATTCAGCTTGTCCTCAAGCATCTTTACCTTGCGCTCGGCTTCGACTTCATTCGTCGCGTCGTCATTCTTGAGATTGCGGATTTGCGGTTCTTTTCTGGGGGTCACGACGATTTCGGAGATTCTGTAGCGTGGTTCCACGACGTTGAATTGCGCTTTATTCGCGTTATAGGTGTCGAGCACGTCCTGATCGGTGATGGATATTTTCGCCACCACCTCGCGGTTCAGCAGCTTGGTGATGGAAAGTTGCCTGCGCAGGTCGCGTTTTATATCGTCCACGGAAACGCCGCGATCCTTCAGCTGTCTCTGGAACTCGTCTTCGGTGTAAGGGCTTTTCATCTCGGTGAATTTGTCTTCCACTTCACCGTCGCTCGCTTCTAGATTCAGCTTCTTGGCCCGCTCAAGCAGAATCTCGTTGTTGATCAGCTCGTCCAGAACATTCAGCTTCAGCGACAAAGCCTCTTCCTGCGAAGGTTCCTGCCCCTCGGGATTTACGCGCGTCCGATAGTATTTGTCGACGTCATCCCGCTTGATCTCTTGCCCATTCACCACCGCCCACACGTCCGGCGAGGGCTGCGCTTTTTGCTTGCAGCCCGCCCCCATGGCGAGCGCGATAACCATTACGGGCAAGAACGCGGCGGCGCGCTCAGCGGATTTCCTGGAAGCACACAGGCGCACAGCCGCGCTCATTTTGGCAAGCGAGGGGTTCAAGGTGTGGTGCTCAGGCCGCTTTCTTGACGCGGCCCTCGCGGATGCAGGCCGTGCAAACTCGAACATGTTTCCTCGCGCCGTCCACCAACGCGTGGACGCGCTTCAGGTTCGGATTCCACCGTCTACGCCTTGTATTATTTGCGTGACTGATAACGTTGCCAAAATGCGGCCCTTTGCCGCAAAGTTCACACTTCAGTGCCATTGTTCTTCCTACCAGGCTGTCTAGTGCAGCCGTAAATTTGCTCTGAGAAATTGCAAGACTGAGCATTCCATTCTAACAGACGCTCTTTCTCCAGCAAAGCTAGCCTTTTGCCGGCGGACACTAAGCTTAGCAGTGTATTGAGAGCACGAGCCCTTTCGTCTCGCCCTCGAGCGAAATCCCGGTCTAGAGACCTCCCTCGGAACCGGCTAGGCAAGCTCGTTCCGGGCCGAAACATCCTCTCTCCAAGCGGGTTTATCTACAGGGGATTCGATATGTTTTCCTTCTTTTTCCATCTGGCAGATGGCCCTCTGGAGAGGCCAGAAAGGAGGCGGGAAGGGGCCGCAACCTTCCTTAAGCTCCAGGCATCCCATTATTGTCGTAGGTCTTTATTTTTCAATAGTTTACGTAGGAAGTACCTGTCCTTTAGGGCGGGCTCGGAAATGCCTAAAGCACTATTAGTCCCGCCCCTACAGGCTTCGCTCGATTCTCTCTGGCCCGGTTAAAATAGTAGCTTAAGCCTTCGGCTGAAAGGAACCGATCCGATTGCCAAACTTGGCCCCAAACCGTGTTTACAGCGCATCCGCTAGGGACCTGGCTGGGTGGGGAGTAATCCTCAGCCGGTTGGTGGCGGTCCTGGTTCTGCTGTTTACCTGCTTGCCTTCTCGACCGGCCTACGCGGATGTGGGTGTCCTCCTCAACGAGTCCCTAGATACCAGTGTGGCCCGAATTACGGGTTCGGGCCACAGCGCCGTCTATTTTTCGCGCATCTGCCCTGAATCGCCCGTAAAGCTTCGCCTGTGCCGCGCTGACGAACAAGGTTCCGTCATGAGCAACTACACGACTCTGGGGGAAGACCAGCCCTTTGAGTGGAATATTGTTCCTTTGTCTGTCTATCTGTACGGAGTTGAGGACCCGCAAAACCGGCCGCTCTTTGGCTCGCAAAAAATCAAGCACGCTCTCGAGGAAAGATACCGCACGAATTTTTTGGCTGGTTACTGTGACAGTCCTACGTGCCGTACGAGCAACAAAGCCGAATGGCGCGAAATGGTCGGTGCCACGCTGGAGCGCAGCATCTACATTTTCATTGTCGAAACGTCCGTCGAGCAGGACCGCGCGCTCATCGCCGAATTCAACTCGCTGCCCAACCAGAACCACTTTAATGGCGTCACGCAAAATTGTGCTACGTTCTCGCGCCGCGTCATTAATACCTATTATCCCCACGCCACGCGGGCCGACTATCTGAACGACTTCGGCTTGATCACTCCGAAAGCCATCGCCCGTTCCTTTACGCACTTCGGCGAACGCCATCCGGAAGCACATCTCCGCGTTCTTCATTTCGCGCAGCTGCCTGGCACCATCAAGCGCAGCACCGAATGCCGCAACGGAACCGAGCAGTTGTATCACTCCAAGAAACTGCTGGTGCCCATGATCCTTTTTGCCAACCACGAACTGCCCTTCATGGCCGCTTCTTACCTGCTTACTGGGCGGTTCAACGCCGAGCACGAATTAGAACAGCATCCCACCGCCGAAGCGTCGGATATCAAGCTGGAAATCCGCGAAGCGAAGGCCGAGAACGATGTCTCACGCGAAGAGCAACTCGAGGCAGTGTTCAATCGCGAAAGCGCGCAGCTCGTGGGCACCGCCGAGGAATGGAAACAATATCACGAGGCACTTGGTTCCCTCACAAACGATGCCATCAGCCGCGAAATTATTCCCAACTACGATTTTCTCGGCCGTCTTTATAAGCATCTTGATCGTGCCGGTACGCTTACCGTCGATCCCAACGGGACCCTTTGGCTGGATCTCTCGCAAGGCGGCAAGCCGTCGAAACTTGGGCTAAGCGCAAGCAATATTTTTGCTTCTGGCAGCGATTCCCAGTGGGCCTACGCCCTGACCCTTGCGCGTGCCGATCATTACCTGAAAAGTCCCAAGCATAGCCGCGAGATCATGCCGGATTTCAAGAAGGATTGGGCTCTCCTCGAGGCAGCTCGCACCTTTAGCTCGACTTCTACGGCAGCTAACGACACTTTTTTGCCTGGCAATGCACGCTCCACAGCCTTCTCCTTTAGCCCACTTCAGTAATCCCTTGTCGTCCTGCCCTTCGAGCGAGTCCTGTGAGTACTAAAGCATTTCTCCCATCTCGTCCGTGCTCACGTACCATTCTCTCCCATTTCGATTTTGGGTAACTTTAGGCTTGTTTCGCTCATCAGTAATGATGTAGTTTCCCTGTCGCGGTGCAGCGAATGCATCCCTCGTTCCGTGTATTGTTTTTGCTTTTATCTTTGGTCCTCGTCTCTGGTGAGGCGAGTTCGAAAGCCCCCGCTACCCCTGCAGGTACTTCCTCCGTTTCACCGGTTATCGTGATTGGATTTGTGGGTGGATTTGTTCGCCATGATGACCGCGTTCACACCGAAGTCCAGCTCGTGAAGCGCCTGCGCGAAGAATACGTTTCGTCTCTGTTCGTCGAAACGTT
>Ga0210398_10006336_pt1 | contig 10890 bp, 8 predicted proteins | sample IncBWC4OmetaG_FD_161047 | JGI IMG/M metagenome (GOLD analysis project Ga0210398, IMG submission 161047) | Forest soil microbial communities from Barre Woods Harvard Forest LTER site, Petersham, Massachusetts, United States - Inc-BW-C-4-O | ecosystem: Environmental > Terrestrial > Soil >... | reverse complement strand
GACGCCGCCTGGAGTGCCGTGCTGGCCGCCCCGGTGATCGGCAGCTTTCTCGGCGTCGTCGTCCGGCGGCTGCCCGAAGGCCGGTCGATCGTGCGCGGGCGGTCGCATTGCGAGGGCTGCGGCGCCGCACTGGCTTCCCGCGACCTGGTGCCGCTGTTGAGCTGGCTCGCCGCCGCCGGCCGCTGCCGCAGCTGCGGTCGCCGGCTCGGCTGGTTCTATCCGACGATCGAGCTCGCTGCACTCGCGATCGCGCTGGTCGCGGTCGCAATCGACACGGGCGTGTGGGTCTGGCTCGATTGCGTGCTCGGCTGGTGGCTCCTGGCGCTCGGCTGGATCGACGCCCGCAGCTGGCTCTTGCCCGATGCGCTGACCTTGCCCCTGGTTTTCACCGGCCTCGCTGCCGCCTGGGCGTTCGAGCCCGCGGGGCTGAGCGGACGAGCGCTCGGCGCGGCCCTCGGCTATCTCGCCCTGCGCGCGGTCGCTCTCGCATATCGTGCGCTGCGCGGCCGCGAGGGCCTCGGCGCCGGCGACGCCAAGCTCTTGGCGGCAGCCGGAGCATGGGTCGGCGCGCGCGCGCTGCCGCAGGTGATTTTGCTGGCTGCGCTGGCCGGGCTCATCGCGGCCCTCTGCCTGCGGCTCGCCGGAGCCCGCCTCGGCCCGCAATCGGCGCTGCCCTTCGGACCCTTCTTGGCGCTTGCCACCTGGCTCGTCTGGCTGACCCCGGCGGTGATCGGCTAAAGGAGCTAAAGGCGCGGCACCTGCATCCCGCGCTGCACCGCCGGGCGTTGGCCCACCGTCTCGAACCAGCGGCGCACATTGGGCAGGTCGGCAAGCGAAATCCCTTGCCACTCATGGCGCACGACCCAGGGATAGGTCGCGATATCGGCGATCGAATAGCCGTCATCGGCCAGGAAGTCGGCCTCCCCCAGCCGCCGGTCGAGCACGCCGTAGAGCCGCGCCGCCTCGCTCGAATAACGCTCGATCGCATACGGCACCGGGTGCGGGGCAAAGCGGCGGAAATGCTGCGCCTGGCCGAGCATCGGGCCGACGCCGCCGACCTGGAACATCAGCCATTGGATCGCCTGCGAGCGCCGGCGCGGCTCCGGCGACAGCAGGCGCCCGGCCTTGTCGGCGAGATAGATCAGGATCGCACCCGATTCGAAGACCGCGAACGGGCCGCCGCCCGGCCCGTCCTCGTCGACAATGGTCGGGATCTTGGCGTTGGGGTTGATCGCGACATAGTCGGGCGCGAACTGCTCGTCATTGCCGATGTCGATCGGATGGACACGGTAGTCGAGCGCCAGCTCCTCCAGCATGATCGACGCCTTGTGCCCGTTCGGCGTCGCCCAGGTGTAGAGATCGATCATCCTCGCCCCGCTCGTGCCGTCGCCTCTCGGCCGCACGGTCTAGCGCGCGGCGCGGGCGGAGGGAAGGGAGGGCGGCGCCAGCCCGCCGAACCGGCCGCCGACCGGGCTCACCCCCGGTGCTGTCCGCGGCCCTGGGACAATGCTCGCAATGGGCGCGCCGCCATGCGCCCGGCGATGTCGGCGATTTTGCCGCTCTGGTCGAGGAAGGTCTGTAGATTGCCGCGCAGCAGCTGCGCCTGCACCTCGAGCATCTCGCCAAAGCTGCGGCAGTTCATCAACGCCCGGCTCGCCTCCGAGGTCTGGCGCATGATCTCCTCGGCATATCGCGCCCAGGCGGTGGTCAGCTCCTGCACTCCCTGGGCGACATCGGCGCCCGAGCGCAGCGTCGCCGCCGCACCCGAGGCCGCCGCAGCGCCGGCTTCGCGCCCGCCCTCGCGCATCTGCCGGGCGAGCCGTTCGCTCTCGTCCAATGCCGCCGCCGCCCCCGAGGCCGCGGCCGCGCCGGCCTGGCGCCCGCTCTCGCGCATCTGCCCGGCGAGCCGTTCGGTCGCGTCCAATGCCGCCTCGGTGCCTGACGTGGCCGCGCCAGCTTCCGCCACGCCGGTTTCGACCATGGCGGATTTATCGGGTTCGCCGCCTTGCCCTTGATGTCGCGCATTTGCCATCGCAACCTCCATGCCGATTCATGACGACAACGCTGGCGCCCCCCCGCCTGCTCCGCGGCTTTGACGTTTCCTTGGCAGCGGCCAGAATAAAGTCGGGTCCTTGGCGGTAGCCAGGGCAAAGTGGCAACGATTTGGCGCGCGCGGCAAAACCGTGTATTTCGGCCGGGCGCCGCTCGCACTCGGGGAAAGGTGGCATGATCTACCCAGTCATTCTGTCCGGCGGCTCGGGGACCCGGCTGTGGCCGATGTCGCGCACGCTTTATCCAAAACAGCTGCTGAGCCTGCTCGGCGGCGAAAGCCTGCTGCAGCAGACCGTGCGCCGCGTCGGCGACCGCGACCGCTTTGCCCGGCCGCTGCTGGTCGCCAATGAAGAGCACCGCTTCATCATCGCCGAGCAGCTGCGGGCGATCGAGGCGGCGCCGAGCGCCCTGCTGCTCGAGCCGGTCGGCCGCAACACCGCGCCCGCGGCTTGCGTCGCGGCCCTGGTCCTCGCCGAGAGCGACCCCGAGGCGCTGATGCTGCTGATGCCCTCGGACCACATGATCGATGACGTTGCCGCCTTCGCCGCGGCGATCGACCTGGCCGCGACCGTGGCGCGCGCCGGCAGCCTGGTCAGCTTCGGCATCGCCCCCGAGCGTCCCGAAACCGGCTATGGCTACATGCGGCGCGGCGAGCCCGTTGACCAGCTCGGCGGCGCCTTCCGGGTCGCCGAGTTCGTCGAAAAGCCCGGGCCGGAGCTGGCGCGGGCCTACCTTGCCTCGGGCGAGTATTTCTGGAACGGCGGGATTTTCCTGTTTCCGGTGGCGCTCTTTCTGGATGAGCTCGAACGGCTGCGCCCCGATATCGTCGCCGCCTGCCGGCAGGCGCTGGCCGAGGCGAGCCGCGATGCCGATTTCATTCGCCTCGGCAAGGCCGCGTTCGCCGCTTGCGCGACCGACTCGATCGACTATGCGGTGATGGAGCACACCCATTGCGCGGCGGTCGTCCCGGCCGCCATGGGGTGGAGCGACGTCGGCTCGTGGGACGCGTTGTGGGAGATGAGCGTCAAGGATGATCAGGGCAACTCGATCGCCGGCAACGTCATCGCCGAAGACACCCGCAATTGCTACTTGCGATCCGAGGCCGGGCTCGTCGCCGCGATCGGCATCGAGGATCTCGTCGTCGTCGCCACCGCCGACGCGGTCATGCTGGCCCCGCGCAACCGCACCCAGGAGGTCAGGCAGCTGGTGGCGCGGCTCGTCAAAGAACGCCGCGAGGAGGCCGAGGCGCTGCCGACCGTCCATCGCCCGTGGGGCACCTACCAATCGTTGCACAATGGCCACCGGGTGCAGGTCAAGCACATCATGGTCAAGCCCGGCGGCCGGCTGTCCTTGCAGATGCATCACCATCGCGCCGAGCATTGGATCGTCGTGCACGGCACCGCCAAGATCCGCCGCGGCGAGGAGGAGATGATCCTGACCGAGGACCAGTCGACCTACATCCCGCTCGGCACGGCGCATCGGCTGGAGAACCCGGGGAAGATTCCGCTGCACCTGATCGAAGTGCAGTCGGGCAGCTATCTCGGCGAAGACGACATCATCCGCCTCGAAGACAGTTACGGACGGATCTAGCGGCGGTCACGAGTTGGTTGACCCATGTCTGGCCCCCGAGTATGCTGTAGATAACGGCGCGGCTGTTAATCACATCGCGCGATTTGCAGGAAAGCACCAGCAGATGATCAGGCGCCGGCTACTCGGCTCCCTGCGGCTCGGGCGGATCGGCGCCATCCTGGCCGCAGTCCCGCTGGCTTGCGCGATCGGCGTCTGGTCCAGTCGGATCGATGATAATGCGGTCCTTCGAGCCAAGGCTGTCGCCCTCACCGCGGGGCTGACGAGCGCCTCGGCGCGGATCTGGACCATCAACGACTGGGTCTATCACGATCAAGGTTTTGGCAAGAACCATCGCTACTTTATCGTGCCGGCTCTCGGCGCCACTCCGATCCAGATAATGGAATCGGGTGGCGATTGCGCGGACAAATCCCGGCTGGTTTCGGCAATGCTGCGCGAGATCGGGATCAGATCGGGTCTCGTGATGATCTATCCCTGTCGACATTGTGGTCCGATCCATACAGTCGTCGAGGCGCGCAGCAACACGGGACGCATGGTGGTCGATCCCATTTGGGACGTGGATTATCCGTCGGCGAACGGAAGGTTCCTCGGCATCAAAGGGCTGGCCGGAACGCGGCTCGGGATCGAGCACGTCGCCGATTTGCAGAGGCACAGCGCAGCAGGAACCAAAATCCGCAAGATGCCGGCGGCGGACGCTGACTTCGATTATGCCGTCGGCATGAATTGGGATAAGAACATCGTTACTCGAGCCGCAGCATTCAGCCTGCAAAAATTGGGTTATGATCCTCAGCGGCTAATGAGGCCGCAAATTCTCGAGGATCCCAAGCTCGCGCTCACGGTTGTCCTGATTGCTGCGGCAATGGGGCTGGCCATGCTGGCTGCGGTACTCGGGTTTGCCTTTCCCCGTATGGCCGAAAGATTTCGCCTGCCGCCGCGTACGGACAACCGAAGTGCCCTTGACGCGAAGCGCTCGGTCCCGGCACGATGATCGGCAGGGTTCAATACGCTGAATTGCCAAGTGGTTCATCAAACGGCGTTTTCGAAGATGAACGGGGAAACGAATGAAACCGGACATCAAGGAGCGTGTGCATAGCGAGGCAGGTTTTTACGAAAACGATCAATCGCAGCGCGAGCGGTTCGACGACGCTTTGACCTATTTGAACGATGGCATCGGTCGGCAGCGGCGAAACGACGCGATCCGCGCCGCGATGCGGGATGCCGAAGGTATGCGGGTCCTTGAGATCGGTTCACAATCATGGGAGTGGTGTCTCTTTCGCAATGGATACCAACCGGGACAGCTCACCTGCATCAACATCTCCGAGGCTGAGCTCGCCATCGGACGTGCACATGCGGCAAAGCTCGGCTTTGCGTGCGACTTCCGCAATATGGACGCACATGACCTCGAGTTTGAGGATGGCAGTTTCGACGTGGTGTTCGGGACCGCGATATTGCATCATCTCGAATTTGCCCGCGGGATGCGCGAGATTTTCCGGGTTCTGCGAAACGGCGGAAAGATCGTTTTTGTCGAGCCGTTGCGCAATAATCCAGTGGGCCGGCTGGTGCGGTGGCTGACCCCACACGCGCGCACCCCGGACGAATTGCCGCTCGGCCGCCCCGAATTGCGCTTGATCAGCCGTAACTTCGAGCTGGAGAATTATTACAGCGAAATGTTCACTGTGCTCGGGGCGCTGATCGCGCGGCCGATCTTCAGGAGCCCGATCAACCGTGTGACCCGAGCCTGCGACCGTATCGACGATATGGTCCTGCGCATGGCGCCCGCTGCCGGCGTCTATTGCCGCTCCGTCGTCATCCGCGGGACCAAGAACTCGGAGATATGGCGTAACTGAAGGCTCGCTGCCGCGGCTGACGAATGGCGAGCCGCCCGGTGGTGTGCGGGCTACCGCGATTCACCTGTCCTCCTGACGTGACGACTCTGTTCACCCGGTGGGCTGCGGCCCGAGCACGCGGGCGCGGACGGCTGTTTGGATGATCGCTGGAGCATCGCGGCTGGCGAGCTGGGCGGCGGCGATGCGCCGCGCCGATGCCACGATGATCACCAAGGCATAAAAGCCATCGAACATCCCTTGCGTGGCGAACGATCCGCCGGCGCAATAGCCGATCAGCGAGGCCTGGACCACGCGCCCAAGAGTGTTCGCCCATCGCAAATCCGGATTTCCCCGCGACTGTCGGACCAGCCAGCGCGCGTCGACGGCGCTGCTGACCAGGATGGCAATAAAGATCGCGAGCCCGACAAAGCCCTGATTGCCGAGCATCTCGAACCAGATGCTGTGCGGCGCGCGCGGCACCATCAACGGCGGCAGGCCGGTGTACCCGAGAATTCGGTTAACCGTATGCGGCGCAAAGGACCATTGGAAGCCGGCGCCGGTGATCGGCCGCTTCATCGCCATGTCCCACGACAGATGCCACAGGTAGATGCGGGTTTCCGCCGATGAATCTTGTTTATAGTCTTCGATCGTCCCCATCCGGTCGAGCCATTCCGCCGGGGCGAAGTTCCATACCCCGAGCGCGACAAAGGCGATAAGCACCGCCGATGCGATCTTCCGCCGCGAGCGCCACCACAGCATCCCGCCCATCGCCAGCAGCGCGACCAGCGCGCCGCGCGAATAAGTTAGAATATCCCCTAAAAAGGTGCAGCCGATCAGTGCCAGGAACGGCCATTTGAGCGACGGGCGCTGAAATCTCTCGCGAATGTAGAACAGCAGCGGCAGAATCATTGTCAGCGCCACCCCCAGATCGTTGTTGTCGCCGAGCATTGAAGAGGGCGGGCCATAAACCCGGCTCGTGCCGCCGGTTAGCAACAGCGAGCCCAAGCCGCCCTTGACCCCCCAAAAGGCGATCGACAGCGCACACACGGCGATCAGCTGGTCGAGCCGTTCGCGGGTCGTCGTCAGGGTAAACGCGACGATCGTCATCAGCAGCATTTTTTCGGCGAGGTTCCATTTTTCATAGATCTCGTCAGCCGGCCCGGTACCGAATATCGAAGTGACCGAGACCCAGAGCCCGAGACTGACGAGCAGGCAGGTCGTCTTGTTGAGCGGCGGGAATTTCGGCTCGCTTCTTGACATGAGCCAGGAGAGGAAGGTCGCCACCGCGGTGACCAGTGCATATGGAATACTGCCAAAGATACCGCCCCAAACCGCCTCTTGCGGGTTCATCAGCGAGATCCAGTACCAGATCAGGATCCCCCAATACGGGCCATTCAAAAATATGAAAGGGAGCGCGGAGAAGAAGACGATAAATAGAACTAGGCCGCGCATCGGTCGGGTTGCTCCTCTGGGCTTGCAACAGGAGTTGGACGGTGCCGGCCGCTGCCGTTGCAAGCTTGTGGTGGCGGCCAGCCATCGCGGCGCGTGGGCTCTGGCCGGCGGCGATCAGCAAGCCGCACACATCGCCGGCCGCTGGGCCGCGCATCCCGTGCGCCAGCCGGCAGCGCAATCCGCACCCGCCTGCGACCGCGGGGAGACAGAAGGGCAAGGAGGCTCACAGGTCGTTGCCGGACGTGAAATCAGGGTTCAAACTTTGCCCAGTCGTCTACCATCAATCCGCGTGATCGTCGAGGCTGCGCCGCAACGGTCGCCGATACTTGGCGGCGTCGCGTCGCGGTCGCCGGAATTCCCGAAGAATTCACCCGATTGGTTGATGGATCGTAAAGCAATGGGTTTGCCGCCGGCGCCGTGGTATTTTGCCTCCGGTGGCCGCGGCGCATCGCCGGCGCCGGTTCGCGGCGCGATTGCAGAATGGTGCACCGGTCGTGACGCTCGGCGACTGGGCTCGGCGGCGGCTTGGAGATGCGCCGACACATGTCAGGTTTTGTAGGGACCGCGCTTTGCCGCAAGGGCGACGGCTCGCCGCAAGCCGGGAATTCGTCCGCCGCTTGGGCGCTCCTCGACGGGGCGGCGCTGCGCGATCCTGGCATATGCCAGGAAATACGAAAATTGATGGAGCAGAGCGGCGATCTGCTGCTGCACCACGATCCGATCTGGCTCGGCGCCGGAGCCGGCGAGACGCCTGAGGCGCCCGCTCTCAGCGCCAACGCATTTTACGTCTGTCGCCGGAACGGTCTCTTGATCGGTTATGCGCCGTTCACTTCGGGTTCGCGGGCGCTGCGTTTTGCCGTCGGCGAGCTCATCCTGCGTCGCCATCGATTGCGCAGTTTCACCTTGGTGCACGACATCGTCGCGGTCGGCGGCAGGGAGATGCGCCTCGCGCTGACCCGTGAGCTGCTCGATGTTATGCGCCGGCGGCTGCGTCCCGGCGAGGGGGTATTTCTCGAAGGCGTTCCCACCGACAGCGCCCTGTTCCAGGCGCTATCGTCTCCGGCGTCCGGAAGATCCCTGCTGACGGTCCGCCTCGGCGATGCTTGCGAACATCAATTCGCCAGGCTCCCCGAAAATTTTCGCGATTATGAGGCGCAACTCGGCTCCAATTCGCGCAAAAAACTTCGCTGGGGAAGAAAGAAGCTCGTGGAGCACGTTTCCGGCGAGCTTCGCACCGCTCGGTTTACCGAGATGGCCGAGGTGGCGCAGTTCGTCGCCGACGCGCAAAAGATCTCGCGTGCGACCTACCAATGGAGATTGCTCGGGCTCGGCTTGAGAAACGCGGCCGGGTTGACCGCTACGCTGGTTTTTGCGGCGCGAAACGGCTGGCTGCGCTCGTACATCCTCTACTGTCGCGGCGAGCCGGTCGCGTTCATGCTCGGATATCATTATTGCCGGACCTACTATTACATGGATGTCGGTTACGATCCGGACTGGTCGAAATGGGGCGTCGGCTCGATCCTGCAAATCGAGGTGATGAAAGACCTGCTGGGCGACCACAATCGGCCCGAGATTTTCGATTTTTCCACCGGCATTGGCGAGCATAAGACGCGCTTCGGCAACAGCTCGCGCTCCGAGATCAATCTCCTGCTGCTGAAAAACTGCCCGCGCAACGCGTTTCTCGCCGCCGCTTTCACCGCCACCGCGGCGGTCGACAAGCAGCTCCGCAGGTCGATGGAGAGACTCGGGGTCAAGGCATCGCTCAAGCGATGGCTGCGTCGCAGAGCCTAGCTCGCCTCACCGGCGGCCGCCCCAGGCGATAAAGCCGTCGTTCTTGAGGCCGGGCTTGCCGTAGCGCAAAGGTTCGCCGGCGAAGGTTTCGACCCGGCCGCCGGCGGCTTCGAGGATCGCTTGGCCGGCCGCGGTGTCCCACTCCATCGTCGCGCCGAAGCGCGGGTAAAGATCGGCCTCGCCGGCGGCGATCAGCCCGAATTTGAGCGCGCTGCCGCAGCTGCGGCGGGCGCGCACCGGAAAGTCCGCGAGAAATTCGCCGAGGCGGCGGCTGTTTTCGTGCGAGCGGCTGTGAACCACGACGAGCCCCTCTGGCGCGGGCAGTCGCGCGGCGATCGGCTCGATCGCGCCGCCGCGGCGCTGGCGGGTCGCGGTCCCCGGCCCATAGGCGGCGTAGGTCAGCCCGACCGCCGGCCCGTGCAGCACGCCGAGCACCGGGCGGCCGTCCTCGACGAGCCCGATGCACACCGCGAACTCGTCGTTCTTGGCGACGAACTCGCGGGTACCGTCGAGCGGGTCGACCGCCCAGAAGCGCGCCGCCGCGGGCGGCAGGCCTTCGGCCTCGACCAATTCCTCGGCAAAGACGGGGATCTCGGGAAAGGCGCTTTCGAGCATCGCGATGATGATCCGCTCGGCGCCGAGGTCGGCCTCGGTCACCGGGGTCTTGTCGGCCTTCTGGCGCACGTCGAAATCCTGCGCATAGACCCGCATGATCGCCTCGCCGGCCAACAGCGCCGCCTGCCGCGCGGTGCTGAGCAACGTCTCGCGGGACCCGCTCATGCCGCCGCCACTCCCCGCTCGCCCGCCCGGATCTCAGCGGCGCGGATCGCCCGCCACAGCCGCTCGGGCGTGGCCGGCATGTCGATGTGCTCGATGCCGAGCGGGGCGAGCGCGTCGACCATCGCATTGACCAGCGCCGGCGGCGCGCCGATCGCCCCGGCTTCGCCCGCCCCCTTGAGCCCGAGCGGGTTGGTGCGGCACGGCACGACGTTATAGGCAAACTCGATCAGGGGCAGCGTATCGGCGTGCGGCACCGCGTAATCGGTCAGCGAGCCGGTCACCAGCTGCCCGGTCTGGGGGTCGTAGACGCAGCGTTCGAGCATTGCCTGACCCACTCCTTGCGCCACACCGCCCTGCACCTGGCCCTGCAGCAGCAGCGGATTGATCACCGTGCCGAAATCGTCGACGACGACGTAGCGCACAATGTCGACATGCCCCGTCAAAGGATCGATCTCGACCTCGCAGACATGGCAGCCATTGGGAAAGGTCGAGGCCGGCGGGGTGAAATGGCCGCTCTCGGCAAAGCCGGGCTCGATTTCGGGCGGCAGCTGCGGCGGGTTGAAGGCGGCGCGCGCCACCGCCTCGATGCCGATCTCTCGGTCGGTGCCGGCGATCCGAAAGACGCCGTCGGCAAAATCGAGGTCGGCCTCGGCCGCTTCCAACAGGTGTGCTGCGATCCGGCGGCCCTTGGCGATCAGCTTCTGCGCAGCGTTGACGAGCGCCACACCGCCCACCGGCAGCGAGCGCGAGCCGCCGGTGCCGCGGCCAAAGCCGATGGCGTCGGTGTCGCCCTGCAGCACGCGCACCCGCTCCGCCGCCAGCCCGAGTCGCTCGGCCGCCAGCTGCGCGTACGCGGTATGGTGCCCCTGGCCCGAGGATTGGGTGCCCATCAGGACGGTCAGGGTGCCGCTCGGGTCGAAGCGCAATTCGGCGAATTCGTCGAACCCGCCGCCGCTCTGCTCGATATAGACGCAGTGGCCGAGCCCGCGATAACGCCCGCGCGCCCGCGCCTCGGCCCGCCGCCCGGCGAGCCCGGCAAGGTCGGCCGCGGCCAGCGCCTGATCGAGGTTGCGGGCGAAATCGCCGCTGTCATATACGAGGCCGAGCGGGGTGGCGTAGGGCATCGCCTCGGGCCGGATGAAATTGCGCCGGCGCAGCTCCTCCGCGGCGACCCCGAGCCGGCGCGCGGCGACATCGATCAGCCGCTCGATCGCATAGGCCGCCTCCGGCCGCCCGGCGCCGCGGTAGGCGTCGACCGGGACGGTATGGGTAAAGGCACCCTTGACCGCGACGTGGATCGCCGGGATCGCGTAGACGCCGCTGAACATGACCCCGCCCGATGCGGTCGGGATCTCCGGCGCGAAATTCGACAGATAGGCGCCCATGTTGGCGATCGTGGCGA
>Ga0210398_10006335_pt1 | contig 10891 bp, 9 predicted proteins | sample IncBWC4OmetaG_FD_161047 | JGI IMG/M metagenome (GOLD analysis project Ga0210398, IMG submission 161047) | Forest soil microbial communities from Barre Woods Harvard Forest LTER site, Petersham, Massachusetts, United States - Inc-BW-C-4-O | ecosystem: Environmental > Terrestrial > Soil >... | reverse complement strand
AGATCATCGTTCTCGGCGAACATGTCGACTACTGGGACGAACAGGGCTGGCACGACCGCTTCTCTTCTCACCAATACACGGAGCGGCAGAGTTCTTATTGTGCCCGTTTCAACGTGAATGGCCCTTTCACGCCGCAGATGATCGTGAATGGGACCGACCAGTTCGTGGGTAACGATGCGGCTCACGCGCTCACGGCAATCCAACACGCCGCCGTTGGCGCCAAGATGCAGCTCAAGCTATCCCAACCTGTGGTTGACGGGCGCAAAGTTTCCGCCTCGGTAACCATTTCTGCTCCTACCGATGCAAAACCGCAGACCGCGCTTTACGCCGCCCTGGTCGACCCCACGGATACGACGGACGTCCGCGGCGGCGAAAATGGTGGTCACCAGCTTAAGCATGTCGGCGTCGTTCGTACTCTTGAGCGCGTCGGAACTGTCAAGGATCTCAACGCGGGTCCGGTCTCGTTTCACCTTACCGCTCCCGCAGATGCGAAGCCATCCACCATGCGGGTCGTCGTCTTTGCTCAGGTAAGTGGTCCGGGGGCAGTGTTGGGGGCGGATTCGATCAGCGTAACCCCTTAGTTCCATACGGAATCCGAATCCATACGTGGCCGAAGCCATCTAAAATGGACGTTGCGCATGGCAGACGACCGGAAACCGAAGGACTCCAAGGAGCCCGCGAAAAAAACCGCACAGGACGATGAGGTCGTCGGCAAGGTCTACGACCGGCATCTGATGCGGCGTCTGCTGACGTACCTTCGCCCCTATCGGATTCAGACGGCTCTGGCCGCGCTCTCCATCATCTTCAAGGCCGGCAGCGACGTCATGGGGCCGTACCTCGTCAAGGTCGCGGTCGATACCTACATGTCGGATACGGCGCCAGCGCAGCTTTCCTGGCTCGCTCGGCATCTCAGCCCGCGGCCAATGAACGGTATCACGCAGATCGGGCTCCTCTACCTCGGCGCACTGCTCGTCACCTACCTGCTCGAGTTTCTCCAGACCTACACCATGCAGTGGACCGGGCAAAAGATCATGTTCGACCTGCGCAGCCAGATCTTCCGGCACCTGCAGCGCATGTCGCCCGCGTTCTTTGACCACAATCCCGTCGGTAGGCTGGTGACTCGTGTCACCTCCGATGTGGACGCGCTCAACGAGATGTTTACCTCGGGCGTGCTAGCCATCTTTGAGGACGTGTTCGTTCTCGCGTTCATCGTCATCATCATGCTGCGGATGAGCTGGCCGTTGGCGCTGCTCGCCATCTCAGTTATTCCTGCGATCCTCTATGTCACGCGCATCTTCCGCCGACATGTTCGCGATAGCTACCGCCGACAGCGCCACGCCACCGCGCGCATCAACTCCTTTACGCAGGAATACGTTTCGGGCATGTCGATCGTGCAGCTCTTCAACCGCGAGCGCCGCGCCTTCAACGACTACTCCGCCGTAAACGCTGAGAATAAGAAGGCCTGGTCGGACGCGATCTTCGCTTACGCGCTCTATTACCCCATCGTCGAGTTCCTAAGCTCGATCGCTATCGCGCTCGTCATCTGGTTTGGCGGCGATGCCGTACTGCGCAACACCGCATATGGCAACGGACTGCGCCACTCGATCTTCGGCGGCGTCACGCTTGGCATTCTCATCGCGTTCATCCAGTATGCGCAGCGCTTCTTCCGGCCGATTCAAGACCTCAGCGACAAATACAACATCCTGCAGGCAGCCATGGCAGCGAGCGAGCGTGTCTTCAAGCTCCTCGACACCGAACCGACCATCGTCTCGCCCGCACACCCCGTCGCCGGTGACAACTCCGGCCGCGTCGAATTCCGCAATGTCTGGTTCACTTATCAAAACCTGGATGAAGCGCAAGTAAAGCGCATTGCCAACGCATCCGACGAAGACCTCAACACCTTTGCCGACATCGAATGGATTCTGCGCGGCGTGAATTTTGTCATCGAGCCCGACGAGACCGCGGCTATCGTCGGTCACACTGGCGCAGGCAAGACCACCATCACGAGCCTGATGATGCGCTTCTACGACATCCAGCGCGGCAGCATTCTTGTCGATGGGGTCGATGTGCGCGAGCAGGACCTCAAAAAGCTGCGCCAGCGCTTTGGCGTCGTCCTGCAGGATCCCTTCTTATTTACCGGTACCATCGCGGACAACGTTCGCCTCGGGTCTGCATGGATCACCGACGAGCGCCTCGAACGCGCCTGCGACGAGGTCAACGTTGGCGACTTCATCCGCACGCTTCCCAAACAGTTCGCCGAGCCCGTCCGCGAACGTGGCGCCACACTCTCCACTGGCCAGAAGCAACTTATCAGTTTCGCCCGCGCTCTTGCGCACGATCCCGGCATCCTCGTTCTCGACGAGGCAACAAGCTCCGTCGATACCGATACCGAACTTCGCGTGCGCCTGGCCCTCTCGCGCATGATTACGGGTCGGACCTCCATCCTTATCGCGCATCGGCTCTCTACCATCCAGCGCGCCGATACCATCCTCGTCATGCACAAGGGTCAGCTTCGCGAGCGCGGCAGCCACCAGGAACTTCTCGCCCACCGCGGCCTCTACTGGAAGCTCTACCAGCTGCAGTACAAAGACCAGGAGCTCGGCACCGGCAGCGATGCTGCCACGCCGCTCGAGCCTCTCAGCGCCGACTAGCTCACCATCCGCGTTCTCTGCGCAATCGCCTCCGCGGACCGCCCCTTCACCCAATCGGCAACCGGCTGCCAGTACTCTTCCGTCGCCGCGAAGATCGGCGCATTATGAGAGATTCCGGGAATGACCAGCAGCTTTCCGTGCGCCCCGCAAGCTTCTGCCACCTGCTCTGCCATCAACAGCGGAAACAGGCCATCCACATCGCCGTGAACCACCAGCACCGGCACCTTGAGTTCGCCAACGCGACGAACCGTATTCCAAACGTCTGGCACGCCCCGCGTCATCCATCGCGGAAACCCCATCGCCATGCCGGCCTCACGCAGCGAAGAAAAGCCTTCGCATAAAACCAGCCCATCCACGTTCATGAGCGAAGCTACCGCGCAACCCACTCCTGTACCCATCGAAAAGCCCAACAGAATTATCGACTGATGCCCGCGGTCGGCAAGTTCCCGGTACGCAGCAATGGCATCCTCTTCACAGTTTGCTGCGCTCACTCTGCCGGTGCTCTCGCCATAGCCGGAGTAGTTGAACACCAGCGACGAAACGCCCATCTGTTTCAGCAGCCCCTGCACGTCACTCCAGTACTCCACCCGCTCGCCGATGCCGTGGCATATCAGGACCGCCGGAGCATCTTTCCCTGCCTCTACATAGACCGCGGACAGCTTTCTCCAGCCACTTGAGATCACCACCCGCTCCTTCGCGAATGCGAATCTGTCTAGCATTCGCCTCATCCTTCCGCTCAAGCGGTCGTCGCGCAGAATCAACCTGCTGATCGCTGTCAACAGGACAGAAAGGGCTCCCTGTCTCATCGATTCGCCACCTTCAAACAATCCTCTACCACCTTGTTGACGCGCTTCTGCCGCGCCTCGGGGCTTTGGTAGTAGAACACGGCCATCAGATTCATTCGCCGCTGCGCCGCGGTCATCGCCTCCCATCCTTTGCGGGCGGCAGGCACTCTGCGAAACGCTACTTCGATCACCGGCGGCAGCTCCTTCTCTCCCTCCATCGTGCCCATCAGGCGCTCGGCCCACAGTTCGGCACGCCGCTGTCTCGCCTCCGCACCTTTCACCGCGTCAATGTTCTTGCCAATTTCCCGCCGCATATTCTCGCTCAGGTTTGGATACCACTTCGCCAGCGTCTTCTCCTGCTTCAGTAGCTTCTCCAATTCAACCGGAACCGAAGCCTCGCGCTCCTCGAGGTCAGGTTCCACCGTCAGGTCGATCATCCCGCCCAGCTTCATTCCTGCGGCCTTCTGCATCTTTTTGTTCACCAAAACGAAATGTCCGCGGTGGACGCTGTCGGCAAACAAAGAAGTGCGAAAGACCTCACCCGCAATCTCCACCTTCACTCGCAGCCGCACCATCTTCTTCCATGTGGTCGCGACATCGAACGGGATGCGTGCCACGGTCCAGCCCAATCCCCCGCCGAGCCGCTCCAGCACTGCACGAAAACGCTTTGCTCCTGTCTTCGTCATGCAGCCAATTTACACTGGTTGCATCGCGAACCCATCCAATCCGAAGATCTTCCTGTCGGCCGGCGAGGCCAGCGGCGACCATTACGGCGCGCAGCTCATCACCGAGCTCCGCAGCCGCCATCCTGGCGCAAACTTCTTTGGTCTCGGCGGGCCTGAGATGGAAGCCGCCGGCCAAGACCGCATCATCCGTGCGGAAGACGTCGCCCACATGGGCATCACCGAAGTCCTCCGCCACGCCCCACGCGTCTATGGCTCCTACCGCCGGCTCGTTGCCTCCATCAAACAACGCTGCCCCGACATCGCCATCCTCATCGACTTCCCTGACGTTAACTTTCGGCTCGCGCGCGAGCTGAAGAAACTCTCGATCCCTGTCGTCTACTACGTCAGCCCGCAGCTGTGGGCCTGGAAGCGCCGCCGCTTGCGCTGGGTCCAACAACGCGTCGATCGCATGATGGTTATCTTCCCCTTTGAAGAGCGCTTCTATAAAGCCCGCAATGTCGACGCGAAGTTCGTCGGCCACCCGCTGGCAGAATCGCCCCTCCCGACGATGTCTCGTGAGCAATTCGCACTCGCTTATATGTTCGCCAATCGCGGAAACCCACCAACTAGCTCGCACATGGGTAGGCCTTGGGTTGCACTCCTCCCTGGAAGCAGATGGAAGGAGGTCAAGCTAAATCTGCCGACAATGCTCGAAGCTGCAGCACTTCTCGGCCCCGATTACGACTTTTTGATACCCGTAGCAAGCACGCTCAACAAACAGACGATCAGCGATTTAGTTTTTCAGGAGATTTTGCCTCGTATTCGGTCGCCAAAAAGCTCCATCACCCTCGTTCCCGACGCCCGGGAAGCCCTCCACCACGCCCGCGCCTCCGTCGTAGCCAGCGGAACTGCCACCGTCCAGGCTGCGGTCATTGGCAATCCCTTCATCATCGTCTACAAGGTCTCCCCGCTCACCTTCCTACTAGCCAAGCGCCTCGTCCACTACCCTCCCGAGGTCTGGCCCTCCGGTCCTGACGCCGACGGCAATCTCCCCATCGGCATGGTCAACCTCATCGCTGGCCGCCGCATCGTCACCGAGCTGCTTCAGGACCGCTTTACCGCGGCGAATGTGGCCTCCACCCTGCGTCCTTTGCTCGCCGACACCCCAGAGCGCGCGCAAATGATCGCCGACCTCGCCCAAGTCCGCCAATCCCTTCAGCCGTCGCCCGGAACTAGTTCTATCCAACAGGTTTGTGACGCGGTCGACAACCTCCTTGTCAAAAACCAGTCAGTGCGTGGCCCAAAATCCCTCGCCCGCGTCTAATCGTGAGATGGCTGTACCATGATGTCTTGAGGAACTTTGGCTGCATGTACGCTTTCCGAATCCTTCGATCGGCGATCTTCCTTTCTTTCCCTTTGCTTGCGGCAACGGCGTGGTCAGCGCCGGTGAAACCGCAGCTCCAGATCAATGGCTACGTCATCTCGGCCGACCTCGACCCTGCGGTCAACCGCCTTACTGCATCGGCCGACGTCAATTTCACGGCGCTTGAGGACCTCACCAGCCCGACGTTTGAGCTCAACAACGGCCTGCAGATCACCAAAGCCACCGACGCCAAGGGCCAACCGCTCGAGTCCGAACGCCTGACCAACAACAACACCGTTCGCTTTACGCTGGCCAATCCCCTGCCAAAAGGCGCCACCACCACCTACCACATCGAGTACGCCGGCACCCTGAAAGGCGCCGACACCAGCCCCGTCGAAGGCATCAAGCTCGCCTCTATCGAGGACCCCATCAGCATTCTGCTCTATCCCGGCCGCTGGTTCCCGATGACGGGCCTGTTCACCAACCGCTTTACCGCCGAGATGCGGATACGCGTCCCGGGCGACGAGCGCGTCGTCGGCTCGGGCTCTGGAGTCGCCGCCGCAAAGAGCATCCCTGGCAACCGCACCGAGTACACCTTCAAATGGGCCAAGCCCGGCTTCCCCGGAACCATCATCGCCGGGAAGTTTCTCGATCCCATCAACGTCGCGAATATGCGCGTCTACGTCACGGAGCCGCACAAAGAGGCCGCGCACGACTTCGCCAGCCAGGCCGAGCGCGAATATCTCTACATGGCCGGCACCTTCGGCCAGCCCGACTCCAACCGTATGAACCTGGTCGAGCTGCCGGATGACGCCGTGTCGGCAGCATGGGCTCCCGAGATCGCCGCCATCGCGGGCAACCGCATCACCGCACGCAATGAGCAGCGCCTGCTCTCGAATACGCTCGCGCACCAGTGGTGGGGCAACCAGGTTTCTCCCGCCACCATGAACGACGCGTGGATCACCAACGGCATGTCGCGCTATGCCGAGCTGATGTACCTCGAAGACTCCGCCGGCAAGACCGCCTTCCAGCAGGCCGTCGTCGATATCTCTGCCGGCGCGCTCGCCTACGACACCGAGCCGCTCACTACGATCGGACGCCTCGACCCCTTCTCGCCGCAGTTCCAGTCCATGACGCTCGAAAAAGGAGCCATGGTATTTCACATGCTCCGCTGGGAGATGGGCGACGAGGTCTTCTTGAAGTTCCTTCGCGGTCTTCTCACGCAGTATTTAGATAAGCCTATCCGCACCTCCAACGTCGAAAGCCTTGCCGAGTCCACCTCTAGCCTCCAGCTCCAGGCCTTCTTCGCGCAATGGCTCGACGGCACCGGCGCCCCGGCCTTCACCAACAAATATTCCGTCTTCCGGCTCGGTGATAACAAGGGCTTCCGCACGGTCGGCGGCATCGACCAGGACCTCGACCTCTTCCGCATGCCTGTCGAGCTGCGCATCGAGACCGACGGTAAAACCGAAGTCCGCCGTGTCGATGTTTCCGGTACCGACTCGCACTACTCAGTTGAGACCTTCGGCCGCCCGCGCCGCATCAGCATCGATCCCGACAACTGGCTGCTCAAGAGCACGCCTGACCTGGCCGTCAAGGTCGCCGTTCTGCGTGGCCAGCAACAGGTGGCCCAGGGCGATCTGACTGCCGCGCTCGTCGAATACCAGAAGGCTCTCGACGCCAACAAAAACAGCTCGCTCGCCGCTTACCGCATTGGCGAGATATTCTTCATGCAACGCAACTATCAATCCGCAGCCAACAGCTTCCGTGACGCGCTGCGCGGCGACAACGATCCGAAGTGGGTTGAGGTCTGGAGCCACATTGAGCTCGCCCGAATTTTCGACTGCACCGGCCAGCGTGACCGCGCCGTCAATGAGTACCGCCTAGCCGTCCAGACCAACGACAACACTCAGGGGGCCATCAACGAAGCTCGCGCTTCGATGCAGACACCGTACAGCTGTAAGCGGTCCGACAACTAAATGGATTGACTCCAGAAAGCATTTCGACTAAACTAAGTGAACTTAGTTCATTGGGTTCATCATGAATATTGTCAACATTCACGAAGCCAAGACCCATCTCTCTAAGCTCGTCGAACAAGCTGCCCAGGGGGAGTCCTTCATCATCGCCAAGGCAGGCAAGCCCATGGTGAAGGTCGTTGCTATGGAAGCGCCCACCGGGAAAAAGATGAGGCGACGCGGTTTCTTGGCCGGGCAGATCAAAGTGCCGGACAACTTCGACACCATGTTCCAGCAGGAGATCGAAGAGATGTTCTACGGGAAGAAATGAAGCTGCTGTTCGACACTCATCTCCTTTTGTGGACTGTCGAAGATTCGCCACGTCTGCCTAAAGTAGCCATCAAACTAATCGACAATACTCAAAATGAGCTTTTTTTCAGCGCGGCCAGCCTGTGGGAGTACGCCATCAAATATCGGCTGGACCGCGACAGCGTCGGTGTAGATCCTCGATTGCTGCGACGCAGTCTTCTGGACAACGGCTACACCGAGCTCCACGTCACCAGCGAACACGCAGTTGCCATCGAAGCGCTGCCGCCCATTCACAAAGATCCGTTCGACCGCCTTCTGGTCGCTCAGGCAACCGTTGAAGGCATTACTTTGCTAACAGTCGACAAGATTTTGTCGCGCTATCCCGGTCCAATCCGAAGGGTTTGAACGCAGGTTTCACTCGTAGCGTAGCGCCTCAATCGGGTCCAGACTCGCGGCCTTCATCGCTGGAATCATTCCACTGACCGTCCCCACAATCACCAAAATCACCGTCGCCACCAGTACACTGTTCGGCGAAATGATCAGATGGATATCTCCCGCATCCGCATGCGACGCCAGTGCGCTGTAGAACGTAATCTTGCCGACGCTCTTCGCCACTAGATACGCCAACGCGATACCACCCACGCCGCCGACTCCCGAGATCACCAGTGCCTCCGCGAGGAATTGCAGCAGGATATGCCGCTTCCTCGCGCCCAGAGCCTTCTCCACTCCAATCTCGCGCGTTCTCTGTTGCACGCTCACCAGCATGATGTTCATCAGACCGATGCCCGCAATCCCAAGCGTCAGCGCGCCGATAAACATCAGCAGCACCTGCAGCCCCAGCGAGATAATCCGGAACTGCGTCAGTTGTTCCATGATGTTCGCCACAAAGACGGCACGCCGGTCCGAAGCACGATAGTTGTGAGCCGCAGCCAGCGTCTTGCGCATCGCCTGCTCCACCATCTTCGGATCGCCCTTGTAGTCGAACCAGATGCCGTCGAGGTACTTCGTATCCTTGATGTCGCCCATCGTCGTAAACGGCACATTGATTCCGCGGTTGATGTCGCTGTCGTCGCCCTCCTGCATCTTCGGCGTCAGCACCCCGACGACCTCGAAGCTCACACCGTTCAGCCGAATCTTCTCGCCAATGGCATACAGCCCGGAGAACAGCTTCGTCTTCGCCTCCGACCCGATCACCACGACATGCGCCCGCTGTTGCACATCTGCCTGCGTCAGCAACCGGCCCTCGGCCAGTTCCATCTTCTGGATCGATTGCAATTCCGGCGTAATCCCGGTCACATCCCACGAATAGCTATGCAATTCGTTCTGCACCGGCACCGTCTTGTCGACCGTCGGTGCTACACGCATCACACCCGGCACCGTTTCCTGGATCCGCTCGACATCGTCCTGCGTCAATCGCACCAGCACTCCTGCCTTGTCGCCACCCGCCTGTTCGCTCGTCCGCCCCGGGAAGACGCCCATCATGTTCGTCCCGAACTGCGCGAAGATGTTCTCGAACGCCTGCCCGAACCCGGCCCCATAGGCCAGCAGCAGCACCACTGTCGCAATTCCCCATGCCATTCCAATTACTGTGATTAACGTGCGCCGGCGATTGTGCTGCATCGCCTCCAATGCCTGTCCAAAGATATCGCTCAGCATCTCCGCTAATCCTTCCTGAGCGCTTCGACAGGCTCCATCTGGGCAGCCTGCCGCGCCGGATACAAACCCGCCACAATCCCGCACAACATCAGCGAGCCCATCGCCATCGCCGCCGACCACGGCACCAGCCGCGGCGGATCGAACCCCATATCGTTGTTCCCCACCACCGAGCCCAGCGCCCCCATGAGCGTCGCCGCCCCTAGAATCCCAATTAACCCGCTCAACCCCGTCAGGGTGAGCCCCTCGAGGAAGAACTGAAACAGGATGCTGCGGTTGGTTGCGCCCAGAGCCTTCCGCAACCCAATCTCCTTCGTCCGCTCGCTCACCGTCACCAGCATGATGTTGATAATGCCCACCGCGCCTAGCGCCAGCGTCACAATCCCGACGCCGCCCAGAAAGATATCCATCGCAGTAAAGATCAGCCCCACGGTCCGCTGAGACTTGATCGTGTCCCACTCCTCGAACGCCTCTTTCGCACTCGGATCGAACCCATGCCGAGCAGCAATAATCTTGTGCACCTCGGCCTTGGCGGTCTCATTCAGATCCTCGGTCCGCGGTTGATACTGAATCGAGGTAATCGAGTCCTCCGGAATGTTGTCTCCCGTGATCGGAAAGAACTCCAGCATGGTCGGCAGCGGGATATAAATCCTCTGGTTATCCCCGTCATTGTTACCGCGGCCAATCTTCTCCGCCACGCCGATAACCTGGAACCGGTACCCATTCAGCGTGATAAACGCGCCGAGAGAAGGATGCCCGAGAAACAGTAGTTTCTCCATCTTTTGGCCCAGCACTACAACCTGCCTGCGATGCGCCACGTCATCCTGGTTCAGAAACCGTCCCTGCGCGATGGGCAGATGCCGTATCTCCGGGTAATTCAGCTCGACACCGAACACCTGTCCGCCCGCGCTCGAAAACTCGCTCACCTGCTTCAAATCGCTGCGCTGAATGATCGCCGTAGCATTGCGCACATCCGGCGCCCCGGCACGAATCGCATCCGTATCGCTCACCGTCAGCTTGTACGGATGCATCCCGACATGCTGCTCCGGCAGCACCGGAATATTCCCACCCCAAATCATGATGACGTCCGTACCCAGCTCCGCCAGCCCCCTCCGCTGGCCCGAGCGGAATCCCTCACCCAGCCCGATCAGCAGCAGCAGCGAAGCCACTCCCCACGCGATTCCGAACATCGTCAGAAACGACCGCAGCTTATTCGCCCCAATCGATCGAAACACCTGGGCCAGAATATTGAAGAGAGCGCGCATATCAGTCCTTGGACGAAGCCGTTTCATCATTCGTTACGCAAACGCGCCCCTTGTAGTTCCCTTAGTGTCAATGATTTCGGCCGCCCCCGAAAATCCCCCAATCGTCCCTGATTTGAGCGATTCAATCATCGCTTGCTTGTGCTTTCAGGAACAACGTACAATCCCTGCCCATCAGAACGTTTGACTTGTGCCGGGGCTGCTGTGAGCATTGGCCTTTGGCCGGGAGAGGGTTTTCCTATGAGGCA
>Ga0210398_10006333_pt1 | contig 10892 bp, 10 predicted proteins | sample IncBWC4OmetaG_FD_161047 | JGI IMG/M metagenome (GOLD analysis project Ga0210398, IMG submission 161047) | Forest soil microbial communities from Barre Woods Harvard Forest LTER site, Petersham, Massachusetts, United States - Inc-BW-C-4-O | ecosystem: Environmental > Terrestrial > Soil >... | reverse complement strand
CGCAGCCGAAAAGCTTGGCCGCGGTTGCCGCGGTGCTTTCGCAGACCTGCCAGCCCGCGCGACCGGTAAAGACATTGGCATTGCCGGAATTGACGACAATCGCGCGGGCCTTGCCGTGGGAGAGGATCTGCTGGCACCAGATCACCGGCTGGCCCGGCATCGTCGATTGCGTGAAGACGCCGGCCACGGTGCTGCCGGGCGCGAGCTCGGCGACCATCACATCATCGCGGTCGCGATAGCGGATGCCCGCGGCGTAGGACGCCAGGCGCACCCCGGCGATCGGCGACAGGGCGGGAAACGGCACGGCGAGCGGCGAAACAGCGGGCATGACGCGACCTCCAGGCTGCGCCGTCATGTTGCACATCGAAGCGCCAGGGACAAGCGGGCGGGAACGCTGGCCGCGACACGTGGTTTAATTGACACTCCGACCGTGCGGACCTATCTACGGAACTAGTCGCCGTGCGCTGTATTCTCGCCAATCTCCCCTTATCGAGGTCCTCATGTTAGGCGCCCTAGCCCGGCGGCTGTTCGGCTCAGCCAACGATCGCTACATCAAGAGCCTGTCGAGCCTCGTCGCGCAGATCAACGAGCTCGAGCCGGAAATCGAACAGCTGTCGCCGGAAGCTCTACGCGCCAAGACCGCCGAGTTCCGTCAGCGCCTCGACGACGGCGCCGAACTCGACGACCTGCTGGTCGAAGCCTTTGCCACGGTGCGCGAAGCCGCAAAGCGCACGCTTGGCCAGCGACATTTCGATGTGCAGCTGATGGGTGGCATCGTGCTGCATCGCGGCATGATCGCCGAGATGAAGACCGGCGAAGGCAAGACGCTGGTCTCGACCTTGCCGGTCTATCTCAACGCGCTGACCGGCAACGGCGCCCATGTCGTCACGGTCAACGATTACCTCGCCCGTCGCGACGCCGAGTGGATGGGCCAGATCTACAATTATCTCGGGATGGATGTCGGCTGCATCGTCCATGAGCTCGACGATCCCGCCCGCCGCCAGCAATACCTTTGCGACATCACCTACGGCACCAATAACGAGCTGGGATTCGACTATCTGCGCGACAACATGAAGTTTCGGCTCGAGGACATGGTCCAGCGGCCGTTTAACTACGCGATCGTCGACGAGGTCGATTCGATCCTGATCGACGAGGCGCGCACGCCACTGATCATCTCGGGTCCGACGGAAGATAATTCCGAACTCTACAATCGCATCGACAAGCTGATCCCGCCGCTTGGGCCCGAGGATTTCGAGAAGGACGAAAAGCAGCGCACCGTCGCGATGACCGAGAGCGGCGTCGAGCGGATCGAGGAGCTGCTGCAATCGAACGGGCTCATGGAAGGCGGCTCGCTTTACGACATCCACAATGTCTCGCTGGTGCATCACGTCAACCAGGCGCTGCGCGCGCACAAGCTTTTCGCGCGCGACACCGACTACATCGTCAAAGACGACAAGATCATCATCATCGATGAGTTCACCGGTCGCATGATGGAAGGCCGGCGCTATTCCGACGGCCTGCATCAGGCGCTCGAAGCCAAGGAAAGCGTCACCGTCCAGAACGAGAACCAAACGCTCGCCTCGATCACCTTCCAGAATTATTTCCGGCTCTACCCCAAGCTCTCCGGGATGACCGGCACGGCGATGACCGAGGCCGAGGAATTCGGCGACATCTATAAGCTCGAAGTCATCGAGATACCGACCAACGTCGCGGTGCGACGCGCCGACAGCGACGACGAGGTCTACCGTTCGGCGCGCGAGAAATACGATGCGATCGTCGAGCAGGTGCTGGACTGCAGGAAGCGCCAGCAGCCGGTGCTGATCGGCACGGTCTCGATCGAGAAGTCGGAGGCGCTCGCCGAGGTCTTCAAGAAGCACAAGATCCCGCACAACGTTCTCAACGCCCGCTTCCACGAGCAGGAGGCCTTGATCATCGCCCAGGCCGGCATACCGGGCGGGGTGACAATTGCCACCAATATGGCCGGCCGCGGCACCGACATTCAGCTCGGCGGCAATCTCGACATGCGGCTGAAGGCCGAGCTGCAAAACGCGGGCGAATTCGAGCGCGAGCATCGCGGGGCTGAAATCCGCCGCGAGATCGAGGCCGCGAGGAAAATCGTCGTCGAAGCCGGCGGGCTCTTTGTCGTCGGCAGCGAGCGGCATGAGAGCCGGCGCATCGACAACCAGCTGCGCGGCCGCTCCGGTCGCCAGGGCGACCCCGGCGCCTCGAAATTCTTTGTCTCGCTCGAAGACGATTTGATGCGCATCTTCGGCTCTGAGCGCATGGATTCGGTGCTGTCGCGGCTGGGCCTTAAGGAGGGTGAGGCGGTCATCCATCCCTGGGTCAACAAGGCGCTCGCCAAGGCCCAGCAGAAGGTCGAGGCGCGCAACTACGACATCCGCAAGCAGCTCCTGAAATACGACGACGTGATGAACGACCAGCGCAAGGTCATCTACGACCAGCGCAAGGACATCATGAGCGCCCCGGACGTCGCCGCCACGATCGCCGATATGCGCGCCGAGACGATCGCCGCGGCGATCGCGATGGCGATCCCCGAGAAGGCGCTCGCCGAGCAGTGGAACACACAGGCGCTGCACTCCGAGTGCCACCGCCTGCTCGCGCTCGATCTGCCGATCGAGGATTGGGCCAAGGAGGAAGGCGTCGACTCCGAGGAGATCGAGGAGCGCGTTCTCGCCGCGTCGGACCGCAAGATGGCGGAAAAGGTCGCCAATTACGGCGCCGAGCAGTGGCGGATGGCCGAAAAGGGCATCCTGCTGCAGATCCTCGATCAGACATGGAAGGATCACCTGCTCTCGCTCGATCATCTGCGCCAGGCAATCGGATTGCGCGCCTACGCGCAGCGCGACCCCCTGAACGAGTACAAGCGGGAGGCGTTCGAGCTGTTCGAGGGCATGCTGGTGCAGATGCGCGACCAGGTGACCTCGATCCTCAGCCATATCGAGCTGCGCTTTGACATCGCGCCACCCCCGCCTCCGCCACCACCGCAAATGGTCGAGCACCGCGAGCCAGAACCGGCGATGGCCGATGCCGGCTATTCGTTTTTCTCTCCGCCACCGACGCCCGCCGCGATGCCGCGCGGCGGCAATGGCGCGGGCGCGCAGCAAGCGCGCGCTAGCGGCCAACCCGCCGGCCCACGCGCGCCCTTTGCCGGCACCGGGCGCAACTCGCCCTGCCCCTGCGGCTCGGGCAAGAAATTCAAGCACTGCCACGGCCGCATCTAGCGCTTGATGTCAAAGGCGATTAGTTGCCCAACTCCCGAAACGGCGGGTTGCTAACCTGATGCGCCTGCGTCTCTTACTGCTTGCCTTGCTGCTTCCGGCAATATCACTGCCCGCGCTCGCGCAAGCTCCCGACATCAACCAGCTTCGCATCGGGTGCCGGGTCGAACTCGGCCTGTCCGCAAACGAGCGGCCGGGCGACGAAGCGATGCGCGACAAGGTGCGCGCCTGCATGCAGGCCAAGACGCCGGGCGCGCAGAACCGTGTCATATCGGTCGCGTCGGTCAACCTCATCGAGGCAACGCCGTTCCTCGTCCATGCGCCGCTCGGGCCGGGCGCGGCCAAGGGTGTCGTCTATTTCGTCGCCGGCTATCCGCCCGGTCACGGCACCATGATCGACGCTTTCCACGCGGTGCCGTATTTCCTCAAAACCCTCGCCGACCAGGGCTGGGATGTCATCGTCGCCAAGATGCCGCAAGCCGAGGAAGGCGCGGTGCGTGGCGCCGCCGTAGTCGATGCCGGAGCTGCCGCCATTGCGCAGCGCGTCGCGGCGCTGCGCGCGCAAGGCTACCGGCGGGTCGTCGCGGGCGGACATTCCTGGGGCGGTTGGGCGACCCTCTTGGCCGAGCGCGATGACGCGCTCGCCGCCGACGCGCTCTTGATCTCGAGCCCGAGCGCGCAGGGCCCGCGCATCAGCCCGGTCACTGGCGGACCAAACCCGAGTTTCGCGCTCAGCGGCAGCGAGTTTCCGGCCCTTGTCGCGGCAGTGCGCGTACCGGTCGTGTTCACCTTCATGGGCGGCGACCCGTACGAGATCGGCGGACGCGGCGCGATGGCCAATCAGGCGCGCGCGCCCCATGTCGTGATCGATCAGCCTCCCGGGTTCAGCGGGCATTACGCGGGCTGGCTGCCGGTATTCGATTACGGCTACGGCGATTGCATTCGCCGGCTGCTGATGACCGGCGCGGCCGGCGGCTGCGCGCCGCCGCCGCTCAGCAATAGCGATTTCCGCTCGATCGCCAGCATGAGCCAAATCGGCGATCCCGGCTCGCGCCGCATCGCCTCGCCCGAGCAGCTCGCGGGTCACGCGTTCTTTGCCTATACGCTGCAGGATCACGACAACAAGAAGCTGACCTACGACGCCTCGGGTTCCACCCGCACCGTGTTGACCACGATCGGCCGGACAAGCGAGCCGGTCGCCTTTCAGAACGGCCAGCATTGCGCCGGCCAGACCTGCACGACGCTGGTACAATTCGCGCCGAGTCAGATCCTCGAGTTTGAGCCTACCGGCGGCATCCACGCCTGGTGGATCGAGGAGCGGTGAGCGGTTAAGGTAGTCCGCGTCAGGAGGGGGAGCCCCATGCGTAAAACCTCGACAATCGTGGCGAAGGCCGCGCTGGCCATGAGCGCGCTGCTCACGTCGTTTCCGCTGATCCAGGCTTGGGCCGGTGGGCCGGCAGCGGCCACCGGGTTCAGCGCCGGCGCTTACGGCACCGGTACAGCCGCCGGCGCGGACACCGGCGCAGGTGGCGCGAACGGGCCGGTCGCCGGCGCGAGCTCCGGCACAGGCGGCGCGGACGGGCCGGCGGCCGCCGGGGCTAGCTCGGGCACCGGCGGCGCGGCTGGGCCGGCGGCCGCTGCTGTCAACAGCGGTGTGGTCTTGCTCGCGGACGGTTGCAGCGGCGGCAGCGGCGGCGCGTGCTGAGGGGTTAGCTGTCGCCAAAGAAATTTGCCGCTCGGCTTGTTGGCGCAAAGCCCGAGTAACGTGAACACACATCGACAAAGGGGAAACTCATGCGCCTGCGCGGCGCCTTAACCGCTCTGCTGCTGGTTGCCGCTCTGCCTGCCGGCGCGCAGCAGCGATGGGTCGCGTTCAGCGATCCGGCGCAAGGCTTCTCAGCGCAGTTTCCCGGTCCGCCGCGCGAGAACTCGAAGCCAGTCGACGGCAAGTTCCCGCTGACCGCCTACCAGTATCAGTTCGCCGATGGAAGCGGGGTCTACAATATCTCCGTCATTGCCTTCGCCGGCGGGCACAACCCCAATCCCGGCCCCGCCTTCCTCACCGTGATGATCGCCAACTACGCGCGGGGCAGTGGCGCCACCGTACGCACGCAATATGCCATCACCCTGGCAGGCCGTCCCGGCATGGAGGCGATTGCCGAGGATTCGGCCCACAATCGCTTTCACCTGATCGATGTGGTGGTGCTCGGCACGCGCGCCTATCTGATCGTCTCAGAGGGTGCACGCGGGCACGAGACGAGCCCGGAGGCGGTGCAGTTCCGCAATTCTTTCCGGCTCGGGTAGGCGGTCTGCGAGAACGACGCTAAAATCGCCGCATTCTTGTCTTAACGTGCGGCGAACCTAGCGGAACGGCGCGGCTTATGGCTGTAAATCCGCTGTATTAACAGCGACGCAAACCGGCGGCGCGTCAATCAAAAGGGGGACACGACCATAAGACGGACTGGCATTCTGGCATCGCTGATCGCCGCCTCGCTCCTGCCGCTCCATTGCGCGACGCCGGCGGCGGCACAGGCGATCGTCCAAGATATCGGCGGCACCCAGGTGCTCTATGCCGGACCGGCGAGGCCGCCGGCGATCCTCCTGATGTTCGCTGGCGGCGACGGTACGGTCAGCTTCAGTGGCGGCCAGATCGTCCATATGAACGGCAATTTCCTCATGCGCACCGAGCAGCTCTGGCTGGCGCAGGGTTTCGGCTTTGCGACGATCGGCTCGTCGTCGTCGCTGTTGGGACAGCGGCACACGCCCGCCTATGCCGCGATAATCGCCGCCGCAGTCGACTACGCCCGCTCGCGCGGCGGCAACGCGCCGGTCTGGCTGGTCGGCACCAGCATGGGGTCGATCGCGGCCGCCAATGGTGCCGCTCACCTGCCGGGCCGGGTCGCCGGGGTGGTGCTGACCTCGTCGGTCGCCGCCCCGAACAGAGCCTCCGGCGAGACGGTGTTCGACAGCGATCTCGGCGCGATCGCCATCCCGGCGCTGGTCGTCTCCAACAAAGGCGACACCTGCCCGGTCGCCGGCCCGGGCTTTGCGCCGAACATCCTCGCAGCGCTCGCCCGCGCGCCGAAAAAGGAGGTCATCTACGTCGAAAGCAACCAGCTGCAGTCCGACCCGTGCGAGGCGATGTCACCGCACGGCTACCTCGGCATCGAAGGTGATGTCGTGCAGCGCATTTCCACCTGGATCCGCGCCAACCCCTGAGGTTGGCCTCAAGAGTTTGACAAGCCCCGGCTTCCTCCTATATTGCGCGCCGCTCGCGCCTGGTGGGGTGCATAGCTCAGTTGGTAGAGCAGCTGACTCTTAATCAGCGGGTCCAAGGTTCGAATCCTTGTGCACCCACCATTTCTTTCGGTCACCCAACGGCAAACGGCGTCTGGCCGAGAGTTATCGAAGACGCGGGCCGAGCGCCGCATTGATTTGGATGGGTGGCCGAGCGGTTGAAGGCACCGGTCTTGAAAACCGGCAGGGGTGCAAGCCTCTCGTGGGTTCGAATCCCACCCCATCCGCCAACTCTTATGAGAAACTGCCATCTCTAGGTTCTATAATCAAAAAATCCATCAAACATTCCATCAACTGTCTTACGACAAAACTTGCGGGCTGGAGGCAGCGAGAAACGGATTTGGGAACGCAGTGGAAGGCGACCGGGCCAGGTCTCGTCTCAATAAGGCTGGACACTGGTGAAGTGCCCGACAGTTTTTGCGGGAATGACATAATCCACGATAACGCTTCCGATCGGAGAGCACCGATGAGCGACACCCCGGGCATATTGTCGACGACGAGTGGTTCGACAACTGTAGCTGCGCGGTTCCCTGCCCCGGCGCGTTTGCACAGGCCCCGATAACGGCTTTTGACTGTTCTGGCATGTCCAAGAGGGTCATCTCGGTGACGTCAAGCGATCATCTACTGACGTTTCCTGGCAGGTTTACACCAGAACTACCCCGCTTCCTCCCCCTCCGTTTCGAGCAACATAACGTCCTTTCTGAACGCCGTAGTCCCAAGGCCTCAAATGGAGGTTGGGGGTCGGAATCCAATCATTCACGGGTGCGTCTGCCGACGGCAACTGTGCGCCGAAAACCGGACGGGGGATACTGCTGCATTTCCGCTAAAAGTGGATCGGGCGCCTGCAGCGTCAAGCGCCCGATCGTTTCCAGTGCTAGTCTGTCGCCCGGTACGCGCTGGGGATGACGAACACTTCGTCCGCACGGCCGTAGCCGCCGTCCGGTACTTCCTCGATCAGGACCATCGTGTGCGGGCGCGCCGTTTCGCTGAAATACTCGACAAACATGTTGGTGACGCGATGCACAATCTCTTCCTTCTGAGCCTTCGACAGCGCGGCCTGCGGTACTTTGATGTTGGCAAAGGGCATCGAACTTCTCCTTGCATGAAGGTGGACGCTTCGGGCGGTTCCCGATCCGGCTCAGACGAACATGCCGCCTGAGACTTCGATCCGCTGGGCGTTGATCCAGTGGTTGTCCTCGCTCAGCAGGGCGGCGACCGCCGGACCAATGTCACCGGGCAGGCCGGGGCGGCCGAGCGCAGTCACGCTCGCGATGAACGCATTAACCCCTTTGTTGTCGCGTACAGCGCCGCCGGCGAAGTCGGTCTCGATCGCGCCAGGGGCGACAGTGTTCACGGCGATACCGCGCGGCCCCAACTCCTTCGCGAGATAGCGCGTCAGCACCTCGACCGCTCCCTTCATCGCCCCGTAGGCGGCATAGCCGGGCAGGCTGAAGCGGGCGAGGCCACTCGATAGGTTCACGAGACGGCCGCCATCGGCGATCAGCGGCAGCAGCGTCTGGGTCAGGAAGAACACGCCCTTGAGGTGGATGTTCATCAGCCGATCGAAGTCGGCTTCCGTCGTCTCCGCGAACGGCGCGTTGATACCGATGCCGGCATTGTTGATGAGGTAGTCGAACGTCGCGCGGTTCCAAGTGGCCGCGAGCGCCTGTCTCAGATCGACAGCGAAGGCGGCGAAGCCGGCGGTCGTACCAGTGTCGAGCTGGAACATCGCCGCCTTGCGGCCGAGCGCCTCGATGGCCGCGACGCTCGCGTCGGCCTCGGCCTTATTGCTGCGATAGGTGCCGATCACGTCGACGCCCCTGCGCGCGAGCGCGATCGCTATGTTGCGCCCGAGGCCCCGACTGGCGCCGGTCACCAGGGCGATTTTGTTGCTCGTCATCGTACGTCTCCTACTCGATATTCGACCGATCGCTTTGGATGCGCGATAGATAACCATTTACGATTTTCAGATAATCTGGCATTTTCTGGGATCACTATCCGAAAATTGGGAGTAATGGACCGGATCGACGCCATGCGGGTGGTTCGCGCGGGTCGTGGAGCGCGGCAGTTTTGTTCGCGGGGCCGAAGATCTCCGCCTGCCCGCGTCGACGGCCACCGACGCCGTTAAGCAGCTTGAAGCACGGCTCGGGGTACGGCTGTTGGAGCGCACAACACGGCAGGTGCGCGCGACGCTCGATGGAGAGGCGTATTACCGGCGCTGCCTGTCGATCCTCGACGATATCGAGGAAGCCGAAAGCGCCTTCCATGGCGCCCGGCCGCGTGGCCTGCTGCGCGTCGATGTCCAGGGCACCCAGGCGCGGCGTTTCATCGTGCCGGCGCTACGCCGGTTTTTCGCCGACTATCCGGATCTGGAGCTGTTCCTGGGTGACGGCGACCGCTTTGTCGATCTTGTCCGCGAAGGCGTCGACTGCGTGTTGCGCACGGGCGAACCGAAGGAGAGCGATCTGATTGCGCGCCGTATCGCCATTCTGCCCGAGACGACCGTGGCATCGGCCGAGTACGTCGACCACTTCGGCATGCCGAAGCGGTGGGACGCGTTGGACGGCCATCGGATGATTGGCTTTCGCTCTTCGGCGACCGGCGGCGTCTTGCCGCTGGAGTTCATGGTGAACGGTGCTCGCAAGACCGTAGCGCTACCCTCCGTTCTGTCGGTCAATGGCGCCGACACTTACAGGGCAGCCGCGTTGCAGGGCCTCGGCCTGATTCAGTTACCCCGCTATTCCGTCGAACAAGACTTGGCCGACGGCACGCTGGTGGAATGCCTGCCGGACACCCCGCCCTCACCGACGTCGGTCTACGTGCTCTACCCGCGCAGTCGCCAGCTCAGCCTACGGGTCCGCGTGTTCATCGACTGGGTGGCGGATGAATATGCTAGTCATGTCGGATCGGTTGCGACGGCTGACATTGCCCGTTCATCGCACTTACTTGCCCCATAAGCGGATAACTGCGTTAAGGCGCAAGCGCCAAACGGTTCTATGACTGCTACATCGATGCCGCTGGCCTCGCCGAGGATCGCAAGGGTTGGCTGTTCCGCACCAGCCGCGGCCATGGCGGCGACCTGCTATCCGAGAAGCCCATGGGGCAGCCTGATGCTTGGCGGATTATCCGCCGCCGGGCCGCGACGGCCGGCTTCGCGGAGGAGATCGGCTGCCACACGTTTCGAGCGGCCGGGATCACGGCTTACCTCGCTAACGGCGGCGCGCTTGAGCACGCGCAGGAAATGGCGGGACATGAGAGCCCGCGTACCACCAAGCTCTATGACCGGACGAAAGAGCGGCTCACGCAGGACGAGGTCGCGCGAATTAGGCTGTAGATCGATATGCCACCAACATCATGGATCGGCGCAGCCAGGCGTCCGCCTACGACCCCATAGCCGACGTTCGACGATGCGGCACCTGCCGGCTCATTTTGCCCCTAAAGAGACCTTAACATCACCCAACCGGGAGCCACCGAATTTGGAAGCGGGATTTGACACCGACGCCTGAACGCCGAACCTGTGTGAGGCGCTCGACCACCTCACACATAGAGACGAACCTCCTAGCGCTACTGCATCGAGGGAATGCTGGAACACGGCGCATCAGCGGTGCCCGCCCCCGCCGTGAAAACCTCCACCGCCGTGAAAGCCACCGCCATGGAAATTGCCGGCATGAAAGCGGCCACCGTGGAAGCGGCCATCGTGATCGTGGTGGAAGAAGCCAAACCCGAAGCCAGCTCCTACGGGTAAACTATATCCGTAATAGGGATACGCATCACCATAATCATAATTCGAGTAATACTGATTCTGACCGTAATTCAGGTTATACCAAGCCTCGTAAGCCTGACAATATTGTGAATAGTACGGGTTGTTGCAGTCAACGGAAGTGGCGGGCTGTGACGGCGGAGACCCCCGCAATACGATAACGTCCTGCGCTTGTACCGGCGCAGTAGCGAGCAGGGTGCCGGCGACAACGACCGTCGCGGCCAGGGTTGCGGGTTTAAGCCAATTGAGCGAGGACATCGTTCACTCCATTGATACGCCCCCTCCCAATTAAGTAAACGATGTCGGCGCGTTTATTACCCCTGCGCCGACATGGCTGTCACGCCGAACACTGAGGGATGAGCCATCTGCTGCATGTGTTTCGGACTGCGGCATCGGCGGGGTGCTCATCTGACGGCGCGCAATCGCTTCATGCTCCGACCGCCGCAGGGGGGCACCTGTCGACATAGCTACGCGAGGGCGTCAATCTCGATGGGCTCCATCCTGCCCCTCGGCAGCTTGGCAACGCCGTGCCCCCTAAAACCGTCCCAGACAATCATCCGCGCGCCACAAGCTGCCTGAGCACGGTCTCTATCTCG
>Ga0210398_10006332_pt1 | contig 10895 bp, 12 predicted proteins | sample IncBWC4OmetaG_FD_161047 | JGI IMG/M metagenome (GOLD analysis project Ga0210398, IMG submission 161047) | Forest soil microbial communities from Barre Woods Harvard Forest LTER site, Petersham, Massachusetts, United States - Inc-BW-C-4-O | ecosystem: Environmental > Terrestrial > Soil >... | reverse complement strand
CGAGGTGCGTTGGGTAAAACGCGAAGTCCGGAAAACGCGATCGAGCACGTGTCGCCGGTCGAAGACGCGTGGTCGGGTCTCAACGCCGATCAGACTCTCGGCCAGCTCATGACCCAGACTCGCCAGCATCGTGGTCTTTCGCGAGACCAGGTCGCCGACCAGACGCATATTCCGGCGTACTACGTCAGGATGATCGAGAGCGACAGCTACGACGCCATCCCCGATCAACTTTACCTTCTGCCTTTTTTCCGGCGGTACGCAGACTTTCTCGGCCTTGACGCGCAGAAAGTGGTGTCGCGTTTCATATGTGACTTCGAGAAGGCCGAGAACGAAGTACCCGAGACGCCGGCTCCGACCGCGTACGTCAGGGCTCTTCAAAAGTGGCGTCAGATTGCAGCGGCGACCGTGGCCGGAGGAATCCTGCTCCCATGCATAGCGTGGGGAGTTGGTGCGATGCGCGCCGCGTATCGCAACCCGGCCGAGAGTTCACCCCGCGTGTCCACCGCGCTCTTTGCGCGACCGTCAACTGCGATCGCTTCGAGGGACGACCGGTCCGTCGCCGCGCAGAATTCCGCGCGAACTCCCGATGCCGTCGCGGCGACTCCGGCGATGGCATCGACAAATACTACTCCGTCAAACGCAGGACCTCGGACAGTTTCCAAGTTACATGCGCAGTCCAGACGAACAACTCGCAGTCATCGGCTTACGCGCCATTCGAGACACTCGAGGCAGAGAGTACATCTCACGTAAACGGAGAGCCGTCGCTTAATTCTGAGAGGTCGGAGGAGCTGGCGGTGGAGGCGCGCCTTCGGCGGGCGGAAGATTATCTCCGTCGCTGCCATCGTGCCCGTGATGGTCCCACGGATGAGTAAAGTCGCGATCGAATATCTTCTGCTGATCGGGCGTCAGCACGCCGCGAACCTGGCCTAGGCCCTGCCAGAACAGTTGATGCCGCTGGTGGTCATAATCCTGGCGGGCCTTCATCACTTTGAAGCGCGTATCGCGCAGGATGTCGCCGACTTGATCGCGTTGCGAAGGTGTCAGATTGAGTTCGAGATTCATTCGCTCGATCAAGCCCGATCCTGGAACGTGCAGGTAATGATACCTGTAGGCCATCGTGCTGAGCGCGAAGCCAATCAGAAGACACGAGATTCCAATTACCAGGCCGAACCAAATGTTCGACTTAGCTGGCAAGATCGCTCTCGGTCAGTGGCATCTCCGGCGCCAATGGATCGCCTGTCGCTTCTGAAGTCATGCTCGACTCGGGCACCGATAGCTCGTCACTAATAGACTCATTCGGCGCGCGGGTCGAAAGATACGCCGCGCTGGTCGCAAACACAAATATCGCCGCAGCCGCGGCCATCGTAAGCCATCGAGTCGGCTGCGATACCTCGCGTGCAGACGCAAATCTGCGCGGCCTGTCCGCCAGCGAAAATTCGCGACGCTCCTGCTGCGATACTTGCGACGGCCGCTGTTCCATCTCGCCGTGCAGTACCGGTGCAGTCAGCGCAAAGACGCGAAACGCATGGTCGCACTTCTCGCATTCCTTCAGATGTGCGAGCAGCTCGGCGCGCCGCTCCGTCGTCAAGGTCTTGCGCCACAGCGCGGAAAATTCCTGTCGTGCTTCAAAACAATTCATGACTGTTACCTGTTGCGTCCTGCCGCGAGCATCCTTTCCGCCTGCTTGCGCAGTGCTTGCCGTGCGCGGAACGCGCGAATTTTTACCTTGGCCTCACTCCATCCGAGCGTCTGGGCGATTTCGCTGACGCTTAAATCTTCGCTCTCCTTGAGCACCATCACCATCCGATCCTCCGGCTTGAGCGTGTCGAGCAGGCGATGCGCCAAGTCGTATGCTTCGCGCCGCTCTTCAGCTTCACCTACGAGGTCCTCCGGCGACGCGACGTGGGCGGTCTGCATCCACTGCACTTCCGGCGCGCTGAAATCCCCGACCAGTTCCTCGGGACGGCGGCGCCGCCGGCGCAACTCGTCGTAGCAAAGGTTCACGACAATCGCGCGCAACCATCCGCCAAACGGCATCTCCGCGCGATACGTCGCCAGCGCGGTGTAGGCACGAATGAAACTCTCCTGCGCGATATCCCGCGCCATCTCTTCGTCTGAAAAAAATCGTCTGCATAACCGTTCCACACGTGGCCGATGCCGTCCGGCGAGCTCGGTGAAGGCATCGTTGTGCCCGCCGAGGACTTCGGCTATCAGTTCCTCGTCGGGTTTGTCGCTCAATCTCCACCCTGCCCTTCGACCAGCCGAGCGACCCAACATAACTGTTTATTAATACGCAATGATCCGCCAACGGTTACAGGTTTTCGCCCTATCTGCGCCTCGGCCAGCGCAACCATCCGGCCAACAGGATAAGGGAGTTGAGCCACGCGAACCAGACAGGGCTCGAAACCATGAGGTTTCGCGCCTTTAGAGGTGAAACCTCCGAGAGGTTTCCTACAGCTCTTTCAGAAAACTTCATTCCTTCGGCGGGGGCGGCAGGCCGGCGCGAGCCAGGTCCGATGGCGTGTCCAGATCCAGATTGATTCCCGAGTCGTTCAGATCGACGTAGGCTACGCGCGATGAGTCGGCATTTACTACGTAGCGCGCGCCCTCCTCTTCCGGGGCGGATTGTAGTTCGGCGAACATTTTGCGGTCGAAAATCACTGGATGGCCGCGGTGGCCGTCGTGGCGCGCGATCACGATTGGCTTCCCGGTTCGACTATAGGAATCGACGATTGCGCGAAACGTTTCCGTGCGGACGATCGGATGATCTCCCAGGTGCACCAGCGCGCCTGATGCGTCCGGCTGAAGAGTGCTGAGACCAACCTTCAGCGATGATAGTTGGCCTTGCGCATAGTCGGGATTCTCGACGATTGCAATTCGCGGGTCGCTCGGGATCGCGGCGCGCACGCGATCGCGATGCGCCCCGATCACGATCACGAGCCGCGGCACAACTGCGAGGATCGTCTCGGCGATATGCTCGATGAAGGTATGCCCGCCGATGTCGAGGAGCGGCTTCGGATAGCCCATTCGGCGCGACTCGCCCGCCGCCAGGATGACACCTTCGAGATGCTTCGCCATCGCTACTTCGAGCGTTTGAGGTTGCCGAAGCGGACGCCGAGGGTGAACTCGTCGCGCTCATCGGTGCGGCGCTCGCGGATAATTTCGGCGATGATCGAGATTGCGATTTCTTCAGGCGTCTCGCCACCGATCGCGACGCCGAGGGGCGCGTGAACGTCGGCGAGCCGATCCCTGGGAACGCCGCTCTCGCCGATTCTCTCGAGTGTGGCCTTCACCCGGCGGCGCGAACCGATCATCCCGACGAATCCGCACGGCTGCATCAGCGCAGCGCTGACAACTTCCTCGTCGAAAGAATGGCCGCGCGTGACACTGACCAGGTAGCAGTGGCCGTCGAGCGCGAGCGCGTCGATCGCCGCTTTGAAAGGCTTGACGATTATCTCATCGGCCTGTGGGAACCGATCGCGATTGGCAAACGACGCGCGATCGTCGATCACCGTGACGTGAAATCCGAGCATCGCTCCGAGCGCGCATAACGGCACCGCGATATGACCGGCCCCGACGATGATCAGCCGCTGCGCGCCGACGATCGGATCGACGAACAAGCGCACGCCGCCATTTTGTTCGAGATGCGTGACCGGCTGCAGTGCGCCGGCGCCGTCAACTTCGAGCAAGACGGGAATTGCGTCGGCGGTCCGCTCGACGATCTGCGCGAAAGCCACCGTCGGCAGATCGAGCGGTCCGGCGCCGCGCGCGTCCGCATTGCGAGGATCGATAAACCTCCGCGAGCCGGCCGGCATCTCCGCCCGCGCACCGGAATCGACCACCGTCAACAACGCGCCTGGAGCGCTGCGGCCGGCGGCGTCGGCCAGCTTGCGCGCAACCTCGAGGTCGCGGGCCGGGGACCATAAATCGACGAACACGTCCATTATTCCGCCGCAGGTGCCTATTTCCCGCTGGTCGAAATCGCCGGTGAGATCGACCTCCGCCAGGCGTGCGCCGGAGCCGTTTTTTTCTTCAAGTAATACACGAGCTTTTCGAAAGACCTCGGCTTCGCCGCAGCCGCCGCCGATGGTGCCGAACTGTCCGTCCTCGCGGACAATCATTTTGGCGCCGACTTCGCGCGGCGTAGAGCCGCGAACATTCACGACCGTCGCCAGCGCAAACGGCTGCCCGCGCTCGAGAGTGCGCAACGCCTCAGCCCAAATTTGATCCGAACCACTCACTGCAGAATCACGTCATTAGAACTTACCAGAACGCGCGCGCGCGATGAATGCGCAACCGCGGTTCAGTCGGGCAGCTGGCGCAAAATCGCCTGCGCCTTGAGCAGGCTGTCCTCGGCTGATTTGTAGTCGCCGGCTTTGATTGCCGCCTCGCCCTGCTGCTCGAACTGGCTCGCGTCAAAGAGCTGTTTGCGCTTGGCGGGATCTGTAGGTCCGCGGTCGCGCACGTGCGCAAGCTGGAGCGACACCTGACGCTCCAGCCTGGCCAGATCAGGTGACGGCGACGCCGCCATCGCCGGCCGGGTATCGACAATGGCGGCCAACGCGGCAATCGCCGCGAAAAGTCGCGCGCGCACTCTCATCGGAACGAATTCTTAACGAACCGATAAGAGTTTGCCAGTGGCGGAGTGGGCGCGGGATCAGAGTGTTGGCTGGACGGAGAGGCGGTGCGGATTTTCAGCGATGCCGTAGCGAGTTAGCATCCGGTAGAGCGTCGAGCGTGAGACGCCGAGCAAGTCGGCGGCGCGGCGTCGATTTCCCTCAGTCTCTTCGAGCGAGCGGACGAGGGTCTTCTTGATAACGTCATCGAGCAGGAACCCCAGCGGCTCCGAACCGAAATCTATCTGCGGCGTGTGATGCGGGGCCGGCACGGGATCGTGACCGTTGGCGGGCGATTCAGCCTGCCGGTTTAGCAACTCGGCGCCGGTCCCGTCCACGACCTGTTCGGGGAGATCGGTTAGAACAATACGGTTGTTTTCGCTCAAAATAACTGCGCTTTCGATTGCGTTGGAGAGTTCGCGGACATTTCCCGGCCATTCGTACGCGCATAAAACGTCGATGGCAGCACGGGAGATTTCGGAGACGACTTTGCCGAACAGGCGATTGTATTGTTCGATGAAATATCCGATGAAGGCCGGAATAGCCTCACGGCGCTCGCGCAACGGCGGAATAAAGATCGCTGCCGCGGTCATGCGGAAGTAAAGATCGTCGCGAAACGTTCCGGCTTTGACCATCGCGCGCAAGTCGCGATTGGTCGCCGCGACCAGCCGCAGATTAACTTTGTAGCAATGCGACGAGCCGACCGGCTGAACTTCGTGCGTCTCGACCGAGCGCAACAACTTGGGCTGGAGCTTGAGCGGCAACTCGCCGATCTCGTCCAGGAACAGCGTGCCGCCGTTGGCCGAGCGGAAATAACCCTGCGACTCGTCGCGCGCGTCGGTAAAGGCGCCGCGTACGTGACCGAACAACTGCGACTCGGCCAGCGATTCGACCAGATTAGAGCAGTTCAGCGTCACGAACGGACCGTTCGGAACGGGCCCCAACGTATGGAGTGCGCGCGCGATCAGTTCCTTGCCAGTTCCGGATTCGCCCGAAATCAGCACGGTCGCCTTGTAGGGACTCAGTTGCGATACCGACTTGAGGACCTTGCGCACCTGCGCCGAGCGTACGACCATTCCGCCGAGCCGGTCCGCGCTGTGCACAAGGTGGGCGAGCGACACCATCTCGCCTGGGCTGTCTCCGTTGGCGGCAGTCGGTGATGCGGGGTGAGTTCCTGAGGCCGGCTGAGTGTCGTCGTACTGCACCAATCCTCCGTCTTCGGCCTGCTATGGCAGGTCAACGACTGTGTTCAGAGCAAATGATGGGCCATCGTCGCGGAAACGGGACACTCGCTGAACGATTGCCTCTGCTAGTCAGCAGAGCGCAACGGTTTGCAGACGGCGCTCGATGCGGCATTTCGATGGCATCGAGTGGTCAACATGCGACATCTGTTTGCCGCTATCTGGATGCCGGTTGGTCAACAGGTATCAAAATACTCGGCAAATCGCGCAGGTCGGTGAGCACAAAATCGGGAACTGGATGACTGTCGGTGAGCGTCCGATTGTAGCGATTGATCCAGATTGTCCGGATGCCGGCGTCGCGCGCCCCGGCGACATCGCGATTAAGACTGTCCCCTATCATTACAGCTTCGTGGGCGGCGACCTGCAGCCGTTGCAACGCCAATTGGAAAATCCTGAGGTCGGGTTTTCCGAATCCATGATCGCCTGAGATAACGATCGTTTCGAAAAAGCTGGCGAGGTTCGAACCGGCTATTTTGGCGCCCTGGATATCGGGCGCGCCGTTGGTGATCAGCCCGAGCTGGAAATTTTTCTTCAAGTGATGGAGCACCTGCTCCGACTCGGCAAACACGACGTGGCGGCGGCTTCGATCGATTGCAAAAAATTCGGCGAGCTCAGCGGCCAGTGCGCGGTCGTCGATGCCGACTTCCGCCAGCGCAGCCGACCACGAACGCAGCCGGTAGGTGGGCATCCATTGGCGGAGTTGCACGAGCGAGGGATCGTCGCCGCTGAACGAACCCCACAACGCTTCGCGCGCGCTGATGCCGATGTCGCGGCAGTAGTCGATCAGCGGGCCGGCGAGAAACAGCTCGCGCGAACGCTTGCGTAAAGCGGCCAGCAGCGCGACGCGATCGACGCCGCGGCGAACCTGAGCAATCTCGCCGGCGGCCAGCGCGGAGGCGTCATTGGAGGTTTCTTCTTCGATCAACGTTTCGTCGAGATCGAAGATGACGGCGCGGACTTTCATCGGCGGGTGCGGCATCGATCAAATGCCAAGAACGTCGGCCAATACGCGAGCCGGATGGTCGCGAGGATCGACCTGGGCGTAAACCCGTTCGATCGCACCGTGTTCGTCGATGAGGAAACTCACGCGATCGGGATATCTCGCGTTCGCATCCGAACAAGCGCCGTAGGCAATCGCGACGGCGCGATCGGTGTCGCTCAGCAGCGGGAATCCGAATTCGTGCCGGCGGGCGAAGGCAGCATTGTCTTCGATTGTGTCGAAGCTGACGCCGACGACGCGGATGTTGTTTTGGTCGAAGTACGACTGATGGTCGCGAAAGCCGCGGCCTTCGAGCGTGCAGCCGGGCGTGTTGGCCTCGACGAAGAACCACAGCAGAACCTTGGCGCCGCGAAGATTTTTCAGCGAGAGCGTTCCGCCGTCGTGCGCGGCGAGCGTGAAATCGGGCGCTGGCTCTCCGACTTTGATCACTTCAATTCAGCAAGGCGCGGAGTTGCGCCAGCGCGGACGCACAAGTCGGATCGCCGGGCGCGAACGCGAGCGCGCCTTCGAATTCGTCGATCGCCCGTTTCACCATTCCCTTCTCAGCATAGATTCGACCCAGGTTCATGAAGGGGAAGTGCCGCGGATCGTAGCGCGGCGCAGTCTTGGCTTTCTCGAGCCACGGGATGGCCTCGTCGAGATCGCCCTTGGCGATCATATAGGCGCCGATATCGTTGTACGGATTGCCAAACGCGGGATCGACTTCGATGGCGCGTCGGCATTCGGCGATCGCGTCGTCGATACGGCCCATTCGCTCGAACGCCCATCCGCGATATGTGTAGGCCTCGGCGGTCGGGAAGACCTCGATAGATTTTGTGTAGAGCTCGACCGCGCGCTCGAAATCACGGTTCATATGAAAGCGCATCGCCTCGTTCCACAATTCGAGGGCGCGGGTGCGCGGTTCCGAATCAGCCATGATCGATCGGTTATTGTGCTGCTGCGCGCGCGTCAAGAGCGAGGGTTGGCTACTGCGTGTGGACTGAAGTGAGAGCGCGCATGATCTGAATCATTGCGGGGCCGACAATCACGCTCATCATCGCAGGCAGAATGAACAGCACGAGCGGAAAGAGGATCTTGACGGTGGTTTTGGCGGCGGCTTCTTCGGCGCGCAGGCGGCGCGTGGTGCGCATCGTGTCCGAGATCGACCGCAGCGCGGGGCCGATTTGCGCGCCGAGCTTTTCGCTTTGCACCAGCGTGGCGGCAAGTGGCTTGACGTCTTCGACAGCGGTGCGATCGGCGAAACTCTTGAGTGCCTGCCCCAGCGAGCTGCCAGCGGAGAGCTCGGCAGACACCATCGACAGTTCGGCGCCTATTTCCTGCTTTTGGCGCGCCGATTCGGAGCCGACTATTTTGATCGCTTCGCTCAGGCCGAGGCCGGCTTCGACGCAGACTACCAGCAAATCCAGAACGTCAGAAAGTTGGCTGGCGATTCGATCGCGACGGTTCTTGGCTCTGCGTCCGATGTAGTAACTCGGGGCGAATGCGCCAATGCCCGCGCCGGCCAGCATCGCCACCAGCGGCTTGATGCCGTGGAAACCAAAAACGATCGCGACGATCATTGCAAGGATCGCAGTTCCCGCCGTCGATGCGAGGCGGGCAAAGTGAAAAGTGCTAACCCCGCTCGGCCCGGGAAAACCAGCGCGGACCAAGGTCTGCGATAGCTTTTCGCGCTCCGGCGAATCCACCGCGGGTTCGGGAAGATGTCTGGCGACCCATCTAAAGAGCGCGTTCGCGAACGAATCGGAATCCATGTCCACGTTCTCGGGATTTCCGTAGGCGACGCGCATCTTGACGCCCATGTCGGCGATGCGATCGTCAAACGGGCGATTGATCCCGTAGATAGCGGCGTAGATCGCGACCGAGACTGCGCCAAACAGCAGAAACACGGTCAGGCTTGCATAGATCGCCGGCATGACTGGTACTTCAGTACTTCACTTTCAGCAGCTTGCGAATCGAAAGGAACGCCAGGGTGTCGAGCACGGCGGCGACTTCGAGAATCTTCTGCCCGGTCGGATCGAAAAAAAGCGTGTTGGTGTAGCTGGGTTGAATGATACTGAACGCGGCCAGCATCACGATCGGCAGGAACCCGACCAGGATACCGCTCATCTTGGATTGGGCGGTAAGCGCCTTGATCTGCTGCTGCAGGCGCTGACGGGTGCGAACGATTTCCGACAGGCGTCCGAGGATGATCGCCAGTGAGCTACCGACTTCCGATTGTACCCGCACCGCTACTACCAGCAGGCGAAGATCGTCCTGCGGCACCCGCTTCAGCATCTCTTCCAGCGCGCGCGGGAGAGGCAGTCCAAGCCGGCTCTGCTCAATAGCGGAACGGAATTCGGTGCCGATAGGGTCGGCGAACTCCGACACCACGACTTGCAATCCGCGCAGCAAGGTGTGTCCTGCTTCGAGTGACGATTTCATCAGATCGAGCGCGTACGGTAGTTGTTTGGCAAATGCCTTGAGCCGGTGCTGCCTGCGTATTCGAATGTAGATTATCGGCAGACTCGCCATCGCCACGCCTATCGGAAGGGAGATGAGCAGCTTGCCGGTGAGAGCTTCACCTGCAAACAGGCCCGCGGTGAACATCAAAAGAATCACGAGCAGGATGTCGGCGATGCGCGCGTAGATTCCCGCCTGCCAGAGGTGTTCTTCGAGCCGTTGGAGCAAATTGAGCCGATAGAACCAGCTAAGAAACTCACGCCCGGTCGAGCGACGAGAATCGGTCCGGGTGATGCCGCCTTCCAGGACCAGGTCGGGGCGCGACATGCGTCGCATCACGGTGCGGTTGAGGGTGGGCCGCGAGTTGCGGCGCATGAACACCAGCGCGCAGGCGACTAGCACGAAGCCCGCGACCGCGACCGGAATCAAGAGGTCGGGGTTCATCGTGCCGCCGTTTTGATGACCTTCGATTCGGTTTTGTAGCCGGCCGTTTCGAGGCGCTGGGTGTACGCCGAACGGATCCCGGTGGATTGAAAGGCGCCGTTGATTTTTCCGGCCGTGGTGGTGTCGGCCCGGACAAATTCGAACAAGTCCTGCATCATAATCATCTCGCCTTCCATGCCGCTGATCTCGGAAATCTTCAAAACCTTGCGCGAACCGTCGGAGAGCCGGCTGACGTGAACGATTATGTTGATGGCGGAGGCAATCTGCTGGCGCATCGCGCGCTGCGGAATCGAGACGCCCGACAGCAGCATCATCATCTCGAGCCGGCCCAGGCATTCGCGCGGGCTGTTGGCGTGGATGGTTGCGATCGAACCGTCGTGGCCGGTGGACATGGCCTGCAACATGTCGAAGACCTCGGCGCCGCGGACCTCGCCGACGACGATTCGGTCGGGACGCATACGGAGGCAGTTCTTGACCAGGTCGCGCTGTGTGACTTCGCCGCGGCCTTCGAGGTTGGACGGCCGCGTCTCGAGCCGCACCACGTGAGGCTGTTGCAGGGAGAGCTCGGCCGAATCCTCGATGGTAACGATGCGTTCGTCTTCGGGGACAAACGCGGAAAGACAATTGAGCATCGTGGTCTTGCCCGAGCCGGTACCGCCGCAGACGATTACGTTGAGGCGCCCGCGAACGACGGCGAGCAGAAACTCGACCAGGTCCCACGTGAGAGCGTCCTTTTCGACCAGCGCGCCGATGTCGAAGCGATGCTTGCCGAAACGACGGATTGAGAGCGCCGGGCCGTCGAGCGCCAGCGGCGGGATGATGGCGTTGATACGCGAGCCGTCGGGCAGGCGGGCATCGACCATCGGCGACGATTCGTCGACTCGCCGGCCGACGCGAGAGACGATGCGATCGATGATCAACATCAGATGCGCGTCGTCCTGGAATACCACGTCGGTTGCGTGCAGCTTGCCGCGCTTCTCGACGTAGACCTGGTCGTGGCCGTTGACGAGGATGTCGGTTATTTCGTCGTCACGAAGCAGCGGCTCGAGCGGGCCCAGGCCCAGCAGCTCGTTCTTTAGTTCCTCGACCAGCCGGTTGCGGTCGGCGTCGGTCAGCAGGCGACCGTCTTCATTGAGGATGTCGTTGATAGCGGCG
>Ga0210398_10006331_pt1 | contig 10895 bp, 4 predicted proteins | sample IncBWC4OmetaG_FD_161047 | JGI IMG/M metagenome (GOLD analysis project Ga0210398, IMG submission 161047) | Forest soil microbial communities from Barre Woods Harvard Forest LTER site, Petersham, Massachusetts, United States - Inc-BW-C-4-O | ecosystem: Environmental > Terrestrial > Soil >... | reverse complement strand
TTGGCAGAACCATCCGTCGCTGTCTTATCTGTTTTCCGGTATGTATGTGGGGCCGACGAGCCAGTATCCGCGCGTGGACGAGGCGCGCATGGACGCCTTGTACGAGTTGGAGATCGCATTCCGTCAGCTGCCTGCAACCGATTGTCCGCCGTTCATTGTGGATGGATTGTTCCGCAATCTACTCGTCGATATGACGGGAAACTCACATCGCGCCGAGTTCTGCATCGACAAGCTTTATCCGCCGGAGGGTTTGGGGCTGCGCCTTGGCTTGCTCGAATTGCGCGCCTTCGAAATGGCTCCGCATGTCAGAATGGGACTGGTTGAGATGTTGCTCATTCGAGCTCTGCTCTGCATGTTCTGGAGACGGCCATACGAAGGCGGCCTGGTCCGTTGGGGCACGGCGCTCCATGACCGATTCATGCTGCCGCATTTTGTCCGCCGTGACTTTTCGGATGTGCTCGACCAGCTGCGCCAGTTCGGCTACAACTTCGAGGACAAATGGTTTGCTTCGCACCAGGAGTTTCGCTTTCCGAAGATCGGGTCGATCGGAGCAGAGGGAGTCGAAGTCGAGCTGCGACAGGCCCTCGAGCCCTGGAATGTGCTTGCGGAGGACACGACATCCGGCCGAACGGTTCGCACCGTTGACTCGTCGCTGGAGCGGATGCAGGTGAAGGTGTCCGGGTTCACTACCGAATCCCGCTACGTGGTTGCGTGCAATGGGCGCATGGTGCCGCTACATCCCACGGGTGAGCCCGCCAAACCCGGAGAGGCCGTAGCGGGCATACGGTATCGCGCCCGAAGGCTGTCGGCGGGGTTACACCCTACAATTCCCGTGCACACGCCCCTTGTCTTCGACATTATCGACCGCTGGAAAGAGGGTTCCATTGCCCGATGTACCTACCATGCGCGGCCACCAGACGGTCACGCATACACAACGCGGCCCGTCAGCGCCACGGACGCCGAAGACCGCCGTCAGAAACGCTTTGAGAAGTCGAACCATCATCCCGCCAAGATGACGGTGCCGGAGGAAGAGTCCAACCCGATCTTTCCTATGACGCTGGACCTGCGGGTGCCTGCGCCCGGGCAAAAGGCCCCAGTCGAGAAGCCGGGGCTTTTCCCATGACGGTGGATCTTTATCAAAATCCGCTCCGCTTTGGAGCCGCCTTTGACGAATTGTCGGCCGATGGCGTGACTCCCCGGCCGCACTGGAAACACCTGATGGATTCGCTTCGGACAATCGGTCCGGAAGAACTGGGACAGCGCTGGGAACGGGCCGAGCGCCGCATTCGCGAAAACGGGATCACGTACAACATCTACAGCGATCCGCTCGGCGCCAATCGGCCCTGGAGAATCGATATCGTTCCGCTGCTGATTCCAGCGGACGAGTGGCGCTACATCGAAGCCGGCATCATCCAACGCGCCCAGTTGCTGAGCCTGGTTCTAGAGGATCTCTACGGGTCGCAGCAGTTGCTGACGCAAGGCCGCTTTCCCGCTGCGCTTCTCTACGCCAACCCCGCATTCCTTCGGCCGCTGGTGGGCGTGCCTGTTCCCGCGCACAGTTATCTGCACATGCTGGCTGTCGATCTTGCGCGTTCCCGGGACGGTCAGTGGTGGGTGCTGGCGGATCGCACGCAGGCGCCTTCAGGCAGCGGCTATGCACTGGAGAACCGCACAATCGTCTCCGATGTCCTTCCGGATCTTTTCCGTGCCTCAAACGTGCCGCGCCTCGCGCCATTCTTTCGCGCGCAACGCGAAGCGCTCACCGGCCTGGCAGAGCGTGTCCATCCGCGAATCGTGCTGTTGACCCCGGGCCCGTACAACGAAACCTACTTCGAACACTCATATCTTGCGAAATACCTCGGGTTCACCCTGGTTGAAGGAGCGGACCTGACGGTGCGTGATCGCTGCGTGTATCTGAAGACCGTCGACGGGCTGGAACAGGTCGATGTCATTATGCGCCGCGTGGACGATAGCTTTTGCGATCCTCTCGAACTGCGGGGTGAATCGCTTCTGGGCGTGCCCGGCCTTGTCGACGCTATCGTTGCCGGAAACGTGAAGATTGCAAACGCTTTGGGAAGCGGCTTGATTGAGACCGCTGCGATCATGCCCTTTCTTCCGGGCCTCTCCACGCATCTTCTTGGCGAGAAGCTCAAACTTCCTTCCGTTGCGACTTGGTGGTGCGGGCAGACGTACGCACTCGATTGGGTGCTCGACCATCTTGACTCCGTAGTGGTGAAACCGGCGTTTCCCTCCCGCGGCATGGAGCCGGTGTTCGGGGCCGAACTGCCGCAAACAGAAAAGAGCAAGTTTGCCGAGCAATTGCGAGCCCGGCCCCATGAGTATGTGGCGCAGGAGCAGATCGCATTGTCCACAGCGCCGGTGTGGGACAACGGATGCCTGAACTCGCGCAGCGTCGTGCTCCGCACCTACGTACTGAATACTGGCAGCGGGTGGATCGCGATTCCAGGCGGTTTGGTGCGTGTCGCCGAAGCTGAAGGATCGGTCGTCTCGATGCAGCGAGGCGGCCACAGTAAGGACGCATGGGTACTCTGGGATGGCCCCGTGGATACGTTCAGTATGCTGCATCCGCGCAATGAACCGGTGGAGTTGCGCCGTGTCCCGCGGGTTGTGCCTAGCAGCGTGGCCGACAATGTTTTCTGGTTGGGCCGATATGCCGAGCGAGCGGAGAATATCGCCCGGATACTGCGCACAATGATTCCTCGCGTAAGGCGCGCGGAAAGTGCAGAACTGGCGTGCCTGCTTCGCCTGCACGGTTGCCTTGAGTCGCGGCACAGCAAGTTGCCAAAGTCTAAGGACAGGCATCCGACTTCCCTTGAACTCGAGCAGGAAATGATCTCGATGTTGACCGATACCAAGCGGCCGGACAGTCTGGTCTGCACGTTGGCCGAGGTATCTCGTGTTGGTGGCCATGTCCGAGAGCGATTGTCGGCCGATATGATGTACCTCATCAGTCGGCTTCGAGACTCGATTCTGATCGAGCATGGCACACAGTTTCTTGAATATCCGACGATGCTTACCGCTTGCCTGGAATTGCTTTCCGCATTTTCAGGGATGGAGCGCGAAAACATAAATCGCGGATTGGGATGGCTATTCCTGAGCATCGGGCGGCGTTTGGAGCGCGCGATCTATCTGACCCGGCAATTGCGCGAGATCACTACGCCGCTCTTAGAGGAGGACTGGTCGCTTTTGGAATGCCTGCTCGAGGTCGCGGACAGTTCTATGACCTACCGCACACGGTACTACACGACTCTGCAGCCTTTAGCCGTGCTGGATGTGCTCATGGCGGATGAAACAAATCCCCGGTCCCTTGACTTCCAACTGAGCCACCTTGCGGAACTCTATCAAAAGCTTCCCCGGCACCTGCCGGGTGACTTGCAAGCGATGGGGGACGTCCTGACGGTGTTACGTAGTTTCGATCTGCGGGAGTTGAAATATCCGTTACCAGGCGCAGAGAGTTTGGCGAATGGATCCGCAGGGCTGTCCCGCCTTGAGCGGTTCCTCAGAGACCTGGAGCGATTGTTACCTTCGTGGTCGAATAACTTATCGAGCAGGTACTTCAGCCACGCTCGCACTTTGCCGATCACCATAGGCCAATGATTTACAGAATCGTTCACCGAACTACGTATAAATACAAATTTCCTGTCTCGGTCGGAAACCACGTGGCATGTCTGACGCCACGGTCTCTGCCGACCCATCAGTTGGCGTGGAGTGAACTGCGCATCCAACCGCAGCCGGCAACGCGCACCGAGCGGATGGATTACTTTGGGAATCTTCTCTGCTTTTTTACCGTGCAGGAGCCCCACAAGGAATTGGTGGTGGAGGCGCATAGCGAAGTGACAATGAATGGGAATGCGACACCCTGGCCGCAACAGTCGCTCGCTTGGGAAGAGGCAGCCCGATCGCTGCCCAACGATCAAAGCCCCGCGGGGCTAGAGGCCTACCAGTTTGGATTTGAGTCACCACGCATCCGGGTACGGCCGGAGTTTGCGTCTTATGCACTGCAGTCATTTACACCCGGCCGGCCGATGCCAGAAGCGCTACTGGATCTGACCGCACGCATACACAAGGACTTTCGATTCGATTCAAAAGTGACCAACGTGCGGACGCCGACCGAAGAGGTTTTTCGGAAGCGGCGGGGCGTTTGCCAAGATTTCGCGCACCTGCAAATCGCCTGTCTCCGCTCAGTGAATATCGCGGCTCGTTACGTAAGCGGCTACCTTCGTACCTATCCGCCTCCTGGGCAATCAAGGCTGGTGGGAGCGGATGCATCCCACGCCTGGGTATCCGCTTATTGTCCGGGATTCGGCTGGCTGGATATGGATCCCACCAACAACATTGTCCCCTCGAACGGCCACGTGGTGCTCGCCTGGGGTCGGGATTACGGCGACGTAAGCCCTCTGCGCGGTTTAATTCTGGGCGGCGGAGACCACACGCTGAAGGTCGCCGTTGACATGGAGCCGCTCGATTCCTAGTTTTTCACAGGCCCATTCTCGGACCGCAGCTCAGTGGATTTCTCAAAGCAGCCAAAATGCCGACTGTTGAAGGCTGTTAGCGACGGCTTGTATTTGTTTTCGGGCCACGGCTCCGCAACCCGCTCTTGCCCCTTTCGCATCTAAAACCTATAAATGAAAGCCCTGAAATTTGCAGTATGCCTTCTCGCCATATCTTTGTCGTCAGCTCTTCGGGGTGATGACAAAGCACGCTTCGATCTGGCGGGGCCTACGATCGACATCCGTGTGACGCGAGGACTTTCGACGCTCCCCATCGCCCAGGTTCCTAACCTTCAGCCAGGCGACAAGATATGGATCAAGGCTGACCTTCCGTCGAGCCAGTCGAATCATCTGATACTGATCGTTGCCTTTCTTCGCGGCACGACAAATGAGCCTCCCGACAACTGGTTCACCGAGATCGATACCTGGAACAAGAAAACGGCCGAGGGGACAACCGTCACTGTTCCGAACGAAGCTGAGGAGGCCCTGCTTTTTGTCGCGCCTGAGACCGGCGGCGATTTCAAGACGCTTCGATCCGCCGTCAAGGGTAAACCGGGCCTGTTCATTCGCGCCGATGCCGATCTTATTGAAGCATCTTTCGAGCAGCAGCGCATCGAACGCTACCTCGCGGCTATGAAAACGGTTCCGCAAGACGACCCGAAGGCCATTCAGGAACACTCTGCGAAGCTGGCTGCCACGCTCGCCCTAAAGCCGAACACCGACTGCTTCAAGCAGCCCGTAGATCAACAGGTTATCTGCCTGACACAGTCCAGCGCCCCCTTTCTCCTTGATGACGGACATGGACAAAGCATTGCCGAAGCCATATCTACCGGTCCATCGTCTGACTTTATCAATGCTGCTTCCTACACACAGCCTGTCGGGGCGGGCCTTTACTCAGCGTATGTCGGCGCGGTTGTTGATCTCGTTCACCTCGTCGGCATGCTGCGCACAGCGGAGTACCAATACATTCCCGGGCTCAGCTTCCCGCAGGGCTCTTCGCTCAGTCTGAGGCTCAACGCGCCGCCCTCCTTCCACAAACCCGAATCGGTCATTGTCATCGGTCTGCCGGCCATTCAGAAGGCCAAGCTGCCGCCGCTTCATCCACACAATCCCAACCAGGTCGTGTGTCTGTTGCAACCGAAGATGACTATTCCTCTGGAAGGCGCGCCACTTGTTTTTTCGAGTAGCTTCGCGCACGGTCTGGTTCTGCACCTCAACCGAACCGGTGCGCCTACGGATATACCGCTGGCGCCTGACGCGTTCGAAGGCGGACTCGTCGTGGCAAAGGAAGAAGGGAAGCGTGATCCGTTGCCCGATCCGAAGCCTCAAGGCAACAACCCGCCACCGGAGACGCCTGACGTCAAGATCGGCGCGACGACCGATTTGACGATTACCGGGACTGTCCGTGGCTATTGGGGCTTCGATTCCTTCGAAGGACCCACCATCGCGGTCCAGCAGGTCAAAGGCAAGGATTGGAAGATCGTGGACAGCGCCCAGCTGCTCGTCGGGCAGGATAATCACCTCACACTCAAGGGTGACGGCAGCGCATGCGTCGAGCACATTTCCCTGGCAAGCGAAAACGCGAAAGATGTAGACGTCGCCTTCAAGCCTGCCGCGGGCAAGGATGGGAAAGACACACTGGCTTTGGACGTTTCGCTCAAAACCGTTCAACCCGGCGGTTATTCGCTTGCTATCCAACAGTATGGGGAGCCGGATAGAGACCGGGTCCCGCTCACGGCGTACACAGCCGGCATTCACCTCGATGCCATCACGATCCACGGCGGCGACAAGATAGCCGTGCTCACTGGCGAGGGCCTCAAGGATGTGGTCTCTGTCGAGATCGATAAACAGACCTTCACTCCCAGCGGCGAAGGCGACGACGACAAGGCGATGCACTTTCAGGCTGACACTGGTGTCTCACCCGACGACGGCTCCAGCGCGACGGCGAAGCTCAAAGACGGCCGCACGATGCCTGTTAAGATCTCCGCCAAAGCTGCACGCCCGGAACTGAAGTTACTTTCGTCAAAGGCCACGTCCGCTCAGAAGGATGGCACGTTGCCCGTCAGCTTTGGCACCAAGGACGACATCCTGCTCGAGGGTAAGCTCACCTTCGTTGTGCAGACGAAGGACGCCTTTTCCCGCACACAGACGATCGAGGTCGCTACCGTCGATGGCTCAGTCCACACCACGCTTTCACTTGCAACGAATGACCTCGTGCTCCAGGATGACCGTACGGCCGTTGCCACTTTGGATCCCTTGAAAGCGTTCGGTCCATCGGCATTTGGCAAATTGCAGATGCGTCCGGTCGCAGCAGACGGCACGTCGGGGAACTGGACGCCACTTGGCACTCTCGTTCGCGCGCCGCAGATCACAGCGATCCACTGCACTGCCGCGGACACTCCTAACTGCACTGTCGAAGGCAGTAGCTTGTTCCTCGTGCAGTCCTTCGCCGCGACCAAAAATTTTGACAATCCGACCGATGTACCTACTGGCTTCAACGAAAGTAACTTTACCGTGCCGACGCCGGCCGATGGAGCGACGCTGTACCTCAAGTTGCGCGATGATCCCAGCGCGGTCGCCGCTGTAACGCTGCCCGCACCCCTTCAAAAACCGACATCGCCTGGCGCATCAACTTCTCCGACTGACACACCAGCATCTGTGGCAGCACCCTCGATCCAGGACACAACAACGGCACCCACACCTAAGACTGCCCCAGCGCCAAAGGCTGATCCATCGTCGACACCTTCACCAACATCTGGGCCGCCTCAAGGTCAGAATTAGCGCAGGGGCTAGGCGAAACATTGACCCAATGCAAAGGGCAACGGACTGGCACTCCGTGCCTGGCGATTCGTCGACGAGATTCCGCCGGATGGCGGCTTCGGTAACGAGAAATATGTTTCGTCACGAAACTCGTGGCTTGTCGACGAACAGGAAGTAAAGCTATTGCCCGCTCAATTTCCGTATTGTCCGTGATCCTTCTCGATTCCGGAGAATTAGAAATTCGATCGTCCCGGGGTGTTCGATGAGGAACTCGTTTTTAGCGGCAACTTACTCGTCTGATGAATTAAGCTGAAATACCGTTGTCCGCGAAGTACAGGAACCAGTTGTCCGAGAAGCGGACTACACGTCCACGTGGAGCAAGCGAGGTCGTTGGCGAGTCAAGTTGGCGATTCTTCGCCAACCAGCTCGCCTCTGAGGAATTTACCGGCAACCGCCGTTTTGCCGGCAGGTCGGTTCACCGTTAACCGGAAGGCTGGGTTGGCACGAAATTTGCGGCCGATGCCGACGCCCTACGGCTTCAAGGGTGTAGGCCACGTCGACGTCGCGCGTCTTCAGATAAACGTAGCCTGTTCCAGGATTTGCGGCTCTAAAGACAATTGTCTCAATAGCATGATTAGCAGGAAGCCTTCTGATGGGGTGGACTGTCATGTCATCTTTCTTGGGCAACGCCGGTGCAAGTCTCAGCGATGGACTCGGCATCGCGATCGCCTAAGAGCAGCACCGTGACGCGTGCAAATCAGCACAATTCACCTTCTGAATTCGTTGCTTCGAAAGCACTATCGGATAGGGGATAGGCGGTCTTCGTCATTGAGGAGAAGCTCTCTATCCGGGTAATCTGTGCATCGGAAACAGTGCCGAGCGGCAAAGAGGCTCCCGGTCATCTCGCGGAACTTGGAAATACCAGCCTCCACCGCCGAGGATGGCGGCGCAGAGATAGTGATTGAACGGCAGACGCCCGCAGCGACCTCAAACGGCGACTGAATGGTGCCTGCGAACGAAGGGCAGCTATGGCAGATATTCCAGTCCACATCACGGCTCAACGCTATGTAGCCACCAGGTAAAGCATCAGTTCGCGCCGGAGTAATTCTGACATCCCTTCGAGGTCGGCGGAGGGAGCGGTTCGTTCTTGCGAAGACTTCGACAGCCAAGGCTGCAGCGGACTATCGTTGACGCGCGTTCAGCTTGTCGAGTGCGCGCTTCAACGCTTCGAGTTTTTGCCCCGCTTCGCCGAGCTGGCCTTGCGCAGTCAGACGCTGGTAATCGGCAAGGTCTTTGGCGGCTTCCGCAATGAGTGCGTTGCGATCCCCTTCGGCGCCGGGCGCGACAGCGGATACCGGGGCGGGTCGAGCCGGCTCGGTGGCGCTCAGCGACGATGCCGCTCCGCCAAAAAGGGACGCCAGCGCCGCCTCGAAGGTTGGTCCATATGCGAGCCGGTCTTGAAGCGCGAGCACGACCAGCCGCAGCTCCGGCATCGGGCTCCGCTCAGCCTGAAGGTAAATGGGCTCAGCATACAGCAACGCGCGCCCGCACGGAATCACCAGCAGTGTCCCGCGCCGCACGTGCGAGCCTTGCTGGTTCCACAACGTCAATTGCCCTGAAAGCTGTGCGTTTTGATCAATTCGCGCCTCGATCTGCAGGGGTCCGTCAACCAACCTGGTTTTGGGAAAGTCATAGACCACGGATGTGCCATAGTGCGCGCCGTCGCTGCGGCCGGCTATCCAGCCAATCAGGTTGTTCCGGTTCGCTGGCGTAAACGGCAGAATCTCTACGAACTCCATACCGCCTTCGCCCGGCAGTCTCATCAGCACGAAGTTCGGCTCCATCGCCTGCGCGGTTTGCTCGCCTCCTTCGGTCATGCCCACTTCGCTCGCGACCGTCCACAGATCCTCGCGGTTGTAGAACACTTCCGGATCTGTCATGTGATATAGGCCGTATACTTCCGCCTGCAGTTTGAGCAATAACTCGGGGTAGCGCACGTGTTTCCGGAGACCGGCCGGCATCGCAGACGCATTCCTGAACAGGCCGGGAAAAATACGGCGGTAGGCGCCGAGAATCGGATCATCGGTGTCAAACACGTAAAAGGTTGTCGTTCCATCGTAGGCGTCGATCACCACCTTGACGCTGTTCCGCATGTAGTTGATCGGATTCTCGCCGAGACGGTAATGGCGCGAATACGGATAGCTGTCTGAAACTGTGAAGGCATCCATAACCCACGACAGCCGGCCATCTTCACCGACCACGATGTACGGATCCGGATCGCAAGTGAGGAACGGCGCCAAGGCCGACACGCGATCACGCACGTTGCGCCGCATCAGCAACCGGCTCTCCGCGTTTATGTCGTCGCTAAAAGGCAATTTTCCGATATCGCCGCGGTCGAACGCGAGGAGGATGCGGCGGAGGAAGCCGCCAAGGACGATACCGCCGTTACCCTCGTAGGACGTGAAACTGTTGGTCTGGCCTTGCGGGTAGTTGAACTCTTTTTGCCGGGTCTTGACGTACACGTCGGTATTAGTCAGCTCGCCGAAATAGATTTCCGGGCGAGTCACCGTGAGACCGGGCACCGTGCTCTGGACAGGCATGTTGCTCAGCATTAGCTTCGGCAGCCCTTCTGAAGTGAAGCTGTTTACGGAGTTCATCGTAATACCGTAGCCGTGGGTGTAAATCAGTTTCTCGTTGATCCAGTTCCTGCTGCTCTCCGGCAGCTTGTCGACGTTTAGTTCGCGCGTGGCAAGCATCACCTCGCGCATACTGCCGTTGATTTCATAGCGATCGATGTCGATGTCCGGAAAGTCATAATAGGTGCGGATCTCCTGAATCTGACGCAAGGTATCCTGCAGTGCATGCACGTCCCATAGCCGGATGTTTTGGATCGTCGGCTGATTATTTGTCGGATCAATCGCCTCGACGGTCGTCTCGGCGGCGAACTCGCGTCGCGAGAACCGGTCCAATCCATAGGCTTTCCTGGTCATATCGATATTGTGAGCAATATACGGTTGTTCGCGAACAAGCTCGTTCGGTTTGACGATAAAGCTGTTGACGTACCAGCCAACTACACCAATCGCGACATAACAGACTGCGGCCGGAAGGATCGCCGCGGCAAGCCACCGCCCGCGCCGCGCCGATATGGCGTTGATGCCTGAAATCGACGCACCGAGGAACAGCGCCGCACAGACGATCAGCAAACCGCCGATCATCACGTGCGCGTCCGTATAGGTGACGCCCGCAAAGATCGTGTGGTCATCGAGCAATCGCTCGAAACGTCCGATATAGACACGCATCGCGAGCGTTAGCAACAGGAACGTAATCGTAATGGAGAGTCCGCGCCATGATGATCGGCCATAGCTGCTGCGGCTCCTGGTGAGCGCAGGGGTTCGGCCCGTGATGAGCAGGAAGAAGACGGCCAACCCGCACGTAATTACGGCCAACAAGAGCAACCAGTCGGTCATGAGCTGCCATGCGGGCAGCGTGAACAGAAAGAAGTTCAGTGGCTTGCCAAAGATCGGGTCCACGACGTCACCGGTGGCGCGTGGCGCGAACCACAGCAGCGCCAGCGTCGGCCACTCCGCCATCATCTCGGCGCCGGTCGCGCCGGCAACGGCGAGC
>Ga0210398_10006329_pt1 | contig 10898 bp, 6 predicted proteins | sample IncBWC4OmetaG_FD_161047 | JGI IMG/M metagenome (GOLD analysis project Ga0210398, IMG submission 161047) | Forest soil microbial communities from Barre Woods Harvard Forest LTER site, Petersham, Massachusetts, United States - Inc-BW-C-4-O | ecosystem: Environmental > Terrestrial > Soil >... | reverse complement strand
AGCGAAGTTCGATCGCCCGCCACGCCTCCGGACCGATCACCTGAGGCGCCTCGATAAAAGTGATCCGCTGCACGTCCGGGGAAGCGCACAGGTCGATCAGTTTCTCGAATGCCGCCTGCATCCGAAGCCAGGGGTCCGTCTCCTCAACCGCGGAAGCCGTCTTGAGAATGTCTGCTTCGATCTGCTCCGCTACCGCCTGGAAGAGCGCGCGCTTACCCGAAAAATGATGGTAGACGGCGCCCGTCGTCACGCGGGCATCGGCGGCAATCCTGGTGATCTCCGCTCCGGAATATCCCCTGCGAGCAAAGTGCTTCCTGGCAGTGGCGAGGATCGCAGCGCGCGTTGCCTCGGTGTTCTCTTCCCGGCGGGACTTCATCTGTTCATGACTGCGCCATCTCGACGTAAATGCATTATCTATCGTAAACGCGCCGAGATGCGGTCTTCGCTCGAACTCAGCCTGGGACGTCATTTGACATAAGTCAATTATGTTTGCTATACAGACTACGTTGCCGTGAGCGGCGGCATGGTTCGACCAAACCCCGACAAATGATGGAGGAGGCAGAACATGAGGCGAAGGACAAACGGGCTGAACGCAGCTCTCGTTGGATCGCTCTTCGCGCTGGTATCGGTTGCGGCAAGCGCTAACGCCGGCTCGGATCAGAAGGCAGTCGCAGCGCTCGATACCAAATACCAGGCAGCGGTCAAAAACAACGATGCGTCGACGATGGATCGCATCCTCGCCCACGATTTTGTAGTCGTGCTCGGTACCGGAAAGCTCTACAGCAAGTCCGATCTGCTCCATATGGCGGCTAGCCGGCAAATCGTGTATGAGCACCAGGAGGAGGAGCAGCAGACGGTCCGGGTTTGGGGCGATACCGCCGTAGTGACCGCAAAATTGTGGGCTAAGGGCACGGACCAGGGCAAACCTTTTGACTACCATGTCTGGTTCAGCGACACCTACGCCCGCACCCCTGCGGGTTGGCGCTACGTGCATGGTCAGGCATCCCTGCCCTTGCCCACAACCGCGCAATGATCCGTTGCAGCTGGCCGGGGAGCTTCCTCTCTTTGAAGCGTGAAGCGACCCTGTCACCGGCAGAGCGGAATGCAGGGCCCGCCCCGCAGGCGAAAAGTGGAGAGGGAGCGGCCACCCCGGTTACCGGGTGAACGAGCCGCCGCTCACCGGCAGGTCCGCCGCAGCCTCCTCCGCTTCGCGGAAATGCAGTTCCGGGCCCCCCGGTTCGAGGAAAGGCCGGCCGTAATAGCTCTCGATCAGTAGCGCGCGCAGTTCCGCGATAAGCGGGAAGCGAGGATTCGCCCCCGTGCACTGGTCGTCGAAAGCCTCTTCCGCAATGGCATCGACCTGCGCCAGGAATTCGCGCTCCGGAACCCCGGCGGCCTGAATCGAGACCGGGATGTCCAGATCGCGTTTCATGGTTTCGATCCACGCCAGCAGATTAGCCACGCTGCCATCGCTGTCGTGCCCCGCCATGCCCAGGTGTCCGGCGATTTCCGCGTAGCGGCATTTTGCCTTGGGCCGGTCGTACTGCGAGTACGCCGCCTGCTTGGCCGGATTGTCGTTCGCGTTATAGCGGATGACATTGGCGATCAGCAATGCGTTGGCCAGGCCGTGCGGCAGATGGAAGGCCGCGCCCAGCTTGTGCGCCAGCGAGTGGCACACCCCCAGAAAAGCATTCGCGAAGGCGATGCCCGCAATCGTGGCCGCGTTGTGCACCTTCTCCCGCGCGATCGGATCCCGCGCCCCGTTCTTATACGCCGACGGCAGATGCTCTTTCAGCAGCAGCAGAGCCTGCAGCGCCTGCCCGTCGCTGAACTCGTTCGCCATGATCGAAACGTAGCTCTCCAGAGAGTGAACCACCGCGTCCAGTCCGCCGAACGCCGTCAGCGGCTTCGGCAGATTCATAACCAGGTTCGGATCCACCACCGCCAGATTGGGCGTCAGCTCGTAATCCGCGATCGGGTATTTCACCCCGCTCGCGTCGTCCGTCACCACCGCGAAGGGCGTCACTTCGGAGCCGGTGCCGGACGTCGTCGGGATCGCCACCAGTTCAGCCTTGATCCCCAGCTTCGGGAACCGGTAAATCCGCTTGCGGATATCCATGAAGCGCAGCGCCAGATCCTCGAAGTGCACCTCGGGATGCTCATACATCACCCAGATCAGCTTCGCCGCGTCCATCGGCGACCCGCCGCCCAGGGCCACAATCACATCCGGCTGGAACCCGCTTGCCACTTCCACGCCCTTGCGAACAATGGAAAGAGTCGGATCGGCCTCCACCTGATAGAAAACTTCCACTTCCAGCCGCAGCGATTTCAGGATGCGGATCAGCTCATCGACATAGCCGTGCCGGAACAGGAACATGTCCGTCACGATCAGCGCCCGCCGCTTCCCTTCGAGTTCCTTGAGCGCTTCGACCAGGCAGCCGCGGCGGAAATAAATGGAGCGGGGCAGCTTGTGCCAGAGCATGTTTTCGGCTCGCTTCGCAACCGTCTTGCGGTTGATGAGATGCTTCGGCCCGACGTTTTCTGAGATGGAGTTGCCACCCCACGAGCCGCACCCCAGAGTCAGCGACGGCGCCAGGCTGAAGTTGTAAAGATCCCCAATCCCGCCGTGGGACGACGGTGTGTTGATCAGGATCCGAGCGGTCTTCATGCGCTGGCCAAACGCGCGCACCCGCCCCGGCTGCAGGTCCTGGTCCGTATAGAGCACCGAGGTGTGGCCAATGCCGCCCAGCGCGACCAGTTGCGCCGCCGTTTCAACCGCCTCCTCGAAATCGTGGCGCCGATAGAGCGCCAGCACCGGCGACAGCTTCTCCAGCGCGAATGGCTCCCCCGCCCCGGCCACCTCGACTTCCCCGATCAGAACGCGCGTACCGGCGGGAACCGGGAAGCCCGCCATCGAAGCAATCGTCTCCGCCGGCTGGCCGACGATGCCCACGTTGATGCTGCCGTCCCTGAAAAGCACCTCGCGGATTTTCTGCACTTCCTCCGGCTGCAGCAGATAGCCGCCGTGCGTGGCGAAGCGGTCGCGCACCGCGTCGTAGACCGAGTCGACCGCGATCACCGACTGCTCCGACGCACATACCACCCCGTTATCGAATGTCTTCGAGAGCACGATCGACGCGATCGCCCGCTTGATGTCGGCGGTTTCGTCGATCACGACCGGAGTGTTGCCCGCTCCCACGCCGATCGCCGGTTTCCCCGAGGAGTAAGCCGCGTGCACCATGCCCGGACCGCCCGTGGCCAAAATCAGATTGATGGCCGGATGCTGCATCAGCGCCGTCGAAAGCTCGAGCGTGGGCTCGTCAATCCAGCCGATGATGTCCGGCGGTGCACCGGCAGCGACGGCGGCCTCGAGCACAATGCGCGCCGCGGCGCAGGTCGATTTCTTTGCCCGCGGATGCGGACTGAAAATGATGCCGTTGCGCGTCTTCAGGCTGATCAGCGCTTTGAAAATCGCCGTCGAGGTCGGGTTCGTCGTCGGGATGATGCCGCAGATGATGCCCACCGGCTCGGCAAAAGTCAGAATGCCATGTTCCTCGTCGGTCTCGATGATCCCGCAGGTCTTCTCGTCCTTGTACTTGTTGTAAATGTATTCGGATGCGAAGTGATTCTTGATGACTTTGTCTTCCACCACCCCCATGCCGGTTTCTTCCGCCGCCATTTTCGCCAGTGGGATGCGCGCATCGGAGGCGGCCAGCGCGGCGTTCCGGAAGAGGATGTCGACCTGTTGCTGCGTAAATCCGGCAAAGATTCGCTGCGCCTGCTGCACGCGGGCGGTGAGCGCGTTCAGTTCATCGAGATTGGTGACGGGCATGGCAAGCGCTCCTGCGGTTTTGCGTTCGGAGGGCCGGTCTTCCGTGTGCCTCCCCTGTCTCTATGCTGCAAGCCCGCGGGCGCCTGATGCTGTGACATCGGTCACGTTACGAAACGAAATTCCCTGCAGCCGCGCGCCTGCCGGCTGTGCCGATTCCATCCCTGACCCACCAGCGCCTGTTGCCAGGCCCCGGCCCCGTCTTCAGCGTGCCACCACCTGTCTCCGTCGCTGCTCGCTTGCCTTCATCACTTCGTTCAAATCCGCAGCCGGCCGGATCTTCCACGGCCCATTCTTCAAACCCGGATGCTGGCCGATCAGCTCGACCGCATGATTCTGGAGTCCCGGAAGTTCGTTCCATAAGGGCTCTTTCGTTTTGTATCAGGGCACGACTTTACAGCTTGCGAAAAAATCGATCCGCATCAAGGTGCCGCGAAAGCGGCACGACGGTGAAAAGGACATCAGGATGGGTGGCCCATTCAAGCCGTCCTCTGGCTTGAGTGGGGATATTCCACCGCCTGGCCAGAATCCTGTCTTCCCCGCGCTGTCATCCTGAGCGAACGGGGCCCCGAACGTACCAGGGGCCCCAAAGAGCGATTTTGCTCTTTGGGGTAGGTTCGGGGGTGGTGAGCGAAGGATCTGCGGTTGCTTTTTGCCTCCTCCGCTCCCAGAGTTCCGTGAAGCCGACAAGCACAAATGAGCACAATTTTCAGCGGCGAGGTAGTCGCCGATAGGCCCGACAATTCCGTAACCTTACAGACAGAACTCCGACTCGCGCTTCCTATTTCGAGATTGCGGCCCTCGCCTCGTCGGGCAGATCGTAAAAGGAATACGAAAGCGCCATGACAGGCTCACCACCAGTCAAGGAATCGCGTGAGCCATGTCCCATGGGTGTAGCGAACCAGAATGGAATTTCCATGTGCCAGCCGCCTTCTTTCGTACCAACGTGGTTGGGCGGAACACTGAACAGCACAGATTGCCCCGGCAACACCGAGGTCGCACCCGACACTTCATCTACATATCCGGACGGCATCTGCACTTCTTTCTTCTGACCCGTGCCGACGCCTGCCATCTTGGTCGTGGAATCGCCATCGGACACGATCGTTAGCATGGGCGGATCTGGCACGACGTTGTCCATCACGCCCACCTCGCCAGCGGCACTTCCGTCGGGAACACCGTATAGGCGGAGCCGAATTGACACGTTGCAGTTGTTTACAAAATGAAACCAGATTCGAGATGACGATTCGTTGTCGCGACGTCGCACCCCGGTCCCAACGTGATCGAATTTCAAATACACAAATGGCCGGTTGGCATCGCGCTCAAACGGTAAACCGGCTTGGCCTGCCTGGGCCTGAACCGCTGAACTCGCCGTTGCGGTCGCGATGACGAGCGCGATGATAGCTGCAGCCTGCCTACTGGTCATGTCACCCTCACTTGGTCAAAGAGATTGTAGGGCGCGACGCGGTGGCGATGCGGATTGTTGTTGGTAAACCGGCTTTCCCGGAAATTACAGTTCTCGAACCCTCTCGCTCATTGGCTGGAGCAGCTGGGTGAAGCACAAAATTAGCACAGAACTTTTCCGACATTTTGTTTCTTATTGAATCAAAAAGCCTTGCCAGCCAATGTTGCAATCAGGGCACGACTTTACAGCTTGCGAAAAAAATCGATCCGCATCAAGGTGCCGCGAAAGCGGCACGACGGTGAAAAGGACATCAGGATGGGTGGCCCATTCAAGCCGTCCTTTGGCTTGAGTGGGGATATTCCACCGCCTGGCCAGAATCCTGTCTTCCCCGCGCTGTCATCCTGAGCGAACGGGGCCCCGAACGTACCAGGGGCCCCAAAGAGCGATTTTGCTCTTTGGGGTAGGTTCGGGGGTGGTGAGCGAAGGATCTGCGGTTGCTTTTTGCCTCCGCCGCCCCCAAAGTTCCGTGAAGCCGACAAGATCGCAAGGGCACGACTTTAGTCGTGCCGTCGTCCGGCTCGAACCAACCCTCTGCCGGCTCACTGGATGGTTCCTTCGATCACAGGCCCCGCTCTCGAAGCAGTGGCCAGGCAATCCTGCTTCAGCCCCGGGAACCTTTCACCAGGATCACGGTCGCATCATCCTGCAAGCCTGCACCGTTGGCATGGTTGCGAACCTCGGCCAGAATCGTTTCTGTCGAAGCGTCACCCTGCGCCATGTACTGGCGCAGCCGTTCGAGACCGTATTCCTCCCGGTCCGCGCCCGCGGCCTCGGTGATGCCATCGCTGTACAGCAGAAGCCGCGCTCCTTCCCCCAGTGGAATCTCGCTGTCCGAATACTCTCCCAGAGTCAGACCCAGCGGCATTCCTGATTCCGTCTGGAGAAAACGCGTGCCGGCCTCGTCCATCAGCAGGGGTGGCAGATGTCCGGCGCTGGCAAATTTCAGAGTCCGTTGCGCCGGGTCCAGAACGGCATAAATCAGCGTGACGAATTTGCCGGAAGGAAAATCCTCCACCATCAACCGATTCAGCCGGTTCAGAACCGCAGCCGGAGACTTGCAGGTATCGGCCAGAGACCGCAACATCCCACGGGTGGCAGACATCAGCAGCGCAGCCGCCATTCCCTTTCCCGAAACGTCAGCCAGCACCAGGGCCCACGAACCGTCGTCGAGGGGAATGTAGTCATACCAGTCGCCGCCCACTTCTCCCATCGGAATGGTCAGTCCGGAAACGCTGTATCCCGGGATCAGCGGAGACATTCTGGGCAGCAATGCCTGTTGGATCACCTGCGCTTCTGCCGCCTCCCGGCTCATCCGCTGCCGTTCCTCGCGCTCCTGCTGGAAGCGCCGCGCGTTATGGATGGCAACCGCAATCTGTTTCGAGAGCGCCCGCAGCAACTGCAACTGCGCCGGCGGAAAAGCATCCAGCCGATAATGCGCCGTGCTGAATACTCCCACCAGCCTGCCTTCCACGTGTAATGGAATCGAAACCTCCGACAGCGTCGAGGGCTCGCACGCGATGTACCACGGGTCAACCCGAACGTCCGGGGCATAGTGCATCTTCCCCGTCGCCGCGGCATGGCCTACGGTTCCACTCCCGATCTTCTTTCGGCTGCCCCGGCTGTGATGCGTGCATCCGCATACGCTGGCCATGACCAGTTCCTGCGCCGCTTCGTCGAGCAGAAACACGCTGGCTTCGAGGCACCCGAACGACCGCGCCACATCGGTTACGATCGTGTCGATCAGCTCGTCCAGATCGAGGATCGGCGACATCTGCTGCGCCGCCTTCTGCAGCCGCAGCAGACCTTCCATCTGTTCCTCGTGCACTGCGCGCCGCTCAAACCGGTCAGGATCGGCGATTCCGGGGGTCGTTGACATACACGCCTCGCTCCTCGGGCAGGAATACGGTTCACCTTTGGATGTTTTGGTCCCGGCGATGGATTCCGTTGATCATTCCGGCGGGCAGCGTCTGCTGGGCAAGTTCTCCTGGGCAGGCCTTGGTGGGCAGCAATCAGGCTCTTTCGTGCCCCTGCCAGTCTGAGCCGGGTCGATTCCCAACCAACCGGAACATTTCGGGAGGGTCTGGCTTCCCGCGCAGGCTTTCGACGATCGAAAGGCGGCTCCCGATCGCCGAAGAACCTGCTCGCTGTGTCGTTACGGGTTCACCGTGAAGGTGAAGTCATACCTCTGGAGAGTGTTGTCGATGTCGGCGGCATAAATAGTGCCGGCGTGGGTTCCGGGCGATGGATTGGACCAGGTCCAGTCAAAGTAGCTGCTGGGGCCCCAATCCCAATGCTGCTCGGCGAGCTTGGCCCCATCGACCCACAGCTCCATCTTGCGCAGCTGGCCGTACGAATTGGCCGAAGCCCCAAATCGGAGTGCGCCGGCTGGGTTGGTGGCGGGTGGGATGCACGCAAAAATGCCCTGACCCGCCGATGGATAGTTGCACGCCCCGTAGTAGCCCTGCGTGGTGTTCAGTCCGGCCGCCGTTATCGTCGTGGGACTGTTGCCCGCGGCGCTCTCATTCACCGCGATGTCCGGTCGTGCGTCGCCTTCGAAATGGCCAACCACGAGGCCGCTCTGGTAGCCGCTGGTGCCCGCCGGAGAGGGCCCGGTCACAATGGTGGCGGTGGAGTCGTTGCCGGGATCGAGGAAGTAGACCATCTGGGTGCTGGGAGACGATCCGGAATACGTGGTGGAGAGCGCCGCGAGATCCCAGGCGGTGGTGCCGTTGAAATCAGCCGCCACCATCGGCGCGCCGATGTCGGAGGAAAGGCTGGCGGGCACCGGCGTGAACCGGTAGCCGAACTGGCGGCCGTAGTGCCCCAGAAAAACTGCCAGCTCGGTGCTGCTCGGATCGGTGAGGTATTCCATGCCATAGAGGTCGGTGGCCCCATCGTTGTTCAGGTCCTGAGCGCCGAGGCTCATCGCCCCGTGGATGGTGGTCACGTCGATGGGATCGAAGCTGCCGGTGCCGTCCCCAAACAGCGTGAGCACATTGCTCTCATAGGTATTGCCGATGCAGGTTGTGGCGATGCCGGCGCACGGCAGGTACTCCATGATGGAGACATCGGCGTTGTCGTCCGAATCGAAGTCGCCCGTCACGATGGTATCCACCAGCCATCCCGAGGTTGGCTGGTAAATGATGCTGGGGTTGTTGAAGTGACCCTCGCCATCCCCGTAAAGGAGAAACACCGCCCAGGGCCCCGCGTAACTGTTATTGCCCTGATAACCCGAGGCGACCAGGTCGATGTTTCCGTCATGGTTGAAGTCGGCCGCGACTACGGAAGACGTGGCAAAGGTGTAGCCGGAGGGCAGGTCCATGGTCATGGTGACCGGGGACTGAAAAGTTCCGTCGCCATTGCCGAGGTAAACAGCCACCTGGTTCGTGCCGGGAAGGGCGAAAGCAAGATCGACTTTGCCGTCTTTGTTGAAGTCGCCCCAGGCGAGCGCGGGCCAGGTGCCGGCGTTGACCGTGTAGCTGACCGGCGGCTTGAAAGTGCCGTCACCGTTGTTGATGCTGACGGTGAAGAACGCGGTCGGTGCGTTGGGAACGATGCCGGACTGAACGATGTCGGTAAGACCATCGTTGTTCACGTCGATGCCGTAAACATGGTTGGGCGTGGGGCCGTTCGGTGAAACTACACTGGTGAAAGTGGGAGCGTTCTGGCCGAAACTACCGAGAGACACAAGTCCTGCGCACAGCGCCGCAACGAGGCGGCTGCATGGATACTTCACTTCAGTGCTCCTGGCGTACTGAGATACGAGCGGGGAGATTGCCGGCGAGCTACCGATTGCATTAGACGAGGAAGCTCAGCGGCGCAGTTGCCTTAGCGACGCGACGAACTTCCGCGATCGAGCCGGCGTAGTCTGCAATCCGGAAAATCCAGCGCGCTCCGGCTGGCCGCAATTTCCGGCCTTTGCGCCCACGTCGGCGACAGCATGACAGTGATCCGGCCTGTGCGAAGCAGATGAAAGGATCGGTGATTGTCCGGAGTCGAACCGGTGCCGAAAAGACCCGGCGCGAAGACCCCACGAGGCGCGTTGTTCGCCTCATAACGTGGAAGCGCCCTTCCTTGTTGCCGCAGGCAGTCGGTGCAGCTCGAACCGGCGCACCCGAGTCACCGCCCTGGCGTCATTTTTCGGCTGCGATCGCTCTCTTTCCGTAAGCGCTGATCAGAAAAAACGACGCCCCAAACGCGATCACATCCTTAAAAAGAAACAGTCCCAGATCGTTCATGTAGTGGATCCCGTGCACCACAACGGTGTCTCCGGGCGTCGTGATCAGCATGCTGCTGGTGGTGAAGAACATCAGCGTGGTGATGAACCCGCCCACGATACCGGCTTTTGGCCACCGGTAGCCCACGATGAACAGCAACGCCGCCGTCCACTCGGTCCCGCCGATGATATCCGCGCCGACATACGGTCCCAGGACCTTAAACTGCCAGCTCGTCAGCGGGCTGTGCGTAACCAGGGGAAGGATCACCTCCGCGCCCCGCGCCGTCATCTTAAATGCTCCAGCCCACAGCAGCATGACGATCATGCCGATGCTGATGACCACGAAAGCAATATTCCGATCCGTGATCCATGCAGCCGCTTTCGTCAGAGGGCTCTTCGCCTTTCCGAAGACGCCGGCTGACGGAACCGCTTCTCCTTCTCCCCTGTCCATTCCTGTTCCTGATGAGATCCGGCTCATAGATCACGACTCCTTCTGACAGTTAAACGGGTAGGGCTGCACACGATCCGCGCCGTCCCTACCCTGCAACGATGCCGCTCAGCGTCGTGAGGGCGCAGAAATGGTTCCGGTTCGTCCGACGATGATTCCATGCAATCGCGCATCCTGGAGTGAAGATCCCGTCGACCTTCCGGCAGCACCCGAGGAGCCCAACAGCCAAACAAAGGACCGCGTCTCCCTCTCCGTCCGCCACGATGCAGCAATCGAAGAAACTCGAAATCCAAAATCGTCGCCCATACCAAGCCACTCATCAAACCATTTTCCACAGGCAACACCCTGCCCTCCGCCCTCCGAACTTAGCCAAACTACCCCTTCCCGCCCCCATTCCCATCTACAGAATTTCATTGTCAATCCTTACGTAAGTAACTCCGCCTCTAACTGCTTTCCCTGCACTGCCAACATCCCAAATAACCCAAACAAATTTGGCGTGTTAATTCTTCAAACTTGGTATTCTATACATATAGGGTAAAAAAAGAAGAAGCCGCCTCCTCCGAGGCGGCTTTTTTCGTCCACGCGCGTGTCGCAGCGGAGCACCGCCCTCCCACCGCGCCGCCCTTCAAGGAGAGTTTCTATGTCCGAGCAATCGCTGCCTCAGCCCATTCCCCTCGCCGCCGGCCCCTTCGATCCCAGCCGCGCCCTGCCCGCGCCCGCCCAGCGCCCCCAGTGCCGCGCCCTCACCTCCGACGGCCATCGCTGCAAAAATAAAGTCGTCGGCGGACTCCACCTCTGCTTCTCCCACTACCGCAATCGCCGCCCCGCCCTGCCCGAGCCGCGCAACGTCTCCGTTCCTCTCCTCGAGGACCACTCCGCCATCCAGCTCATGGCCACGCAAATCCTCCAGGGCGTCCTCTCTCTCCGCATCGATCCTCTCCGC
>Ga0210398_10006327_pt1 | contig 10902 bp, 9 predicted proteins | sample IncBWC4OmetaG_FD_161047 | JGI IMG/M metagenome (GOLD analysis project Ga0210398, IMG submission 161047) | Forest soil microbial communities from Barre Woods Harvard Forest LTER site, Petersham, Massachusetts, United States - Inc-BW-C-4-O | ecosystem: Environmental > Terrestrial > Soil >... | reverse complement strand
TGGGCGGGTGCTGGGGTTTACGGTGGCGATCTCGGTGGTGACGGGAATTGTGTTTGGGATCATCCCGGCGATCAAGGCGTCAAGCACGGACATCAACGAGGTATTAAAAACTGGCGGGCGCGGGGGCACGCTGGGCTGGACGCACAACCGTTTGCGAGGGCTGCTGGTGATTTCGGAAATTGCGCTGGCGCTGGTTGCGTTAGTGGGATCGGGGCTGTTCCTACGGAGCATGCGGAATGCGCAGCAATTTCAACCGGGATTCGAGTCGCAAAGTTTGATGCAAATGTTTTTCGATCTGGGGGCGCTGCGTTACGACGCCGATCACGGGCAACAGTTTTTCCGCGACGTCGTCGAACGGGCGAAGACCGTTCCAGGGGTCGTGGATGCGACAGTGGCTTCAAACGGCATTCTGGGTGGTGGCATAGCGGGGACTATTTATCCGGAAGGAGAACAAGCGGATCCGAACAATCGCGGGACGCTGGTGAATATTGATGCCGTGACGCCCGGATATTTCGAGACGCTGCGGATACCGCTGTTGCGCGGGCGGGACTTCACGGAATTTGACGGCGAGAAGAGCGCGTCGGTGGCGATCGTCAACGAAGCCATGGCCAAGCTCCTCTGGCCCGGACAGGAAGCGCTGGGGAAGCGATTCGCGTTTGTGATCTCTCCGACACTCGTGCAGGTGGTGGGTGTCGTGGGGACCACCGTGGTGGGACAGATCGGGGAGGATCCCCAGCCGCTCGCGTATTTTCCAATGCGGCAGCAATACTCGCCTTTCGCCGCGCTCATCGTGCGAACGACGGGCAAGCCCGAAGGATTGCTGGGGGCGGTACGCACGCGCGCGCAGGAACTGGATAAAAACCTGGCGTTCACGAATGGGCAGACGGTTCAAGAGATTATCGGGCAAGGGTTGTGGGCGGCGCGGATGGGCGCGGCGCTGCTTGGATTATTTGGAGTGCTTGCGTTGATCCTCGCGTCCATTGGGATTTATGGCGTGCTGGCGTACTCGGTGACGCAGCGGACGAGTGAAATCGGGCTGCGCATGGCGCTGGGCGCACAGCCGCATGAAGTGCTTCGGCTGGTGCTGAGGCAGGGGATGTTGCTGGCGCTGATTGGCGCGCTGGTGGGCGTGCTGGTGGCGCTGCCGGTCGCGCGGATGGCGTCGGGGTTGTTGTACGGCGTGAGCGCAACAGATCCGCTTACTTATGTCGCGATCACGCTGCTGCTGATGGGTGTTGCTTTGCTGGCCTGTTATCTTCCCGCGCGGCGAGCGACGCGAATTGATCCGCTTGTGGCGCTGCGGGTGGAGTAGCTGCGCGGCGTGGCGAGCTGGACACCTAGTGGGGTCGAAGAGCTTGTCATGGTCGTGCTGGAAAACTAAACTGAACCGTACTGGCGTGCCCCCGGGGCCGGCATGGCTCTTTCCTCTCCCGTCAAATTCCCTCTCGCCGTGTTTGCTAAAACTGTGTTTTCGAAATGGCGGAAAATCCTATGAATGCGAGCTTTCGTCCTCCGGCGCTGACTCCCATCGAGCGGCGGCATTATCCGCGGTATTCCTTTACGGCAACAGTGCAAGCTGTGGATACAGTGCAACGGTGCGTGTTGAACGCGCGGATCAGCGATCTGAGCCGGGGCGGCTGTTATATTGATTCCTTTAGCCCCTTTCCGTTGAAAACGGCGGTGAAGCTGCGCATTACGTGTGAGAAAAGAGCGTTTGAAGCGCACGCAAAAGTGGTCTTTTCCAGAACCGGGATGGGGATGGGGCTGGCGTTCACGTCGATGGAAGCGGAACAACAGCGCGTGCTTGATCAATGGATTGGAGAATTGAGTGGCACGTCTCCCGCGGAACTGCCGGCGGTGGAGGGAAACGGCAATGGCGCGGGCAAAGAGCGTTCGAATGATGAACAGTGTTTCGCTTTGATCGAGCACACCATTTCTCTGATTCGGCAGGGCGGCCTTTCGAACGAGCAAGGCAAGATGATGCTTCGAAATCTTCTCCGCCACGAACCCAAGCCGTGAACGAAGCGAATTTGCTCTTGTTGTCCGCTACAACTTCTCTCCATTGACACGCGGTCTCATCCAGAATACCGTTCGGCACCGATGAATTTTCTCGCGTGGGGCCGATGAAGAACCGACTTCTTGCTGCGGCGATCGTGGCGGCAACGATGGCGATTGTGGCATCGCTGCTGTCGGGTACGCAGGTGGCGGCGTTGCCGGGGCTTGTTTCGTTGCTTTTGCGCTGGCTCGCGATTCTGCTCATCGCGGCGTACGCGACATCGCGGAGGTCGCTGACGGCGTGGATACTTGTTGGATTGCTGGCGGGGGCGGAGGTAGGGCACGACTGGCCCGCTGTCGCGGTGAAGCTACAGTTTTTTGGGACGATTTTTCTGCGGCTGATCAAGGTGATCATCGCGCCACTGTTGTTCGGGACGCTGGTGGTGGGGATAGCGGGGCACGCAGATTTGAAAAAAGTGGGCCGGCTGGGCGTCAAGTCGCTGATTTATTTTGAAGTGGTCTCGACGATTGCGCTGTTGATCGGATTTGCGGCGATTAATTTGAGCCGCGCGGGCGATGGGGTGCGAATGCCGCCGGCGGCGGCTGCGGAATCGTTGAATGCGACGCCGCATACGGCGACGCAGTTGATCACGGATATTTTCCCCGAGAACATCGCCAAATCCGTTGCCGAGGGGCAGGTGCTGCAGGTTGTAGTGTTCAGCATTTTGTTTGCGATGGCCCTTGCGCTCGTCCCGGAAGTGAAGCGCCGGCCGATGCTGGCGTTTGCGGAAAGCCTTTCGGAGACGATGTTCAAATTTACAAGTCTGGTGATGTACGCGGCGCCGATCGGGGTGTTTGGGGCGATTGCGTATACCGTGGGGCACCTGGGCTTGGGAGTTCTGCTTCCGCTGTTGAAGCTGCTGGCGACGATGTACGTCGCGCTCGTTGTTTTCATTACGTGCGTTTTGTTTCCGATTGCGTTGCTGGCGCGTGTGCCCGTGAAGCGGTTTCTCCGCGCGGTGACGGAGCCGGTTACGATTGCGTTCGCTACGGCAAGTTCGGAAGCGGCATTGCCCCGCGCGATGGAGCAGATGGAAACGTTTGGCGTGCCGCGGGAGACGGTCGCGTTCGTTCTGCCGACGGGGTACAGCTTCAATCTGGATGGTTCGAGCCTGTACCAATCACTGGCCTTGCTGTTTATTGCGCAGGCTGCGGGAATTCATCTGACGGTCGGGCAGCAAGCGGTGATGCTGCTGACGCTGTTGATCAGCAGCAAAGGAACGGCGGGAGTGGCGCGCGCGTCGCTCGTGATTGTTCTTGCGGCGGCAACTTCGTTTCATCTTCCGACCGAGCCGCTGTTCCTGCTGTTCGGGATCGATCAGTTGATGGACATGGGGCGAACTGCGGTGAATGTGCTCGGCAACTGCCTCGCGTGCGTGGTCATCGCGCAATGGGAAGGCGAATTCCCCACCGAGCCCGCCGCGCTCACCTAGGGGAATCAGCAACTTTCCCTCCTTCCGCGCACGTTGCTACCCCACTGGACAGGTTGTTCAATCGTCGCGCCAACTGCACTTCTTCGCGTCTTCTGACCAGTTACGCCGCTGCGCTAGCGAACATAGACTTCCCACAAAACGAAAAGCAGAGGGACCCGGCGGGCCAGAGCGATGGGCGACGTCGCCATGGAAAAGTAGGCGGCAAGGAGTGTGTCCTCATGAAAATCCTTTGTTCGATTCTTACTGCTGCGGTTGTACTACTTCCTCTCGGCGCCGTGCCGGCGCAGGCGAACGACAAGCGTCCTTCGCTACCCACTGCCGTTTTGAACGCGAAGACGGTGTACGTGGACAATCAGACGACGACAGCTGATCTTCAGGACACCGTCTACACGGAGCTGACGAAATGGGGGCGCTTGCAGATCGTGGATACGCCGCAGAAGGCGGATATTGTTTTGCGGCTTTCGAATGGCAACTACGTGAAGTTCGTCGAGGGAAACACGACGGCGCCAGCTTCCGATCCGAAGACGGGGAATGGCTCGGCGCCTCAAAATGGTTTGACGCCCGTGAGTGAGAAATCATCGGGTGCAGATACGGAAGTCCCTCCAGGGTCGACGCGTATCTCTGTGATCGACCCCAAGAGCAATAACTCTCTGTGGTCGGACGTGCGAAAAACCAATAACCCAAAGGCCGCCACGCATTTGCTAGATGGGCTGCGCGAAGCCTTTGACCAGAAGGAAAAAGCGCACGGCGCGAAGTAATTTCCGGATATGACCGCATAAGACTGATTCGGAATAACATCTCCTCCGTGGCCGACGTGTCTCAAGCCTTTCCTTTTCTCGGAAGGGCTACCACTCGAGATTTTTTCGTGCCGACTCCATCCCTTGGCGGAGCTGCCGCCGCGCACTGAAATCGCTTTAAAATACGAGCGCCAATTGAACTGAACTCCAAGCTTCTATGCGGACTGTTCCGATGTATATTGCCTGCGAATGTCCGGGAGGAATTGTCATGGAACTGTGGTCTCGCCGTAAATTTTTTCTCACGTCGCTGGCAGGCACCGCGATTGCCAGCGCCAACAAATTGTTTGGCCGAACCATGCCCGGTGGGGACAGCGTGCCCGCTCTCGCGAACATCACTTCAGCCGCGGCAACGGGCAAGCGGCCGCTGATCATTTCTAGCGCCAACGGGTTACACGCGCTGGACAAGGGCATGGACATTCTTAAAAAGGGTGGGGACACGCTCGATGCTGTCGTGGCGGCGGTGACGATTGTGGAAGACGATCCCAACGATGACTCCGTGGGCTACGGCGGCTTGCCGAATGAAGAAGGCGAAGTTGAGTTGGACGCCAGCGTGATGCACGGGCCGACGCATCGGGCGGGATCGGTGGCGGGCGTGCGGCGGATCAAGAATGTTTCGCGGCTAGCGCAGACGGTGATGGAAAAGACCAATCACGTGATGATTGTGGGCGACGGGGCGCGGCGGTTTGGCGCGGCGGAAGGATTCGAAGAGATGAACCTCCTCACGGAGCATTCGCGGAAGATCTGGCTGGCGTGGAAGGCCAAGTCATCCATGAATTGGCGGCCGGGAATTGATTCGCCGGAGTGGAAGGAATATGTTTCGGCGCTTTTCGGCAACGATGAAGAGAAAATCGCGTACGCGGAGCGTGTTATCGCACATCCGCCGACGGGAACGATTCCGTGCATGGCGGTGGATTCGAATGGGGATATTTCTGCTACGACGACGACTTCCGGCTTGGCATGGAAAATTCCGGGGCGCGTGGGGGATTCGCCGATCATCGGCGCGGGATGCTGTGTGGACAATGAAGTAGGCGCGGCAGGCTCGACCGGGAAGGGCGAAGAGAATATCAAGATTTCCGGCGGGCATACGATCATCGAAATGATGCGCAAGGGCATGGTTCCTGTCGATGCGTGCCTGGAAGCGATGGGGCGCATCGCGCACAATTACAAGAACGACAAGAAAAAGCTGGGGACGTTTCATATTTATTTTTATGCGCTGAACAAGGACGGTGTGCATGGGGCCGCTTCGCTGTGGCGGAACGGGTACGAAAAGAGCAAGCGCGCTGCTTATGCCGTGCATGACGGGAGCGAGGCGCGGCTCGCGGAATGCAGGTCTTATTTTGATGAGGCTGGTGGAGATCAGTAGCCGCAGGATCGTTTGGGAACGAATTTCGGGCCCAGCCGTGAACTTTGACAATCGAGCTTCAACTCTTGGCTTCAACGTTTGTTTCACATCCTGTATCCTCGTTCCTCTATGGACCAGGCCAACATTCTGATTATCGGCGGCGGCGTGATCGGTTGCGCCATCGCGCGCGCGGTTTCGCAGCGGTGGCAGGACGTGTTTCTTGTAGAGCGGTTTCCGAAGCTGGGCATGGCGACCAGCACGCGCAACAGTGGCGTGAACCATGCCGGACTCTACTATCCGAAGAATTCGTTGAAGGCCAAGCTTTGCGTGGAAGGCAACCGGATGACGTACGAATTTTGCGCGAAGCACAACGTTTCTTTTCGGCATACGGGAAAACTGGTGGTGGCTACAAACGCGCACGAGGAAGTGGAGCTTGCCGCGCTCAAGAAGCGCGCCGAAGATAACGGGGTCGACGGACTTCGGCTGATTGGGCCGGCGGAAATTCGCGCAATCGAGCCGCATGTCCGCGGCACGGCTGCGTTGCACGTTCCATCCACGGGGATTGTATCGGCTGAAGAATTGGTGCACGCGTATGCGCGCCTGGCTACGAGCCAGGGCGCAAGCATTGTTACACACGCGCAAGTTGTGTCGCTGGAGCCTGCTGGGGGAATGATTCGCGTGGGGCTGCGCATTGGGGACGAAGAGGATTCGCAGGATGAAACGATTGAAGCGCGATGCGTTATTAATTCCGCTGGACTTTACGCGGATGAGGTGGCCGGGCTGCTTGGCAATCATTCCTGGAAGATTTATCCCGTGCGCGGGGAATATTGCGAGATTCGCGGGCCGCGTTCCACGCTGATTAATAATCTTGTGTATCCGCTGCCGCATACGGATGGGTTGAGCCTTGGAGTTCACTTTACGAAAACGCTTTGGGGCAGCGTGCTGGTTGGTCCGACGGCGAGTTACGTGGAAGGGAAAGACAATTACGAGAAGAACCGCCTGCCGATTGCGGAGTTTGCTCACAGCGCGAAAACGTTGCTGCCGGAGATTGAGGAGAGCGATTTGCAGCTTGGGTATTCCGGGCTGCGGCCAAAGCTCGTTCCGCCGAGCGGCAGCGGCATCGCGGATTTCGTGATCACGCGCGATCCGGCTGTGCCTCATGCGATTCATCTCGTTGGAATGGAGTCGCCCGGACTGACGGCGGCGCCGGCGATTGCGGAACATGTTTCGAAGATGGTTGCGGAAATTCTTGGATAGGATTATTCGACGACGACGCGAACGAATTTCTTCTTTCCGGCGCGGAGAAGAAATTCGGAGGATTTGCTGAGGTCGATGTCCTTGCGGGGGTCGTCGATGGTCACGCCGTCGATTTCGACGGCTTTTTGTTTGATCAAGCGCTCTGCTTCGGCCTTTGATGGGGCCAGTTTCAGATCGACGAGCAACGCTGTGAGCTTTTTCGAAGGCCCTTTTGGCAACTTTACGACAGGCGATTCTTCCGGGGCCTGGCGATCGCGGAAGACGCGCTGGAAGTTTTCGGCGGCTTTGCGCGCGGCGTCTTCGCCGTGGAAGTCAGCGATCACTTCCTGAGCCAGCTTCATTTTCAAATCCATGGGGTGCAGCGCGCCGCCGGAGACCTCTTTTCTCAGCGCCGCGATTTCCTGGGGCGTCCGATCGGTCACAAGTTCGCAGTACGACCACATCAGTTCGTCGGGGATGGACATCATCTTGCCGAACATTTCGCTGGGCGCTTCGGTGATGCCCACGTAGTTGCCGAGGCTCTTGGACATTTTGCGGTGGCCATCGAGGCCGACGAGGATGGGCATGGTCAGAATGGCTTGGCCGGCCAAGCCGTATTCGCGCTGGATTTCGCGGTGCACGAGCAAATTGAATTTTTGCTCGGTGGCGCCGAGTTCAACATCGGATTGCAATTTGACAGCGTCCATCGCGGTCAGCAGAGGATACAAAAGCTCATGCACAGAAATGGGCTGGCCCTTGTCCAGGCGTGAACTAAAATCTTCACGTTCCAACATGCGCGCTAGCCGATAGTGGGAACAAAGGCGCACGATGTCTTCGGCGGACATTTTGCTCAGCCACTCACTGTTGTAGCGAACTTCGGTTTTTTCGCGGTCGAGGATTTTGTAGACCTGTTCGAGATACGTCTTGGCGTTGGCGTCCACCTGCTCTCGGGTTAACGGTGGGCGCGTTTCCGAGACGCCCGTGGGGTCGCCAATCATGGCGGAAAAATCACCAATCAGGAAAACCGCGGTGTGACCAAGATCCTGAAAATGCTTGAGCTTGCGCAGCACTACCGTATGGCCCAAATGAAGATCCGGGGCCGTTGGGTCCACGCCGAGATAAGCGCGCAGCGGCTTGCCGGTTTTCAGAGAATTCTCCAGCTTGGCGGCTAGCTCGGCTTCGGGAATGATTTCGGCGGCGCCTTTTTTCAGGTAGGCGAGTTGTTCTTCCACCGGTTTGAAGTTCGTTTGCGCCATGGAGTTGTTCAATTTGTTCGAATCACGCGGCGGCCCTCGATTTTGAATTTTCCTTCGAGGACAATATTCAATGCTTGCGAATAGATGCGGTGCTCTTCCTTCAGAATTTTTTCGGAGAGCGAAGCTTCCGTGTCTTCGTCGAGCACGGGGACGACAGCTTGCAGGACGATCGGTCCGGCGTCCAGATTTTCATCCACGAAGTGCACCGTGCAGCCAGCGAATCTTACGCCGTATTCGAGCGCCTGGCGCTGCGATTCCAGCCCGGGAAAGGAGGGCAGAAGCGACGGATGAATGTTCAAAATACGATTCGGGAACGCCGCCACAAAAAAGGGCGACAGCAGGCGCATGTATCCCGCGAGACAGATCAGATCCACTTTGTGCTCGTTCAAGACGGCGACGACCTGGCGGTCATAGGTTTCGCGCTCCAGACCTTTCGAGGGAATCACGCGCGTTCGAATTCCGCGCGACTCGGCACGCTGAATTCCGGGCGCGCCATCGCGATTGCTGACAACGATGGCGATCTCCGCGTTTGGGATGCGCTCGGCGGCGACGCTTTCCGCCAAGGCTTCGAAGTTCGAGCCGCGTCCGCTTAACAGCACGCCTATTCGTTTCTTCATGAACGAAAAACGTTAACACAATTTCAGCGGGACTCGAAATAGTGGGCGCCTGGCCTAGGCGGCACGAGTGCGCGTCTTCAAATAAGCGATCACAAAGAGAAGGCCGAGTAAAAGATCCGTACCGGCAAAGACCAAGTCCGACTTGTGCATACGTCCTTGCAAGACGAGGACAACTATTGCCGCACCGTAGCTCACTTTTTCGAGTAAGGAGGGAATCATCAGAGGCCGGAAGCGCAACGGGTCTCTCGCGATGAAGAGGAACGCAACCTGCCACGCCAGGCCGGCTCCCACGAATCCATAAAAGAATCCCGGATGCGTGATGGGCGGCGGGTCCTGGCGCCCGATAAGATCAAACATGAAATAAAGGGGCGTGAGGACCAGGAATCCCCAGATACCCGCGACCCAAAATACCATCTTCGCGAATCTCATCGCTATACCTCAGGTAACGGCTTTGCCGTGGAACTTGCGGAGGCCGGTGACGAACATCAATACGTTGAAGAACACCAATCCGGCCACCACGGCCAACATGGGGAGATGGGGGAACTGGGGCACCAAGGTTCCGCGCAGTCCTTCGCTGGCATACACGAGCGGGTTGACGAGCACGGCTTTTTGCAGGATGGGGAATTTTTGCAGTGCGCTCCAGGGATAGTAGGTGCAGCCGAAGAAGATCATCGGCGCAACGACCAGGCTGAACATCAAGCCGATGTGGGTCTGCTCCACGCTGCAGCCGAGGGCGAGCCCGCCGGTGGCGGAAAAGAGCGCCACGAGCAAGGCCACAACGGCAAAGAGCAGCGGACGGGGCACGTTCAAATCGACGCCGGGGCGGAGCAGCAGCCACGCAGCAGGGATGACCATCAGGCCCGCGGCCAGCGCTTGCAGCGTGCCGGCGACGACTTTTTCCACGGCCAGCCAGGAGATGTCCATGGGAGCCAGCAAGCGGTCTTCGATTTCGCGCGTGAATTGGAACTCGGCGATCAACGGCATGGCCACGGCCCAAATGCCCGTGCCGACCATGCAGATGGCCATGATTCCTGGAAGCAAGAGGCTTTTGTAGGAAGGCGGCATGTAGCCGCTGCCAACCATGACGCGGCCGAAGATGAAGACGAACATCAGCGGCTGCAGGAAGGTTTGAAACAGCAGCGCGACGAAATTGCGGCGGGCGACGTGCGCGTCGCGCGCCAGCATGGCGAAAAAGGCCTTCCAGTTCATTCGCGCAAGCTCCTTCCGGTATGGTGCAGAAAGAGATTTTCCAGGCTGGGTTCGGAGATGTGCACGTCGCACAATTCGACGCTGCCGGCGGAAGCGAGATTGGCAATTTCTGGAATGAGCGAGCCTCCGCGGTCGGCATAGAGATCGGCGCTGTTATTGTCCGTGGCGCGAACTTCCCGGACGCCTGCCAAAGAGCGGAAACGCTCGAGCAAATCGGGCGAATGGTGGCCAAAGCGGAGGCGGAGCAAGTACCCGCCGGGAACGGAGGCTTTCAGCTCCAGCGGGGTACCAATAGCAATGACGCGGCCATGATCCACGATCGCGAGGCGCTTACAGAGCGCGTCGGCTTCTTCCATATTGTGTGTGGTAAGCAAGATCGTTTTGCCGCTCTGGTTGTACTCGCGGATGATTTCCCAGAGGAGCAAACGGGTTTGCGGGTCCAAGCCGGCGCTGGGCTCGTCGAGGAACAGGACTTGCGGGTCGTGCATCATGGCTCGGGCGATGGAGAGGCGCTGCATCATACCGCCGGAAAAGCCGCGAACCATTTGATCGGCGCGGTCTGTCAGTTTGAAGCGCTCGAGGAGAGCTTCCGCGCGCTTGGCGCGCTCGTGGGAAGAAAGGCCGAAGTAAGCGCCGTGGAATGCCAGAATTTCACGAGCGGTGAGGGAAAAATCGAGATTGGGGCGCTGGGCCACGACGCCGATGAGGCGCTTGACGGCGACCTGTTCTTGCCAGACGTCGTGCTCGCCGATGAAGGCCTGGCCGCTGGTCGGGCGCACACGCGTGGTGAGAACGCCGACGGTGGTGGACTTGCCGGCGCCGTTGGGTCCCAGAAGGCAGAAGATCTCTCCCGAGGCGATATCGAGAGAAATGCCGTCCAGGGCCACGATGTTGGGCTTGGGCTGCTTGCCCTTGGCTTTCGGTCCGCTAAACGAAAAACCGCCCGTGCCTGCTCCC
>Ga0210398_10006326_pt1 | contig 10904 bp, 9 predicted proteins | sample IncBWC4OmetaG_FD_161047 | JGI IMG/M metagenome (GOLD analysis project Ga0210398, IMG submission 161047) | Forest soil microbial communities from Barre Woods Harvard Forest LTER site, Petersham, Massachusetts, United States - Inc-BW-C-4-O | ecosystem: Environmental > Terrestrial > Soil >... | reverse complement strand
AGCGACGGGCTCGGCGAGGTCGTTGAGAGACGCCATTTGGGTTTGGGATAGGGGTGTGAACTCGCGGGCGAGATGGACGTTTTCTTCTAGCTGCGCAATGTTGTCACAGCCGATGATGACGGTGCTCACTGGGTGAGAGAGCGTGAAGTACATGGCATCGCGCATGTTCATGACGCCGGGACGCGTGGCGATGGCGGAGCCTTCCCAGGAGTGCTGCTGCTGTTCGAGAGTGGGTGGCGTCCAGGAGGCGAGGAGCCGGCCGCGCGAAGGGACCTTCATGCCGATGATGCCCATCTGCTTTTCGACGACTAGTGGGAGGAGCTTGTCGGAGAAGCTGTGGATGTGGGTGTCGGCGGCGTTGAGGGACATGAGGATGGTGTCGAAGTTGTAGCGGTTTACTGCGTCGATTAGTGATTCGGGGCGGTAGTGGCCGGTGACTCCGAGGAAGCGGACGACTTTCTGGTCGTGCATCTCGATGAGGGCTTCCATGGCGCCGCCTTTGGCGAAGATGGCGTCGACGTCTTCGGGGAGGCCGACGTCGTGGAGCTGCCAGAGATCGACGTGGTCGGTGTTGAGGAGCTTGAGGGATTTTTCGATCATGCGGAGAGAGCCCTCGCGGGTGCGCTCCTTGGTTTTGGTGGCGAGGAAGGCGTCGTTGCGGCGGGTCTTCATGACTCGGCCGACGTACTGCTCGCTCCATCGCTCGGGGCCTCCGTAGATGGAGGAGGTGTCGATGTAGTTGACGCCTAGGTCGAGGGCTCGCTCGACGATGGGGACGGCGTTGTCGAAGTTGTTGGCTTTTTCGAGTGCGGCCTGTCCGCCGAGGGAGAAGATGCCGACTTTGTAGCCGGTCTTGCCGAGGTTGCGGGTAGGCATCGCGGCGAGGGTCTTTGCGTTGGAAGGCAGAGCGGGCAGAGTGGCTGCTGAGGATTGCGTCGGGATGGTGGCCTGGGTGAGCAGGCCTGCGGCGACGGCTCCTCCGGACTTGAGGAAGTTGCGACGGCCGGAAGAGATGGGGGCGGAGGAAGTCGAACGCTTCATGGAGTGGATCCTCTGGGATGCTTCTGCTTGCTGGCGGTCATTATATGTTCGCGCGGTAAGAGAAATCTCTTGAAGGTGATCCACTCCCGTGAAGCGGCCTATTGCGGGGTGATGATGCCTCCTACGGGCATGCTGGTGGGGAGTGTGACCTCTTCGACTTCGGGGCGTTTGAGGTGCATGGCTGCGGCGATCATGTCGGTGTACTTGAGGCCGGCGCCGGTGTTGAAGAGGACGACTTTGTCGGTGGGTTTGAGCTCGCCTGAGGCTATGAGGGCGTCGTAGGCCGCGGTGGCGGTGGCTCCCTCAGGTGAGAGGAAGATGCCTTCGTTGCGGGCGTAGTCGAGGATGCTCTGGAGGATGGCTTCGTCGGCGGCGGCGATGGCTTTGCCTCCGGATTTGGCTAGGATGTCGAGGATGATGTAGTCGCCGTAGGGCTTGGGGACGCGGAGGCCGGCGGCGAATGTCTGGGCGTTCTGGAAGAATTCGCTGGTGGGCTTGTGTTCTTCGAAGGCCTTGACGATGGGCTCGCAGCCGGAGGACTGGAGGGCGTACATTTTGGGACGCTTGCCGGAGACCCAGCCGAGGGCTTCCATCTCATCGAAGGCCTTCCACATGCCGATGAGACCGACGCCTCCGCCGGTGGGGTAGAAGACGGCGTCGGGATAGGTCCAGCCGAGTTGTTCGACGAGCTCGTAGCCCATGGTTTTTTTGCCTTCGACGCGGAAGGGCTCTTTGAGGGTGGAGATGTCGAACCAGGCTTCGGCGACTGGAGTGTTTGCTTCGCGCTGGGCCTTCATCTTTTCGCCGACCATGCGGGCGCAGTCGGAGATGAGGCCGTCGACCATGGTCACGTCTGCTCCGTAGACGATGCCTTCGAGGTAGTTGGCGAAGGGGACGTCCTGGGGCATGAAGATGTGGGCGGTGATACCGGCGGCGGCGGAGTAAGCGGCGAGGGCTCCGGCGGCGTTGCCTGCGCTGGGAACGGCGAGGTGGTGGAGGCCGTAGTGCTTGGCCATGGTGACGGCCATGCCGAGGCCACGGGCTTTGAAGGTTCCGGTGGGGTTGGCGCCCTCTTCCTTGATGTAGAGGCCGGGGTAGCGCTTGCTGTGGATCATGGGCGTCCAGCCTTCGCCGAGGGTGACGGGGGTTACGTCGGGTAAAACGCTGCAGTAGCGCCACATGCCGAGGCTGGCAGGCGAGGCGGCCGCGCGGGCGGCAATGTCCTCACGCCGGGCGGTTTTTTTGAGTTTGTCGAGGTCGTAGCGGACGTAAAGGGAGCCGGAGCAAAGGGGGCAGATGGTTTGGGGAGTTTCGGCGGAGACGTGGTGGTGGCAACGGGAACATTCGAGCGAAGCGATCTGGGCCATATATTAGATGCTACCGGATTAGGGTTACAGCATGGTAGCAGCCAAATTCAGTTCTGATATTGAATGAGTTACTGCGGAGGCACTGGGGCGAGGAGGGTTTTCACGGTGTCCTGCCGCGTAGAACGCGTGAGGAAAGCGACCGGAAAAAGAGAGCTCTGCAAGAAAGTATTGCCAATCGTACTTCAATAGGCATACTATCGCTCCCGGTTCGATGGACTGCACCGAAAATAGCGCACCCGGAAGAACCAAACTCTATTGCATGAAGAGCTTCCCGACAATCGCCGTCTCGGTATGAGTGACATAACCAACTTCCTGATGGGGCGGTTAGACCCCTCAGCGCGCTTTGGAAGGAAATAAACCATGTGGTATGCCTATTGCGTCGCAGAACGACAGGCCTTTCCGGAACTTTGCCGGCACCGGCGTCCGATGCCCCTGACCGGGGTGACGGGTTTGTTCGGTAATCAGACTTTCCTCTTTCCTGCCAGCGACCTGGCGGTCATCGTCTCCGAGCATAGCGCCGAAGACAGTGAACGGATGGATCAGCAGGCAGCTAAGGATCATGCCCGAGTGGTTGCAGAATGCTTCAAATTATCAACGGTACTTCCCTTCCGGTTTGGGACCACATTTCAGGACGATGACGCGCTGCGGCGCTCAGTGAGGTCCAACCAGCGCCATTTTCAGGCGAACGTGGAGCGTCTGCGCGGCAAGGCGGAGATGCACCTGAAGGTTCTGGTGGACGACATTTGCCCGGGAAATTCGGCTCGGGACATGACGGTCGGGCAGCAGTACCTGACTAGCCTGCGGGAGAGCGCGAGCCGTCAGCGGGAGCGCCAGTCGAAGGCGCGCGCTCTGTCGATCCAGATGCACAGGATGTTTCTGCCGCTCGCGGAAGAGATTACATGCAAGCGAATGGATACGGGCAAGATGCTGCTGGATATTGCGCACCTGATTGATAACAAGACGGTGGAGCGGTATCAGAATAAATACACCTCAGCGACGATGGAGCTGAAGGATTGCAGGATGCAGCTTTCGGGACCGTGGCCTCCGTACCACTTTGTGCACAGAAATACGCCGGCGCATCAGCACAGCGCTTAGGGGATCTTGAAGATTAAGAAGAATTTCTGCTCCTCTCTTACCTAATACGGTGGGAGGGGAGTTTTTCTTGCCTCTTGGCAGAGTAAGGTCGTCTGTTTGATACAGCCTTTGCTTTTTGAGTGGCATCGCAGATACTAGCGCCAGACGCGTGCAGTTGTGTTCGTCAGCGACTATCTGAAGTTTGGCAAGGAGAACGTGGAAATGGGTCGTCCTATTGGGTTTGTTTTGGCTGCAGTGGTTGCAGGTATTTTGTTTTCGGGGAACGTGCTGTATGGGCAGGAGCCGAATCCGACGGCACAGATGGCTCAGCCGCAGGATCAGCAGATTGAGAAGCAGGACAATGGGATCTATCTGTACCGCGTGAAGGTGGTGCAGCGCGACCTGGATGCGGTGAATTATCTACACCGGAGCGGTTCGACCATCATTGCGTTCAAGGGCACGACGTTGCTTCCCATGGCGAAGGGTGAGGCCAAGGTTACGAGCGAGCGTGGGGGAATTCATATTGAAGCGAGATTTCAGGGGTTGACGCCAGCGAATGGGTTTGGGCCGGAGTATCTGACTTATGTCTTGTGGGCGATTACGCCGGATGGGCGACCGAATAATCTGGGCGAGGTTTTGCCGGCAGGGACGAAAAACAATATCGATGTGACGACGGCGCTGCAGTCGTTCGGGATGATTGTGACGGCGGAGCCGTATTTTTCGGTGACGCAGCCGAGCGATGTGGTGGTACTGCAGAACGAGATTATCGGGAACAAGACGAATGGCGTGCTGGAGAAGGTGAACGCGCATTATCTGCTGCTGCCGCGCGGGACCTACGCGCAGACGGAGGGAGCGAAGTCGAACCCCAATCCGATTACGCGGGATGAGAAGTCTCCGCTGGAGCTGTACCAGGCGAATAATGCGATTCGGATTGCGTCGGCGGCGGGTGCGGATAAATATGCTCCGGAGATTATGAAGGAGGCGATGCAGGACCTGCAGAACGCGACAGCGATCGACCAGAACAAGAAGGGCAATCGGTCGCTGGAGATTACGTTTGCGCGTCAGGCGGTGCAGCGGGCTGAGGATGCGAGACTGGTGACGCTGCGGCGGCAAGCTGCGGAGCGGCAACTTAACGCTGACAATGCGAAGCGGGATGCGCAGGCCCAGGCGCAGCAGTCGCAGTTGGATGCGCAGGCATCGGCACTTGCTGCGGAACGTGCCAGGGCCGCGCAAGCTGAGGCCGATGCAGAGCGCGCGCGGGCCGAGGCGGCAGCGGCAGAGGCGCAGGCGCGAGCAGCGCAGGCAAACAAGAGTGCGCAGGACGCCAATGCGGTGCGGGAGAAGCTTCGCGCTCAACTGAACAGCGTGCTGGCGACGAGCGAGACGGCGCGTGGGTTGATTGTGAATATGTCGGACGTGTTGTTCGATACGGGCAAGTACACGTTGAAGCCGGGTACGCAGATCAGCCTGGCGAAGGTTTCGGGGATACTGCAGGCTTACCCGGGCCTGAAGGTGCAGGTCGAGGGCTATACGGACAGCGTGGGCGGCGATGATTATAACCAGAAGCTCTCGGAGAACCGGGCCGATGCGGTGCGGGATTTCCTGGTGAGCCAAGGGGTGCAGCCGGACAATATCACTTCGACTGGCTATGGCAAGGCGAAGCCGGTAGCGGATAACGATACGGCTCAGGGGCGGGCGCAGAACCGGCGCGTGCAGCTGGTGGTTTCGGGAGACGCGATTGGGATACAGCAGAGTGGGGTTGATTCTCCGGCTACTCCGCAGTAGATTGTGCGTTTGCATGGTGATGAGGGCTGCCCTGCCGGGCGGCCCTTTGTCTTGTGGGTGCGAGGTTTCGTTTTTTTGGATATAAGAGGTTATGGGATCTCTTCGAGAGAAAACGGTATTTGTGACGGGAGCGAGCTCCGGGATTGGCAGGGCGACTGCGATTGCTTTTGCGCGGGAGGGTTGCCGGGTGCTTTTGTGTGCGCGGGGACTGGGTGCGCTTGAGGAGCTTCGACCGGCGTTGATTTCTGCAGGGGCTCAGGACGTGCATCTTTTTGAGCTGGATGTGCAGAAGCGCGCCGCGGTAGAGGCGGCGATTCGGAACCTCCCGGCTGAGTGGGGCGAGATCGATGTGCTGGTGAACAATGCGGGGCTAAGCCGTGGCCTGACGAAGCTGTACGAGGACGATCCGCAGAACTGGGAGGAGATGATCGACACGAACGTGAAGGGGTTGTTGTATGTCACGCGCAACATCGTGCCGGGGATGGTGGCGCGAGGGCGCGGGCATGTGATCAACCTGGGCTCGACGGCTGCTTATATCGCGTACGCGAATGGTGCGGTCTATTGCTCTACGAAAGCGGCGGAGAAGTTGATCAGCGAAGGACTGAAGATTGATCTGATGGGAACGGCAGTGCGAGTGACTTCGGTCGATCCGGGAATGGTGGAGACGAACTTCAGCAAGGTGCGTTTTCGTGGGGACGAAGACAAGGCGGCCAAGGTGTACCAGAACATTACGCCGCTGCGGCCTGAGGATGTCGCGGAGGCCATTGTGTGGGCTGCGAGCAGGCCGGCGCATGTTAACATCCACTCTGTGGTTATGACAACGATCGACCAGGCAAACTCGGTGACCTTTCACCGGCACGGCTGAGCGAGCGGGCTTTTGGGCTAGAGGTGGATCGTCCAACCCAGTTCGGTGAGCTTCTCTTCGACGTCGGCTAAAGCGATGGTCAGCGCAGAGCGGCGGTGAGGGCTCGAGGTTCGCTCGGACAAGATGCGCTCGCGTTGCAACTCAAGCGCCTGAAGCTTTCTCTTTCGCTCCGCCACTTCGGCATGGTTATCCTGGGTGACCGGCTTTGGAGCCGCAGCCTGATTTTGCTGTTCTTCCACGGATTTGCTCTCCCAACCTCGCGACATGATTTCATTCTACGCCGGATGAAATCGATGGATACAATAGTTTTCGCGTTGAGAGGCTAGAAGCGCGATGGCGGCGATGAGCATCCTATGCTTACGAGGCAATGATGCGAGCTTATGCGGTGAAGCAGTTTGGGCTGGAGCGCCTGGAGCAAATAGAACTGCCGATGTTACAAATAGCGACGGGGATGGTGCTGATCCGGGTTCATGCGGTGTCGTTGAACTATCGCGACCTAATGGTGGTGAAGGGGCAGTACAACGCGAGGATGGCTCTGCCGCGTATTCCCTGCTCGGATGGGGCGGGAGAGGTGGTTGCGATTGGGGAGGGTGTCGGCAGGGTGCGGGTGGGCGACCGGGTTTGCGGGATCTTCATGCAGCGATGGCTGGATGGGCCGCTGACGGCGGAGCGATCGAAGGCGGCGCTCGGCGGAGATGTGGATGGGATGCTGGCTGAGTATGCGCTGCTGGCTGAGGATGGGGTGGTGCGGTTTCCAGAACATCTGAGTTACGAGGAGGCGACTACGCTTCCTTGCGCGGGAGTGACTGCGTGGAATGCGCTGCATCATGCGGGAGAGCCGGGCGATCCGGCACGGGGCGGCGAGACGATTGTGATTCAGGGGACGGGAGGAGTTTCGGTATTTGCGCTGCAGTTTGCAAAGTTAATCGGCGCGCGGGTGATTGGCACTTCTTCGAGTGATGCGAAGCTGGAGAGAGCGCGGGGACTTGGGTTGGATGGGGGATGCAACCGTCGGGTGCGGCCTGAGTGGTGGAAGTGGGTCTCGGAGGAGACGGAGGGGGTGGGAGCGGACAGAATTATTGAGGTCGGCGGTGCGGGAACGTTTGCACAATCGCTGCGCGCCGCGCGGGTGGGCGGAATGGTGACGCAGATTGGAGTGCTGTCGGGTGGGGCGACCACTGAACCGCTTTCGCTGACGCCGATTTTGCATAAGCAGCTTCGGGTGCAGGGGATTTATGTGGGTTCGCGGGCGATGTTTGAGGAGATGAATGCGGCGATAGTTGGAGCGAGGCTGCGGCCGGTGGTGGATCGAGTGTTTGGATTTGATGAGGCTCGTGAGGCGTTTTCTTACATGGAGTCGGGCTCGCACTTTGGGAAGATCGTGATCCGCGTTGTGTCCGGGGAATGAGTGGGATTGCGGTTGCATATAATCGAAGCTGCGCGCGGGGGACGAATCTGCGGTGATTGTCGAGATTGAAGGTCTGCGGAAGATCTACGAGGGCAAGCAGCGGGTCGTTGCTGTCGATGGGATTGACCTGAGCGTTCGCGAGGGAGAGTTGTTTGGCCTGCTGGGGCCGAATGGCGCGGGCAAGACAACGACGATCAGTATCTGTACAACGCGGGCTTTGCCTACGGCGGGGAGGGTGCGGATTGCCGGAATTGATGTGGTGAAGACGCCCGCTGCGGCCCGGCGATGTATTGGCGTGGTGCCGCAGTACAACACCCTGGACCGTGCTTGCACGATCTTTGAGAATATTTATTTTCATTGTTTGTACTTCGGGTCTTCGCGGACTGAGGCGAGGCGGCGGACTCAGCAGTTGCTCGCGCAGTTTCATCTGACGGAGCGGGCTGGGGCTTATCCGGCGCAGTTGTCGGGAGGGCTGGCGCAGCGGGTGCAGATTGCGAGGGCAATTGCGCATCATCCGAAGGTGCTGTTTTTGGATGAGCCGAGTGCGGGGCTTGATCCGCAGAGCAGGATTGCGATGTGGGAGGCGGTGCGTGGGCTGCGCGAGGAGGGGATTACGGTGGTGCTGACGACGCACTACATGGAAGAGGCCGACGAGTTGTGCGATCGCGTGGCCATCATCGACCATGGGAAGATTCTGGTGCAGGATACTCCCGCGGCGCTGAAGGGTTCGGTGGGGGCGCAGAAGGTTTATGAGTTGGACCTGGGCGGCAGAGGGAATGCGGGAGAGTTGACATCACAGTTGCGGCGGCTTCCTGGCGTGACTGGAGTCGAGCCGACTTCGAAGGGAGTTCGCGTGCTTGCGCAGGGGACGGACGGGTTGCTGTCGGATATTGTTCGGGAGGCTGATCCCTTTGGCCTGCGCGACCTTGCGATCACGGAGACTAGTCTGGAGACCGTGTTCATTCGGCTTACGGGGCGGGATCTTCGCGAGTAATTGTCTTCAGAGATGGAGTGTTTATGACGGAGTTGGCTGAGGTCGATTCGGAGCGGACGCAGTTAGGTCACGGGGACGAGCCTTCGAGGATGATGCAGTATGCGCGTGCGTTTGGCGGGCTATTTGTGCGCGATTTGCATGTATTGCGACGGGAGTTTCTGCCGTTTGTGGTTCGGGTGTGCATGAACCCTTTATTGTTTCTGTTTGTTTTTACCTATGTCATCCCGCATATGGACGCGGGGGCGGCGATGAATCCTACTGGGGCCATGGCGGGCGGCGCCTTTAGTACAGTTCTTCTTCCTGGACTTATGGCGGTCGCCATCATGTTCAGCGGTATTGCCGCCGTTGCGCTACCGCTGGCGCAGGAGTTCGGCATCACGCGTGAGATTGACGATAGAGTAATGTGTCCGCTTCCGGTGCCAGCAGTGGCCTTTGAAAAGATCTGCTTCAGCGCAGTGCAGAGTGTTGTTGCTGCCTGCGTGGTTTTTCCTCTGGCTTATTATGTTCCGGCGATCCATCCAGTCACGCATGTGAGCAGCTGGCCTTTTCTGATCGCTGTTGTCACGCTAGCCAGTCTCACTGCAGGTGCGCTTGGTCTTACTATCGGCACTAGCGTCAAACCTCAGCAAATCGGTTTGATCTTCGGCGTCGTCGTCATTCCGATTACGTTTTTGGGCTGCGTCTACTACCCCTGGGCCAAGCTCGAACACATTCCGTGGCTCCAAATAGGGGTGTTGATAAATCCAATTGTCTATATGAGCGAGGGGCTTCGTGCTGCGCTTACTCCGACGATGCCACACATGAAACCGATTTACATTTTGAGCATGCTGATGGCTTCTTTGTGCCTGCTTACGTGGGTGGGCGTGCGGGGATTTCTTCGGCGGGTGATTGGCTAGCGGCTGACGGGTTGTGCGGCGAGTGCGGTGCGCAGATGCTCGGCGATGAGCTGGCCGTGGAAGCGTCCGTTTTCGATGAAGATCTCGTTGGTTCGCTCTCCGGCGACGATGACTCCGGCGAGGTAGATTCCTGGGACGTTGCTTTCGAGCGTGGCGGGGTCGCAGACGGGGCAGCGCGCGTTGGACTCGTCCAGGGTGACACCGAGGCGCTCGATGAAACTGAAGTCGGGGTGATAGCCGGTGAGGGCGAAGACGAAGTGATTTGGCAGGGTGAGTTCGCCCTCGGGAGTGGCGAGGGTGACGGTGTCTTCGGCGATGCTGATGACGCTGGAGTTGAAGTGCGCGTTGATTTCGCCGTTCTTGATGCGGTTGTTGATGTCGGGGAGGATCCAGTATTTGACGTGGCGGTGCATCTGGGCGCCGCGGTGGACGAGGGTGACTTTCGCTCCGTGACGCCATAGGTCGAGTGCAGCGATGGCCGCGGAGTTTTTGCCGCCGATGACGAGCACGTCAAGGTCATAAAAAGGGTGGGGCTCGTGGTAGTAGTGCTTGACCTTGCTGAGATCTTCGCCGGGGATTCCGAGATAGTTGGGCAGGTCGTAGTAGCCGGTGGCTATGACGAGTTTACGGGCGCGATGAGCGATTGGGCGGCCGAAGCGGTCCAGAGTGTGGACGCTGAAGTTTCCGTCGGCGCCCTCGACGCGCTCGACGTGTTCATATTGGTGAATGTCGAGCTGGTAGTGCTCGGCTACCTTACGGTAATACTCGAGGGCTTCGTTGCGATTGGGCTTCTGGTTGGGGCTTGAGAAGGGCATGTTGCCAATCTCGAGGAGCTCCGGCGTAGTGAAGAACGTCATGTTAGCCGGGTAGTGGAAGAGAGAGTTGCAGAGACAGCCCTTGTCTACCAGTAGAGCGGTAAAACCGGCGCGCTGCGCTTCGATGGCACAGGCTAATCCGGTTGGTCCAGCACCAATTACAAGGAGATCGACGATGTCAGAAGAAGCCACGCCCATTTCTTCATCATACTGAAGCCTTCGGCTGCGGCTGGTTTGTGAGCTAGCTATCGAGGGTGACGAGCTTGTGGGCAATGGCGAAGAGAGCCAGTTCGAGGCGGGTGGAGACGCCGGTTTTGTCGAAGATGTTGGAGAGGTGACGCTTGACGGTCTCTTCGCTGATAGCGAACTGCTTGGCGACGTCCTTGTTGCTGCAGCCTTCGACGATGCAGGTGACGACTTCGAGTTCGCGTGGGGTGAGGCCGTAGGTCTTGCGCTCGGGTGTGGCGGCGGCCTCCTTCATGAGGGCGTTGAGCGCGGTGACGAGATTGACGACGCGCTCTCCACCGATCCAGTAGTCGCCGGAGAGGACGGCGCGCAGGGAGCGCGAGAGGTCGCCGGCGAAAGCGTCTTTCAGGACGATCCCGCGGGCGCCGATCTGCAAGGCCTCAATGATCTGCTGGGTGGAGATGGTGCTGGTG
>Ga0210398_10006323_pt1 | contig 10906 bp, 19 predicted proteins | sample IncBWC4OmetaG_FD_161047 | JGI IMG/M metagenome (GOLD analysis project Ga0210398, IMG submission 161047) | Forest soil microbial communities from Barre Woods Harvard Forest LTER site, Petersham, Massachusetts, United States - Inc-BW-C-4-O | ecosystem: Environmental > Terrestrial > Soil >... | reverse complement strand
TGACCCTCATGGCGATCGGAGTAGGATTTCTGCCGACTATTCCAGATTGGCGGCGGTCGCGCTCTCGCCCGATCCCTCGTGCACGACCATCCTGGAAAGGGCTTATTCAGGTGACTGAGCCTCAAACACTGCCTTTAACCCCTCCACATTTCTGGCAAAGGCCGGCCTGGGACGGGCGATCGTCCAAGTAAAGTCAAAGCAGGCCTTCTTTTCGCAAGGAAGTCCAGCTGACTCTGTCTTGTATCTTCAGAAAGGCCGCGCCAGACTCACCGTCGTTTCGAGAAACGGCAAAGAGGCCACAATCACGCTTTGCTCCGCCGGCGACTTCTTCGGCGAGGAGTCGCTCGCAACCGTGAGCGATCTGCGCATGGCGACTGCAACTGCCATCACCGCCTGTACAGCATTAAAGATAGAGAGGAAGGAGATGATCCGCGTGATGCACGAGGAGCATGCATTCTCCGACCTGTTCTTAGCGCTTCTACTGGGCCGCAGTATGCGAATCCAGGCCGACCTTGTCGATCACCTTTTCAACTCCAGTGAAAAGCGTTTGGCGAGAATTCTTTTATTGCTGGCGGAGTTTGGCAAGCCGGGCGAGCCAGAAACATTGATTCCGCAGATCACGCAGGAAACCCTGGTAGAGATGATCGGGACCACACGGTCCCGCGTCAGCTTCTTCATGAATCGTTTTCGCAAGCTCGGCTTCATTACATACAACGGGCGCATCCAGGTACATAAGTCGCTGCTCAATGTGGTTCTCCACGACTGAGTCAGTGCGACGAGGCCGCGCCGTCGGATTTCACACAATGCCCGGAGCCCGTAAAAGATCTGTGGCGGTGACAACATCGAGCGGTAGTAAATACCGCTGATTCCTTTTGCGGACCCGTCGCGCGCCGTGCCGAAGGCCCGAATTTACACTCTCGCAGAACGAGCAGAAGGTTCTTTGACGATCGGTGCATCCTGATGTATTCCATCGTTGCGGACCGACTCCGTCAATCGGGGCTTCTGCATTTCCCTATTAACGTCGGAAATGATCTTCCTCGCGATCTCCAGCCGATTTTTGCTGCTCTTCTTCTTCATAATATTAATACGGACAGCGCGGAGAATCTGTTCTCAGTGCCTCATAACGCCGTTCCAACAGAAGATGCCAATCAGGCATTCGCCGAACCAGGCCCGGAGGGCGGTCCCATTTTCGTCACAACAAGCACTTCCAGCAACGTGGCAGTATGACGAACGTTTCCTGAGATGGTGATGAGGGCTTCTGAGATGACAGGATGTTCGTCAGCCAGCGAGTCAAGACGATCACTCACGTTGTGGAGTTGCTGGGCTTCGTGCAGAATCGCATCCGAAGGCATCGCATACCGGCTTTCCACAGAACCCATCAGGGGAAGACTTCAGGTGGGCTGACTTAGTTCAGCAAGCCCGAAGAGGGTTGGAGGCTTTATCCTCAGAGTCGAACTTCCCTTATGCATAGCGCTGTCGAGATCATTACATATGGGTTACCCGTTCATTCTGTGATCCCAATCTAGCGGCGCCAACGAGAGTATCCCCAGCCCCCGCCACCGAGCAAAAACAGCACCAGGACAATGATCAAGATAGTTTCCATGCGACACCTCCTCTATAGATAGAAGCTGGATCGGCCGTTTGAAACGGTCATTTCAACTCTTCACTACCCCATATTCTAGGAAGTGGTCCAGACGGATGTCTGATCACATTGGATCACTTTGGGCGATTTGCACGGCGTGCCCTGTAGGGTTGTGAGCGGATTCTCACTCTGATTTGCAGGGAGTTTACGCTCGGACTTTTTTGTGGAGCGATTCCCCCATCTCAACAACAATCGTAACTATCGAGAAGTGGCAATGTACGTTGCGGGCGTAGCCGTGTTTGTTGTGCAGGCCGCCGATCTCGCTGCCGTCGAGCCGTACGCTTCACGGACAATTTCCGGAACATGAACGTGAAGCATTATAGCGAGGACGGCGAACACGATCAGGCGTCAATCTGTCTCCAAAGCTGGTATCGGAAAAGAGTCTTTGTGGTATGGGCAGACGTCTGCAAGAAATTGTCTTAGCGAATTTTCCCGATCTTGACGAAGTTGGTCACCAAACTCTGGCGGCGGTCCCCACAGACCATACGTCTTCCGACATTTTGAACACGATACGTCAAAGTGATGAAGACAGCCTGTGCGGGGGGCCAACGTCAATTCTGGGGTTGAGCAAATCGCTAGAAAATCCATGATCGGTTAGGATGCCTTTTTGAAACCTCAGTTGCTCAGATCACATTTTTAAATTCCGACCGAGCGGCCAGTGGCGTTCAAGATGGGCAGACCGCATGCGGACGCCAGTGCGAACCCGAGCCTGTGGACATCCCACTCGGCTAAGGCGTCGTCACCGCGCGGCTTTGCAAATCCCTGCTCTCGACCGTGCGCCACCTTACAATGACCGTCTTGAAGAGTTCAAGAGATGGAAGCACCATCCATCGTGTTCGATCAAGTACACAAAGGTCCACCGGGAGCGTAACGTCGTGACCCGTGGAGCGCTCGCCTGCGTCACTTTAGAAGGGCATCGATGGCTGCGACTTCAGCTTCGAGATTATGGTATTCATTCAAATATCTCGAATCTCTGTGTGCTATGCCAGATCCGTGACCAGTAGAGTTCCCCTCCTTTTCAGGGTCTAATTCTGCCATCCGCATTTCGTCCTGTTGCCGCCTTTCAAGCAGTTCCTGCTTCGTCATCGCTTCAAGTGTGTTGTCCATTTATCTAGCCCCACCTACTTACCCACCTTACGTTCTTCACTGTAGTCACCAGGGTCATCTTGATCTGAGCAATCCGGATCACATAGCGCGTATTGGTGCTCACAAGAACTGCTCGATGTTCGGGGCCAGCTGCTTGCGGCACGGACTGAATCGGTTACAGGTTCACAGACATGCCCGCGGGAATCAATGGATTTGCGGGACTCCTGCGCGGAGGTATGGCTCAAGACTGTATTTCCCCAGCTTTCTGAAATCATGCAGCGCGCTATACCGCAATTGGGCCCGCTTGAGCATCTCACGTTCTAGTTTGGCTCTTCCCGCTCTCGAGAACTCCCCGGACTTTAACCGTGCCTGTACCCCGGCAATAGCATGCTCCTGGTTCGTGATCTGTGCCAGAAGCTGCTCCCTGGTCACATCGTGCGCACCTATGAGATCTCCAAGTCTTCGAAGCTACCAAGCCCTCAGATAGTCGTCCGAACTTGATTTAGCCATCAAGAAAAGACCGTAGAATCTCTCCCACGGCCCAAGACAGCACCAACCTTAACTCATCGCGCGTAGAAGGCGATTCAGGTCTTGGGTGATGTACGCACGCAGGATTCCCTCCATCTTCAGAGCAATAGGTGTCACGGTCAGCGGAGGGGGCGGCGCTCGACCGTCGGTGTCACACAACAGGCGAGTTCATAGCGAGGTGGGAAGTCAGATTGTGAGGCATGCGGTCGTCAGCGACGGGTCGGCCCACAACGGCTTGACTGCCATTCAAGGCCTGAGGGGTGCAGTAACAGACGTCAGCAGCTAATTGAGATATGGGGCTTTCTCGGACCTTGTCCGTTGGTTCATGACCATCTCTTCCAACGTTCGGGCAGCACAAATGCCGTGGAGTTTCAAACCAGCATGAATCTGGAGCAGCCGAGTCGTGATCCGTGTTTCGTCGAGACCGGACAGGGCCAGAGTAGGCAGTAATCGAGTAACCGCTTGATGCGCGATCTGCGCGTAGATTAATCGCCCCTGATGTTGTTTATGGGAGCTCCCATTCGCTTCGCCGAGGAAAAACAGAGCCACATCGAGTTCTGCAATGATGCTCCGCACCTCGGTCTCGATCTTCATGACTTTCAATTTCGTTAAGGTTTCCATCGTATTTGGCTCCGCGCCCAAGGGTGGTTGGAATGCTCGCGCTTCAATTTGCTGAGACTGTGTCGTATCACGCAATAGGCGCAGTGCCGCACAGTGCCCTCCCGATATCCAGGTGCTATGCAAGAAAGAGGAGGGCCCGGAGCGTGGGGGGCCCTCCCATGTGCGGGCGGCCCATGTGCTTAGGCCGCCTAGCATCTCTCCACAACGGATGTAATTCTGGATGTGTTGCTCTTAGAGAAGGTTGGCGGAAGAAATTTAAGTTTCCTTAATCGTCTGAGCAAAATTGAACACATTTATAAGAGCTTTGGGTATGAGCAAAAGAGAGCAGACCGCTGCAAGACCTCTCCCGTAGCCTACTGCCATCCGAGGAGTAGAAAGAGGGCCACGATGTTGTCTCAGAGGAAGTTCCCCCACAGACACAACAGTGATGGCAGCTACGATTCAATCTGTACAGCGTGTTTTGTGACCGTAGCTTCAGTTCGGGATGAGGAACTCCTGCGTGTACACGAATTAGCCCATGTCTGCGATCCGGTGAATCTCTATCGAATCTCTCAAGCTTGCGCGTCCCTTCCACTTCTCTTCCCCTGTCAGGAAACAAGTGCCTTATTGGAAGAGGAATCAAGAGAGGCTAAATTTTTCAGGGGTTGAGACACAAATATGTTTCCCAGCAGCGCCTCGCGGATTGCTGGAATCAGATCGGTCCAAAGCCGGGACTTGAGGACGTAGGCGGAAGCCGGCAGCGAATGCTGCTCTAACATAGGCGTCTTCCTCATGGAGGGTGAGAAATACTATCCGGGCTCGACAATTAGCCATCCGGAGCCGTTCCGCAGCTTGAAGGTCCATTCACGCCACCGGGGCCTCTGTGTTTACTTCCTCGCCCGCTGTGGCGAATGGAGTGGTGTATGTGGGCTCGACCGACGGCAACCTGTAGCCGACAACACGGAAGTTAATCCTGAAACGCCTGAAAAGTCGCGCTTACGGTAACTTGCAACGCAATGAACACCGAGCAGCTGCTCAAATCCTCGTTTTGGACAGCCTAACCTGTCCGGAACGCCAATTATTGGCTGAGCGTTCGATTCTGGAGCACAATAGCAGCCATGAACGTCCTAGGGTTGATGTTGAAATCGCCAATGTATATCGACGGCCAGACCGGTAATGGGAAGCGTCGGATGGGGCGTCCCAAAACCTGTCGGTGGGAACCCCGGTAGGCGTCACTCCTCAATCCTGGAACTCGGAAAATTTGGCTCCCGTCGACGCCATCCCCATAGCGTTGACAGGCCCTATCTTCTCATCCACGCGAAAAAGCAGTAGAGTGGGCCTCATCCGTCCTGACATGGGGACGCTATGGCTGGAGTTTTCATCAGCTACCGCCGAGATGACAGCGCGGGATTCGGGGGCGCGCTCAAACGTGAACTTGCGAGCCGTCTTGGTCCTGAACGTGTGTTCCTGGACATCAAGGATATCGACGGCGGTATTGAGTTTCCTGTTGCCCTCGACGAAGCCATAAACTCCAGCGAGGTGGTGCTGGTACTGATTGGCTCGCGCTGGCTCGACGCGAAGGACGAGCAGGGCATGCGCCGCCTCGAAAACACAGACGACTTCGTCCGCCAAGAGGTCGCGCGTTCGCTGGCCGGCAGGGCGCGCGTCATTCCATTGCTGCTGGATGGAACGCAGCTTCCGGCGTCGTATCGGCTGCCCGTCGATTTACAGCCGCTGACCACCCGTCAGGCACTGGAACTGCGCAACAGCCACTGGGACGAGGACTTCGCCCGGCTGTTGAACAATATTCGTGAAGGGATCTTCTCCCTGGAGATCGAGGAATCCGCGGAGAAGAGGATAGGACAGGATTTCAATCCAATCGCGCCCAGCAGTACCGGGCTGAAGGTGCTGTTTTGTGCTGTCATTGCGATGGGCGTGATCTTCGCAGCGATCGGTCTCGGCAGTTTCATTAGCCAGCTTCAATTCCCTGCCCATGCCACGAGGGTCGACGCACGCGTAGTGAACCTGCTGCGCGAGACAACCGATCAGGGCGAGGCCACCTATTATCCGCAACTGGAATACGTGACCACTGCGGGAGATACTGCCCATGTCACGTTGAAGGTGGGTTCAAATCCTCCGGAATACGAGGTCGGCCAGCACGTCGCCATACTGGTCAGGCGGAAGGAACCCGGCACGGCCATTACGAACTTATTTGGGGGGCGTTGGCTCTTCGCCGTCATCTTTGGTGGCGCTGGCCTCACGATTTGCGCCGGCGGCGCAGTTCCCTTTGCGCTGCGCGTTCGGCGCCGCCCCGGGATGCAACGCCTGCTGAAAGAAGGAAAGCCCATCCTCACTGCTTTTCACAGCGTGGAAGAAAACACCGTCGTCGACGTGAATGGTCGCCACCCGTTCTACGTAATCACCCGGTGGCGAATCCGGTTTCCCACGAACTCGTGCAGTTCCGCAGCCCGGCACTGTGAAAGGATCCTACGGTAAAGGCCAGCAACCAAATGATTACAATTGTCGTCGATCCGAACAACTTCCATCATTACTTGATGGACTTGTCATTCCTCTATCGTGCGGTTGGTCCGGCCTTACGCCGTTTGTAGCAACAGGTGCGGTACGCGCAGCGCTGCATTCAACCTCCTACCGGCTCTGCGCCAGGAATCCGGCAGAGATTTGGCCGCCCCGAAAAGTTGTCGAGATCCGCGTTTCTGAGAACCTACTTCTTTCGTTCCTCGTGTAGGGGTGTCACGTAACCTAGATCCGAAGCGAAAATGGAGCGACGATGAGAAAGGAATTGCTGCGATTCAACGGTGCTGTCGAACGCGATCGCGCCATCGATGCGTGGATGAAAGAACATAGAGGTGAATTGGGAGCCATCGCGCATGAGTGGTTTGAGGTGATGCGAAAATGCGGGGACGAAGTCCGGGAGATCTTGCATGACGGCTGTCCTGTGGCATGTCTGGGCGATGCGCCCTTCGGCTACGTCAATGTATTCACTTCGCACGTGAACGTGGGGTTCTTTCACGGCGAAGCGCTGCCGGATCCGGCCCGCTTGTTGCAAGGCACCGGCAAGTTCATGCGGCATGTGAAGCTGAGACTGGGAACGGCCACAGACGCCGCATCCCTCAGCAGGCTCATCGAGACGGCGTACTCGGACATAAAGGCGCGCGTAGAAAACGGCTAGCTCAGAGAAACGCCTTGAGAGGTCGACGGCGGATGTGAACCCCCAGATTAGGGCGTGTTAACACTACAGCCATCTAACTTGGGCAAAATGAAAGTAGATGGAGATCACGGAAGAGCAGTACGCAAGAATCGAGGATAGCCTGCCAGTGCAGCGGGGCAATGTAAGTCTGTCGCACCTGCAGTTTCTGAATGCTCTGCTGTATGTAGCCTAGCACGGATACAAGTGGCGTTGACTGCCGAAGCGGTTCGGCAACTGGCATACCATCTACACGCGCATGAACCGCTGGTCCAAGAGCGGCGCCCTCGACCGGATCTTTGAAAAGCTGCAACTGGAGCAGATTGTGCGCATCCGTATCGAGGCTTTCAGCCTGGACTCGACCTCGGTGAAAGTGCATCCGGACGGCACCGGGGCGTTAAAAAAAACGGACCACAGGCTATCGGCAAGTCCCGTGGCGGATGGACCACCAAGATTCATCTGGTTGCCGCGGATGCTCGAACGGCTATAACCTTTGCTCTCTCGCCAGGCAACGCGCACGATGCACCCGAAGGCCGCGAACTACTCAGGCATCTGGGGCCGATGCCCGAACGGCTGCCCCTGCTAATGGATCGCGCCTATGAAGGCAATGAGACGCGGCAGCTGGTGCTCGAGCTGGGCATGGTTCCCCTGGTTCCGCCTAAATCCAATCGCGTCGATCCCTGGCGCTATGACCAGGCACTCTACAGAAAGCGAAACGAAATCGAGCGGCTCTTCCGCAGGCTCAAAGGCTACCGCCGCATCTTCTCCCGCTTCGAGAAACTGGATTGCATCTTCCTTGCCTTCCTTTGCTTCGCCCTCATCGTCGAAGCTCTCAGATAGTGTTAACAGGCCCTAGCTTGGATCCCGTAAAGCCGATTGCCGCAGCGAACGCGAAAATTCCAAAAGCACAGGCGAGCGACAGTGCCATCAGGGCGCGCCGCAATCGAGAAGTAACGGCTCCGGGAGGCTCGGTAGTTTGGGTGGGCATGCGTACCCCCTCTAAAGCGTCCACCTGCGAGTTAATTTTTGTCTGGGAGCTCTGCTTGCGGAATTCGGCCACTTTACGCTACTCACGAGTACCTGTCTACCTTCGATTCGCGAGACGAAAAACCGTAGCGACGGTCAGGCTGGATTCAAATGCCCAAATCTTCGCCTCAATTTTACTTCGCCTTCTTCTCTTCTCGCGACCATGTCAGTACGCCTCGCGTTGAGCGTCCACGATTAATACCGGCAGGTCGGCTTTTGTTTACCGATGTGCCGATTAACCGACTATCGGAGACTCGGCGTCAAGCATCTGGAAGCGCTTGCGGACATTTGCGGAGCACTTAAGCTGTTCGTTAAGGTTGCTAGAATTCGTTCCGATGCATTCTGATTCTCAGCAGTGCCTAAATGTTGCGACTTGATCGGTTTCTTTCACGGCGTTAACGCGGGTTCGAATCCCGCCGGGGACGCCAATTGAATTTAATGACCTATGGGAAATCTGTGCGAGCCGAAAGCCAGGCCTTGCGTTCTGCGGCCAAATGACCTAGCAGCTAGTTGGCCTGTCGCAGGGAAAACGTTAGTAGCGCACGGACACCAGACAGACAATCCTTATGACGGTTCCATACAAGAGCAGATTCTCGCGCTTAGGAGCGGTAATGAAATCTCTGCGACAGGCCACCTAGTCCGCAGAGCGCACCAATCGCGGCGGAGTCTGGGTCAATACTGACCGAACACGCTTCGTGACCCTGCAAGCTGATCGCATGTCAGTGCGAAACACGCCCCAGTTGAGAGCGGGCGTGAAGATTACCATTGAATCCGTCCGGGATCGGTTGAAGTAAAAAACTTAGTTGTTAGTTGCACCTTCTATTTCAAGAGAGAGCATGAGAAGTTTGCGGCGTCGTCCGTGCTTCCGGTTCCCCTATATGTTGCCACTTGCGGGTAGGGACACAGCGGTCGAGTCCTTTCCGTCTTCCCGTCCCGGATGCGCGACGCGACGATCTGGTCTGGCGCCCTTCCTGTTTCGACCCATTCTTCGATTGCGCGGATCGAATCAAAAGTGTTCGGGCCATCACCCCCGCTGCAATGATCCATCCCGGGAATCATAAAGAGACGATAAGAGTCAGATACGTTGGCCTGACGTCCCACAAGATCTACGACGCTAATGTAGTAGTTGATGCTGTTAAGAGGCGAGACTGAGGGGTCACTCCAGCCGTGGTACTGCAACAGCTTCCCGCCACGATGAAAGAAAGCCTGCAGATTCGGATCCATGGCCTTGGTTACGCCGTCATCGATGCGGTCGGCAAGCACCATCGCGGAATCGAAATCGAATGTCGAGAAGTCCCAGTTCGCATCATGGAAGACAGCGTATCGGAGATATTCGCTCGCCTGTGTCTTGGTAATATCAGCATGCATCCGGCCCACGTCGGAAGTCCAGCCCAGTTCACTCCCCAGAGCCAGTCCGGGATAGATCTCCACCTTCGTGCGGGGGTTCACCGTCGGGCCATAGAACGTCCTGGCCACGGCTACTTGCGCGGCAGTCAGGCAGTCCGGACCGTCCTCTCCCTGACACTCCAGGGTCTTCGGGTCGAAGGCACAGAGCCGCGGATCCTGCAACAGGCCATCTTTGACGCCGTCTCGAGCATCGCAGGCCGCCACCACCGCCTTGTGGATCAGCGGAAGTTTGGAAGGTGGAATCAGGCCGCCCGGGTTCTTGTGGATCGCTTGAGCCTTCCAGACGCTTGACGCTTGTAAGTGGGTGAGGAAGTTGGCGGGGGCTCCCGCAATAATTCCGTTATAGTCGGCCGGAAATCGCTGGGCCTCCGTCAACGCCTGTCTGCCGCCTGTCGAACACCCGCTCCAATAGGAAAATGCAGGCGCCTGGCCATAGTGAGTAGCGATAATCAGCTTCGCCTCGACAGTCATTTCGTGGACTGCGCGGTAGCCGAAATCGATCACTTTCTCTCGATGGCCGAGCGCGTAGCTTCCGTCATTGTTCCTACCCTCATGCCCAGTATCGGTCGAAGCTGTGGCGTAGCCTCTTGAGAGGGGTGCCGCCATGCTCGCGTAGCTGATTGATCCGGCCATGCCTCCATTGCCGACACCGATAAACTTGCCGTTCCAATTGGAGGCAGGCATCCAGACTTCAAACTTGATCTCGGAGTCCGTGGAGGGCCTGGTGATCACGGCTACGCGACAAAAGGCTGGCAGATCTTTGGCTGCGACAATGGTCATGCCTCCGCGTGAATCCGGCGATGGAAAAGGAGACGGGGGAGTAAACGCACCGGCTGAGACGATTTGGGCGAAAGTGATTGTAGTGTTCGGCAGCTTGAGTGCGATCAGGCTTTCGCAAGGAGTCGCGGCGATTAGTTGCACGTAAGCCGAGATTGCGAAGAGAAACGCGGATGCCGTTTTGGTCATCGTGCGCATTCGCATAAAGGCTCCGTACTCCGCAGCGCGTTTCATCAACCCGGAAAAGCTTCAGCTGGTCAAGCAGGCATCGCCTCGATGACTACAAAATCGGCAGACGTAGGATATACCTCATTGAAACGGAATCCTGCGCCAGCCAGCAAGTCTCGGTATTTCTGGAACGTGCGTTCTTTTCCGCCGGTTAGGACGAGCATCGCGACAGCACCGATCTTACCCACAGAAGGAAGATTGCCCTCAGGTAAGGCCCACTCTACAAGCAGGAGCGCTCCGTCTGCAGGAACGACGCGTCGACAATTTATCTGATGCGGACTGACGGTACGGACGTGCAGAGGATAACTTCCGATTGGAGCATGCGCAGCGCGGTGAGCAGCCGGATCCGACGCCGTTTTGAGTGCAACTTAACATTTTGGATTATATTGTCCAGAATAAGATTCAGA
>Ga0210398_10006321_pt1 | contig 10908 bp, 6 predicted proteins | sample IncBWC4OmetaG_FD_161047 | JGI IMG/M metagenome (GOLD analysis project Ga0210398, IMG submission 161047) | Forest soil microbial communities from Barre Woods Harvard Forest LTER site, Petersham, Massachusetts, United States - Inc-BW-C-4-O | ecosystem: Environmental > Terrestrial > Soil >... | reverse complement strand
AACCAGCCGCCGTTTGTCGATACGCGCCCGTCCCTCCTGCTTCCAGCAACCCGTCGAAGACATCCCAGACCCCAGGGCCAGCCACTGCATTGGGGACGAGCAGAATCATCCCATATCTGTCTGCGAGCTTGCGCCCCCACCGCTCATCCATGACGCTCCTCGAATTTTCCCCACCCCCAGGCAGGAGTACAATCAGCGGCACCCGCCGTGTGCCCACACACTGCTTGGGGACGTAGACCAAATAATTATCGAGTGAATCCAGCCGGTGCTCGCCGGCCTGAACGGTCCGCGTCCCTGTCGCCATTTCGTGTGGGCGCACACTCAGGCGTGGAGTCGAGTCAGGGAGCACCGCGCCCAATATTGCAGGAACCACAAGACAGATGAGATTTGGGGAAAATATATCGGTACCCATCAGATGGTGGCACCTTTATGCATCGCAACAGTGCTCAAAAATTTGTGCTCCTGTCCATAGAGACCACAGAGCTTCTATTGCCATAGATGTTCGCGGAAAAACTGCTTGAGCGGAGGCGCCATGTTCTCAGGGATATCGTCTTCCCACGCGCCGCCACCGATCGTGAGACCTGTGGCCTTACCGGCGCGGTCCATAGCATAGAATCCGGGCAGGTTATAGTCTCCTTGACCCATTGCGTAGTTGACCTGACCGAGTTGCTCCTTCCACACATCGACGTCGAGACGAATGATGTAGGTCCCCGCCAAAGCATCCTTCATGCGCTGATTACTGAAACTACGATCGAGCGCATGGCAATGAGCGCACCACGAAGCCCCCAATTCGATGAATGGGGTGCGACCGAGAGCTACCGCTTTTGCTACCTGCACCTTGAGCAACTCGATCAGCTTGCCCTGATCCGGCAACAGAGTGACGACAGGGATAGCGGTGTCCCCTCGAGGAACGGCAGGGGTTGAATCGGGTGCCAGCTGGGGGTCGCGACGTGCGGGGATAGTGCTCGGATTGGCCTGCACGTGCGCGCCGATAAACGTAGTCGTGGTGACAGCAAGGAAACGAGAGGTGAATCGCATACGATGAATCTCCTGAAGATGATTGATCTTTCGTGCCGCTAGACTTTCAGATTGCGTCAGATAATGCGGTGAAGGAGAAGTCACGAATCTTCAGCGCCGGCACGATTACCGGTTCGGGAAGCTCCCGGACATCACCTTCAAATTTTGGGCGGAATACCCGTTGGGGGACCCCAATCTGTTCTACATTGTTGAGTACGAACAAAATACTTTCTGTGAACTGTAAGTTCTTGATCGCTTTGGTGATCTTCCCGTTCTCGATCAGCCACAACCCATCTCGTGTATATCCGCGTTGCAAATAGCTACTCCCCTCAAGCAGAAGGATATTGTCGAAGCGCGTCACGAGGAGCCCGCGCTTAGTACTGGCCACCATCTCATCGGACGACGTGGTCTCTCCATTCACAGTAACGCGGTAGGCGCCAGACGAGCACAAAGATCGACCTTGATATGATCTTTTGTCATCCACCCATCCCCTCCTCCAGCTCCATTGTTTGAACACACCATGCTCGATCCACGTAGCCGGATGAAAATATCTATGGTTGTTCGTGACTCGTTGCCAGGTCGGTTGGAAAGTCGGGAACCCTAGATCCGGATCCATCGCGTCCTCGGATACTGTAAGGCGTGCATCAATGAGCTGCTGGCCCGGTTTTGCACTTGGGACACTGTATCCATCACTCAACAATTGATTGCAAAAATTGCAAACTGCTTGTGGCTCGAGAATAGTGGTGTACCGCCCCGGTTCTAGTGCCACCGGATTGCGTGAGTGGATGCACTTGTCCAATGCGAGCGCCGCGAGCTTGGGACCGTCAATGCGGCTCCAGTCGGGCCAATCCACTCCGGCCCACCCTGAGCCCACCCCTTTTGGATCGCGCACCGTCACGCTGAACCGGGCCGTCGTATACGGTTGATACTGGCTATGTCCCATCGTGTCAATCACCGCGAGTGCACACGCCTCGACTTGGATGTATCCCGCCGATAGCATTCCGGCCGATGCCGTGGCCCGTGCCAAGGTCACGGCCGCCGCAGCCCGCTGCTCGGCGTCTAGTGTATATGTCGATTCGAAAAAGAGTTGCGACGCAGAGGTTGGCTCGTTCGCCAAGCGGGCGATGAGATCGCTCTGGGGCCGTTCCGGCTCGAGCTTCGCCAAGCGTTCCGCACGGCGGGCCACCGCCACCAGTGCGGCCGGGGACGTGTCGTTCATGATCGTCCAATTGTTCTCGGCCCCATTCACGTTACGTCGAACATTGACAAAGTCGTTGCGCACCTCGCCCGACGTGCTGATCTGATTGCGCGCCCAGCGGACATAGCCGGTCCAGCTACTATAAAAGGTGGTACAGTTGTACCCACCGCCGTGGGCGACCTGAGCTAAGCGACGCGCGATATCTTGGCACTCGGCTTCCGACAAGAAGTGCGCGCGACCAACGGGAGGCTGGAGGCGAGTCGGCCCACAATCTAGATGGGTGGCTTTCATGCTTTCCTCGAAGGATCGATCAAAGGTTGGTTGAGAATGGTCGCGGCGACCGCCTGCACAGAAAAATTGGTTGCTTGCGCCGGCTCACCCTTGTCCTGCTGACCCCCTCCATGCCCCCCAACGAGAAAGGCGTGGTCCGCCTTTGCGATGACTTGCGTGGTCGCTGCACCCCCCAGCGCTTCGATATGGGTCCAGAGATCTTGGGTATTGAACAGCACGGCCCCGCCGTCCAACGGCTTCCCCAATCGACCGTTTTTGATCTCCGTCTTTTTTCCATCTATCAACCCACCCCGCCCCTGGAAGTCTACGATGGTCCAGCCTTGCTCCAGCAAGATCCCCTCCCGAACCGTCGCCACCAGATCCTCCAACTGGATTTTCGATGAACTCGGCTCCAGCGCCAGATTGGGGGTCATTTGTAGCGTCGTCACCAGTGCATCCTCAGACCGCGCGCACCCATGCGATTGTATGGGGCGCCCATGTTGCTGATAATACGGTGCCAACCATGCAGCCTGCTCTCGCGTTGTCTGGAAGTCAACCAATACGCCGTCCTTGACCAACGGGAACGGCTCTGGCACCACCCCTTCATCATCCCAACGCACCGTGGCCAACTGCATCGGTGCAGACCTATTGGCCGTCACCGTCACGAAGGGGGAGGCAACCTTGGACTGTCCTACCATCGCGAGAGGGTCATCGATAAAGCTGGTCCCGCCAGCATTAGCTTCGTAGCCCAAAGCCACATCCAATTGCGTTGCGCGCCCGAGGGTCGAACTTAGTACCGCAGCCATAGTCGCTCCATCACAGACCACCGTGTAGCGTCCCACCGTAGCCGGCTTTGATCCTCGCACCGTTTCAGCAGCCAGCTTGGCTCGAAAAGTTGCGAGTTGCTCGGGCACCTTGGCGTCTACAATCAACTCCCAACCCCGTCCCATGAAGTCGAACATATGCAAATTGTGATTTTCATTTACATCATTCCTTCCTACTATGAGTTCACCTCCTGTTTCATATAGCGTCTGCGTGACAAGGGTTCCATCGCTCGTGGCCACTACTCGCTCTTGCCTCATAAACAGCAAATAAGAATTCAATGGCCTTTTGAACTCTAAATGGTTTTCTGTAGCGACTATTTTCCAATAGTTTATTGTATCTAATTTTTCTTCAATGGATACTTTGAACGGATCGATCGAAATGGGGGTCGTCCACATTCCAGTTACAGCCGGTACCTGTCCCATCTCAACTCTCCGCAGCGTCCCTATTGGAGATCCGTTCATACTTAGAGCCGCGTTTGTCTTCGCTTGTACCACTGCATCCCGTGCTAGCCGTACCACTTCATCGGGAGTCCAGAACGCACTGGCCGCAAAACCCCAATAGCCATCGATCACGGCCCGCACGCCGACTCCGGTTACTTCCGCTTCCATATCAAAGCGTGTTACACCTTGGTCCCAACGATAAGCATGTCCCACTGTTCGCGTCAATCGCACGTCTGCATAGCTAGCACCAACCGCCCGGGCGGCATCAAGGGCACGTTGAGCCAAGCCTTGCGGGAGACCAAGCTCCACCTGCTCCGCATGGGTAGCTATGCGAGCAGCCATCGTACCATCTGACATAACGCCGGGACGACACGGGCGGACACGGGAAGAAATCGCGACAAACGCTGCAGCATTGCGCACCAGCCAATCGCGGCGCGTCGAAAGATTCATCATGTCTCAATTCCTGGTAATCATGGTTTAGATGATGACACACTTGAAGGCCTGTTTGGCGGTCCTTTGGCTTGGGACACCATTAATGTCCGCTGTATGATCCGCTCAATGTCACTCACTTGTGTCTTCGTTAAAATCTTATCTTGGGTATATTTGTACATGTTGTCGCTGTAACCGTAAACTCTTTTGCCGTCCTGGTTGGTAAGACGTACAATAGTGTAGTTAAACCATTGCCAATACTGTCTTTCTTCCTCCGGCATCTTCGCATTAACCATCGCTACACTCACCGGCAGACGCCAATAGTCTCGGACGTACCAGGCGATCGTGCGCGCTTCGTCTGGTGGCGATAAGGTATCGCTATAGAACGCTCCTCCATGGAGGAGCGCAATCACCGTGATATGTAAACCGACCGCGCCATACCGCTGCTGCCACTGCTGCAGCTGCTCCATTTGATCGGAGCACTCTTGCTCATTGTAGTTTTCTATACCTATAAAAACTAGACAGTTTGCCGATATCGAAATCTCAAGATTCAGTGCCTCAGGTGTTGGCTTGGATGGAATCCAATAGTCCGCCTGAAGCGGGACATTGGGCTTCCCCGCACTATCGTTCCATTCAGCGGACTTCAGAGCAAGCAGCATGACTGAGTCAACATCCGAGTGAATTTTATTCGCTGTATTTTCAACCCAAATTGGACTTCGGCGAAAATCCTGCACGGCCCGATGCGCGATCGCTAGCATTGAGTCAGGATGCTGGACGAATGCAATGTTCATGAGTGTTCGATAGGCGGCCATCCACACATCGAATCCAGCCGATTGCGTTACCTCATCGGCGTTGCCTTCGTGCGCTAAAGCAATGATCCGCTCGGCTTCTGCCCGGGCGAGCGCCTGATCCATATAACGCTGCAAGAACACGAGGCGCTGCCCATGCGCGACCAGCCGCACCACTAGTGCTGCGCTCCCCCGTGCGTCAATCTGGGCAATGAGTGAGTCCGCCGCCGCCAATCGCGCAGGATCCGCAGTCAAGTATGCACCAATGGTAGCCTGTATGACTGCGTTCGAATCGTGCGTCATGGCAAGGCGCCGCTGGAATACCGCGTGGAGTAGCGAATCATCTTGAGTAAGCAAGGCCAGAGCGAGATAACCCGGCAACTCCGCGCCTGCAATCCTCTCGACCGAGAAGTGGGCACTACATTTCCGTGCTACTGTTACCTCACTATCCGGCAGCATATCGCGTTCAGGAGTGTACTTTTGCAGGGTGGCCACCATGGCTTGAGTGGCCAAGGTGCGTTGCAAAGTGGCCCGCGTCCGCAGTGCCGCCGCATAACAAAGGCGCCAATTGGTGTAGCGCGAGAAATCGTCGGGTCCAGGCACCATATCCCCTGTATCAGTCGTGATGGTCGCCCACCGCGCCGAATCTGGAGAAAAGGACGTTATATCGTGTGACGAGGACTGAGAAGACTGCGCGCCGAGACCAAAGAGCGCGACTAGCTCCAGGAGAACCCCAGAAATGATGCGACGGGCGCCGCAGGAAAGCCGACTGACGCGGATCTGCACCAGAGGTGCGAAGGATGTAGTGTGATACGGTGGAAGATACCCACGGCTGGACCGTGCCGAGCACAAACGCCACACGAACGCGCTGGACAAGCTAAACGATGCAGGATTCATGGTACCTGGAAGGGTGGTAAGACGTGAATTACGCCAACAGCTTCAGTTAACGCGCTATGGTATCGATATGTGCCCGGTGTTGGAAAGCGACGGGCACGTCCTACGGGAGCGCAAGCATAAGGGAAACATAAAGTTCCTTGTGGTCCCGTTAAATACCCGTTATAGGGACCTACGAAACCGCTGTCATCATGAAACGCTTGGATGTTCCCCCCTGTACTGTTGATGGAATTGAGGACAAACCCACCGCCCGAAACGAGGCTGTCAAACGCTATACTATCGACCCCTTGTACTGCGGCCGAATCATCGAAGACAATGTCGATTGGTTGAACGCCGAGGAAACTATCCCACCAGATGATGGCACCAGCGGCAACCGTGTCATCGCCTGGCCTGAAATAGCTGATGGGCGTGGCATGCCCGGCGACCGATTGCGGCAGCACATCAACATTTTGTTCTAAAGTCCAACCCACTGTGTATGCCAACGTGGTGACTTTGCGTACTCCATAGACCGTGGCCTCGGCGGAGATGATCACATGGCCGGGTTGGATTTGCTGTAGAAGACATATACCTGCGCTGCAGTACTGTGTCCCAAAATTTCCATTCATACCAAGGATGTTAGCATCACTACTTGTCTCGAATATCTGTGTATTGGGGATGGACTGCCCGTCTTGGTCTAGGAGACTCGCGCTATCGTAGACAAATAACGGCCCGTCATACCACGATACGGCTGATCGGGCACTATCCCCAGGTTGAGGCGTCAGCACAAAAGTGGTGAAGACCGGAACCGGTGTGGGAATGGCATTAATATTCACAACAGCCGAGTCAGTGTGAGTCACAGTACCGATCGTCTGACTGGCAATGATCTTTACTCCAACGTCTGGTGCGACCGCAGTGAGCAGCCCTGTTGAATCGATTGAGACATTCGTATCGCTCACCGCATAAGTCGTTCTGTCGCTATCGATCAATGCCGCGCCGGTGGCTGTCTGTGGCATCGCGACTAAGCGTAACGTATTGTAAGGCGGCGTCAACGCCATAGTGATGGCATGATGATTTAACGTCAACTGCCAGTATAAATGCGCTGGATCCGTGAAAATTATTCCACCAGTCACATCATTTTGACAGCCAAGACTAAACCCAAGACTAAGCACAGGAAGATGGCATACCAATGTTCGGAGAAGGGACACAGTTAAGCGCTCCTGGAGAGACAGCCATGAAAAAGGGGATTGGCGGACTCCGCCGTCGGAATAGGCGCCGTCACGTCTGTCCCATAATCGCCAACACTGGGAACCGGATAGTGGCCGGAGGGATAGACTTGATTGGCCTGCCTGCCATACTGCCGGATCAGGCGGCGCAAATCGCCTTGCCGATGACCTGTTAGAAAGAGATCAAAAGCTCGTTCACGGAAGAGCATGGAGACGCGCACACTATCGGCGGCGGCACCACTCAATCCGGCCCCAGGATCGATATTTAACAATGGTAGGCTTGGAGCCGCCACGGCGCGGGCACGATTGAGGAATGTAAGCCAGCCTCCGTAGTCCTTGACCTGTAGTGCGGCTTCGGCTTGAATCAAGCGGGCTTCGATACCACTAGCAACGACGATCGGTAATTCAGCGGGCGATGCCCCACCGTATTTGACCGGATTATATAACTGAGCACCATTTGAGTTGATGCCAGCGACCTGCGAAGCGGTTCGGGGGTCGCCACTAGTGATATAGGGTAACCCATTACCACCTTCGCTGTCAGACACGGAAAAGTTGCTACTATATCCTCCAATCAACGCAGAACTATTGCTGCCACCCCAAGCGACAGAGAATTGATATGTAAAGGTGTCAGGGACAAATGCCACTGCGAGCGCTGCAGCCGCATACTGACCTCTGGCAAGGAGGGCACGTCCCTGGCCTATCCGTGCAAGGTTGGCGATCTGGGTGCTGTCGCTGGAGTCCGCCAGGACGATTGCTGTGGTGAACTGCGTCTGGGCATCTTGGTAGACTGCATCGGTAGATGATCCCGCACGATAGGTGTAATCTCCGCCAAACACTTGTGTGCTCAAGGGAATCCCGGAGCAGAACAAGTCAGCTAGCAGCAGCTCGGCATACCCTTGTAGGGCATACAGATGACCCCGCAGGGCGGTCGGAGCGGAATCATCATAGGTAGCGAGGGCACCAATTCCTTCGATGGCATCATTCCGAACGCCCTGCAATTCTGTATACAGATTATCCGTGGCTTGCCCGATCCCCGCTTGGAGCTGCCGGGCGTCGACAGACACTTCCGATCCGGTTCCTATCGGAATACACTGACTGGTAGTGCAACCGATGATAGTTCCATCGCGCAGTTCATCGGTCAAGAGACCTGATTGAAGCACAAAATCCACAAACGCGCCAGGCTGTGATTGTAATTCCGTTCCACCTATACTTTGCGCGGTACCCCCAGCGTTAAATTGAAATGCGACGATCGCATTTTGGTATAGTGCGAGCGCTCCAGTCGCCGTGTTATACGTGCTCGGATTGGGCGTCCCCGAGGGAAGCTGCTGTGTGCCCGCTAATCCAGATAAATCATGACAGGCTAGACTCCCAGCCAACCCCAAGAAGAAGAGAGATCTTGGTCCCTGAGGGGCTGTCCCGTGCAACCTAGTTACCCAGCGTAATTCGGACATTCCAGATCCTCGGCGGGGGAAGCTCGTTACCATCATCTTGGGTAAGATTTCCTGACGAGAATGCGTTTACATTCGGATCTTTTCCTATGTAGTTCGTACGCAAGGCAAGATTCTGACCCTGGAGAGACACAGACATGGCATGCACCCGAAAGAGGTGAGCCGTACGGGAGGGGAGCTCATACGTCACCGAGAGCGTATTCCATCGCAGTGTGTTGACGGTCTGCATAAGGCCAATACTGGTACTGCCACTCAAATAGGCCGCGTATGCCGCTAACTGTGCCTGGGTTGACGTGGGATTGTTTATTACCGTGCTTAATTGAGATGTATTTTGCAATCCAGCATCGGTCTGTGTCAGTCCGTTTTGATAGTCGATTGAGGTATTGACGCTGAGCCGGCCATTGAAGAAAGAGAGCGTCGTACTGGTGGTCAGCTCGTAGTTCGGCTGTTGTGCTCCGACATACTGGGCACTATCTCCAACAACAACTTCATCAGATTCAATCAGGCCATCGTGATTCGCGTCCTCGAAGCCGACGATTGGTCGCGCCCACAGGCCAAAGACCGGATAACCAGGCGTCAATCTCGTCTCGTAGCCATTATTGGCTGATATGACTATGGGTGGTTGACCATTCGCAAGATTCATCAACTGGTTGTTGTTCTTCGTCACAATCGCATTTACTGACCACGCGACAAGCCGGCTGTCCAACACCCGCGCCCCTAGCGTGGCCTCGAGGCCGGTGTTGCGGATAGTCCCCACGTTCTTATCTTGAATATTACTAGTCGACGTCCCAAGTACGGACGGCGCGACTTGAATGGCAAGGATGGCGTCATAGGCCATCTTGTGATAACCCGTCAGCGTCAGCGAGAGTCGATCGTTCCAGAACTGCGCATCGATCCCTCCTTCGATCTCCTGATCGCGTTCCGGATGTAGTTGAGTATTACCGAGAGTCGTCTCTTGAAGGATATCCACTGGGGAGCTAGTGCTGGAAGTCAACGCCGATCCTGGCGTGAGCAATCGTAACGTCTCTCCAGGGCCCGGTTGGACTCCCGCAATCCCGAAAGCGATGCGCGGTCGCAGCAGTGTGAAACCGAAGAGGGGGGTAGATGGGGAACGCTGCACCGCCAGCCACGAAAAGTCGAGCTTCGGGAAGAGCGACAGTACACCACCAGATCCCCCGCTCGTGCTCCCCGAGTTGCTGCCGCCATCCAAACGGAAACCGGGACTCATGAAGAAGCGATTGTTGAAGTTGATCGTGGGCTGCACGTACCAGCCATAGGTGGCGCTGCTATTGGTGCTGTAGCCAGGGCCACATCCTCCCACACAGTTATAGGTGAACTGACTGGGGACAGTAACTCCAATAGGCAACCCCAGGGTCTGCGCATTGAAGTTGGACTGGTTCAACGTATAGACGTTGATCCCTAGCGCCGTCGTTACATATCTCGTCCTAAGGGTGGTCCCCACAGTGAGCGTGGCATTGGCGTTGGTCCCTTGCGCCAGACTGAAACTGCCTAAGCTATCGGTACTGCATCCGCTAGTATTATTGCTCTGCTGGTTGGTCCCCTGACATATCACATAGTCGCGTGGTAATAGGGACGTATTGTTAAGGGTTTGGAGATTGAGGCCCAGCGTTGCATTCAACGGGAGCACATGCCATGGTGCCCAATTATTTAACGTCACCGCATTGGTAAACGTGGTTGTCGCGAGCTGCGCCCGGGTATATTCATTGGTGAATAATGGCTGTGCCACCAATTGCGACGTATCGACATATCTGTATTCTAAATTCGCCAGATCCTGGTTGAGTGACGATTGCTGTTGCGTACTACGGAAGAGCGCGTCGGACAAGGAAAGGGTTCCTCCTCCTTTGCTTATTTGCACGCTGAGGTTACTGTTTTCTCCATACGTCGTGTACTGATCGGGCGTTCGCATCCAACTCGGCGCCGCAAAGCCATGGATATCCTGGAAGCGCTGCAGCTCGATTCCTGGTAAGTGCAGATAACCACTTTGGGTCGACGCAGTGCCAGTAACAGAGTAGGTAAGCGTGCCACTCCCGCCTGAGACGGTTAGGCTACCATCTCGATTTTGCCCGGCCTGCCCAGTTACAGGGGAGTATTCGGGACTGTTTAATGCTTGAAAGGCGACGATACTATCCAGAAAGCAGGTAGTGTTGAGTACTCCATTACCTCCAACAGCCGAGCAGATACCATAATCCGGGTCCAATGCACTTTGTGCCTGTACATAATGTCCAAAACGGTAAAAATTCGTTGGCCAATTGCCAGGAAGCGTCGTCCGCCCTTGATCGAGGGAGAGTTGCCAATGCGTGGGACCTGCACGACCATGTTTTGTTGTGATCACGATAACACCACTCCCGGCATCCGAACCATAGATCGCTGTGGCGG
>Ga0210398_10006320_pt1 | contig 10908 bp, 10 predicted proteins | sample IncBWC4OmetaG_FD_161047 | JGI IMG/M metagenome (GOLD analysis project Ga0210398, IMG submission 161047) | Forest soil microbial communities from Barre Woods Harvard Forest LTER site, Petersham, Massachusetts, United States - Inc-BW-C-4-O | ecosystem: Environmental > Terrestrial > Soil >... | reverse complement strand
ATTGCTGGGTAATGCGCGCGGCCTTTTGACGGATGACTTACCAAAAATGGGTGGCAGTTGGGCAAGCGCGCTGTTTTTGGCCGGGTTGCTGCTAGGTTTTCGCAACGTGGCGGCAAGACGTTTTCGTTATTTTCTTTTGATGAGCCTCGGCACGTTCATCATTGTGCAGGCGCTGGGACGTACACAGCTTTCCGACGAATCGCCAGAGGTGAATTCTGAAAATCTGCTCGTTCTGCTGACGCCACTGGTGTTCGTCTGCGGCGTCAGTTTGTTTTTCACGCTGCTCGACCAGATACAACTGCCAGCGTTGGAATTACGTTATGTCATAGTGGCGGCATTCGCGATCGTCTCCTGTCTTCCGATGATTTTTGCGCTGTCACCGCCAAGAACAAATCCCGTCGCCTATCCGCCATATTATCCGCCGGACATCCAGCAGACCGCCGGATGGATGAAGAAAAATGAACTGATGATGAGCGACGTACCGTGGGCCGTCGCGTGGTATGGTCGCCGCCAGTGCGTCTGGCTCACGCCCGACGCGCAGGATTCCTTTTTCGCCATCAATGACGATATCAAGCCTGTGCAGGCGCTTTATCTGACGCCTGAAACGATGGACGGAAAATTTCTTACCGACTGGGTACGCGCGCGCGACTTCAGTTGGGGCAACTTCATAATCCAGGCCGTCGTGCAAAACCAAATCCCGCCGAATTTCCCGCTGCGCCACGCGCCATCCGGTTTTCTGCCCGAACGCCTTTTCCTGACCGATTGGGATCGTTGGAAACTGACAAAATAATTTCTTTGCGCAGAAATTTTTTACGCCGACGCCCGGCGCAAACGATCCGTAATGCCAGACCATTCCGGCAAATCCGGCGGTGATTCCACGACAATCAACTCCGCACCCGCCTCGTCGCAGCGATGCAACTCCGCGTAAATCGCCCGCGCGAACGCCTCCGCGTCGTGTGGCATCACACTCACGTCGGCAAAACTTTCGCCGGAAGGAATTTTGGTGTGCGCGATGACGTGGCAATGCTGCATTTGCGATTTGTGGTTTGTGATTTGCGATTGCAAATCCGAATCGTCGCGCCAGTTCAAAACGAGCAGCTTTGCTTTCGGCGAGTAATGTTTTTGCAACAAACCCGGACTTCGTAAAATTGAGTTTTGAGTTTTGAGTTTTGAGTTTTGAATTTCGCCGCATACAGCAGTGAGTGATTCGGTGTGGATCATTCCGGGGCGCAAAATACGCGGCGGCGAAACCGTCAAATCCAAAACCGTTGACTCAATCCCGACCTGCGACTGGCCGCCGTCCACAATTAAAGAGATTTTTCCGCCTAGATTTTTGCGGACGTGCTCCGAGTTCGTCGGCGAAACACCTTCCGACAAATTCGCGCTCGGCGCGGCGAGCGGAAAACCACATTCGAGGATCACGGCTTGGATGAATGGATGACTCGGCCAGCGAATGCCGACAGTTTCGCCGCCTGCCGTCACAATTTCTGGAATTGTCTTCGCACGCGGCAAAACAATTGTCAAAGGCCCAGGCCAAAATGATTTTGAGAGTTTCCCGGCGAGCAGCGGAAAATTTTCCACGCAGCGTTTCGCCATTTCGACTCCGACGACGTGGACGATGATTGGATTGGTAGACGGGCGTCCTTTGATTTGAAAAATTTTTGCGACGGCCATTTCGTCGAGGGCATTTGCCGCGAGGCCATAAACCGTTTCCGTCGGCAGTGCGACGACTTCGCCCGCGCGTAAAATTTCCGCCGCGCGGCGGACGGCTTTTTGAAAAAGTTCCGGCGTGTGCGTTTGCAGAATTTCGGCGCTCACGCGCTATTCATACCGCAAAGCGTCAATCGGGTCGAGTTGCGAAGCTTTCCAAGCGGGATAAAAACCGGAGATGATGCCGACGACCGCGCTGGAAACCGAGGCGATACCGATCCAAACAAATGGTGTGAGCGTCGGCCAGCCGGTCGCCGAAGAGACAATTTGCGAGGCGATCATGCCCAAGGCGATACCGATCAATCCGCCGAACGCGCTCAGCGTGACGGCTTCGACAAGAAATTGGATCAGAATATCGCGCGCGCGCGCGCCGACGGCCATTCGGATGCCGATTTCGCGCGTCCGCTCGGTGACGCTGACGAGCATGATGTTCATGATGCCGATACCGCCGACGATGAGCGAGACGCTGGCGATCGCCGCGAGCAGGACGGACATGACTTTTGACGTGGCGGTCATCGCCTGCGCGAGTTCCAGTTGTGTGCGCACGGTGAAATCCGGTTCGATGCTGCGGTGCCGTCCTGCGAGCAGACTGTTGATTTCCTGTTGCACTGTGCTGATGGATTTGGCCGTGGCCGCTTCGACTTGAATCGAATTGACGAATGTGCGGTAATCAACGCGCTTCATATGGCTCGTGTAGGGAATGATGACCGTGTCGTCCTGATCCTGTCCGAACAAATTAAAACCCTTTGGCTCAAGCACGCCGACGATTTTGAACGGGATGTCACGGACACGAATCGTCTGGCCAACCGGATTTTCGCCGGGAAAAAGCTGGTCAACGACGGTCTGGCCGAGCACGGCGACTTTTGCGATACTGCGAACGTCCTGATCGGAAAACATTGCGCCGCTGGCCATGTTCCAATTCCGGATTTGTGTATAATCCGGCGACTCGCCGAGGATGAGCGTGTTCCAATTCAATCCGTTCGCGAGAACCTGGTCGCGGTCGCGTTCTTCAGGGCTGACGGCGGCGACGTTTGGCAATTGTGCGATGGCGTCCGAATCATCCACCGTCAACGTCGGCGCGCTGCCCCAGCCGCCGCGCATCGCGCCGCTGGTGAAATTGCCCGAAAAAACAGTGATGACATTCTGCCCGAGGCTGGCAACTTTGTCCTCAACCTGCTTTGTCGCGCCCGTTGTGATACTGACGGCGGCGATGACCGAGCCGACGCCGATGATGATGCCGAGCATCGTCAGGATGGAACGCAGTTTGTTGCGCCGTAGCGCGCGGATGGCCAGACGGATTGTCGCCCAAAATCTCATGCGAGTTGAACGGCTTGCTGCGCTTCGCGCAATTGTTTTAATTCTTTTTCTGCAATCGAACGATCCTTTACGGCTTCGTCGCTCACAATTTTTCCATCGCGCAAGATCACGGTTCGTTTCGTGTAGCGCGCAATGTCGAGTTCATGTGTGACCATGACAATCGTGATACCCGCATCGTTCAGTTTTTGGAAAACGCCCATGATTTCGATGCTTGTCTGGCTGTCGAGATTTCCCGTCGGCTCGTCCGCGAGAAGCAGCGCCGGTTGATTGACAAGCGAGCGTGCAATCGCGACGCGCTGCTGCTGTCCGCCGGAAAGCTGGTTAGGATGATGATCAGCGCGTTTCGCGAGACCGACCATTTCTAGCGCGCGCAACGCCCTCTCGTGCCGCTCGCCGTGATGCAAACGCTGGCGCGTGTAAAGCATCGGCAACTCGGTGTTTTCCAAAGCCGAAGTCCGCGCGAGCAAATTAAATCCCTGAAATATAAATCCGATTTTCTGGTTGCGGATGTCCGCGAGTTCGTCTCGGTTCAATTTTGAAACGTCCGTGCCGTCGAGCAGATATTTTCCCTGTGTTGGACGGTCAAGACAGCCGATCATGTTCATCAACGTGGATTTTCCAGAACCGCTCGAACCCATGACGGCCACGAATTCGCCGGGGAAGATTTGCAGCGACACGCCGCGCACGGCATGGACATCCACTTCGCCTGTGTGATAGGTCTTGTGAACTTCGGCCAGTTCGATGACGGCATTTGTTGGCACAAAAATCCTCGCAAATCAACGGCCCATTCTCGGGAATCCGCCGCCGAACGGATTGCTCGTGGAGCTTTGATTGCCCTGGACGACATTCGAGCCGATGACAATCTGATCGCCTTCGTTCAATCCATCCGTCACTTCCGTTGAAATGCCGTCGGTGATTCCGGTCTTGATCTGCACCGGCTGTGGCTTCGCATTTTTACCCGCGTTCGCCGGTAAAATATAAACTGTGTGGATGATCTGCCGTTCGCCACCGTTGTGATTGCCGTTTTTGCCGCCGCGTTTTCCCTGCCGGTTTCCGCCGCCGGGGCGTTCGCTGCTGCTGTTCGTTTGCGCGACCTGTGTTGAGCTCGTAGCCGCCGGCGTGACCGGCGCGTCAGGCATCCTAAAACGCAGCGCGGAATTTGGAATGGTCAAAGTGTCTTCCCGTTGGGCGACGATGATGGAAACGTTGGCCGTCATGCCGGGTTTCAATTTATAATCTGCATTTGTCACGCCGATGACGCAGTCGTAAGTGACGACGTTATTGACGGTCGTCGGCGAATTCCGCACCTGCGTGACGATGCCGTGAAAATTCCGATACGGATATGCGTCCACCGTGAAATCCACGCTCTGGCCTTCCACCACGCCGCCGACGTCGGCTTCGGCCACGCTCGAATCAATCTGCATTTTCGTCAAATCGTTCGCGATCTGAAAAAGAGTCGGCGTGTTGAAACTGGAGGCGACCGTCTGACCAAGGTCGATCGCGCGCAAAATCACGATGCCGTCCACCGGCGAACGGATTTTGCAATAGCCCAGATTTGCATCCTCGTTGTCCAGAGAAGCCTGTTTGATCTGCACTGTGGCTTGGGCCTCGTGCAGGCTGGCGATGGCCGTGTCATAATCGGAGCCGGAAATCAATTTGTTCGTGAACAGATTGGCGCTGCGCTCCGCCTCGGCCTGCTGTAATTCCAGATTCGCCTTTGCGTTGGCCAGGTCGGCCGTGGCTTGTTCGACCGCCGCCTGATAAGTCGAAGGATCAATTTCCGCGATGACTTGGTTGGACTTCACCATCGAATTGTAATCCACGTAAAGTTTGCTGATGATGCCCGAAACTTGGCTACCGACAGTCACGTTCACGACCGGATTCAACGTGCCTGTGGCCGTCACGACTTGCGTTAAATCGCCGCGCCCGACCGTCACCATCTGATATTGCGGCACGTCATTTTTGCCGCGCTGAAAATACCAGACGCCGCCAGCGATGCCCGCGCCGAGGATCAAAAATATGATGATCCATTTCAACCAACCGCCACTTTGTTTTGCTGCCATAAAAAAATTTGTGCAATGCCGACCATTCAAAGACTGCCGACGCGGCGCACAGGTTACCCGAATTTCAACGACTGTCCACGCTTTCGTCCGCGAACTTTCAGTTTGAGCCGCGCGCGCCGTGCTTTAGAATCGCACCGTGATCGAGAAGTTAATCCCGCAACTAGCCGACGCGCAACCGCTCAACGACGGTCAGGTGCGGCTGGCAGTTGAACAACTAGCCGACGAAAAAGTTTCGGTGGGCATCAAAGCTGATTTTTTGGCCGCGCTCGCAAAAAAAGGCGAGACGATTGAAGAAATCGCCGCGTTCGCCCGCGCCTTGCGCGACAAATCAATTTCTCCGCCGATTGACGCCGAAACGCGTTCGCGCGAAATTCTCGACGTTGTCGGCACTGGCGGCGACAGGCTTGGCACAATCAACATTTCAACAACTGCCGCAATCATTTGTTCCGCCGCCGGCGTGACCGTCGCCAAACACGGCAATCGCGCCGTCACTTCACAAGCCGGAAGCGCGGATGTGCTCGAAGCGCTCGGAATAAAAATTGATTTATCGCCCGAAGAAGCCGCTCGCTCGTTGCGCGAACGCAACTTCGCCTTTTTCTTCGCGCCGAATTATCATCCCGCGTTTAAAAACATTTCGCCCGCGCGAAAAATCTGCGCCGAACGCGGACAGCGGACGATTTTCAACCTGCTCGGCCCGCTGCTCAATCCCGCACGGCCGTCTGCGATGCTCATGGGCGTTCCAAAACCGGAATTCTGCGAGCCGCTCGCGCGCGTTTTGCAATCGCTCGGCGTCCGCCGCGCGATGGTCGTCTGCGGAAAAGTTTCCGGAGTCGGTTTTCTCGACGAACTTTCCACGCTCGGCGAAAACACCATCGCGGAATTTTATCAGACGCGGGGCTTCACGGTCTCAACGACGATGCCGGAACAATTTCATTTGCAACGCGCGACGCTCGCCGATTTGCTCGGCGGCGACAAAATTGCGAACGCAAAAATCGTCCGCGAGATTTTATCCGGCGAAGAGCGAGGGCCAAAGCGCGACGCGGTTTTGCTCAATGCAGCCGCCGCGTTATTTCTAGCAGGAAAAACAAAATCACTTTCCGAAGGCTGGGATTTGGCCGTTGAAACAATTGATGGCGGCAAGGCGAAGGCAAAACTCGCGGAACTCGCGCGCTGATTTCAACGCGGCGTGTTTCTTGCAACTTCTGCGGCTTCTGCGGTTTTGATTTCCTGCGCCGCGTAGTGCAGCCCGAGATTATGCTGCGCGGTTTTGTCGCCTTGTCGCGCGGCGCGGATGAACCATTGCATGGCCGTCTGCGGATTTTCTTCGACGCCGCGCCCGGTCTGATAACACAGACCCAGATTGCATTGCGCCGGCGCGCATTCCTGTTCGGCGGCGAGGCGATACCATTTCACCGCTTCAAAATAATCCTGCTCCACGACCTGCCCGGTCTCGTAAAAAACTCCAAGATTAAATTGCGCCACGGGATAGCCGCGCTCCGCCGATTCGCGATACCATTTCACCGCCTCGGCGTAATTTTGTGGGACGCCCTGTCCGGTTTCATAAAGCAGACCGAGATTGAACTGCGCCGCCGGATCGGCCTGTTCCGCCGCCTCGCGCAACCACCGAGCCGCCTCGGAATATTCCTGCGGCACGCCAGCGCCGGTCATATAGCAGACGCCGAGATAGCATTGTGCGACCGAATCGTTTTGCTCCGCCGATTTACGGAACCATTTCACCGCCTCCTGATTGTCCTGTTGCACGCCCTGCCCGTTTTGGAAGCACACGCCAAGATAGCATTGCGCCTGCGCGTCGCCCTCGACTGCGGCCTGGCGCATCGCTTCAAACGTGTCCCATGTGCGGCGGTTCGACATCTTGAAAATTAAAATCCACTGAAACCAGCCAAGCCATCAGGATAATTTTTCACCCGCGCAAATTCAAGCCGCGAATTTCCGGCGCAATTTCACTTCCGCCGGACAAAATTGCCTGCTACAAAATTCCCATGGCAACCCAATTAAAAATCGGTTTTCTCGGCGCGGGCAAAATGGCAACCGCTCTCGCAAAAGGTTTTGTCCGCGCGGAAATTGTTTTTCCAAAGGAAATCATCGCCGGAGATTTATATGGCGTGGCGCGAAATATCTTTGCCAAAGAAACCGGCGCGAAAACCACCGCGTCAAATTCTGACGTCTTGAAATTCGCAAATGTTTTGATTCTGGCGACAAAGCCTGACCAAGTTCCAACTGCGCTCGCAGAAATTTCCGGCGCGTTCACAAAAAATCACCTGCTCATTTCCATCGCCGCCGGCGTGACAATTCCAAAACTGGAAAATCTTTTGCCCGCCGGCGCGCGCGTCATCCGCGTCATGCCCAACACGCCCGCGCTCGTGGGCGAAGCCGCTTCCGCGTTTGCACTCGGAAAAAATGCGACCGCAGCGGACGGCGATCTGGCAAAAAAACTTTTATCCGCCGTCGGCGTCGCGTTTCAAATTAAAGAAAGTTTGCTCGACGCCGTGACCGGCTTGAGCGGCAGCGGCCCGGCTTACGTTTATCAATTCATCGAGGCGTTGAGCGACGGCGGAGTCGCCGCCGGATTGCCGCGCGACATCGCGACGAAGCTCGCCGCGCAGACCGTCCTCGGCGCGGCCAAGATGGTTTTGGAAACCGGCCAGCATCCCGGCGCGCTCAAGGATCAAGTCACCAGCCCCGGCGGCACGACGATTGAAGGCCTGCACGCATTGGAAAAAGGCAAGCTCCGCGCCACCGTGATGAGCGCCGTGCGCGCCGCGACGGAAAAATCGAAGAAGCTGGGGAAATCTTAAAACTGAAATGAATAGCTCCATCAAAAGCGGCTTGAAATTTTTAGGCTTAGTAATTTTTATTTGCTTTTTGATGCTGCTTGGGATTGGCGTTTTCGTTTCGCCGATATTTTTTTACAGCAATCCACAAACGAAAGCTGGCCGAAAATACATGGACTCATTGACAGAAAAGGATTTTCAAGTTTGGGAGGATCGAACTAAAAAATACCTTGATGAATATGATCCAAAGGCAGACGAAGTTCGCGCCAAACCTGTTCCACCTGAATTAAAACAACTAAAGATTTTACGAATAAGTGAAGGCTCAAATTGGGTTAGTTATGTTTGGGCGGGCGGCTTTGACCACACGGAACTTCACGTTGAGAAATTAAGCGACGGACAATTTCAATTCACAGCTGTTTATAGTGACGAAAGTAATCGAGTGATTTGGCCTAAATAATTTTATTCGCGCATTTCCCGCACATCCACCGCGTCCATTCCCGCTGAACGAATCGCCTGCATTCCTAAATCCGTGTCTTCGTAAGCGCGGCAAAATTTTGGGTCAACGCCGATGAGCCGCGCGGCTTCGAGAAAAATATCCGGCGCGGGTTTTTGGTTCACCACCATTTCGCTGGTGACGACGGCATTGAACAAATGGCGGATCTTCAGATGTTCCAAAACTTGCACGATGATTTTCTGCGTGCCGCCGGATGCGACGGCCAACGGGATTTTTCCAAAATTGTCCCGCGCGATCTCCACGACGGCTTGGATCGGCCCGACTTGCGGCAGAAATTGAAGATATTCATTTTCCTTTTCGTGCGCCGCCTTGATGTGGTCGAGCGTGACGCCTTGTTCTTTGGCGAGCATTTTCAAAATGTCGCGCGAAGGCACGCCGCCGAGCGAATAAAAACGGTCAATCGGGAAATGCAGTTTGTATTTGGCCGCGATGACCTGCCACGCGCGCCAGTGCAACGGCATCGTGTCGGCCAAAGTGCCGTCGCAGTCGAAAACCAATCCCTTGATGTGCGCGGGTAATTTCATAATTTCAATGCTGAAAGTTTTTCTTCCAAATCATGCGTCATCAACGGCTCAATGAGCGGGTCGAGTTCGCCTTCGATGAAATTCGCCAGGTTGTAAAGCGTCACTTCGATGCGATGGTCTGTGACGCGGTTCTGCGGAAAATTATAGGTGCGAATTTTTTCGCTGCGGTCGCCCGTGCCGATCTGGTCTTTGCGATGCGCGGCGTATTTCGCATTTTCCTCGGCGATTTTTCTTTCGAGCAAACGCGAACGCAGAACGGTCATCGCCTTCGCGCGATTTTTTATTTGCGAACGCTCGTCGGCGATGCGGACGGTGAGGCCGCTCGGCTTGTGCTGGATTTGCACGGCGGAATCCGTGGTGTTCACGCCCTGACCGCCTTTGCCGGACGCGCGGCAGACGGTGACTTCAATTTCGTCCGGTTTGATTTCAACGTCCACTTCCTCGGCCTCGGGCAAAACGGCGACGGTCGCGGTGCTCGTGTGGATGCGCCCTTGCGCCTCGGTGGCGGGCACGCGTTGCACGCGATGAACGCCGCTCTCGTATTTCAGCCGCTTGAAAACATCCGTGCCGTTGATCTGAAAAATGATTTCCTTGAAACCGCCGAGGTCGGACGGACTGGAATCGAGCGGCTCGATTTTCCATCGGCGCGCTTCGGCGTAACGGCAATACATCCGAAATAAATCGGCGGCGAATAACGCGGATTCCGATCCGCCCGCACCCGCGCGGATTTCAATGATCGTATTACGCGAATCGGTCGGGTTCGGCGGCACGAGGCCGAATTGGATTTGTTGCGCGAACTTTTTTTCCGCGACTTCGAGCCGCGCCACTTCCTCGCGCGCGAGTTGCGCGAGTTCGGATTCAGCCGGTTCGTTTTTGAGCAGCGCGCGGTTTTCCGCCAGTTGCTCCTGCGCTTTGAAAAAGTTGTCACCCGTCGCGACCAATTCTTTCAGTCGCGAGTATTCCCGGGACAATTCCTGCGCGCGCTGCGGATTGTCGAAAGCCTTCGGGTCGTTCAGCGCGGATTCGATTTCGACAAAGCGGCGGCGGAATTTTTCGATGTGTGGACGTAAATCCATTTGAGTAAAAAGAAATCCGCCCGCTCACGCAAACGCGCGGGCGGGCGGAATGAAAGCGGACAGCTAAACTTTTTTCTTTTTCTTCGTGGCGAACGCCTCGGCGGCGGCCTGCGTTTTGGCGGCGCGCTGCTGGAATTTGTCCACTCGACCGGCGGTATCCACGAACTTTTGCGTGCCGGTGTAGAAAGGATGGCACACGTTGCAAATGCCGACGATGATGGTCTGCTTGGTGGAGCGCGTCTTGATCACGTTGCCGCAGGCGCAACGGATTTCCGCGTCCACATATTTCGGATGAATGTCCGTCTTCATAAAAGGACGACAAAGTTATCATGGTTTCTTGGGATGACAAGAGCGAAGTTTTCTGCGCGGTAAATAGGCTGTGTATCCGAATTCGCAGACTGATTGTGCCATCCAAATCTGCGCCATTTCATTTTTAACTGTGCCACTGCGTCGCGAATGGCACAGTTCTCCATGTGCTGAAATCGGTTGAAATCATCAAATTATCCTTTGTTTTCAATATTATTAAACATTTTCATTGGACGGCATTAAAATTGCATAAGAACTGTCAGTAGTTTAATCAAAAACAATTTTAACTTAAAAATTTTATGGCAAAAGTATTAGGCATTGATTTAGGCACGACGAATTCCTGCATGGCGGTCATGGACAGCGGCGAACCGCTCGTGCTCGAAAACTCCGAGGGCAAGCGCACGACGCCGTCGGTCGTGGCGTTCACGAAATCCGGCGAGCGCGTGGTCGGCGATGCCGCCAAGCGCCAGGCCGTCACGAACTCGCGCAACACGGTTTATTCCGTGAAGCGTTTCATGGGCCGCAAGTTTGACGAAGTCGGCGAAGAAATCAAACGCGTGCCTTACAAAGTTGTCAAAGGCGCGAATGGCGACGCCGCGATTGAAG
>Ga0210398_10006317_pt1 | contig 10909 bp, 6 predicted proteins | sample IncBWC4OmetaG_FD_161047 | JGI IMG/M metagenome (GOLD analysis project Ga0210398, IMG submission 161047) | Forest soil microbial communities from Barre Woods Harvard Forest LTER site, Petersham, Massachusetts, United States - Inc-BW-C-4-O | ecosystem: Environmental > Terrestrial > Soil >... | reverse complement strand
TCGACCTTTTTGCGCTCCCGGCGTGATTGTTCGAAAGCCTCGGTATTGGCCAGTGCACGGGCGACATCGCGGGCGTCTTCATGAAGATCGCGAGGAACCTGCCGCGCAGGCACGTGGGGGCAGCACTTCATTTTGAAGGCGCAGGCATCGCAATCGAACTTTGAGGCACGATAGCGAAGCGTACTGCCGTCGATGACTGTTCCGGTGGTGTGCAGCAGCTTTCCATTTGGGCAGATGTAGATGTTGCGCGATCGGTCGAAGACGAAGTCGGCCCGGCTGTAGGTGCCATCGGAGCGTGCCGATTTGTCCCAGACAGGGATGTGCGGCGCGATCTGACGGTCCACCAACCACTTGAGCAGCCTGACCGCGTCATAAACAGTGTCGCCAGCCAACCGCCGCGGCTGAAGATCGAAGCGGTTCTTGACCCGCTCGATCATCGTCTCGGCGATGGCAATCTCGGCTATACGATTGGCGCGGGTGCCTTCGGCGTCGACGATGATCCCGACCCTGTTGTCGATCAGGTAGTTCGCATCGTAGGCAAAGAATGGGTCTACCCCCGGCTTGGCAACCCAGGCCGCCTGCGGATCGGTCAACGAATTCCTTGGCGGGCTTGCTTCGACTGCCGCTGCCGCTCGAGGCGCTACCATCTCCGTCACCGCGTGCCTCATCGCCACGAGCGGCATCAAGGGCCGCCAGGTACTCGCGAACCGCTCGCGATGCCTCCTCCGTCTTCGGCCAGGCAATCGGTTGCTCGCCGGGGACACGCTTCTTCTTGTCCACATCCGCCTTGATCAGGCTCGCATCGACCGAGAACGCTTCGCCCCCGACCAGCCCGGCCGCAATACACATCGCCACCACGCCCTCGAACACCCGGCGCAAGGCATCGCTCTGTCGGAAGCGCTCGTGCCGCGCCCGGCAGAACACCGAATGATCGGGAATCTTGTCCTCGATGCCGAGCTTGCAAAACCACCGGTAGGCCAGATTGACCTGGACCTCAGCGCACAACCTCCGCTCCGAGCGGATCGCAAACACGTAGCCCACAATCAACATCCGGATCATCAGCACCGGATCGATCGAGGGGCGGCCCGTATGCGAGTAGTAAGCTGCAAGCTCCTTGTGCACCCAACCAAGGTCAAGAACGTCGTCGATCTGGCGCACCAGATGGTCGGGTGGCACCACCTCGTCGAGTTTAAAGGAATAAAAGAACTGGCCTTGTCTGCCTTCACGCCGACCCATCATGAGCCGCTCCCGACGATGCCCGTCTCAATCCAACGGAATCACCGTTCGCGATTCGGCTCAATGAGGGTTTTGCAACACAATCGGGTGAGAAGCGGACATTGCGCGACCATCGTAAATTGGTCGTTCCTGACCCATTTCATCATTTCGCGCGCAGCAATTGCTGTGCTGCACATGCAGGCCCGCGATATGTTACGGTCTAATCCGTTGGGGGGACGCTGTCCTTGCCTGACGAAGGCACCTGTTTGGGTATGTAGCATTGATCCACGCCACGCTGTTCCGGGCGCTTGTGTTATCAGCAGCTCTCGCTGGTGCAATGACGCCTGTGCGATGCTTTAGCGAAGATGGCAATCAGTTGCCGGAAAAGGCAACGAGAGAGCTGTCGTCCGAGCTGCTCTCACTATTTCACCAAAAGAAAATGCCAAAAAGTTCACCTATCATTCTGCGCATTTTCAAAGAAGAAGCGGAACTTGAAGTTTGGAAGCAGGACACAACCGGCCACTTCCAGCTTCTCAAAATCTATCCGATCTGTCGGTGGTCGGGCGATCTTGGGCCAAAAATATATGAAGGCGACCGTCAGACCCCTGAGGGCTTCTATACAATTACACCCAAATTGATGAATCCGAATTCGAACTTCTATCTAGCGATCAATACCGGCTTTCCCAACGCCTTCGACAAGGTGAACAACCGGGATGGTACCTTTCTCATGATCCACGGAGATTGCTCGTCGAGCGGCTGCTATGCCATGACCGACGAGCAGATCGCCGAGATCTACTCGCTGGCGCGCGACTCGCTACGCGGACGACCGTCATTCCAGGTCCAGGCTTATCCGTTCCGCATGACACCTGCAAACTTGGCCCGGCATCGAACCAATCCGCACTTGGCCTTTTGGAAGATGCTCAAAATTGGGAACGATCATTTCGAGGCCACGCATCTCGAACCTAAGGTGGATGTCTGCAATCATCGTTACGTGTTCGATGCCCAACAACCCCCGAGTTCGGCGAACCCCCTTGTGTTCGATCCGAAAGGTCAGTGCCCCCCCTTTGTCGTCAATCCTAAAATCGCCCAGGCGGCGTTGCGGAAACAACGCGCCGACGATGTCGAATACACGCAATTGGTAAAAAACAGGGTATCAGTCGCCCCGATTCATAGCGGACTCGACGGCGGAATGAATGAGGTTTTCCATGCGCAGTTTCCGGGCGAGATTGTACCCCTGGCGAGAGTATTGCCGCCCGGGTCTGGACCTGAGCTGCCGCAATTGCCGCCCATCCCCTGGACCGATAACGATGGTTCCCTGGCGAATAGACAATTTGGCGCATTGTTCGGATCGAATTATGCCTTACCGACGCAAGTCGTCGGGCCCGATTCGACGCGGCAGGGACGCGGTGCGGAGTCAGCGCCAACCGCACCGCTTGCCTCACCGACGACAAACCTTGCGTTTCCAGATTGAGACCGGCTTGTGAATCTGGAATTATAATGATCCTCGTCGTTAAGACGAAACGTTTATGAACCTAATCGCGACAGATGCCGCGGACCCAGGTCACGTATCGGCTGAGTTGCTGCGCTGCGATTTGGATGCTCTTGGGGGCAAAGCCGACATGGCGTCGACCGGTGGAATCGGTTGGTCCTGACCCATAGCGACACTTCGCGACTGCCAATTGCCGCGGTGCGAAATGATTATTCAATGATCTCGTCGGCGATGGCGAATAGCCGTTCTTTGGATTATCCGAACATCAAGCGCGACCGCGACGGAGCATCGAACAATATGAGTCCGAATCTTCAGGATCCGGCAAACCGCTTGCCTTTGATGGATATCCACAAAGTAGCGAGGATCATCGGCGCAGCCGACTAGTCGATTGTGAATCTCGCAGGTCGTCTCCCATGAGACGACCCGACTATCTGGCCAACCGAAAGCAGAAATTGAGTGGTCAGCGTTGCCGGACAAATCCATCCCAGGAAGGTCATGAGATTCGAAATGTTCGCGGGACTGTCACGGCCGAACAGCAGCTAAGCTGCCGTGGTCTGCACCAGCCGCAGTGCCCCGCGAATTGTCTTGATCGTTCCGGTGCGCAAAAGCCCGGTCGCGCGCGCGGCCGTGACCGGCCTGCTGAAGTAATAACCCTGGGCGTGCTCGCAGCCGGCCGACAATAGGAATTTTTCCTGGCCTTCCGTCTCCACGCCTTCGGCGATGATTTCGATGCCAAGTTCGTGCGCGAGCCGAATGGCAGCGCGAACAACGGTTGCGCTGCGTGAATCGGTATCGACGCCGAACACCAGTTCCTGTGCGATTTTTATGCGGTTGATCGGATAATTTGCAAGGTAATTGAGCGACGAATAGCCGGTGCCGAAATCGTCGATCGCTATCCGCACGCCGCGCCGGCGCAAGCGCTCAAAGCGGTCGCTTTGCTGCTGCGTGATCTCCATCAGTACGGATTCGGTCAGTTCGATTTCAATCTTACCGGGTGCGATGCCCCACTTATCGAGGCTCGCGACGACCTCCCGATCGACATCGGCTGAGCCTTTGAATTGAAGGGCCGAGAAATTGACGCCGACGGTGTCGGGGGCAATGCCCTCGCTTTGCCATAGCTGAAGCTGCCGGCAGGCGGCATCGAGTACCCATTGCCCGAGCGGCTGAATCTCCCCGGAGCGTTCAGCAATGGGGATGAAGACCGATGGCGGGATTTGCCCGCGCGTGGGATGATTCCAACGCAACAAGGCTTCCATTCCTGTGATCCGCCCCGAGCGGATGTCGACTTGCGGCTGGTAATAAAGCTCAAGTTCGTCACGCTCGACCGCGCCGCGAAGTTCGTCGGTGATGGTCACGCGCTCGGTCACTTCGCGGTCGAGTTCGGCGCTGTGAAAGCGGACGCAGTTACGCCCATCAGTCTTGGCGCGATAGAGCGCGAGATCGGCCTGGATCATCACGGCATCGGGCCCGGCGACATCCGACGTGTAACGCGATATCCCGATACTGGCCGAGATATGAACTTCATTGCCTCCGATGGAATAGGGTTCGGCCACTATCTCGCCGATTTTCGAAGCCAGCGTGCCCGCAGCCGCAAGATCGTCGGCATCGCTTTGCAAGATGGCAAATTCATCACCGCCGAAACGCGCCACGATGTCATTGCCGCGAACGGCGCCCAGCACGCGGGCTGCGACCTCATGCAAAAGCTCGTCGCCGGCGGCGTGGCCGAGCGTGTCATTGACGTCCTTGAAATGATCAAGGTCGAAATAAAGCACGGCAAACGGCCTGGCGCCGCGGCGGGCGGCGGCAAATGCAATGCCAAGCCGGTCCATAAAGGCCCGGCGGTTGGCGAGCCCGGTCAGCGCGTCCAAACGTGCCAGATCGGATACTTTTTGATTTACCCGCATCATGTGCAAAGCGTGGCGCCGCGACGATCCGATATATGTGACAACGATGCCTGTGATGACGAGCCCGAAAATCAATACGATCCATGCGCGATCGTGGTCTGCTATCAGAGGGCCGCTGGCCATCGGCACCATTTCCATGGTCAACCAAAGTTGCCCGTCGGCCGTAATATCTCGGGAGAGATGCGAGCCGACCGCAAGCGAACCGCGATTCGCCGGCTGCAGAGCAGTCGATCCCAAGCCCGACCCGTACACGTAGATAGGCAGCGCCGCCGAGCGCGCGTCAGGCAGGAAGAAATACGAATCGAGTCCTCCCGGCGTTTTATTCGTCGTAATGATCGTTTCAAACATCTTGCCAAGAACAAGCGAGCCATGCACAAAACCGGCAAGATCGCGTCGCCGATCCTCGACGGAAATGGGAACCTGTCCACGCTTGTAAACGGGGAGGGAGAAAAGAAATCCGCCCTCCTTGCCGCCCACAGTGATAAGCGTACGCAACCCAGAAATGCCCAGTCGATTTTTGTCCCGGGCTTGTTCCATTTCCAGCAATGTTGGCGGTTCGGAGCGTAGATCGAGCCCATACAGTTTGGAGGTTTTCGGCGCCGTCGCGTAGAATACAGGATAATACTCGCTGCGCTCCGGAGACGGAGACATTGTAACCCCGTCGGCATCCATCATTTTGATCTGATAATCCGGAAGGCCTTGCTGTATGGCCTCGCGCTCAAACTCGACGCGCTCGGAGTTGAGCACTCGCGGCACCCACGACAACGTTGCAATGGCGGCATTTTCGATCAGGAGCGGCCGCGTGAACGCCTCGAACGAGTTGCGCGATACCGGCACCTCTGAACTGTCGAAGAGTCCACGCAGGGCGCGGAGCTTGTTCACATATTCATTGACGCCGTTTTGCACGACCATGAAATTGTTTTCTGCCATCACATTGAATTGCTGTTCGGCGTTCCGGTTCTCTCGAATTGCCGTCATGCTTGCGGCTGTGACGGACACGGCGATGCCGATTCCGGCCGCCAGGATGCACGGTGTGAATTGCCGAAACACATGACTTGCTTGCCGGACGGCCTGCATTTTCATTGCATTGCTTTCGGGCTCCGCGAGGGTTCGCAAGCTAAGTTGTTGCGGAGAATAAGTTGTTGCGGAGAACATGAGAACGTCAGCGGATTTGAACCGCGGTTGTTTCTCGCACGGTAAACGCACGGACGGCATTAAAGTTATTGCGCCATGCCAAAACGTGACACGAAACCGCCGAATACCGCTGGCGATGCTTAAGCTCGCGTTATAATTTAGGTCGGATTTTGTCGAATGCGCGGGACGACGAGCCAATTTTTGCGCAGATTTATCCGCGTTGGTCTGACAATTTACATACGGAACGGCGTATCAACCACCGGCCAATCGACGGTAAGTAGTCGTCAAATTCCTTGATAATGATTGTTTTAGCGTGTGAGTTACCTCTGTCCCTGCGCGTCACTTAGTGTTTTCCTACAAGAATTAGGTACTGGTCCCTTTTTGATCCTCTGCGGAGCTAACTGGCCCTTTTAAATTAGGGGAGTGGACCCTTTTTGCCAGTGCTGTCCTGATTCCGAGCCTTTGTCCTAATTTGAATCTGCATGTGTCCCGATTTCTTATGTATGGGTTCGATGGGGCGACTTAGGTGTGCAATTTTGATCAGACGGCCACTGCCCAGGAAGGCATCCTAGGAATCGGGACGTGTCGGGGCACAGAGGGTGTGCCATGTCGAAAACAGACGAGTTCTGGCAATACGCTAAAGAGGCAATCCTATCGGTCGCCTACGCCAAGACCGATGATGAGCGGCAGGGCCTGTTTGACCTTGCGCGAACCTGGACACAGGCAGCGTTGATAGAGCGCCACGAGCGGGTCGATACAGGTAACACGGCGAACGCTGCATAAGGGGACTACCCAGCGTGAGAAAAGGCGGATCGAAAAAAAGCATTCTTGAAAAGCCTAGACTCTTTTGAATAGATCTCGCCAAGAGCCAACAAAATCTGGCGGATAAAACACACGCGCTTTCCTCGGAACAGCGCAAAAATGCCAAACTACAGCACGGGCAGTCGTCTTGGTCGTTTGCTGCTTCACACAAGCGGCAATCGCCTAACGCGCAACTATGGAATACGACCCAATGCCGACGTGCAAACATCACGGTCCGATTAAGCCACTCCGCAAAACGGGTATCCGCTCGAGCGGCCAGTTCCATTGCCGGTCGTCACAAACATCGTCCCCGGCATCAGTCACATCCCCCAACTCAGGGCTAGAAAACGCCATCGTCCATGATCGACTCGCCAATCAGCTCACTCGGAACCCACAAGCAAGGATTTGAGGCGCGGTACACGCACGTATAGGTACCTTCAACCCGTTGAATCTTGACTGGGCCCTTGGAGAGCTGAATGCAGCGAGCGTCTTTCGGCAAATCTTTTCCTGCGCGGGTGAGCTCGGCCTTGTCGGCACACCCGAGTACCGGTTGTTTCAGTAAAATGATTTTGTTGGCGCGCGCCGGCCCAAGAGGCGCGAGAAGCGCGAGAAGCGATAGTACCAACATGAGGATTCTGAATTTCATCGGCATCGTAATTTGCCCCGCATGAATGAATTTGCCGTACCCCACTCTATAGTCTCTGCTGACGACGGGCACAATCAGAAGCCGATCGATTTGGCGCCCCGCAACGCTTTCGCGACAATGCGAGCGCGCTCTCGATACAATTCCGTCAAGCGGGCATGCACTCGTGAACAAAACCAGCATGCAAAAATCCAATCACTGGTTTCGCCGGCTGCTGCGCGTGTGCCACGAGCGGCCACGCGACCGATGCGCCGCCGAGCGTGGATATGAATTGCCGCCGTCCAATGTCGATTACCATTTGCCCCGAGCCCGATGGGATCATTCTGGCGAAGAATATCACGCCTCAAAATGGAGATCTGTGATCCTCACGCCCCATTGGCGGACGACTGGCGCGGCAGCTTTCGGGGGTACTTCCGCCGCGCCTGCGGCGCGGCGGCGCGGCGGTTCATGACCTGAACCGACATTGCAGGGCCACCATTCCAGACTGGTTCTGAGTTTGCTATGACTTGCACAGTCGGGGAATACTTCCATGGTGGCCAACGCTGAGACTGCGGGAAACGCCGAGCCGAAGGCCAGGGTATTCATCTCGTATTCCCGCAGAGACATGCCCTTTGCGGACCGCCTTGATTCAGCGCTCAAGGTGCGCGGCTTCGAGCCGCTGATTGATCGCACTGAGATTTATGCCTTCGAGGATTGGTGGAAGCGCCTGCAGGCGCTGATCATCCGCGCCGATACGGTCGTGTTCGTTATCTCGCCCGACGCCGTTGCCTCCCACGAGGCCCTCAAGGAAATTGAGTATGCAGCTTCGCTGAATAAGCGCTTCGCGCCCATCGTCTGCCGACGCGCGGAAGACAGCGCAACGCCGGAGGCGCTGCGCCGCCTAAATTTTATCTTTTTCGACGATCCTGCTCGCTTCGAGGCGAGCGTCGATCAGCTCACCGAAGCGTTGCAGACCGACATCGGCTGGTTCAGGAAGCACACCGAGTTCGGCGCGGCGGCGCACCACTGGTCGGCGGCTGGCCGCCCTGGCGGACTGCTGCTGCGCTCGCCTGACCTTGAGGAAGCCGAGCATTGGATCGCCTCGCGCCCGCAGAACGCGCCAGTACCGACCGACCAGACGAAAGCGTTCGTCGCCGCGAGCCGACGCGGCGCGACGTGGCGGCGCGACTTTCTCACCGGGAGTCTCGCAGCCGGGCTTGTCGTGGCGCTGGCGTTTGCAGGGCTAGCCTACTGGCAGCAACAAGTGGCGAACAAACAGCGTCAGCGCGCCGACGAGACGCTCGCGGCCGCGACCAAGACCGCCAACAGTCTCGTCTTCGACCTTGCTGACCGGTTTCAGTTTACGATGGGCATCCCGGCCACTCTCATCAAAGAAGTTCTCGACCGTGCGCACGCGCTGCAGGAGCAGCTCATAAAATCCGGGCAGGTGACGCCGGAACTCAAACGCAGCGAGGCCGCGGCCCTCGATAAAACCGTAGATACGCTGCTGGCCATCGGCGACACAACGGCCGCGCTCTCTGCCGCCGAGCAAGCCCGCCAAATCGACGCAGAACTGCTTGCTGCAAATCCCAATAGCACGGACTACCAGCGCCTACTGTCGGGGTCGTACGAAAAAGTTGGCGACGTGCAGGTGGCGCAGGGCCATCTACCCGAGGCGCTGACCTCCTATCAGGCAGATCTCACCATCATGGAGCGCTTGGCGAAGTCCGATCCGGGCAATGCCGACTGGCAGAGCGTCCTGTCGATTTCGTACGAGAAAGTGGGCAACGTGCAGGTAGCGCAAGGCAATCTGCCGGACGCGCTGGCCTCCCAACAGGCGGGCCTCGCCATCATAGAGCGCTTGGCGAAGTCTGATCCGGGTAATGCCGCTTGGCAGCGCGCCCTATGGATTTCCTACGGCAATATTGCCGACGTACACATTGCGGGGGGTGATCTTGCCGCGGGGTTAGCGAATTGGCAGGCAGCCCACGCCATCACGTCAAGCTTGGCGACGTCCGATCCCGGCAATGCTGACCGGCAGCGCGATTTGTCGATTTCGTATGAGGGTGTCGGCGACGTGCAGGCAGCGCAGGACCATCTACCCGAGGCGCTCGCCTCCTATCAGGCGGAGCTCGCCATCATGGAGCGCCTGGTGAAATCCGATCCCAGCAATGCTAGCTGGCAGCACGACTTGTTGGTTTGCTACAGCAAGGTCGGCGACGTGCAGGTAGCGCAGGGCCATCTGCCCGAGGCGCAGGTCTCCTATCAGGCGACTCTCTCCATCATGGAGCGCCAGGCAAAGTCCGATCCCGCCAATGCCGACTGGCAGCGCGACCTAGCGATTTCGTACAGCAAGCTCGGCCGCGTGCAGGTAGCGCAGGGCCATCTGCCCGAGGCGCTGGTCTCCTATCAAACGAGCTTCGCCATCAGGGAGCGGCTGGCAAAGTCTGACCCCGGCAATGCCAGCTGGCAGCGCGACCTGTCGGTGTCGTACGACAATGTCGGCGACGTGCAGGTGGAGCAGGGTAGTTTGCCCGAGGCGCTGGTCTCCTATCAGACGAGCCACGCCATCTGGGAGCGCCTGTCGAAGTCCGACCCCGGGAATGCCGGCTGGCAGCGCGACCTGTCGGTGTCGTACAACAGGGTGGGCGACGTGCAGGTGGCGCAGGGCCATTTCGTCGACGCCCTCCATTCATACCGTAATAGCCTTCTCATCAGTCAACGCCTTGCCTCCCTCGATCACAGCAACACCCGATGGCAAAAGGACTTGCGATATGTCATTGGTAGGATTGGCGATCTAGCCTACGATTTCATCTTGGCGCGCGATTTCATGACGGCTTTGGCAGCCGCCGACCAGGCTATCTCGCTAGCACCTGACCAGATTTGGCTCTACACGAACCGCGCTCACGCCCTGATGTTCCTAGGCCGCATCGACGAAGCGCGAGCACTTTATTTGAAGTATCGCGATCAAAAAGATGTGCAGGATGGAAAATCCTGGCAGACAGTTATCCTTCAGGATTTTGCCGAGATGTGGAAGGCGGGGCTCACCAACCCCCTAATCAGCGAAATCGAAAAGCAGTTCAAATCAGAAGAGTGAACGGGCCAAATCAAATCTTTCTCCGCCCTCTCTCTCGCGTCATGCGGCGACTGCCAGAGCCAGGCGTGACATGTGGTATCCAACGCCCCAATCGGCTGGTCTGTGACCGACTTCACAGTCGTCTGAGAGCGAAAAGTGCGCGATATTTTTCGCGGTGCAAAATGTCGCTGTTGGCCCTTAGCGTTATATCGCGGCAGTGCAGCATTTGGTCGCTATCGGGGGGATTGTGTTGCAAAACTCAAAAATGAGGGGGCACCAAAATTCCGCAATTTGCCCGTCGAAATGAATCTTCGGCAATACGATGCCTTGTAGCGAGCTTACAAAGGCGGCCGGCTGGAAATCAGACTGTTCATGTGACCCCCTACACAATTTTTGAGCAAACGCACCAGCGCCCCTGGAAAAATTTGCACGTACCCCAAAAAAGGAGTTTTGCAACACAATCGGGGGCAAAGCGGACATCGGGCAAATTCCGGAAAATGTCAGCTACCGACGACCTAACTAGCTGTGGCTCAGCAAGGACGAGCGGGCTGTCGGACCGGATGGGATCGCCGAAAGCTATTCGACACCGCCCATGGACGGCCATGAACGGAAGGCGAGCGCACCAGCGCCCGGTTACTTCCGGTAAGCGCCTTTAGCGGAACAAAGAG
>Ga0210398_10006316_pt1 | contig 10915 bp, 11 predicted proteins | sample IncBWC4OmetaG_FD_161047 | JGI IMG/M metagenome (GOLD analysis project Ga0210398, IMG submission 161047) | Forest soil microbial communities from Barre Woods Harvard Forest LTER site, Petersham, Massachusetts, United States - Inc-BW-C-4-O | ecosystem: Environmental > Terrestrial > Soil >... | reverse complement strand
GCCATATACCATCCAGGTTCCGGTAATTCGGTGCGACACAAATTGCCGCAGCGGCTCCGAGTCATAGAAGCCGCCGACCTTGATAGTTCCAGGGTAGTCTTTGACTTGCAGGTAATGGGGTGAGTAACCAAATTCCTGAAACGGTGCGACTCCTGAATTGTGTCGGATGCTGAAATCGGCACCGTGAAATTTGATACTCCGGAAATCAGCAAAGGTGTTGTACGCTCCGCTCATCGAGTAGATCTCGGGCGTCAGATCGTAACGCGCGCGAATTCCCCAGTCCGAGTATGGATGGCTCGAGATTGAAGCGTTGTAGGGCGCACCCATGCGGAAATCGCACAGCCCCAGGTTTTGCGAATAGCAAGACACCCATGAGTAAGCGAAGTCACTGGTCGCCTTGATTCGGCCGGCGACCACGTCCAGCCGCCCGTCCAGCAGTTGCTCCTCGATTGCCAGATTGTCCAGGCGCATCGTCGGATGCCCGAACTCCTGCTGCACCTGGAAGAAGTTAGGGATGTCGCCTGACAGATTGTTGCCTACACGTTGCGAAGCCGTGACCAGGAAATAGGTATGTTTCAGTCCCAGGAGTTTATCCAGGTCCAGGTAGATTGCGAGTCCTAGATCGTGTGTGTAGCGCAGTTTGTGCACGTCTCCGCCAGTCGGATTCCCGGCCGACTCCATCATGTACAAGCCGGTGAAATCGATGCCGTCATTGTGCAGTGTCTGTCGCAGACCGCCCCATCCACCCGTCAATGCGGTCTGGCGCTCCAATTCATTTGGATCTGACCAACTGGAGGGGTCGAGAAGGCCCCATCCACCGTCGAACTCAGGCGCATGCATCCAGGGTGTCGTGTATGCGTGGACCGGCACCGCGGACAGGATGATCATGGCGATCCACAGAATCTGACCCGATTGTCGCGAGGCGAGGTGCTTCATCGGCAAACCTCCAGGCGAGCTAATGGCCAAGGAGGAAGTTAGCCGCAAAGCGAAATTATTTGCAACGCGAGCGGACTTGCGTTCGCTCGCGCTGCTTGGGGCGTTGGCGGAGCATCTTCCCCAATTGGATACGAGATAAGTTAAAAGCCTCAGTTCCGTACGAGGTGATTCGGGTCGATGACGAATTTCTTCGGAACTCCCGAGTCGAACGCCTGGTACGCCTCGGGCGCCTGCGCGAGAGAAATCAGCTCGACGTTTACCGCCTTCGCAATCTTGATGCGATCATGAAGGATCGCCATCATCAGGCCGCGGTTGTATTTCATCACCGGCGTCTGACCCGTCGTAAAGGAATGGGACTTTGCCCATCCGAGTCCGAGCCGCATCGTGAGGTTCCCGCGCTTCGCAGCTTCTTCCCTGGCGCCGGGATCTTCGGTGACGTAGAGGCCGGGAATACCGATCGCTCCTGCCGCGCGTGTCGCTTCCATTAGCTGGTTGAGTACGACTGCAGGCTCGTCCTTGCCGCCGTGTCCCTTGGCCTCGAAGCCTACGCAGTCGACGGCACAATCCACTTCCGGAACCTGCAGGATTTTCTCCAGCTGCTCACCGATCGAACCGCCTTTCGAGAGGTCGATTGTTTCGCAGCCGAACGAGTGGGCGTGGTCAAGCCGCGCCCGATTGAAATCCGCGACGATTACTACCGCCGCGCCGAGCAGGAACGCGGCCGATGCGGCCGCAAGTCCTACCGGGCCGGCGCCCGAGATGAGCACGGTCGATCCGGTGGTGACGCCCGCACTGACGCATCCGTGATAGCCGGTCGGCAGAATATCGCTAAGGCAGGTAAGGTCCCTGATCTTCGCAAGCGCCTGATCCTTGTCCGGAAATCGCAGCAGGTTCCAATCGGCGTACGGCACCATCACGTATTCGGCTTGTCCCCCGACCCAACCGCCCATATCGACGTAGCCGTAGGCACCTCCGGCCCGAGCGGGGTTCACATTGAGGCAGACGTCGGTGCGGCGCTCCTTGCAGTTGCGGCATCGTCCGCACGAGATGTTGAATGGCACCGAGACGATGTCGCCCTTGTTGATGAATTCAACGCCGCTGCCGCATTCGATTACTTCGCCGGTAATCTCATGCCCCAGAACCAGTCCGCGCGGCGCCGTGGTGCGGCCGCGGACCATGTGCTGGTCGCTGCCGCAGATGTTGGTCGTGACGGGCTCGATGATGACGCCGTGGTCGATCTTCTTTCCCTGCGGCGTCTTCAACTCGGGATAGTCGATGCTCTGTACCACGACTTTGCCCGGCCCGAGATAAACCACTCCGTGATTGGAAGCCATAAGATGTTCTCCTTTGCTGTGTTGCTGTGTGAGTCAAAACTCGCAAATTGCTTTAGCGACAATTTTCGGCACGCAGTCTGGTCGATGCGATTCTCGGCTTGTGCGAGGGATTGCGGTGCGACACTCACGAGCCCAGATGGGTTTCCTTCAGGTCTTCGGGGAATACGATGCAATCACCCCCGGCCTGCCATGTCACCTTCACCAGCGTGCGATCGAGGTTGCGCATAACCCTCATAATCGCAACCCGTTCGGTGGGAAGATGAACTTCGCCGCTTCTTGGATCTCGAATCACTCGGTTCAGAGTTGCTGTAGTCATGACCGTGTTACTCACAACTGATTTTGAGCGTCGGTATATTCATCTATCGGAGCGCGAAAATTGACCGCACATTTTTGTGCCGTCGATAAGCGAAGTCGCTGATGCGTTGAACCCTACCGATAGTTGTCCCCTTCTGTTCTCTAGCGAATTCACCAATCGAGGGCCGTCGAGTCTTGCTGATTGTAAAAAGGGTTCGCTTACGCGCCTTTTGATGAATTACAAGAACAGCGTCGCGAAAAGCCCGATGCTGGCGACCTGCTGGTTTCTCCGTCACGCCATCGTAGAAGTGCGCGCCGTATCGCCGGAAAAATGTCGATGTTCATCATGGTGAAAACGACAGCACCCCAAGCACATCTGGGTGCTGTTCTACGGCCTGCTCGCTGTGCCCGCCTCCTATCGTCGGGCCGCACACCTCGTGAGCTGGCAGTTTTCACGCATGTCTATTCAGCGAGGTCTGATTTTCGCGGACGCCCGTCGCCCTTGGCTTAAGCGTCTGCAGGAGAACGGATATATGAGCATGAGCCTATCTCGGCGAGTCGTGGCTGAATTTATCGGTACATTCTGGCTGGTCTTCGCCGGCTGCGGGAGCGTCGTGCTGGCTGCGAGCTTTCCCAGGGTTGGAATCGGTTTCGTAGGGATTGCCTTGACCTTCGGGCTTACGGTGCTGGCCATGGCGTACACGATCGGTCACATCTCGGGATGCCATATCAATCCCGCGGTAAGCTTTGGATTATGGGCCGGCGGACGTTTCCCAGGAAACGAAGTAGCGCCGTACACGATCGCTCAGGTCCTCGGTGGCATCCTGGCCGCGGCTGTCCTGTACGTTATCGCTAGTGGCGCACCAGGCTTCAGCGTTGATGCCGGCTTTGCCGCCAACGGTTACGGTGCGCATTCGCCAGGCAGCTACAGCCTCGGCGCTGCGGCCGTATGCGAGATCGTGATGACCCTGATGTTGGTGTTCGTAATCATGGGAGGAACCGACGAGCGGGTTCCGACCGGGTTTGCGCCGATACCGATCGGACTGGCAGTGACTCTGCTTCTTCTCGTCGGCCTCCCGGTGACTGGCGCTTCGCTTAATCCCGCGCGCAGCACCGGTCCCGCGCTGTTCGTCGGTGGATGGGCGCTCGAACAACTGTGGCTGTTTTGGCTCGCGCCGATTGTGGGCGGCCTGCTCGGAGGATTGCTCTATCGCGGACTCGTTTCCGGAGCCGCCGAGGCGCTTCAGCTAGCCGAAGCCGGCCGCGGCATGAGGCTCGCCGCGCAAAATGAGACGCACCGGCAATTGGTCACTCACTAGCAAATTTAATGCAGGTGTGCCTACTGAAAACTCCGAAAGCGGCGAAAAGTCTAGAGTTTTGAGAATGAGCGCCTTAATGTCGCCGGCATGCTTATGCACGTGCGATCGATCGTCTCTCGGCTTGTATGCCGATTCCGTAGTCGGGCGGTTGTGGAGCTAGAGAACCTCGCCCTCCGTCATCAGCTGCACGTTCTTCGCCGCCAGCGGCCGGGCCGGCTTCGGCTGTTCACGCTCGACCGCTTGTTCTGGGTCTGGCTCTACCGAATATGGCCGCGCTGCCTGGAGGCGATGGTGTTGGTCAAGCCGGCAACAGTGATCCAGTGGCACCGTCAGGGATTCCGCTTGTTTTGGCGTTGGCGGTCAAGGTCCGGGCGGCCGTCAATGGATCGCGAGATTCGCGATCTGATTCGGCAGATGAGCAGCGCCAACCCGCTCTGGGGAGCGCCCCGGATCCATGGTGAGCTGCTCAAGCTCGGCATCGAGGTCAGCCAGGCGACCGTCGCGAAGTACATGGTGCGAAGGCCGGGAACACCTTCTCAGAACTGGCGGACCTTCCTGCGCAATCGCGCCGAAGGCATCGCTGCGATCGACATGTTCGTCGTGGCGTCCGCATCGTTTCGGCTGCTCTACGTGATGATCATCCTTGGCCACGCTCGCAGGAAGATCGTGCGCACGGCTGTCACTCAGCACCCGACCGCAGCGTGGCTCTCGCGCCAGGTGACCGAAGCGTTCCCGTGGGACACGGCTCCGCGTTATCTGCTGCGTGATCGCGATGCGTCGTATGGCTCGTACTTCTGCAACCGGGTCGAAGCGATGGGCATCACGGAAGTCATCACGGCGCCACACTCACCTTGGCAGAACGCGTACGTTGAGCGCGTAATCGGTTCGATTCGTCGCGAGTGTTTGGATCACGTCCTGATCTTCAACGAGCGCCACCTGCGCCGCGTCCTGTCCTCGTACGTCGACTACTACCAACACACCCGCACACATCTTTCGCTCGACAAGGATTGCCCGGACCCGCGTCCGATCATGCCACGCAGGATCGGAAAGGTGATCGCCATCCCTCAGGTCGGCGGTTTGCATCACCGCTACGAACGCTTCGCCGCCTGATTCGTAGCCGCTCCCGCTCACCAATGGTTGCGCGCCGGCCCGTATGGTGTAGTTCGAAGATCTGCGTATCAGAGGGTTTTTCGATCTCTATCGGGGCTCACTCTTTTGTGGTTCGGATCGCAGCCCGTCTCACCTTTGGGACATCAATTCGCTAGCAGTTCTCGCAGCCCGCTCAAATTCCGGCTCAGACGGAATTTTTTGCAGCGACAGTCTGTAACCCGTCTACCATCAACTAAAGTAAGTAGCTGCGCTCGCTGCGCCTACTCAAACCTAAACCCGGACATATTGATGATGCAGCCCGCAAGGATTGGTATCGCTGCGATGCGGCCGATCTTCTGGGTCCGGCGAAAATCCCAAGATCGGCCGATTGATGTTCCGGAGCCGTAGCCGCGACCGAGCCTTCCGGCTCAGTACTATGACTTGCTGACGCAGGACAGCGTTTTCGGCCGCGAGTCTCCCCGTGATTTCAGTTTGGATCGCCGACGAGCAGAAGCTTGATCAGAAACTCGACCATCGGGCGTTCGAGTATCACAGTCCGACTGGGCCGTCACTCTGGATCAAGTTTTCGGTACCGACAGGAGTCGAAAAGAAAAAGAGCAGCACAATTGTGCTGCTTTTTTCTTTCCGATGTGCGACCGGAAATCTGTATTCATGATGCCCGCAAGGAGGGCGTCGTTGAGGGCAGCGGCGGATACACTCGCATCACGGAACTCTAGGCGTGGGCGCGCACCCGGACCTGATGACACTCAGAACCGCCTGGTGCGCAAGAATCTAAGGTCAAAAGAAGTCCGCGATCCGGACTTCTAGCACCTTCGCAAGCTTTGCGATCGTCGCTAATGAAGGACTGCGTTTGCCGCGCAAAATCTGCGACAGATGACCCTTCGAGAAATCCGTTTCCAAATAGAAACGGTCCAGCGACCCGTACTTTTCAATCACGATTCGCCGCAACCGACGCCGGAACAAAGCCTCCTCGTCCACCGGCGGGGAACTAGCAAAAATGGCGGTTCATCGCGTTTGCAATTGCAAACGCGACACGCTATCTGTGGCGCCCGATGGCCACCAGATGTTTGCAGGACGGAGCCTCGTTGCCGGTCGATCTGGCGACGCCTGTTCATGTGGTCAAACTCTCGCCGGAACTTCCGGTGTACGGGATGAACATAAGCCTGGGAGAGTTCTGGTCTTGGGCATATTCGAATCTGCTGTCCAATCTGGTGAGAGGGGTCTTCGCAGAATACATCGTCGCGCATACTCTCGGAATCACGGACCGGCCCAGAATCGATTGGAATGCGTTCGACCTTAGCTATCGAGGCAAAAGGATCGAAGTAAAGGCGTCCGCGTACCTTCAGAGTTGGCCGCAAAAAACGAGATCACGCATTGGGTTCGATATACGACCTAAAATTTCTTGGGACGCGGAAACCGGAAAATCGTTGCTAACGGCAGCCCGATCAGCCGATTGCTTTGTCTTCTGTCTGTATCAAGAGACGGAACTATCCGGCAGGACGCCTATGGCGGTGCTGGACATGCAACGATGGTGTTTCTATGTGGCCTCGGTGCTCGAACTCGAAGAGAAATTCGGGAACCATAGGCACGCCTCACTAAAAGGTCTCGCCCCGTTTGGTCCGTTCGCCAGTTCAGAGCTCCGGTCGAGAATCGAGGAAAAGCTCGGATTGACCAACAGTTCCGTAGACGAAAGTCCTAAAGGTTCAAGATAGACTGAAGATCAATTTCTTTAAAATCTTACTTCTTTGGACATTCTCCCTCTTAGACGATCTCTTGTTTCAGAAAACGACCCTGCAGAGAGTCCAACACAGTCCTACCTGACTAAGTCACGAATCTCTCGCAAATGCACAATCTTTCAGCTCGGTAACTTCACGTGGGGCGATGCCGCGATTTTCTCTCTCACCCGTTGTTCAGCCGTGCTGAAAAGATCCTTTGCCGTTCTCATGAGATCCAAGTACTGGCGACGTTCGTCTTGCGTCAACATCTTGATGAGTTGTTTCAGTCTTTGTCGCTCGAGCTCGGCGTCGGCAACGAACCGCTCGGGATATTGCGTCTCAAGTTTTTCGATGTTTTCGAGTATCAATCGAATTGCGCGAATATCTCCGGAGACGGCTTTATTAACCATATGCTTGTAAATCGCCGCTCTTTTGGTGATCACTTTTGATCGGCCTCTTTCTTTGATCGGAAGCACCTCGTCCAGCTCATTGGTCAGCAGCGTGCCCGAGTTCTTAGAACCTTTACGTCTCCCTCTCGAGTTACCCGACTGACCCTTCTTGAACTGGGTTTCTTTTGGAGGTTTGCCATAGCCAACACGGTAACCATCATCTAGTTCTGTATCAGACATGTTAGCCCTCTTCCTCCCCTCGTGCTGCCTGTAGTTGGTCAAAGGATCGTCCCGTGGACGCTTCAATAGCTTGGTCACCAGTGAAAGACTGCCACCGGCGCACGATCGCATCAACATAGATTGGATCTATTTCGAGTCCATAACAGCGTCGACCAGTACGCTGCGCCGCTATGACGGTCGTTCCGCTGCCGAGGAACCCGTCGAGCACAACCTCACCTCGTGTGGTGCAGTCCATGATCGCATCGGCGACCATAGCGGCCGGTTTTACCGTCGGATGCAACGCCAGGAGATTGCCTTCTTCACCGCTCTTTCCAAATGAGTTGACGCTGGGGTAAGACCAGACGTTGGTCCGATTGCGACCATATTTTCCAAGCAAAACGTTATTTCGATGTGAAGCGAGACCGTACTTGAACACGAAGATCATTTCGTGCTGCGATCGGTACAGGCTTCCCATACCGGCGTTGGATTTGATCCATATGCAGATGTTTTTCAGCTCATGATAGGCCGCCCTGCCCGCCGTGATTAGTTCCTGAATATGCCTCCAGTCCATGCATATGAAATGCAGCGATCCGTCGACGCTGTTGGCGGCGAACAGCGAACATATACGCGTCAGGAAATCGGTGAACTGCGGCGGGTTCATTTCCCCGCAACCCATAGCGAAGTCGCGATGCTTGATCGCTCCGAGACCGCTTACGTTCCCCAGTATCGGAACGTTGTACGGAGGATCCGAGAAAATCATCGAAGCCTTTTTCTCCTGCATGAGAACGCTGTACGAGCCTTCGTCAGCAGCGCTTGCGCAATGAACACGATGAACATCGAGTTGCCAGACATCGCCTGCGCGACTTACCGGTGGACCGTGGCGCGGAGCCGGCAACGAGTCGGCCGGATCTTCTTGCTCGTCTGACAGCAACGAAAGTCCCTCGATCTGAAAGTCGATCTCACCGGTTTCGAATCCTGTTATCTCGAGGTCAAAATCAAGATCCTGGGCCGAGAGGTCTCTTAGCTGTTCCGCCAACAGTTGCTCGTTCCAATCTGACAACTCGTTCAACCGGTTGTCGGCGATCTGAAAGGCCTTTATCTGTGCCTCGGTCAAGTGCTCCACCATGATTGTGGGAGCTTCCGCCAAGCCAAGCAGATTGGCAGCAAGCAGGCGGCCATGCCCGCAAATCACTTTGCCGTTCCGATCTATGACGATCGGAATGATGAACCCAAACACTTTAATGGCGTTGGCGATCTGCTTGATCTGTTTGCGAGTGCGACGACGCGGATTATTCGAGTCGGCCTTCAGCTCAACGATCAGACGATAGACGATCTCAATCCGCAAAGCGGTTTTAACGGTGAGTGCTTTTGAATTCTCCTCCATCTCCTCCTCCACAAAAGCAAAAACCCGACGGTGCTCCTTGGAGCGCAGCGTCGGGTCCGATTTGCGGTTCCCCGTTTGTGTTCCAGTGGGTTACATAATGTCAAAATAGTCGCTTCTGGAGCTCGTTTGTCAATACCGCTAGAAGGACCAGGCTTCACGCCCGGATCCGCCACAATTAATTGGTGGTTTCGATCGCCTCAGCAGCCAAGCGGCTCATGGTTCCAATTTTGAGAAAATGTTCTCTCTACTGAAACCTCGGATCCGGGCGTGGTTCAGAACGGATAGAAGTGGAATGAAGGTGTGAGCAACCCGCCACCCAATTGTCGTAGTCGGCCGGTTCTAAGAGGTGAGCGCTCCTCTGTCCTGGACGATCTAAATTAGCCTGAAAGCGGGTTCCCTGCTGTTCGGAGGAAATTCCCTGCTCCGGTAGAATAGTTCCCTGCTCGCCTTTTAAAATTCCCTGTTCCGTTGAATAGGGAATTCGGACAGAAACCCGCCAGAACACAAAGCATTTTCGACCTCAAGTCGGCTCTAGGACGTCCAAAATCATGAAAATTCCCTGTATTTTGCCGTTGATCAGGGATTTCAGGCGGAGAGCAGTTCGTATCAGACTGCATCATCCACCATCCAGTCCCTCGGTTTTCGGACATCGGAGAGAATCGGTCGAAATGAGCGCGTGTGCGCGCGATGTGCATTCATGCCCGGACCCAGAGAGCGGCTCCAAAGGCAGCGATTCGCCCAAATCGGCCAATTCCTCTCTCGGCGCGATTTACCTAGGTCCGCGGATCATCGCCTTCCATTCGATGACGAGGGCTACTTTCGTGCTCGGCTCGCTGGCAACAACATGATTTACATTCGCTCTTCCGTCGCCATCACAAGGTGCTTTCGCAATGCCTCTCGCGCAAGACGCCGCACCATCGGATTATGATCATCCGTCAAGACCTTGTTGAACCTGGGAACGGTTCGAGATATCCGATCGGAGCGCTGAGTCTCGCTCGATGAGCGTCTTTAGTGCCTGCCGAGCCCGATGGAGCCGCACCTTGACGGTGTTCGCCGTAGTCGCGAGAGATCGAGCGGTCTCCTCGGTATCAAGTTCTTCGATGTCGCGCAGCAGAAGGACGCACCGGTATTTGTCGGGTAGTCGCTCGATGCAGCGCCGCACCATCTCACGCGAGTCGCGACGCTCGAGAATTGTTTCGGCAAGGTCAGTCCGGGTCGCTGGATCATCGATCCACTCGCCGTCGTGACCGAAGCGCGGCAGTAGCGGTTCTATGGGTTGCTCACTCCGGCGGCGCCTGGATCGCAACTGCACGAGCGACGCGTTCACGACAATGCGATGAAGCCAGGTAGAAAGCATCGCGTCGCCATTGAATTTGTTGAGCGCGCGAAATGCGGAAGCGAACGCGTTTTGGACGGCATCCTGCGCGTCACACTCGTTGTTCAGAAATCTGCGCGCAGTCGCCAGCATTCGTCCGCCATATCGCTGAACCAACAAGCCGAAGGCGTCCTCGTCACCGGCGCGTAGCTGCGCGAGCAACTCTCGTTCGTTTTCGTTGCCCGGGAAGTTCGACTTTGGCGATTGTTGTGAGTGATCCTCGACCAGCATGCGCACCAGCTCCGAGCATTCCTCTAATATGCAGCCTCTCTTAATGAGATCACGCACTAGGGTAGTGCCCTCACTGTCCGCAAACGTCACATCCGACAGATCGAGCTCGATGTCATTTCCGCCGGCAAGATGCTGGTCGCATACTCCAGCCAATTCGACGGATGAGGCCTTGTTTATCCGACCCTCGACGATAACTCGAGTTGCTCTGTTCTCACGGGGAACAACAGTAATTCTGATCATGGCCTCGATTAGAGCAAGGCCCAAGCCACGACCAGGATCGCAACGATTTCGGTGATTTACGCTATTTGAAGGCCGCGAGCCGCGACGCTCGCCCACGATATCTCGCGGATCTACGAAACTGCTTGTGTGCTCCTCTGAACCCCGAGCTTTTTCATTCGGCTGCGTAGCGTGCTGGGATTAAGGTTCAGCAACGCTGCCGCTCCCTCAGATCCTTCGATTCGCCAGTTGGTTCGTATCAGAACTTCGAGAATGTGATTGCGTTCCACCTGATCAATGCTTTGCGGCGAAGGAGCTCCAGGACTCTTTTCCTCCGGCGCAGGCCGCGGCGCGGCGGGTTGCGCGCTAGTGACGGCTACGATCTCTGGCAAA
>Ga0210398_10006314_pt1 | contig 10917 bp, 11 predicted proteins | sample IncBWC4OmetaG_FD_161047 | JGI IMG/M metagenome (GOLD analysis project Ga0210398, IMG submission 161047) | Forest soil microbial communities from Barre Woods Harvard Forest LTER site, Petersham, Massachusetts, United States - Inc-BW-C-4-O | ecosystem: Environmental > Terrestrial > Soil >... | reverse complement strand
CGTCAGCCAACAGAAAGTACTGCACGGTGGGTGAATATCCATCCAACAAACTACACCGTCTGACAACCGACCAGTGCTTAACTCCACTGCTTTATCAAAGAGCCCTATGGGACGATTTGTCGGCCACACGGAGGTTATCCAGCAACGGCGTTCGAGGAAGTCTGGGCAAATTGGCGTTTCGATGGAGCCACACTTTCCACAATGCGACTTGTGGCTCGTGTCGACTACGAGTTTCGCGTATCGGGCAAGGTACGTTCGGAAAACCGGGGGCAACGGTACTGCCCCGCTGTCACCTTGGTTGTACTCCGTCGGGAGTTCAGTCGTCAGATCTGGGCCGTGCCGCCATCGACGAAGAGTTCAATGCCGTTAACGAAACTCGAGTCGTTCGAGGCGAGGAACAGCGCTACGGTTGCGATCTCTTCCGGACGGCCCATCTCGCCGCGTGGGATGAGGGCTTTGAAGCGCTCTTTCGCCTCTGGGCCAAGCGGGTCGAGGATCGGCGTGTCGATGGTGCCGGGGCTGAGAATGTTTACGCGAATTCTTCGCTCCTTCAACTCCACCAGCCAGGTGCGAGCAAAGGAGCGCACGGCGGCTTTACTGGCGCCATAGACACCCAACCCCGGGAACCCCTTGATGCTCGCGATGGACCCGTTCAGGAAGATCGAACCGTTGTCGTTGAACAGCGGCAGCGCCTTTTGTACCGCGAAGAGCGTGCCTCGCACGTTGAGATCGAAGATCTTATCGAAGTGTTCTTCGGTCACCTGTTCTAGCGTGGACAGCTCGCCCTGGCCGGCGCTGGCGAAAAGGATGTCGATCCTGCCCTTTTCGCGCTTGATTGTCTCGTAGAGGCGATCCAGGTCGTCGAGATTCGCAGCGTCGCCTTGTACGCCTGTCACGTTCTTGCCGATCAGATTCACGGCCTCATCGAGTTTTTCCCTGCGGCGCCCGGTGATGAAGACGTACGCGCCCTCTTCGACGAAGAGTTTTGCTGTTGCGAGTGCCATGCCGGAGGTGGCTGCTGTGATGACTGCTACCTTTCCTTTGAGTTTCCCCATGAATGTTCTTCCTTCGCGTTTGGTTGGTTGTTAAGGAGAGTCCGCTGCTGCACGCACGTTGTGGACAGAGCGCTTAGGCGAGACCACCGCCAACGCGGATTAGCTCGCCGGTAACCCATTTGGAGTCGTTTGAGGCGAGGAACGTCGCGACGCTGGCAATGTCATCCACTTGGCCGATGCGCCCGAGCGGCGTTTGCGCGACGGCTCCCGCCTCAAACGGGGAACCAATGAAGCCCGCGGCATGGGCGCCTTCGGTCTCGACCATGCCGGGATTGATGGAGTTGACGCGGATCTTCTTCGGGCCAAGTTCCTTGGCGAGAACGCCAGTAATGGCGTCGACGGCGCCCTTGGTTCCCGTATAGACCGCGCTGTTGGGTGGAGTGAGGCTGCTTACGACAGAGCCGATGTTGATGATGCTGGAGCCTTCGCTGAGGTGCTTGACGGCGGCTTGCGTAGTGAGCAGTACACCGAGGACATTCACGTTGAAGATCTTGGTGTAATGCTGTTCAGTGAATGTCTCGATGGGGGAGAATTCGTAGACGCCCGAGTTGTTGACAAGAATATCGAGGCGTCCGAAGTTCTTGACGGCTGAATCAATAATGCCCTGAGCCTCGGCGGCCTTGGAGACATCGCCATGGACGGCGACGGCTCTCCCACCAGCGGCGGTAATGTCGGCAACCACGGCATCCGCCCCAGACTTGCTGGAGGCGTAGTTGACCACCACGGAGGCGCCTTCAGAGGCAAGCGACTTGGCAATGGCCGCTCCGATGCCTTTCGATGCGCCAGTGACGACTGCGACTTTCCCTGCGAGCTTACTCATACACAAATCTCCTCTTTGACGGCGTTGGACTTCCGAGGTCATTTGGGCTGCTCTCGGTCGTTCCAAGTGGATAGATGGATTGAGGGTCAGAAAAGATTCAATAGTTCGGAACCACCGAACTATTGAACCGAACCCCTAAGACGACTACTCTGTATGGGTATGCGGCCCCTGTTCCATCCTTCGATTAACGAGGTGACGGTAGAGGGGATTCTCCACGCACTGTCTGACCCGGTACGGGTGGCTATATATGCCGACATCGTCGCGCAAGAGTGCCCGCACAACTGCTCGAACTTCCTGAGAGTAAGCAATAAAGCGATTCCAAAGTCCACCCTCTCGCAGCATTTCAGGGTCCTTCGCGAGGCTGGCTTGATTCGGAGCGAACGGCATGGCGTGGAGATGCAGAACATCTCGCGCTGCATTGAGTTGGAACAGCGCTTTCCGGGTTTGATAAGGGCGATCGTTTCCGCGCACACCATCCAGTCGGCGGGCGAGGCGCGGACAAAGAAACCTGTCCCAAAGCGGCCTTCCAGGCGGGCAACCGCTCAGTAGGAGGCGGATCGGTTCCGATACGCTTTTCAGTCCGCCGAACACACGGTCTGGAAATCGGCATTTGCTGACCTGCGCTGTTCGGGGTCCCCAAACGGCGTTGTGGGAAGCCAAAGTTTGTAGGCCCGAAGCCAACCTTCCCTGAAGCCGACGTGTGAGGACTAGTAGCACCTCAAAGCGGGCATTGGCAGATCTAGCGCTCGTTGAGTGCGATTTGTTACTCCGCCTCAACTCCTCATGAGTCGTTCAACTTGGCGGTTTTGCTCGGAAGACTGTCGTTGTATTGCAAGACTGAGGATTCCGGTCCGCGACTTTACCATCGCGATGACAAAGTCGAGAAACGCGCGTGTCTTCGGGGGAAGATAATTCCGAGATGGATGCAGCGCATAGAGAGGAAATCGCTCACCAGGCCAATCAGCAAAGATAACCTCCAGGCGTCCACTCTCAATCAACGATTCGATTTTAACTTCCAGGAGTTGCGCAATACCGTGACCAGCGAGGCAGACTGCGTGAATGGCCGCAACCTCGCTGAGCACCAACTGTGCGTTCGAATTGATCTCGATTTCTTTGCGGCCCTGCTGGAAAGCCCATTCGCAGGCGCGCCCGGTTTCAGGGTCCCGAAAATCAATCAGACGATGATTGCCTTCCTCAACGCCAGTCTAGATGACATCGCCAAAGACGCAGATGTTGGAGCGGGAACTCTGTATCGCCACTTTCCAACGCGCGATGCACTGATCGAGGCGGTCTATGGCACTGAGGTAGAAAAGCTGGCCGCCGCAGAACGAAAGTTCACCGGGGCCATGCCCCCAATTGAAGCGTTGCGCGCCTGGATGTTGTTATTCGTCGATTACATCGCGACCAAGCAGATCATCGCCCCTGCACACGTCGGATGCCCTTCGAAGCTGTACGAAGGTTCCCGCGCTCAGATCCAGGGAGTGATCAATGGGTTGGTGAAGCGCGCAATCAAGAGCGGCGACATACGCAAGGATTTCGACCCATTCGATCTACTTCGGGCGCTCATCGGCGTCTCCAACGTGGCGTCCAGCCCGACCGGCAGCAGAGCGCGAAGAGACTCGTGGATATCCTCAATCACCGGTTCGCGGCCAGTCAAATAGAGCCGAGGGATTTCACTCCCGAATAGTCGGCCACACCGAACACCTCTTAATTGCATTATTTGTGCAGATATCAATAAGACTTCCCATACCAATCCACGTAAGCCGAAACTAGACCGGTTTGGATACTGATCCTGCAACGCCACAGTCTGGCGCGGGAGAGTCTTCAAGTGGGACGCGATAGCAATGCCGGTACTCGCCGCCGGAGTGACCTGCGTTGCGGCGGCAAGGTCTTCTTGCCAGAACACGGCTATTGTCTGGCCGATCATGGCCCCCACCACTACTGAGGTGGGTACAGTTATCTGAATAGAACGCTGGTGCGCTCTCCTCTCCCGCATGTGCCGGGTGCGTACAGGTCGCCTTGCGTATACAATCAGCCTACAAACTGGGGTCCACGGAAACATTCATCAGTACACATTTAGACCGATTATCTGGATTAGTTCCGACCGCATGCGACTGCTGAGTTGAGTTGGCGCCGTCATCAGTTTCCTTGCCTGATGTTTGCTTTCCGCGCGATGAAGATCGATGAAATGTCATTCCTATCTCGTTGCAATCTGCGAAGCACTGTCCGTTTTCGCCGTATGCGTCGCGCTCACCGCCTGTCGCTCGCAACCAGTGACCTCGACTCCGACAATCGTTTTCAGCCAGGTGCCCGCCGAAAACTCCAACGCGCCCGAGCAGGCACGCATCATTGCTGGGCGTGTGACGGGGGCTCGACCCGGACAACGAATCGTACTTTACGCGAGAAATGACGGAAGGTGGGGAGTCCAGCCATATTCGGGTGAGCCATTTACGAAAATAGAGGATGATGGCCGCTGGGCAGGCTCAACCCAGCTCGGATCCGACTATGCGGCTCTGTTGGTGGAGACCGGGTACCGCCCGCCCGAGCTAACAGAATCCCTGCCCGTCGTCGGTCCTGATGTGGCGGCTTTGGCAATCGTCAATGACCGAGGAACTGCGGCCGTATTTCCTCCACCCAAAACACTGAATTTCAGTGGCTACGAGTGGGCCATGAGCAGCGGCCCCATTTACCGCGCGGGCTCGAGAAACTTCTTTGACCCGGCGAATGTTTGGACAGACGCAAATGGTGCGCTGCATCTTCGCATCTCAGGCAGCCAAAGTAAATGGAGTGCGGCGGAAGTAAGCCTCACGCGCAGCCTCGGGTACGGAACGTACCGTTTCCAGGTGCGCGACATCTCTCACCTCGAACCTTCGGCCGTCTTGACACTTGTCAGCTGGGATGGTGTAGGCACGGATCAGAATCGGCGTGAGTTGGACGTTGAGCTCAGCCGTTGGGGCTACATCAGCAACGATAATGCACACTATGTCGTCCAGCCTTACTACGTCCCCGCCAACATTGTGCGATTCCGGATTCCGGCCGGAGTCTTTACCCATGCTTTCCACTGGGAACCTGGGCAGGTGACGTTTTCAAGCGCCGCCGGGTCCGGCAGGGCTGCAAATCCTTTGCTCAAACAGCATGTGTTCACCTCTGGAGTTCCTGCCGCGGGCAACGAGTCGGTCCGCATAGCGCTATATGTATTTGAGCAGGGCCAAGTACCGTTGAAGAACGGAAACGAAGTCGTGATCGAAAAGTTCGAGTACCTTCCGTGATCTCTTGGCTGAAACGAAGTCGACGGGCACTCCATGGGATTGCGTTGATGTGTCTCCTCAGCCATGCGTACGGACTCGACCCCAATCGTCCCTTGTCGCAATACGTTCGAGAGAATTGGCATACAGAAGCCAAATTCCCGGGTGGTGCAGTCAGTGCGATCGCGCAAACGCAGGACGGGTATCTCTGGATTGGCACGGACAAGGGGCTGTTTCGTTTCGACGGCTTCAACTTCGTGCGGGTCTCATTTCCTGCGACCGCCGGTGCCTCGAATGCTCCTATCTTGGGTTTGCTGACGGATGCGAGCGGGACTCTTTGGGTCCGCGTGCAAGGCTCGGATCTGCTGCGCCAGACGAACGGCAAATTTGAAATCGTTGCCTATGGTGCCGGACCAAACGGTTCCCAAGTTACTGCCGTTTCAAAAGACAGAAATGGTGCGGTATTGGTTTCAGACGTTATCTTGGGCACGTTCCGGTTCGAAGCAGGAGATCCTCAGAGAGTCGCAACGCCCGAGATGCTGCCCGGTTCGTCGCCTGTGATCTCAATCGCGGAGACGTCGGAGGGCAAGATCTGGTTGGGCACCCTGGGCGCCGGTTTATTTCTTTTCGCGGACAGCCACGCCGCCCCTGTGAATGCCGCATTCCCTGAACGAAAGATCAATTGCCTTCTGCCAATTAGCAAAGAGGATCTGTTGGTCGGCACCGACAATGGCTTATATCATTGGAACGACAAAGATTATCGTCAAGAGTCCCTGCCTTCCTCTCTCGGCAACGTACAAATTTTGAGCCTGCTGCGGGATCGTGATTCGAACGTTTGGGTCGGGACGAACCGCGGCCTTTTGCGCATCAATGCAAAAGGCACATCGTTTTCTGAGGAAGAAGAAGTTCGGGGCAACGGCGACATCAACGTCCTGTTTGAGGACCGTGAAGGAAATGTTTGGGTCGGCGGAGCACATGGCCTTGGGCGCATCCGAGACACAGTTTTCATGACCTTTTCCTCGCCTACAGACCCCCGCTTCGAGAACACTGGCCCCATTTACGTCGATGCAGAGGGTCGCACCTGGTTTGCGCCAGACCAAGGCGGGTTATACACGCTCAAGGATGCTCACATTCAACGGTCGACCGCGGTTCCCGGCAATGAAGTGGTCTATTCCATCGGGGGCCGCGGAAATGAGATTTGGATTGGACGTCAGCGCGGCGGGATCACGCATCTGCAATGGCAGAACGGAACCCTTACCAGGCAAACTTTCACCGAGGTGGATGGGCTGGCTCAAAACAGCGTCTATGCTGTGCTTAAGAGTCGAGATGGATCAGTATGGGCTGGCACTCTAAGCGGCGGCGTCAGCAGATTCCGTGGCGGGCGATTTACCAACTACAATGCCGCAAGCGGTCTTGCCGCGAATACTGTCTCTTCGATCCTCGAAGCGCGCGATGGAGCGATGTGGTTTGCGACATCCAATGGACTGAGTTCACTGTCCAATGGTCAGTGGCAAACCTTTAGCACGCGGGACGGTCTACCTTCGGCAAATGTGAATTGCCTTTTCGAGGATTCAGCGGGAGTACTGTGGAGCGGAACCTCAGCTGGTCTGGCGTTTCTCGTCTCCAGGAAAGTTCAAGTTCCGTCGCTGCCAGACCTTTTGCGCGAACCCATATTCGGCATCGCGGAAGATAAGAAAGGACGATTTTGGATAACGACTTCCAATCACGTCTTGCGGGTTCCACGCGACAGACTGCTAGCGGGCAAGGCTGGAACGGAGGACATTCGCGAATATGGTCCGGTCGATGGGCTGCCCAGCAGCGAAGGAGTCAATCGAAGCAGGTCGGTAATCAGTGACTCTGAGGGAAGGATCTGGATTTCCGTTAAAAGTGGGCTTTCGGTAGTCGATCCCTCTCACCTGGCATCCAGTTGGCCCCCGGCCATTGCTCACGTTGAGTCAGTGATGGCAGATGGGATGACGATCACTCCAATCGATCCGATCCGTGTTCCTGCGGCTCACAAAAGAATCACATTCGCATATACCGCCTTAAGCCTTGCCGTACCGGAGCGGATTCGTTTCCGATATTTTCTGCAAGGCTTCGACCGCCAGTGGAGTGAACCCAGCGCTGCTCGCGAAGCTGTTTACACCAATTTGGGCCCGGGTACCTACCATTTTCGCCTTCTTGCCAGCAATAGCTATGGCGAATGGAATGGCCCGGAGAGGGTTGTCGGCTTCGAGGTTGAGCCTGCACCTTGGCAGACGTGGTGGTTCCGCTCGACACTGGCCGTGCTTCTGGCAAGCCTAGTGTTCGTGTTTTACCAGCTCCACCTGCATCGCCTGACCCAACAACTGAACATGCGTTTCGAGGAACGCCTCGCCGAACGCACGCGTATCGCTCAGGAGCTGCATGATACGTTATTGCAGGGGTTTCTCAGTGCATCTATGCAACTGCATGTGGCAGATGATCAGCTCCCGGCGGATTCACCTGCGAAACCTCTGATGAAGCGGATTCTCACGCTCATGAGCCGGGTCATCGATGAAGGCCGCAATGTCGTTCGTGGTTTGCGTTCCGCGCATGATGATTCATACGATCTCGGACAAGCGTTTTCCCACGTTGCGCAGGAGCTCGTCATCCAGCAGGAAGTTGACTTTCGTGTCGTGATGGAAGGCCTGCCCCGAGCATTGCATCCTCTTATTCGCGACGAGGTGTACCGCATTGGCCGCGAATCCCTGGTGAACGCATTCCGCCACTCGCGCGCGAGCAAAATTGAGGTTGAGGTTGACTATTCTGCCAGCAGTCTTCGTATTCTGGTCCGTGACAACGGTTGCGGGATCGATCCTCAGGTGTTGCGCGCAGGACGCGAGGGGCACTGGGGTCTTCCCGGTATGCGCGAGCGAGCGGAAAAGGTCGGGGCGAAGCTCAGGGTATGGAGCCGTGCAGCTGCTGGAACGGCGGTTGAATTGACGGTGCCCGGTCACGTGGCGTTTCAAGCGCATGCGTCAGAGCGTCCGCGGCCATGGTTTGCCCGATTCCATCCCCGGCCGGTTGCCCACGAAGCCAAGAAGCCCGAAAGCAAACAACAATGAGCACCCCCAACAGCATCCGCGTCTTCAGCGTTGACGACCATCCTCTGCTGCGCGAGGGCATTGCCACTCTCATCAAAAGCCAGCCGGATATGGTGCTTGTAAGTGAAGCAGCCACGGGGCGTGAAGCCATTCGACAATTTCAGAAGCACCAACCGGATGTCACGCTCATGGACCTGCGACTGCCCGACATGAATGGCATTGACGTGATGATCGCAATCCGCACGGAGTTTCCCAATGCCCGCATCATCATGCTCACTACGTTCGAAGGCGATGTAGAAATCCAACGCGCACTTGGGGCCGGGGCTCGTGGCTATATGTTGAAGAGCATGCCGCCGAAGGAACTGCTGGAAGGAATCCGCCAGGTGCATGCCGGCAAAAAGCGTATTCCGCCCGAACTTGCCGCTCAAATTGCCGAGCACATCAGCGATGAAGCCCTCACCGTACGCGAAGTGGAGGTGCTGCGCGAGATCGCGGGCGGCAACCGAAACCGGGACATTGCAGAAAAGCTTTTCATTACAGAAGAGACGGTCAAAGTGCACATCAAACACATTATGGAAAAACTAGGCGCCAGCGACCGAACCCAGGCGGTCGCCATCGGCGTTCGCCGCGGCATTATTGAGCTCTAATCAGACTCTTGAAATGAAAGCAGTCCGCAGATACCCCGATAGTGGTACAAAACGATTCCAAGCTCTAGGGATTCGCCCAGTCAAGAAACTGTCTAGCCTGTGGGTGGTGACCATGTGGTGACCATACTGACGCTGCGATCGACTTTCCCGATCTTCCCCGATGGCATACCCGGCTTCGGACTGCTCTTGCTGCGGGCCACCGCGGGAGTAGCACTCGTATATTCCTGCATGATTCATTTCATCGCCGGGCAGGATGTGAGGGTGTTGACCCTGATCGTGGCAACGCTCTTGTCAATATGCGGACTGTTGCTCCTGTTTGGACTGTTCAACTGGTTCGCTTGTAGTTTCAGCGCTCTGATCAGCTTGGGAGCCGCCCTCGCCCTGATACCTGTGCCCGTGTGGAACGTCGCAGCGGCCAAGGTTTCCGCTGTGTTTATAGCCGTCATCGTAATCGCACTCTTGTGCCTTGGTCCTGGGGCATATTCGCTCGATGCGCGACGCCACGGACGCCGCGAGATTAGCATTCCCGCAAGGCCCCGCTCTCCAGACGATAATCCTCTTTGACTCTCACTTAACTACCTCGATCGAGTTACCTGGCTTTCAGTCTTCCTGGGTAAGGAAAAAGCACTGCATATCGGGATGCGCTCAGCTCTGCAATTTGGGAGAGTAACCACCGCAGGGAACACCAACCGGAAGTTGTGCGCGTGAAGGAGTGGGGTATGAGGAACCTCGAATTGCCAGCCCGAATGAGCCCTTGCCTCCGATTTTTCATCGCGTCGCTGTTCGATGAAGTCGACGGTAACCGCAGCGCGTCGTGGGTTTCAGAAGCGCGAGCTTCAAACGCGCTCTCAGGAGCGATCCAGAGAAAAGAATTCAGCAAGGAGCTAGCCAAAGAAACACGTCAAAAGTTTAACAACCATGGACCCGGAACTCATACTGGAACGTTGCTCTGGCGCTCAAATTGAAAAGCAGCAACCATGACACACAAACTGAAAATTCAATGCATCACCCTGGGTGTCGAAACCTGCCACGTTCAAAGGTCAGCGAGCCAGCTGGGAAATCCAAGCCGAGTTGGTACTTGGTTTCCACCGATGACAGGATGATTCCACCCGACGCTCGACGGACAATGGGCAGTCATGCTGTCTACGTCTCGTAGCCACAAAGCGGTCGCTTCTCGGATTGAGGAAGCGGCGATTGGTTCGCCTTTCTCAGGGAAGTAACGCATCTCGCGCTTGAGGTGGTGATCACACCACCTTGCACCACCTCAACAGGGCCAGGCGCCAAAACCGTAATGCAGCTCTTTAAAGATTTTGAGATCTGCTCGGAGGGCGTTCGCGCGGGCTCTTCTGCTTCGACAACGGCTAACTGCTCCTGTAGTTCACAGCGGCGCGGCATGCTCTGACGCCTGCTCCCCCCGACGGTGGCGTCGAAGAATTCTTGTCGCTTCGCTCACCGTTGAGAACAGGTATATATGCACAACCAACTAACGGTTGGCGATGGTCATATACCAGAAACGGTGCGCCTTGGCGCGACGCAGAAAAGCGCGGGGGCTTTGTGACAGAGGGCGTAGACAGGGAAACTCTTTGGACAAAATATTCACAGTCCTTCCGATGATCCAGGTAGCTCAGTACCCACACAGGTATCGGGAGAATCAGAGCACTGACTCGGACGTCGAATGTCAAGCTTCTTCATCCTGTCAATCAGAGTCGTCCGCTTCAGGCCGAGCTGTTCGGCTGCTCCCCTTGATCCCCCGATGACCCATCCCGTCTCGTCTAACGTCGCAACGATAAGGGCACGCTCGGAGTCTCTGAGTGTCTGTGGCACATAAGGGCTAAGGTCTGCGGGCGTAACCGCTACGGCCCGGGTCGTGTTTGGCCCCCCCGTCGCCGACAGAGGATTTGGAAGTACTCCATCATCCGCCAGGATCATCGCGCGCTCGATCATGTTCCCAAGTTCGCGCACGTTGCCGGGCCAAGGATAGGATTGGAATGCTGCCATGGTTTCCGGGGAAATACGATCGATCGGCTTGCGCATCCGGCGGCTGAAGACATTGACGAAGTGCTCAACCAAGGTTGAGATATCTTC
>Ga0210398_10006310_pt1 | contig 10929 bp, 9 predicted proteins | sample IncBWC4OmetaG_FD_161047 | JGI IMG/M metagenome (GOLD analysis project Ga0210398, IMG submission 161047) | Forest soil microbial communities from Barre Woods Harvard Forest LTER site, Petersham, Massachusetts, United States - Inc-BW-C-4-O | ecosystem: Environmental > Terrestrial > Soil >... | reverse complement strand
GACGCGGGTGGATGGGGCCAGCGACAAGGCTCCTAGCGGATCGCGCGGGCATCGGGTGGTGCTGACGCGAGCGGCGGCGGAGACTGCGCTGCCTAGTCTGTTGGGGATGGCTGTCGATTACAAGGCGGGTTGGGATGGCCATGACGCGAGACAGAAGTGCGGCATTATTACCGCGGCTGAGATCGACGGGCAGAGGCTGACGGTGGCGGGTTATCTGTTTGCACGGGACTTTCCGGAGATGGAGGCGAAGATCCAGGTAGAGGGCGCGATGGGGATGAGCTATGAGCTGGCGGATGCGCATGTGGCAGATATGCGGGCACAGGTGTGGACTCTGACTCGAGCGACTTTTACTGGTGCGGCGATTTTGCTGCGGGAGAAGGCGGCTTATCGGAGTACGAGCTTTCGGGTGAAGCGGCCCGTGCCGGCTGGACGACGGGTGGCTGTGGCTCGGTAATTGGTTGAACAAAGGCTGAGACATGGCAAGGCCGAGGCGAAATAGAGGGACTTTTCACCGTGCCTCTGGATGATGGAAGTTGAGTATTCGTGTGTTGTGCAACGGCTTGACGAGGAGATGGAATGAGTTTTGTAAGTGTGATGGAGACGATCGGTAAGGGTTTTGCAAAGGGGCTGAAGTGGGCGGTGGAGTACGCCGTTCCAGTGGAGAAGCTGGTGGGGCTTTTGTTTCCTGCTGCGGCTCCGGTTGCGAACGAGGTGGCCGATGCTACTTCGCTGATTCAAACGGCGGTGCTGCTGGTGGAGCAGAAGTATGCTGCCTCCGGTGTGCAGAATGGCACCGGCGCACAGAAGCTTTCGGAGGTAATGCTACTGACGGAGCAGTCGGTTGCTGCGCTGTTGGCAAAGGCGGGGATCACTGCAGATAGCACCTACATCTCTAATGTGGTCTCTGCCGTGGTCGCGATTCTGAATGTACAGAATGGTCAGAGTGTTGCGAGCAATACAGCAGCGGCGGCCTAGACGAGATTCAGTGGGTGGACTGATTGATGGAAGAGAAGCGAGGAGCATGGAGATGGATATAGAGATGAGAGACGAATTGGGAAGCTCGGTTGAGCGTCTGGCTGCGGCGGCTGGTTTGCTGGAACAGGCAGTCGAAAAGCTGGCACAACGACAGAATGACTTTGCTTTGGATGCCGAAGCTTCGATTGGCCGGATTGTCGCTACGGTTGAACGACAACGCGAGGTGGAGTTAGAGGAAAAGCTGGCATTCGCCGAGGCTCAGATTGCGGAGCTTAAGGCTGCGGCCGCTTCTGTGCCTGCTGATGTTACACATGGACGGAAGACTCTGCCTGCCTCCATGGTGAACCTCTTGGCGAAACAGGGTGTTACGGTCGATACGATGGAGGCCGGAGCAGTTGATGCTGCACTTGTGAGCTTGAGCGTGGAGCAGAGGATCGCAGTCAAAGCTCAGTTAATGCTGGCTGGGTTGCTGGGGTAGTGATTCCCCACTGTGGCCCGTCGGTAAATGCAGATGAAACGCGAGATTTCAACCGTGATTGAAGGCTGCGATTCAGACTGAGGCGGCTATAACGATGGTTTGAATAGGTGCGGCTTCGGCTGCGCCTTTTTTGATTTTGAAAGGGAAAAGATGAACGCGAAGTTTACCTATATTCATGGAGCGGCGGACTACATTGGACCTGGTGCAATTGAAGTTCCCCTGTACCAGACAGAGATTCTGGATCTCGTGCGGCGCCGTGGCATTTTTGGTCAGAGGATCAAGCAGGTCCCTGCCACTGGTCACCCTTCACGCTACTTTGAAGAGACTGCCATTCCGGCTCCTGCTGCGGCTACTGGCTTTGTGGACCCGCGCAATATTGTTGCGCCACTCGTCAGTCCAACACGAGTGGAGAACAGTGTTCCGCTGAAAGCGCTGGTCGCACAGATCAACTACAACCTGTTCGACATGGAACTCGGACGGCAGCAGAGCCAGTTTGCCTATCTGCAGGCGAAGGATCTGGCCGATACCGTTGATGGCGTTTTGCGCACGCATGACGTTGCGTTGTGGAATGGCACCGACACCAGTTTGAGCTCGCCTACGACACCGCAGTATTTTGGCGCTGGCGCACAGATCGTCGCGGGCGGGAATACGGTCTCGATCGCTACGAATGAAAGCATCGTGGACGGTTTCAAGTCGACCATTGCACAGATGGTTTCGAATAGCTCGTTTGGCGTTCGCCCGACGGCGATCTACGCCAATCCTGTTCTGCTGGACTTGATTGATCGTGAGATGAAGACCGAGTTCAACGTTGTTCTCAACACGAAGGAGATTGCGGCCGGTCTTACGGTGAAGACGCTTTCGACACAGGCTGGAGACATTCCGCTGATCCCTGAGTGGACATTGAGCTACACAGGTACGCCTGGTTCGGGTTCCGCTGTGCTGCCAGCCTACATCGTTACCGAAGACCTGATCGAGTATCACTGGCTGAGCGATCCAAATCCGCGAATCTTCCAACTTGGTGTTCCGGGTTCGCTGGCTTCGCAGTATGTCGTCGTGAAGTTCGGCGGCGTCGTTGTAAAGGGCGCGAGCTATGCGCACTATCAGGTTCTGGTCGACCGCTAGGTTCGTTCGATACAACGAGTAGAGAGTGCCAAGGCTAAATGCGTGGCGAGCTGAGACGCGACTGCAAGTCAGCAGCTGCGGCTAATTCGGGGGCCGGCGATTTTGTGCCGGTCCCTGTTGCTTTTTTGAGAGGGGTTTGCGATGGGCTATTTGTTGCCGACGGAGTATGTGCAGTACGGTCTGACGGCGGAGACTACAGATGACTGGGTGACGATGGCCTCTGTTTTGATGGAGGCTTATTGCCGACGGCCGAGTCTGCTGGTGACGCAGTATGTGGAGCGGATACGATTGACAGCCGGCGCGCAGACGGTTCGGTTGAGCTATCGTCCGCTGGCTGCCGCCGTGGGTGTGACTTCTGCGCTGGTGGGGATACGAGTTCGGTTTGGACGCCAGAGACGAGGGGAGCTTCCGGATCCTCTTCGCGAGGAGATCGCGCGGGCGTTCAGCGTGCCGGGAAGCTGGAGCGCCCTGGATGTGACGACCGTGGATGTGAATACGACGACGGCAGAGCTGACATTTCCTGTGAACTTTTTGGGGCTGGATTACAACGAGGTCGAGGTGACGTATACATCCGGGCTGACGACGATTCCTGATGCGGTGAAGGTTGCGTGCGTACAGATTGTGAAGAATGCGCAGGCAACGCCAGCCATGAATGTTAAGTCGAGCAAGATGGACACGATGCAGATGCAGTACTTCAGCGGGTCGCTGATTGATCCGCAGGTGCAGATGTTGCTGAAGCCCTATGTGGCAGAGAGGCTGGGGTGAGGCAATGGGTGAGTTGCGGGATGTATCGATCGTAGCGCAGCGGGCCGCGGATGTGTTGTTGCGATGCGGTGGAGGAAGGAAGGTTTTGCTGCGACTACCGGCACCCGCGAGTCCTGGGGATACGACAGAACAACTTGGGCTGGCTGTGCCGTCGTTTCAGGATGTTGCGTTAGAGCCGGTGGTCTTTCGGAAGGCACGGGCAACGATGGCCGATGGGAAGGCTGCGAAGAGTGAGTTGATGGTTTCAGCGACTGCGGTGAATGCGGTGGTGGGGTCGCTGGGTTATTCGGCTGCGAATGTGTTGTTTGCGACAGCGTTTGGGGTGCTGATCGATGAGGTGCTGATGGAGATTGAGTCGGCTACGGAGTCGGAGGTGGGGGGCGCGACCTACGTCTATCGGCTGGTGTTGCGTGCTCCGCTGGCGCTAATGGTTTAGTCGCGACATAAATGTTACTAGAAAGGTCACATATACATGCAGAATGCTAGAGATACGTTTTATGTCACGCTGCGGGACAGGTTGGCGGCGGTGAATCCGGCACGAACGATAGTGCTGCGAGGTGTGACGCGGCCTGGCGTGCTGGTGGAGGAGAACGAACTGGCTTCTGCGACTGTGCCGGTAAATGCGTTTTGCCTACAGTGGACGGGGCTAACCGTGGATGCGCAGGGCGCGTTGCCGCTGGTGACGATGGTTTGTGAGATTCGATATGCGACCGATGGCGATTCTGGCAACGGGGGGATGGACCGGGGTCGGCTGCTGTCGGGGATGGACGCAGAACTAGTCGCGGCGGTGAGTGCGTCTCCGCAAAATACGACGAAGATGAACTATGTCGGCGCGGCAGGTGGGTCGGGCTTGCCGCCCGTTGCGATGGCAACGAATGTGTTTTGGGGTGACGTAGTTTTTGGGGCTGCGGTGGCGAATGGAGAGCGGCTGGAGCGGGTGGCGACGGTCGAGGTATTCAGCTATCAGGAAGCAGGTGAGTTGTGAGTACGATGGTGGCGGCGGTTGGTCTGGTGGGTGCAGTGGCTCCGGTGACGCGACGGGTGCGGGCTTACTTTGCGCCGGTGAATCGAGATGCAGGAGTGCCGACGCTGTTCGATGCAGCGCAGATGGGGACGTTTGAGTTGGGCGCTCCACCTGCGCCGTGGGTGGATCTGGGGTGGTGCTCGAACTTTGCTCGAAAGAGTGCGACGAAGATTGGGGCGCTCACGACAGGGGCGCCTGCTGTGGTGCAGAGCCAGGTGGTGACGCAGGTGGAGGCCACGGTGCAGCTCGAGTTTGAGAGCTGGGGAAAGCTTCAGCTGGCGTTGGCGGCAGGCTCGCAACAGATGAACCTACTGCAGACGGCGAACGGGGCCGCGGCGAATGGGAGTGGCGGTTTGGCTGGCCCAGCGACTCAACTGCTGGCTGGGTCTACTGCGACTTCGTTGAATGTGGGAGCGACTGCGGCGGCGCAGTTTCAGGTGGGAGAGCTGGTCGCAGTCGATGAGGATTACGTGGCGCAGGTCGGATTTGTCGGAAGTGGCGTGAGTGCCGCCTATGTGAGTTCGCCGGCTTCGGTGGGAAACGACATCAACTACATCCGGCGGGTGACGCTGAATGTCGGCCGGGTAGTCGGTGTCGCCGGTGGAGCGCTGCAGTTGGGTAGCCCACTGTTGGCGGGGGCTCCGCCGTCTGGAATGCAGGCGAGTCCGCTGGTTGGGTTTGTGGATCGCGAGGGTGGTGGGTTTTTCCAGGAGTGGTCCGGGCTGTTTGTAATGGATGGGGAGCAGGGTGATCGGGTGATCTATCACTATCCGAGACTGCAGCCGATGCAGGGTTCGGCTGAGATGGTCGAGATACTGGCAGGGCCACTTGAGCGGGTGAGGCTGGCGGGGGCGTTTCGTGCTTTGCCGGTAAACGATGCGAATGACGGCGAGACGGTTTTGTGTTTTCGCAGCTATCTGCCAGGGGCTATGCGAGCGGTTTGAGGCTCGGGTGGCTGCAATTGACATAGAGAGCAAACCCAAAGGTTAAAGCCCCTTTTACTTTGTCCGACAGGACTTGGTGTTGCGGTGCGCAGATGCGGGAATCCGCGGGGTTGCGCACAGGTGGAAGTGGAACGAGGAGACGATGATGCATTGGAAGCCTAGAGGATGGACGTTGATCGGGATGGTGCTGCTGGCTATTCCGGGGGTGATGAAGGTGGCTGCTGCGATGCAGACGGCTTCAAATGGGGCAATTGCTACTACGCAGGTTACAGATACTGTCTTTCGTGGTGATGGCACAGCGGCGACGGGGACGGTGATTGTAAGTTGGCAGGCGTTTACCACCGCGAGCGGAGAATCTATTCCGAGTGGGACCACATCTGCCGCAATTACAGCAGGTGCACTCAGCTTGCAGCTGATTCCGAATGCCGGATCTACGCCAATGGGAACTTATTACACGGCGGTGTATCACCTGGATGATGGGACCGTGAGCCGGGAGTTCTGGGTAGTTCCGGTGAGCCAGGCTCCGGTGCAGGTGAGTGCGATTGAGAGCACGGTGCTCCCGACGTCCGTCGCGATGCAGACTGTGAGCAAGAGCTACGTGGACACGGCGATTGCCGCAGCGGTGACGGGACACCCTCTAGACAGTTCGAATCCTTTTGTCGAGAAGACAGGGGACACCATGACAGGGCCACTGGTGCTGCCCGGGGACCCGACGACTCCGAATCAGGCTGCGGACAAGCACTACGTCGATGTGAACGTGGCTGGTGTTGCGGCGGGATTAGGGCAAAAGGTTTCGCTGCTTCCCGCTACTTCGCAGGCGGTGGCGCAGCCGGTGGGCACGCAGTTGCAGGTCAATAATCTTAATGGCGAGGAGTATGCGAGCCAGTATGTGAGCGGGGTGGGCGGAAACGGTATCGCGAATGCCGTGACCAGTACGGACTGTGCGAGTGGCTGCGACGTGAAGGTGGACCGCAGCTATTCGGCACCTGAAAACTACGTGTCAACTACGTGGAACAGCGGGACAGGTCTTGCTGGCGGCACCCACGTTGAGGATGATCGGAACGGACAGCGGCGGGATGTCTACATGAATCCGACGTCTTCACTGCAGAATGGCGAGGATGCAGGCCAGGTGGTAGACGTGAGCTCGACACGAAGCTCGGCGGCGGAGGTTGCGGCAGGAGGATCGGGCGAACCTTCCTCGTTTGCACTGGAGATCAAACATCAAGGGCTGACAGGCGGGTCGAACCTATTCGCCCAGTCGCTTGGGAGCGTGCCTTACTTCAAGACGAACTACAACGCCATCAATGTTACAGGGACCTACAACACGATGGGTCAACACGGACTGGATTCACAGGCGATCAACTGCTATGGAGTCGGGGACTGCCTGATTGGGTCACAGTTCATTACCTCGTCGGGTGGTTTCCGAGATGAGGCAGATGAGGGCGCGCATCCGTTTGACCTGCAATTTCAGGAAGACTTGAATGTCTTTCAGGGTTCGTGCACCGTGGGTTGTACACCGGGATCGACCGTGGTGACGGTTGCAGTGACGTCTGGTGGCGGGACGCAGGGCGAGGGACGATACCTGATCGACAAGAATCCGGCGAAGGTGATTGCGAGCGGTACCTTGACGAGCGGGACAGGCCAGGTCTTTGGAGTTCCTGGACCAGGCGCTACCTTCAGCGGGACGAATTTTCCGGTGAGTGTGTTTCTTGCTACAGCGCAGCTGATTCCCTCGCAGGCAAAGAATGTGGCTCCGGGAACTGTGACGGTGGCGATTGCAACGAGTGGGGTGACGGCTGGATTCGCGACGAACACGGCGGCAGTTTCAAGCCCGAGCGGCGTGGCGTGCGTTGTGGACCCGCCTTTCAGCACTGCGTCGCATAACTACGAGATGGCTAATTACTCCGTCGTGGACGGCACACATCTGCAGATGACTTTGAATAAGCCACACCGCGCTGGCGCGACGATTGCATTTGGCGGACTGTGCGGGTACGGGTTAGAGCAGACAGTCGATACGGTTGGTTCGATCCGCCAGGTATTTCCGGTGATTGGATCTTACTCTTCAACTGGACTCTACTATGCCGGTGGATTGACCGCGATCATAGGCGTGCAGTCGAACACCAGTGCATTTCTTAACCTGACATCGCAGATTGCCACGATCGCACGAAATAATGGGCTGGTTACGATTACGACAGCCGGGTCGCTGTCAGTGGATGTGAATGGATTGACCATGGCCATCTCAGGTGTGGCAGACCAGAGTTATAACGGCTCCTTTGTGGTGACTTCAACTGCATCGAATACTCTGACGTATGCGCAGGCCGGCGCGAACAGTACAAGCTCAGGTGGTACTGTGACCAAGCTAACGGGTGGGTATGTGCTGTATCCGATGGCGGAGGTGCTGGGAGTCTTTGATGCCGCAACACAGCGTATCGACGGCCAGTTGACACTAGCACCGAACACGGTGGCCTGGGCCGCGAACGACGTTGTGGAAGAGCCACATTACTATCAGCAACTGGTTGCAGCCGATGTCGCCTTCGTTGGACAGATCACGCCTCGAGCGACGCTCTCGCAGACGGCGGGCGTTCAGTACCAGGAGAATGTCGGGCCTGGCGTGACCGGATGGACGATCTCGAATAGTACGGCGACGACGAATTATTTTGGTAGCGGCGGAACGCACTCTACACCGTTTGCGGCTTATGCGGCGCAGGGAGTGTGGCAGCGCACGATGGATTTGGAGGCCGGTCAACAGAGTGTGTTCTCGGTCCACTGTAATTCGCATACTTGTGGACGTTGGAACTCAGGCTACGATCTGTTTGAACTGGACGGCAGTACGAGTGTGGACACGGTCAACTATCAGCCAACGACAAGCACGTTGCAGATGAACCTGCGAGGTGTTGGATATCAGTTCAGCCCGCAGGGATTTACGGCTGGGACGATTAATGCGGGGACAGTGAATGCGACGACCATCAATGGAGCGGTGAGTGCGGCGCAGCTTCCGGTGTTTGGAATCTCAGGGAGTGGACACTCACGGGGCGTCGTTCCTGATCCTGGAGCAACGGCGGGAGCGACACGTTATCTTCGGGAGGATGGAACCTGGTCGGTGCCTTCGGGTTCGGGCGGATCGGGTGGACAGTCGGTCGGTGCGGGTTTATCTGGTGGACCGGCTCCGATTCCTGGCGCAACGGCAGACTATAACTTCCTGCAAGGCACTGGTTCTGTTCTGACGGACATCAGCGGGAACGGGAATAATGGCACGCTGGGAACGGGCGCGAATGCTCCTACCTGGTTGTCGAACGGCCTGCAGTTCACGATTCCACAGAACGTGTCACTGCCAGCCGCTTTGAACACGACGCGCAGTTTTTATCTGGCTTTCTATGTTGATGGGCCCGCCGTTCTGAATGCAAACAACGTTGCCAACGCCGTTCCTCAGCTTGTAACCAGTACGCTGGGTGGAAACGGTCTCAATCTATTCATGACAGACTTTGAGGGTGTCAATGGGACGATGCTGCCTACTATGGAGGGCGGTGGTTCGCTACGGACGGAATCAACTGTGGCTATTTCGGGCTTCAATGTGCTGACGTACACACTCGGAACAGGTGGTGCAGACGTAGACCATATCTACTTAAACGGAACGGAGCTTCCCTACGGCGGCCAAGGGGCTTCCTCAGGCCTTCAGACTTCGGGCAACCTGCTGTTGGGTGCGTCGAACACAGATTTCTTCAACGGCAGTGGGTTTGTCGGAACCTTCTACCGGGCTGTCTTCAAAGCGGGCGAGGATACTGCCTCCCAGGTGCAGTCGACTTATCAGCAGATTCTGTCGGACATGAACACCAGGTCTGTGCCGACGACACCTCAGCAGACCCCGCAGGGTCTTCCTCAATTGTTCGCGGTCGGTGACTCGATTACTGCTGGTTTGGGTCTAAGCCAGTCGCAAGCATGGCCGGAGCTTTTGAGTCTGACCAATCAGCCTGCGTACAACGTCGTAGATGCCGGTATACCGAGCATTAGTGCGCGGGCGTTGGCTGCTGCTGAACCGAACCGCGTCGCACCGATGTGCGCGACGACGCAGGGCCCTTCGGTTGCCTTGTTGTTCGCGGGAACGAACGATGTGGGAGCGTACAGCATGTCTCCTGCGCTCGCGGTATCAAGCATCGCCAGCTTCACTGCAAAGATGAAGAAGGCTGGGTGCCTGGTGTTTGTCGGGACGATGATCTCGCGTGGTCCGAGCGATCTGGAGAAGGACGCTCTGGACGCTCTCCTGCTCTCGAGTGCCGAGACGCTCGGTGTCGACGGAGTCATCGACTTTGCAGCGAATCCGCTGCTCGGGGCAGACAATGCTTTCACAAACAGTACTTACTTTCAGAGTGATCAGATTCATCCAAATGTTGCGGGGCAACAGTTACTGGCTAATGCGGCTAGTAACACGCTGAACTATCACTTTGGCCATAACCATTTGAACCCGAATGTAGTTTCGGCAACGAACTATGCGATGCAGGCTGGAGATGGATACATCACAGCGGCGCCGAGTGCGAACCAGAAGTTCACACTACCGGATTGCACGGGGCAGAGCGGAGCGGTGTATACGGTTACGAATCTGCAATCTGCCTTTACGGTGGGCGTCGTTGCGGGAAGTGCGTCGCAGTTGATCAACGGACTTGCGGTGGGGACTATCGTTGCTGTTCCTTCGAATAGCTCATTGAGCTTCCGGGATGTTCCGAATCCTAAGACCGTTTCGGGATGTCACTGGGAGATGTAGGTGGGGAGCGCGGCGCGGCCTCGTCCTGATGGGTGGGGCTGCGCCTGCGGTCGTGGTGGGTGATCTGGGTGAGGTTGTGAGATGAACGAGACTCCATTGGATTTAGAGGAGCTGCTGGGTCTCGGCAAGATGCTGAAGACTCGGCCGGGAAGTTTGATTCAAGCGGTTGAGGGGTTGTTGAGGGTTCGGGATAGAGAGGGTGTGGAGAGGCCGCTGAGGGCGAATGCGGTGCAGAGGGCCTTTGAACAGAACCGCGGGCGACAGAATATTGTGCTGAAGGCTCGTCAGATGGGGATTACGACCTGGGTGGCGGGACGTTTTTTTTTGAAGACGATCACGGCCCGCGGTGTGATGACGGTGCAGGTGGCACAGACGAGAGAGGCTGCGGAGGGAATCTTTCGGATGGTGCAGCGATTCTGGGAGTGTCTTCCGGTGGAGTTGCGGGAGGGGCCGCTACGGCGTAGTCGAGCGAACGTGGGGCAGATATGTTTTCCCGAGTTAGATAGCGAATTTCGCATAGTGAGTGCGGCGGATGAAAATGCGGGGCGCGGATTGACGGTGCAGTATCTGCACTGCAGTGAGGTGAGCCGATGGCCGGGAGATGCAGCGGCGACGCTTGCCGGGTTGCGGGCGGCGCTGGCTCCAGGGGGCGAGATGGTGATGGAGTCTACTCCGAATGGGGCTTATGGATGCTTCTATGAGGAGTGGGGACGGGGAGTCGATCAGCGATCAGGTCGCCAGGATGAAGACGGAGTGGTGCGGCACTTTTTCCCGTGGTGGATGGAGGAGGCCTATGTGGGGGCGCCCGTCGTGGGGGAGTTGCGCGACGATGAGGAGAGGCTAGCGCTGGCGCATGGTTTGGCGG
>Ga0210398_10006308_pt1 | contig 10932 bp, 10 predicted proteins | sample IncBWC4OmetaG_FD_161047 | JGI IMG/M metagenome (GOLD analysis project Ga0210398, IMG submission 161047) | Forest soil microbial communities from Barre Woods Harvard Forest LTER site, Petersham, Massachusetts, United States - Inc-BW-C-4-O | ecosystem: Environmental > Terrestrial > Soil >... | reverse complement strand
CCTCGCGGCCGCGGTTCCCACACGCGCGCAGCAGAAGACCGGACCCGGGATCACCGGCGACGACAGCCTGACCTGGCGGGGCATCACGTTGTACGGCGTCATCGACATCGGTGTCCAATACGATACGCACAGTGCGCCGTTCACACCGTATCGGCCGTCGGCCAGCGGCAATATTGTTCGTCAGAACAGCGGCGGGTCGGTGATCGGTCTCACCCCGAGCAATATGGGGCAGTCGCGAGTCGGCCTGCAGGGCACGGAGGTGCTGAACGACGATTGGTCCGCCGTATTCCAGATCGAGACATTCTTCAATCCGCAGTCGGGAGAAATCGCCGATTCACTGAAGTCATTGGTCGTGAATAATGGTCGATCCTTGACCGCCCAGACCGTCGGGGTCGATGGCAGCTCGGCTGGACAAGCGTTCCAAACCGCCTGGATTGGATTTAAATCGGCGCGATTCGGTACCCTGACGTTTGGTCGCCAGACGACGCTGCTGTTGGACGGTACCATCAAGTACGATCCCAATTACAATGCGACAGCCTTCGGCCTGCTCGGCGCTTCGAATACTTATTCCGGCGGCGGCGCCCAGGAAGACAATCGGCTGGATTCCACCTTGAAGTACTCCATTAACTTGGAGAAATGGGTGCACCTGGGAGCTCTGTACAAGTTCAACGAATCCAATGGGTCGGCCAACACCGTCTTCCAGGCGGACTTCGGGGGTGAATACGCTGGTGCATCAATCGATGCCTATTACTCGAAGGAGAACAGCGCCATCACCGCGACCTCGTTGACGGCCGCTCAAGTCAGCCAACTTCCGGCTTTGGGTTATTCAATATCAAACTCCCTGGCTGCAACTGTCTCGGACAATACGGCGTATGCCTTGATGGCGTTGTACAACCTCGAACCGCTCAAGTTCTTTGCCGGCTACGAGCACATCAAGTACGTCAATCCCCATACTCCGCTTGAGGCAGGATTCAACGACATCGGCGACTATGTACTGGCGTTCGTTACGAATAATGCCTACAACAATTCAAAGGCAGTGCAGGTGTATTGGACCGGTATTCGCTACACCGTCATTCCAAACCTCGACCTGACGGCGGCTTACTACGGCTATCGTCAGAATGCCTTCGGCACCGGAACGCAGGCGGGTTGCACAACGGTCGCACACAGCGTTTGCAGCGGCAGCTTTGAGGCCTATTCCATCGACGCCGATTATAGGTTGAACAAGCACTTCGATGCGTATCTTGGTGCCATGTACAGCGGCGTGCACGACGGGCTGGCCAGCGGCTACCTATTTACGACCAACATCAATCCCACCGTCGGGGTCCGGTACAAATTTTGAAATGAGTCACAGCGGCAAAATGCGCAACAACGACGGGTGCTCGCCCTTGAGCCGGCGCTCATGCATGTGTCGATAAGCTGTCTCTAGCTGACGGCAGAACCTGTCAGGCGCGAACAGCGCATTGCCGGGACGACTTCTCTGGAGCTCTCGCTTCAGTTCCAAGGCCTTGTGCGGGTGCAACCCGAGATCGACAGCAAGCGCCTCATAGCGCTCGACCGAGTCGACGGCCAGCGGTTCGAGGCCGCACGCGCATAGCAAGCTATATGCAATCCGCGATGCGAATGGCGACCCTTTCAGCGTGATGACAGGAACATGGGTAAGCAATGCCTCGCTCGCCGTGGTGTGCGCGCCGTATGGATAGGTATCCAAGAACACATCGGCCAGCGCGAAACGCGCCAGATGCTCTATGCGCGTGTTGGTGCGTTCCGCAAATACCAGGCGACCAGGGTCAACGTCGAGCCGCTCGGCTTGTTGCGCGAGATTGTCGCACACCACGGCCGGGGCGCTGCGAAGCCAAAGCACACTGTCCGGCACGGCCTTGAGCACCCTCATCCATACTGCAAACATGTGCGGCGAAATCTTGTGTGGTCCGTTGAAGGCGCAGAATATGAAGCCGCTGACCGGCAGGCCCGCCTGCGCACGTGTCGGCAGCAAATATTCCAGACGTCGCGGTGTCGGAAAGCAGGTGTCGGGGAGATAGACCGCCTTCTCGCTGTAGTGGACCTGCTGCGCCTCGGGCAGCACACGCTCATCGGCGATCAGGTAGTCGACGTAGCCGGCGCCCGTCGTCCCCGGATATCCGAGAAAGCTCACTTGCACCGGCGCGGCGCGAAACGCCATCACCCGCGTGCGCCCGCCGGATGAGTGACCGCCGAGATCGACTGCAATGTCGATCGCGAGCGACGCCATGCGTGCAGCGATGTCGCGATCCGAAAGTTCCGCGACCTGCAAAAAGTGCTCGACGCTGTGTTCGATGCGGCGCCGCAATGGGCTGCCATCGTCCGGTCCGGTACTGAAGGCGTACGTTTCGATTCTGGTACGGTCGTGGGCTTCGAACACCTCAACCATGCACTGTCCCACGGCATGGTCCCTTAAGTCAGACGACAGATAGGCGACGCGCAGCTTCCCAGAGTTCGTGCCCAACGCAGCCGCCACGGCAGGTCCATCCGCCGCACATTTGTGGGCCACGTAAGTCCTGGCGCAGGTTAGCTGGTCGGCCGGCGAGCTGTTGTGAACAATGAAGCTGAGCGGGGCATCGGCGCGCGCACCCTGGCGCACGCGCTCCGTGATCGCCGCACTGTCGTCATCAAAGCCCTTCCAGTCGCCGCATTGCAGCTTTGCGTGCAGAGCGATGCCCGCCAGATAGTCGGCGCTGGGGTCGGCTTTGAGCAACGCTGCCAATTCGGGCGCCGCGTCAGCGTAGCGGCGCATGGTCACCAGCGTGATGGCATGACCTTGACGCGCAGCCAGCGAGTCAGGCTGCAGTTCGGCCAATCGCGCGAATGCCGCAAGGGCATTATCCGCTCGTCCGAGCTGGAGCATGTGATAACCCGCGTGGAGCATTAGCGGGGAGGCACCTCGAGGGTCGATGTGAACCGCGCGGGCCAACGCGTCCACGGCTTCTTGGTCTCGACCAAAACCGATGAGCGTCATGCCGCGGCCCGCGTGGGCGCGGGCAAACGAGGGGGCGCGCGAAATCGCGTGATCGAAGGCCGCCAATGCCTCCTCCGGACGCGCTAGGGAGAGCAGCAGGGCACCCATCCGTTGCCAGATGGGCGCATCGTTGGGCGCAAGGTCGGCAACGCGGCGGCACGCGGCAAGTGCCGCTTCAGTACGCCCGGAGCTTTCCAAGATCTCGGCCAGTAATCGATGCGCATCGACGAACTTGCTGTCTTCCGCGATTAGCGCCCGGCAAATATGTTCGGCCTCGGCGCGGCGCCCGTTGCGCCAAAACGTCACCGCATCGGCAAATGTTTTGCCGCTCATGCGGCCATGTTAACCGCTAAGCGATCAATTCGCGGGCAAATTCTCGGCGTGATGCGGTGAGGCGCGGCTATCGCGTTCGGGTTTTCTGCTTCCCATGTGCGCTAACGGACGGACGGCGGCGCTAGGTTTGATATCGTAGAGGCGTAGTGGTACAAACCCGGCCTTAAACATTGAGTCACTATTGATGGGTATACCTACGGCGCATTGTCGACGTGCGGCCATCTTCGGAGCGTTCCACGCTCGCCCGATCTTAATTGCGGTACTACTAGCGGGATTCATTACTGGGTCGCGAGCAGCGGATGAGGCGAATAGCGCTGCGTCCGATCAACTCGCCAAATTGACCAACGCCGCACTGGCATTGGCGGTGGCCGATGATACCAACGAGTTCGTGTCGCGACCCAACCTGCCCTATGTCTCTGATCACTATACAAAGGAGCAGTTGGCAGCCGAGCAGATCGATACTGTTCTGATCATCAATACTCGTGGCGAGCCGCTCTTTTGGCGCCGCTTGAATCAAGGCCGCAATCGCGGCTTTCCTGATGCCAGAGCTTTTCTAGCCCAGTTGCCCAGACTCCCTGCGCCCGGTGCTTCGGGGACGCCAGGTATCGCCGCGCCCGCAATGCTTGATTCTGGTCCGGCGCTCGTCGTTGCCGTGCCAATTTACGGGGCAAACGGCAAAGGACGCGCGCATGGCTGGCTCATCTTAGCGCGGTCTTCAGTTGCGACGGCCATGCAACCCCACGCGCTTTATCCCGTCGCTTCGACAGCCGCGGCACCCATTGTGGCGGCGCAGCCGCTCGCGGAAGTCGCGGCGCGCGCCACTTTCACCGCGCGGTCGGCGAAGTGGATCACTCTCCTGCTAATCATCGGTGGTGTTGTAGGCGTTACACTGAAATCCCGCAAGGAGTCGCGTGCCAAGGCCGACCCCCTGCGGATGAGCGTGCGTCCAAACGATACCGCTGCCATGTCGGCGTGGCCAGGCGCGGCATCCTGTGAGCAGGGGCTGACGCAGTATTCGCCGAACAAACTCGCACCCGAGCCCAAAGGCCGCAAAATTATTGCGAGTCCAGTGAGTAATCCGCTGCAGGACCGCATTTCAGCAGCCAAGGCTGTTTTTCGATATCACCCCCAGATCGACCTGCGGAACGGCCAGATTGCCGGGGTAGAGGCTTTGCTATGTGTTCCCGGTTCGTCCGACTACCGGCCGGCGACCGAACTTGCGGCCGACATCGAGAAGGCAGGACTCGGATTACAACTGTTTGAGTACCGTCTCCAAGAAGCCTGCCGCCGGCAACGCACGTGGTTGCGAAATGTCGGACACAACTTCGCAGTTGGCGTTCCGGTGTCGCAGCGCATGCTCGCCAGTGCCGCCCTGCTGCCTCTGACGCGACGAGTCCTCGCAGAATACGAGATCGCACCGGCGCTACTCGAACTCGAGGTCGAGGAAACGGCGCTGAGTGCCTGCTCGTCATCGCTGCGCACGCTCACAAAAGTTCACGAGGCCGGCATTTCGATAGCCCTCGACGGTTTCAACGCCAATCACGCCAATCTACGGCTGCTGGCGATCTTGCCGATTGCGAAGCTGCGGGTTGATCCTTGCCTGCTTCTCAGGATGTCTGATCGCGTCGCGGAGGCGCAGCTGTTTACCGGGATTCTCGGCGCCGCCCGCGGCCTAGGGATTACCGTGTGTGCGACCGGCGTTGCCTCAGCTGATATGTTGGCTGCGGTTTTGCAGCACGGCAGACCCCTGGCACAAGGCACGGCGGTCGCTGCTGCGCTCGATGGCCCGGCGTTTCTAGAGCGATTGCGTGGTAGCAGCGTCGATACCGTGAGAATAAGGCGATTGGAGCTCGACTGCGCTCCGCCACCGGCTGCCTCGTCCGCGCCGGAATCATTTAGGGAACCAAGAAATGTCTCGGGTTCTGGCTCGAGAACATTCTCGGCGGCCGCCGACTGTTCATAGGGTACGTTAGCGAACCGACGCGAGCGGCTTGTTCGCTGTTTAATAGACTGGCTCCGTGATCGGAGTCGAAGGCACAGAAGCGGCGGCAGTCTCGAAACGACTCTAGGTGTGCATGCTAAACAGGACGCCAATGTTCTTTACCAGGAAATCCAAGTACCAATCGCCAACATATTTTGAGGCCGGAACCAATTGGGGAAATGCATTTAGAACCCAGCTGATTCGCACCGTTCCGGTATTCTCGATCGTGGTTCCGGCTGAGTGCGTTCGGACCGTTGGAAAAGTGAAGGTGTCTCGCACGGCGCATTGGCTGTCACCCTTTCTGATTTCTCCGGCCGGGAGTGCTGCAGAGAATCGGTGATATGGTGCGGATTACTCGCGCGCGAGCAGCTCGTCGCTCGTTTGCAGCAAATCATCGATCAGCGATTGCACATTGTCGGGAAGATAGGGAGCGATGACCTTTCCGGTGTATTCGAAATAGCTGCCATTGTCCTCGATCGCGATCTGCCCCTGCAGCAGTTTGCAATAGGTATCGCCAGATCTCTGCGGCGAGCTCGCTCCGGGCAAGATGCGAACCAGGTGGGGCAGAACATAGTTCCAAGCCGCAAGGGCCATACCGTGCTGCTCGCGCGCCAACCCCGTACCCGGCATGAGCCCTGGATCAAAAGCAAAAAATTTGCGCTGGCCCAGCTCCTTGCTGCCGAAATGTCGCGCCATCAAGATGTTGCACCACTTCGACGTGGCATACGCGTCTCGGCAGGTCTGCTCGGGGTTCTTCGCACCCGGATACTGGCCCTCCGCCAGCATCACGGCGGTATGGTATTGCGCACCTCGAAATCCGAATGCTCTCGCCGCCCGCAGGTTAGGATCGTGCGTACCACTGCCCGTCCATCCTACCGATGCGGTAGGGGTTAGATGATCGTGCAGCCCCTTGAACAGCGCATAGTGGGCAAGATGATTCACCGCGAAAGTTGATTCAAAACCGTCCTGGGTGAACCGCAGCTGATGAGCCGATTGTGTTCCTGCGTTGAGCAACAGCCCTTCGAGGCACAGCGGCTGCGCGCGCGTCCGGAGTTGTTCGATGAATTGCTTGACGCTGGCCAAGGAGGCGAGCTCGAGCAGAGGCGTTGCCACATTTCTACACCCCAGCGATTCCATCTCAATGCGCAGTGCGTCGCCGGTTCGCCCCTCGCGAACGGGAAGAACGAGATCAGGCACGCCAGCGCGAGCCAATTGTTGTGCAACCGCTCTTCCGAGGCCGCTGCTGGCCCCTGTGATCAGCACTGTCAAGCGAGTCTCGGCCTCAAGCTGCGCACGTCGCGGGAGGAAACGGCGCCTAGCAATTGATCGTTTTCGTCGGTGATGGGAAGCGCTCGAAAGTTGTAGCGGTCGAAGAGCATCGCGGCTTCCCGCAATGTGGCGTCCTTCGGCAAAGAAATCACATGCTCCGTCATGATGTCACCCAGTTTCTGACCGGGTTCCGCGGCGACCATTTCACGAATATCCGCGACGCCCTTTAATTTTCCCGCCTCATCGGTGACGTACACGTAATTCACCACCTCCTTGCCGACTGCGAGTTCCCGATAGCGGCCGAGCACCTCGGCCGCCGGTGTCGTTGCCGGCAGCTTGATGACCTCCGGCGACGCATAGAGAAGAATCTGCTCATCGTGCTTGTCTATGATGTGTTCGACCTTGGAAGACTTGTCGTGGTCGAGCAGCTTGAGGATGGCACCGGCCTGGTCCCGGGGCAGAATGGCGAGGATGTCGGCGGCCTGGGCGGGCGTCATCTCGTTGATCAGGAGTGCCGCGCGCTCTTTCTCGATGGCACGGATCAATTCCCTTTGCACCCGCGGCTCCACTTCTTCGAGAGCGTCGGACGCCTGTTCGGCATCCAGCGCGTTGAACAGCGCAACGCGCTGGCCGCCCTCGAGCTCTTCGAGGATGTCGGCAAGATCCACCGGATGTATTTCGCTCAAGCCAGACTTGGGCACCTTGAGCTTGATGTTACCGGCGAAGCTCCCCAACTGCTCTGGAAGCGGCTGAACGTACAGCCATGACACGCGATCCTCTCTGTTGCGATTCGTCAGCAGCTTGGCGAGCTTGCGAAGGCCGAGCCGGCGCAGCGCCCGATAGTGGCTGAAGTCGACTTCAGCGGCATACAGCTTATCGTTCTGGAAAGCGAGCTTGATGTCGTAGACGACCTCGACCTCGTGGTCGTCCATGTCGAGAATCTTCTTATCCAGGATGTGATCGTGCAGCAGGATCAGATGCTCCTGGGGCGCTCGCTCGTATTGCGCCATGTCCTCGCCGATGTCGAGCACGATCTCCTGATTGGAAATGAGGCGTACTCGGTCCCAAGGAACTGTCAGCGGCGGGTATCCGAAAGAGCGCGACACGACCAGTTGCGTGACCTCCGGTAGCTTGCCGGTCTCCACGATGGCCAGATCAGTCAATCGCCCTACGGGCTTTTTTTTCACGAAAACGCGCCGGCCGAGGATCTCGCTCAGGAAAAATTCCTGTTCAATGACAGTCGCCACGGCTTACCCCTGCGTCACGATCAGGACAAACTTGTAAATCATCAAGGCAACCAACGCCATCAGGTACACGCGAAGCACCAACAGCGAGCCGCGCACCACGCCGGACATTTCGATGCGCGGTTCGCGATACCGGGAATTTATGGCAACGAATTTGGCGAAGAGATTGCGCAGTTTACTCATGTCGGCTCCGCTATTTGAACAAATTGGGGAACAACACGGAAAAGCCGTAAAGCGTCGACAGGACAATGATCGAAACCACGATAAAGCCGCCGATCAGATTCTGGGTGGTGGTATTGCGGCGCTCGCCCATGGTGGCCCGGTCATTCAGCAACAAGATCAGAAACACCAGCGCCGCCGGCAGCAGCGTCACGGCGATCACCTGAACGAACAACGTGATCAAAACCAGCGGCGCCTTCGGGATCAGCACCACCAGGCCTGAGGTAACGAGCATGAGAAAGTACGTCGCGTAGAACCACGGTGCCTGACGGATCTTGGTATTGAGCGAATGCGCCCAGCCGAAGATTTCACCGAAGGCCCAGGAACTGGCCAGCGAAATGCAAATGGCGCCGAGCAGACCGGCGTCAAACAGGCCAATCGCGAGAAAGGTTCCCACATAGCGGTCGGTCTTCATCAATTCGGAAGCCGCTTGGGCAGCGCTGTCGATGTCGATACCGGGCAGCACGGTCCCGGTCACGATGACGATGAATACCGCCACGACGACGGTAACGATGGAGCCCAGTAAGGTGTCGAAGCGGCCCCACGGGATGTCTTTCTCGAGCATGCCCTTGTCGACCACGGCGCTTTGTTGGAAAAACAGCATCCAGGGGGCGATGGTTGTCCCGATGTTGGCCATCAGGAAGAAGAACAACTGGCCGTCAAAGCCGCCGGCGAAATTGGGGATCAGCCCCTGCTGCAAGACGTCCCGGACGGAAGGATGCACCAGAAATGCTCCCGGGATATAGACCAGGTTCAGGGCGCAGAAGAGCAGCGCGAGCTTCTCGAATGTCCAATATCTGCCGTTTACTACAATCACCGCCATCAACACGATGACGACAACCACGGTAATCCACGGCGGAACGCCGAAGATGGCCAGTGCCGCCGTCATGCCGACAAACTCGGTAACCAGCGTCAGCCAGTCGACGATCATCAAATCCACGAGCGAAAACCAGCCCCAAAACGCGCCGAATCCGTCGAATATCGCCTCGGCATGGCCCCGCTTGGTGACGGCACCGAGTCGTACGGTCATCTCCTGAACGTAGTAGGCGACCGGAATCAGAATGAGCAGAAACCAGATCAGGTGATAGCCGTACTTCGCGCCGGTGGCGGCATACGTGGTAATCCCGCCCGCATCGTTGTCGGCGACCATGACGACAATGCCCGGCCCGGCGATCACCAGGTACAGACCGACCGCCTTCCATGCCTTGCGCAGGGGATAGTAGAGTCTTGCGAAATAATTCACGTCATATTCCTGTCCACAAGACCGTCCTACACAACAAAGCCGGCCATTACCACCAGCGGAACCGCCACTCCGAGGAGCATCCCAAGGAACAGCCCGAGTTCTGCACCCGCTGCTGCCACCCGCACCGCCATCGCGGCAAGGCGATTTGATCGGTGCTCGATGCCGCAGCGGACGAGGAACGACGATGCGCCCAGCGAAAGGGCGACCGGTGGAAGTTGCATATTGAAGAATGCGGTCATGATCTACTCCTCGGAACTTTCAGCGTTTTTGCGCACGCCCGGGAGTTGACCGCAGGGGATCAGCAGACTAGCGCTGAATGCTCCGCACCGACTTTCTTCCGGGCCCAGACCCGGCCAACGACGTGGCGATGCAACCTGGGCTTGAGGGCATAGCGTGCGTCGAGGGTCGGGACGATGGGTTGGCTAGGCATAAGGTCTCAAGCTGCTCCATGTACTTTATTCGCAAAAGATACCCTACCCAGGTATAGTAACGCAAGGAGTTTTATGCCAATGGGCCACGTCGCCAAAGAAAAGGCAAAGTTGCTGAATCGAGTCAAACGCCTGCGCGGTCAGATCCAGGCGATCGAGCGCGCCATTGAGGCCGACGATGAGTGTACTCAAGTGCTGCAGCAGGCGACCGCATGCCGAGGCGCATTGGACGGCTTCATTGCGGAGGTCATAGAGGACCACATTCGCGAACATATGGTCGATCCGCAAGCCGGCCGCGAGGCTCCACCGGTTCTCGCCGCCGAGGAACTGATCGAGATCGTGCACCAATACTTGAAGAGATAGCCGCTCGCACAAACGCCGCCAGCAGCGCGTTTGAAAGGTTTTGGTACGAGCCTTAGCGGCAGTCCTTGAAGCGCTGCAGGTATTTGCGGACGCGCTGCCAGTCCTTTGGATGCACCCAGAACTGGCGCAGTACATATCCCGCCTTGCGCATTCGCTTGCGCTCGTCGCGCTTACGTTCGGCCGGATCTTTCATACCGGCATGCTACCGTGACATGTCACAAGAAAGGGTCGGATTTGACAGAATCAGCGGCTTTTTGAGCAAAACGCACAAGCGTCGGGCGAATGCGCGACCCAATACGCGGCCGCACTGCCACGCCCGATGCGCCGGCGAAATTTCTACGCTGCCGCGTTACAATCGGCCAAAAGCGCCGGCTTAGGGATGCGCGGCGTAGCTACGCAAACAAATTAGAACACAGGGAGCACCCAACGTGATCCAAAGATTCCCGAGCATCGGGAGCATTCTCGCTGCAATGTTTTGTTGCGTGGCGCCGTCGCAGGCCGCAACGCCGCTCGTTCTCGCGGTGGATCTGCCCGCGCTCATCGATAAGGTCGCAGACCAACCTGAGCGTTTCGCCGTTGAAGTGCCGCAGCGCGTTTCGGCATCGACGGAAGGCGATTGGACTTTCAGAGGATCGGCACGCGTGTGGAACTACAGCGTGCAGGTGCCCACGGCCGTTTCCATGTCATTCCACGCGGCGCGCGTTGTTTTGCCGGCCAGTGCCGTGTTGACGGTGACTGGGGCACGAGCATCGGCTGTATATCGCGCTCGAGACATCAACCGCGGTGGTCTGTGGGGCCGTCCCCTGGTGGGGGACACGCTTTCCTTTTCCCTTTCGGTTGCGCCTGCCGACGCGGGGCTT
>Ga0210398_10006307_pt1 | contig 10933 bp, 17 predicted proteins | sample IncBWC4OmetaG_FD_161047 | JGI IMG/M metagenome (GOLD analysis project Ga0210398, IMG submission 161047) | Forest soil microbial communities from Barre Woods Harvard Forest LTER site, Petersham, Massachusetts, United States - Inc-BW-C-4-O | ecosystem: Environmental > Terrestrial > Soil >... | reverse complement strand
CGAAAGTTCTCCAGCTTTTGCTTGGGAATGCGGCCTTCGAGATAGGCGCGGGCGTAGATTCCGGGGGCGGCGTGTCCTTGAAAGTAGACCAGGTCGCGGTCTCCGCTCTCGTTTTGCGCGTGGAGAAAATGGTTGAAGGCGACTTCATAAAGAGTCGCAGCTGAGGCGAAAGTCGAGATATGCCCGCCGATGCCTTCCTGGAGCTTGTTGGCGCGCACCACCATGGCCAGAGCATTCCAGCGGACCAGGCTCTTAATACGGCGTTCCATTTCCTGACTGCCGGGAAAGGGCGGTTGCTGGATGGCGGAAATCGTATTTGTATAAGGCGTAGTGGCGGTGAACGGCAGGTTCACTCCGGCGGCGCGTTTGGCGTGCAGGGAAAGCTGTTGCAGCAGACGCCCGGCGCGGTCGGGGCCGCCTTTGGAGAGGACATAATCGAGGGAATCCAGCCACTCGCGGGTTTCGAGAACTTCTAATCCGTCGGTCTGCGTCTCAGGCAAGGCTATTTCTCCGTCTGGTGGGAAGCTTCCATCATAGACAATTGCGCGGATTTTTGCTGGCCCGGCTGGGTTGAAACTTGGTACGCGACCAAGCACAATAACAAATGGGAATCCGTTCCCAGTTGAAAAGCATCTCAGAGCACGGAGGACACGAGTCCGAAGTGCCTTCACAACCGAGTTTTTCCGGGCGGGCCGCAAACATCATCCGCCAGAGCAAGCCGTTGGTCGCATTCCCATTTTGAAGAAGAGAGGAGATTTCCCATGTCGAAGAAAAATGATTCTAAGCCGCCGTCACGGGTGAGCGCTCAGCCCCGAATCCATCAAAGGGCAGGCGCAATCCAGGAATACGGCACAGTAACGCACGCTTTGCCGCTGGAGCTGGAAGAACCGATCCGGCTCGAAATGACGGAAAAGCTGAACCAGTTGTTGGCGGACACCATGACCCTGCGTGATCTATACAAGAAATCGCACTGGCAGGTTGCCGGACCGACTTTTTATCAACTGCATTTGCTGTTTGATAAGCATTTCGGCGAGCAGTCGGAACTGGTGGACACCATCGCCGAGCGTATTCAGTTGCTAGGTGGCTTGAGCATCGCCATGGCCCACGACGTTGCGGAACTCACAAAGATCGAACGTCCGCCCAAAGGCAGGGAAGAGGTTCCGGTGCAACTGTCACGCTTGCTGGACGCGCACCAGCTGATCATCGGGCAGAGCCGGGAGTTAGCGGAGCGAGCTGACAAACTTGGGGATGATGGAACCAACGATCTGGCGGTCAGCGATGTGTTGCGGACTAACGAGCTGCAAGCCTGGTTTGTCAGTGAGCATCTGGTGAATATGCCGTTGGTAGAAGCGGTGCAGACGTCGGCTGCAGCGGACTGACGGCAGTAAACCGGGCAGTGAGGTTTAGAGCGCGCCGGAGATTTCCCCAGTTGGATACTGCAAACCCAGCAACACGACTTGCCGGGTCATTTGTTCGTAGCTTTCCGCCACGGGCGCGGGTGAGAAGCCGCGTCCGGGGAAGATCATGGCCAGGTAGAGTTTGGGGATTGCGCGGAAGGCATAGCTGCGCAAACGAATAGCGTTGTCGGTGAGCTTGACGGCGGCTCGGGCTACCGCGGGATCGGGGCTTTGCCGCGCCGCTTCCGCGAAGTTCATCAGTACGGCAGCGTTGAAAGCGGCGCACTGAATGTACTCCACCGCCGCCCGCAGGCGTTCGCGCTGAATACGGCGAAACTCCGCTGCCGGCAAGTGTTGGCGCAGGTATTCTTCTTCTTCCGGATCCATTAAGTTTCGAAAGGCGCGGAGATCGACCGATCGAAGTTGCTCGATCCGTGGGGTGGCCGCGCGGCGTTTGGCCAGTCGAATGATAACCGGAACACTCAAAGCCAGCAGTGCGAGGATGATGGAGATGGTCATGGCTCTAACATCCGCCCCAGTTCCTGGTTCCAGGTATCGAGGTCATCCGGCGGCAGAGGGCCGACAGATGGTCTCGAGGCTTGCTCGGGTGCGAGCATGTAGAACAGCCACACCAGCACGGCGATCAGATAGGTGGATTCGTTCGCCAACCGCACGATGGACTCAACCCGGCGAAACCCGTCAGGCCCAAGCTGGGACACAAACGCACTGATCGCGAGGCTGGAACTGGTGAGAATGCCCAGCCCCAAAGCAATCCCAAAAGTTCGATTCCGCCAGGACAAGCGGAAATAACCACAGAAAAGGAACAGGAAAACCAATTGTCCGCACTGCAAGGTGCGCACGGAGCGCCGGATGACAGCGGAGAACGAGGTCCAATAGTTTACCCCTGGCCCAGGAGCGAGCCAGGCAAGGGCCAGGACGGCGGCCAGGAGAATAAGCGTGATAGCGCGGAACGCGGCGCTTCCCAGACCTCTAACTACAGGGTACTGATGTAGTCTTTGGACGAATATCTGATAGATGATTGCGAAAGCAAGTATCGCCTCTACTCCGTTGCTAACTGACACCCCGGCAAAGTATTGATTTGGACTAACAGAGGGAGCATAGTCCATCGCCATTACCGCCATGCCTGCGAGGGCGATCCAGGCGGTGTGAACGGCAAAGAGCGGGAACTGTTTATAAAGGTGACGTCTAATTGTCACTAACAACAGCACCAGCGAAAGCGCGACCCGCGCAAACCAGATTATGCGCCAATCCAAAAACATAGAGCTACCGCGTTGAATCATAGCTCTTTCCGCGGTAGCTCACAAGAATTCTTCCATGCCGACTAGCGGTGCAGCGCGGCTACAAGACCGACGACTGGTTTGGTGCATCCTAGAACCGGGTCGCAAATTGGGTCGGGGTCATCCGCCCGCATCAGGGTTGGAGCAGAGAGGGAAGCGAGAAACAACAGGGAGGCAAACCACAACAGAGTTTTTTTCACGGCGTAATCTCCTTTTCAGGTGAATTGCGCCGTGATAATGTGTTAACTCAACCCGTTCTATTTACGGGTTCCGAATAATTTATAAGTTCGGAAAATGTAACTGCCATGACCCTCATTTCAGCTCTGGAAGATCTGCAAGAGACCACGCTTCAGGCGGTTACCGGATGCTTACGCAAGCTGGAATATGTGGCTGGGCTGCGCAGCAAAGCGGGAACTTACACGCACTGGGGACTGGTTCGCGTTCATGGGGAAGGAACTGCGGAGCGGGCGTTGATGCAAGCCCATCGGGAGATGCTTTCAGAAGTGCTGTCTACACCGCTGCGGAAGCTGGAAGAAGAGGCGGAGCGATCGAGTCAGTTGGCGGGGCTTCCGGCCAAAGTATATTTGGAGCAGCTTTCTGGCGGGAGTTCAAGGCTTCTGCCGCCGAGCCCGGGAGCGGGATCGGAGCGGCATCTTAGTTCAGTGCTTCATGCGCTTTCGAGTTTGTTGACGCATCAAAGACCGGGCGCCACTCCCCTAGTTTGATGGCCACGCCCACGACTTGACCGATGACTTCTGCCTGCTGGGGATAGCGCAACGCCCGGGCGGCGACCGGCGATAGGGGATGGGGTTGCAAGATGAGCTCCTCCTTGGTCATGGTGCACCAACAGCACACGTGTCCACTGCGGGTTTCCACGAAGTAAATGGGCCGCTCGTATTCTGATCTCCAGCCTCCATCTGCGACTTTGTTTCTGGATTCATCCACCTGCACAAAACTTCCCGGAGGGAGAATGGGATACATGGTCAGATCTTCACTGCCGATGTAACCGTAGGTGAACTGGCAAGATGCGAACTGGGCCAGGTAGGCGAGCGGAACCAGTCCCCACTGTTCGACCATACGTCCAAAATTCACGGTGCGGCGGGGGTCGAAACTGGGGTCCAGGCGCAACGGCACCTGCACCGCCGAAAGATTAGCCAAGGCTTCGGAGACGTGAGACTTCGGAGGAATCACAAAGTCCAGATCTGAAGGCATTGCGTTCAAGTCCACGCCATACCAGGACATAAGCTCACGAATGTCCCGGCGGTAAATGGCTGCGAATGAATATAAACGGAAGATGCTGGGCACTACGCCTTTTGTTTCGATATCGGAAAGCCGACTGGGAGGGATGACGAACTCGTCATTGCCATGCTTCTGCGCCATGCGGGCGCTGGCGTTCTCCACGTCCTTCATGGTCAAGCCGAGCTGCTCGCGGAGCAAGCGTAGATTCTGTCCACCCGGACACATTGGATCCCCCTTCAACCTAACAAGAACATCTGCAACCTTAGCCAGTTACACGGAGTCATCGCGGAGCGAATCGCAGCTCGACAGCACCAAGAGATATCCGCACCCCGACCTCGTTTCCGGTCAAGCTCTTGTTCCGGTTTCGTAACAGACCGGAAAACTCGAATCATACTCGTCGCATAGTTTCCCGAATTGGGAATCGGCGCCCGCAGTTCGGCACTCTCCGAAACCAAAGGATCCAACTTAATGGATGAGAGCCAGACTAAACCAGTCCAGTAGAGTACCAGACCAGGTCTCATCGCTTCCAGGCGATTATTACCAGGACGAATGGCAGGTAAATCACCGATGCGTGCACCACGCGGCTGGCTAAAGTCTTAGACGCAGACTTAGTCAAGCGGACAACATGGTACAGCAAGAACGCGCCCGCCAATAGCATGGCCGCCAGATAGGGGAGTCCGGCATGGACGGTTGGCAGCAGGGTGGTGAGAACCAGAACTACAGTGAAACCGAGGATTTCGGCTCGGGTGAAGCGGGAGTCTACGTCGAAGCTGGGCAGCATGCGGTAGCCGGCGCGGTCGTAATCTTCCTGATACATCAATGCGATAGCGAGAAAATGCGGAAACTGCCAAAGGAAAAGAATAGCGAACAGGAACCATGCCGCCGAGTCGATGCGTCCGGAGGCTGCGGCCCAACCGATCAAAGTCGGCATGGCGCCGGGAAAGGCTCCTAACAACGTGCAAAGAGGAGTCTTGCGCTTAAGCGGCGTATAAATCAGCAGATACGAAAGCAAGGTTAAGACGGCGAGAAGCGCGGCAAGCTGGTTGGTCATCACGGCCAGGTATAGTCCACCCAGGGTACTAAGAATGCTGCCGAACCAGAAGGCCTCGCGTGTGCTGAGCCGGCCAGCCGGCAAGGGGCGAGACGCAGTACGCCGCATTTTGCCGTCCCATACCCGTTCCATCCATTGATTCAGGGTTGCAGTGCCGCTGGCCACGAGCAAGGTCCCGAGTAGAGTGTTCACCAGCCCCACAACGTTTAACGACCCGTGCGTGCCCAGGTAGTATCCAGCTGACGTGGTCATCAAAATCAGCAGGTTCACCTCGGGTTTAGTGAGGGTGTAATAATCCCGAAGCTTGGCCGTTAAACCTCGCCTTGCGATATGGCGCGGTATGGGATTTGCAGAAGTGACCATGTGGATCGAGAACCAGGATTCCGACTAGCAATCGTGAAACATTTTGTTGTCAGCGGAAGCGGGTTGAGTATAGCAGAGCGGGTAGCTTGGAGAACACATGGGCGCAGGGAGTGGACGAAATTCTGGGCACCGAGCCGGCTAGGTATAGAATGTTGGCTCCCGAAGGAACAATATGCGCTCCGCCCTATTTCTGCTCGCAGTGACCTGGTTGGCTGGATCTTCAATGGCACAGTCGCAAACTGGGCCAGGAAAGATTGATGCGTCGGCGGTATGGCAACTTCCACCGCAATTCCTCGCCAGCGCTCACGCAGTTTGCGACAAGTCTGCTCATCCCGAAGCCGAATGCATGATTGGGCAGATGGCGCAGGCCGGCGCCCCAACCGCGGCCGTCAGCTTTACTCGCGAGCTTTTCAAGCAGAGCCACGGCGACTTCGGCGTTATGACCGGTTTCCAGAGTGGCAGCCGGGTGGCCTTCGCATGGATTACCTATCCCTTGCGCGCCAATACGAACTATGGTCTTTTGCTGGTGAATGGACGGCCAGCGATCGTCAACGTTGAGAATCTGAAGCTGCTCGACACCAAGACGATGAAGCAGAGCTTCCAGTTTCAGGACCTCAAGAATCAATTTCCCAAGGTTGATGTGTGGCCGGGAGATCGCGATGGCAAGATATGGCCCACTTCGCAATCGGGGCCGAATGGCGGAACACAGTTTATGGTGGGCTATCCGCTGATCAACGGATGCCACGCCTGTGAACGCGCCGGATTTGCGATATTCACCTGGAATTTCGATGCGCAGGGGAAGTTTCTCGGAACGGCGTTTATGGGGATGACTCCGCCGCCGCTAAACTGAGCAAAATTCAGGACTGGGTTGAATCTAAAAACGAAAAGGAGCTGCAAAGCAATGAACAGAGTAATGGGAATGGTCGCTGTATTGTCGATGGTGTCAGTTGCTTACGCTGCGGACGACGTGGTGAGCGCCGTCCATGGGACGGTTTCGAAGGTGGACTCGGCTAGCCACACGGTAGTGGTGAAGACGGCCGACGGGACGGAGCACTCGTTGCATCTGGTAAAAGAAACCACCGTCCATGGTGCCCGAGCTTCCGCAGACGCCGCCAAGGATTCCTGGCACGGCGTGACCGAAGGTTCGGAGGTTGTAGCCCATTACACCGAACGAGGAACGGAAGATACGGCAGTTGAAGTGGACAAGATTGGCAAGGGCGGACTCAAAGCGACCGAAGGCACAATCAAAGATATTGATCGAGGTGGAAGAACCATCGTGGTGAAGACCGCCGATGGCTCCGAGAAAACCTTCAAGCTCACCGACCACGCTGCCAAAGATGCCGGCAAGGACATTGGTGAGGGAAGCGAAAAGGGCGCGAAAGTTGTGGTCTACTCCACCGAGGATTCTGGGAAGAAGATTGCCCACTTCTTCGAGAAGATCTAGCGAATTGATCGGAGAGATGGCTGCTAATGTCTCCGTTCAGTTTAAAGGTAGGGGTCGAATAGACTGGAGGCGCGGGTCGGAATCGAACTTGAGGCGTCTTGCGGGCGTGAGCGAAGCGAGAGCCCACAGCCGAAATCCCGAGCGCCTGGCGTGGAGGCCTTGCGCCCAGCCCTGCCTGCTCGGAAAAAACTTCCCGGCCTTAAAAATACGAAGGCCAGGAAGTTTGAAGCTCAACTCAAGCTCTATTAGCGGGTGGTGAGCTTTGACACCTCAGCCTTCAGTTGCTCGATTTGAGCTTGCTGGGCCTTGATGGCTTCGATCAGCAACGCAGAGAGCCGGGAATAATCCACGCCCTGGGCCGCAAGCGTTTTGGGATCGTGGGAAACTATTTCGGGCACGATCTTGTCCACCTCTTTGGCGATGACACCGATCTCAGGTTGCCATCGAATTTGCGCTGGTAGGAGACGCCCCGCAGCTGTTCGACCTTTTCCAGCGAACCAAATAGCGGCTGGATATTGGTTTTGAAGCGGAGGGCGCTATACGTATTCCAGCCGTCCGAGAGGGCAGGCCCACCGCCCTGAACCAGCGTCAGGAGGTTCGAAGGGGTGTTGGTTCCGATTCCTATCTGGCCGCTCTGAAGAAGCGCGAGCGCAAGGTTGCCTGGATCGTTCCTGAATCGAGTTACGCTTGGACGCTACTTCTTGGGACGCGACTCGGGCGGCACCAAGCCTGACACCCGGTAGTAAACCGTGAGCTGGCCGTAAATCTCTCCTGAATGTTCAACAAACCCGTAGGCAAAATCGTTGATTCGAGTCTGTTCATTACTGAACGGATCGACGACCAGGTCTGACATGCCTTTATTGCCTTTTGCTTTGATGGCAGCTACTCCGTCGGCAAAGGACTTCTTGACGAACGCGACCACGTCCGCTTTGCTCTTAAACTCGCCACGTTTCGGATCTTCCAGCGCGGGCGGTTTCTGCCCGAGGACGGCATTGATGAAAAACTGATTCGCATGGGCAGCGTGGATCAGTCGTTCGGCGAAGCTGCCAACTGCCGCAGTCGGCTTGAAGTCGTACTTGTCCGCGGGGAAGTCTTCCGCCATGGCAATCAGTTTGCGCCCAATGTCATTCCACTGCTCGAGCACGGCTTCCGACACGCCAGGCGCCGGCTTGGGCGCGGCACTGTTCTTAGGCATCTCCTGAGCGCGCAGAGGCGTAACCAAAACACCGGCAAAAATCACTACGGCGAGCAAACTGGTCTTATTCATAAGCGATTCCTCCGCATTGTTGAGGATGGTGCATCTTACTGCATTTGACGGCAGAAAGAAGGATTGGTTTCGTCTGGCGTATACCGACTCTGCCGGTTTCATTTGCCCAGACCGCTTGCTCACCGGCCCTTATTTTTCAATATCAAAGTAAATCTTGGTGGTGGCGCGGTACTGGGCCACTTTCTTGCCGTCCAGTTCCATTTCGAATTCCGCCACTCGCGCCCATCTCAAGCCGCGAACCGTTTTTGCTGCTTCCGCCACCGCGTTCTCGGCAGCCTTGGCAAAGCTCTGTTTGGAGGTGCCGACTACCTCGATAACCTTTTGCGTCATTGTGGTTCTCCTTTGGATTTTTACTGCGGGTGTTCAGTTTGCGGCATTTCAGTGAGGAAACTTCAGGGAAAGCTGGAGGCGCGGGTCGGAATCGAACCGACGCATAAAGGTTTTGCAGACCTCGTAAACACCGTGGAATCAGTCAGTTAGGGTACATTTCACACCCCTAAAATCCGTTGATTTTACAGGCTTTAACCCTATTTACGTTTTAGTACATGTGATGAATGTGTGATGGGTTACCGAAGATGTCTTGACCCGGCGTTGAAGCGTACGTACGATTCAATCATGCCGCAACCAAAACAGTACGCAACCGCCGCCGCGAGAGCGAAGGCATGGCGCGACCGGCAACGGAAAGAGCTGAAGCGTCTTCGCCGCGCGGTCAAGAAGTCCAACAGCAAGTAGAACCGGCCTCGGGAGGGGTCAACCATGAAGAACGCGATTGAGATTCTGAAGGACCTGATCGAAGATGAGAACGTGTCGCTCGAAGGCGCGGCGATCTGTCTGAACGCGCTTCGGCACCTCGGCTACTTCGAGGAACAACAATAGAGCGGCCTTACCGGGAGGGAATATGAAGACAACCATCATCCTGCTGCTCGCGGTGATCGCCGTTGCCGGGATCGTCGTCGCCTACACTGTGTCCTCGGATTCGAGCGCGCGTCACGCCGCCATCGTGAAGCGTTGCACGGAACGGGAAATTAAAGAACTGCCGATGACCGGACCTGAACGTGACGCGGCTGAACGCGGTCAACTCCCAGCGCGGCTAGGCGGTTGGCTTCAATCATGTGTCGCCGCGAGTCAGTGACACTGATACAATCCGCGTTGCGAGGGGGAGCCGGTCAGAACAGCGACCGGCTTTTCTTTTTGCCTCACTAGTCGTAGTATGGTTGGCCTCTGGGGGAAGGAGAGAAAATGCCAGCTTCGATTAACAAGTTCGTAGAACAGAACGCTCAGGACATCGCCATTGCCGACAAGAACACTGGTCAGAAGATCGGAGAACTGCGAATCAAACCGTCTAGCATTTTGTGGAAGGGGAGGGGCGCTCGTCAGTATCAGTCAGTGACACTCGACGCCTTCATCGCCTGGATCACCGCGAATGGTAAGGCGGCGGACAAATAGCTTACTCGAAAGAGAGGTTCACCCTATGGCAGCAAGCTGGGAGTACCAGGTAATTCCGATCCAATCCAAAGACAAGCAACTAGTGGACGAACTCAACGCTCAAGGAAAAGACGGCTGGGAACTAATCCAGGTGTCGGGACCTAACTACATCTTCAAACGTTCGAGGGCGGGTCAAATAGCGAAACCAGGAAGCTAAGAGCTACTGTGACCGCCGCGTGATCCGGTGAGTGTTCGATGAAGTCATAATCCCGGTTCCTTGTTTGATCTTCTTCGACATCTGTCTCATCACAGATTTGAGCGTGCTGGAGTCGATCACGCCGCCGCGAACGTTCGTGTGAAAGTGCATGTTCCCACCACCACTCATCCCGCCGAGATGTTCAGCAATCGCACCAGCAATCGCGCGCATCGCTTCGGGGTTGTCGAGTGGTAACACGCCTTCGCGCGCCGAGCCGCCGCTCGGAGCGTCGCCGATCATCGCGAGCGTTTGTTTGCTAACGAGAGCACCATCGGCGAATCGTTGAACGTTGGTGCTGGTCACAGTTCCTTGCGACGTGCTTCCGCTGGTCTGAAAACCCTGGTGTTGTTGCGATCCCATCGAACCGCTTCCACCCGCACCGCCTGAAGCTCCTCCACCCATCGCACCAGCCGCCGCACCAGCGCCGACAGCGATGGAGCCGAAGATTCCAGCCGCCTCAAAATACTGTGATGCCGAGGCGAAGTTGAACGAGGCGAGCGCCGCGAATCCGTAACCCAGATTCATAATCGCTTCCGCCGCTGCCTTCCGGCTGAGTTGAGCGAGGTACTGTTCCGTCGCTTTCTCAATGGCAGCGCCGATGGAGGTCCCGGCGACGATGGCGTCCGACACCGCGCTCCCCATCTCGGAGGAGAATACTTGCCAGTCCTCTTTGTTTTTCTTGAGCTGTAACCCCTGCTCCACGAGGCCGGTCAACGTTTTTGCTTGTGCCTGGTCCACAGAGTTGTAGGCTTGCGTGACACGGTCGAGAGTTTCCTTCGCCGCCTGCATCTCACCGTCTGACGCTTTGCCCGACGCTTTGAGTTGATCGTAAGCCTTCGCCGTTTTTTCAACCGCATCCCACAGTTGACTCTTGAGTGTGATCCCCAAGACCTGAGCGGCGTCCGCGTTCGCGAGCAACGTCTTGGTCAGAGGCGAGAAGTCCTGCTCGAAGTGTTTCGCGAACTCCGGCATCCCAGCCGCGCCGAGAGCGTGAGTCCACCTCTCGACATCGGCGGATAGTGTGTCAAAGGCTCGTGCTGATTCCGCTGCAATCTCTGTGTTAGCGGCCTTCGCATCAGCGGCGCGCTTGCGTTGTAGGTCTTCCCACGTCTTACCGGCCTTCACCCACCCTGCATCAATTTTTGCTTCGAGAGCGAGTTCGTCTTCGAGAACAACGGTACTGGTTTGTTCGT
>Ga0210398_10006306_pt1 | contig 10933 bp, 9 predicted proteins | sample IncBWC4OmetaG_FD_161047 | JGI IMG/M metagenome (GOLD analysis project Ga0210398, IMG submission 161047) | Forest soil microbial communities from Barre Woods Harvard Forest LTER site, Petersham, Massachusetts, United States - Inc-BW-C-4-O | ecosystem: Environmental > Terrestrial > Soil >... | reverse complement strand
CTGCCCGCACTTTTTACCCGCAGTTGCTGTTTCCACCAGAAACTATCAACAACTTCTAGCGCCACCCGTGCCACGAAGTCGTTGCAATGATTGATTCTCTTAGCCCTGAAAAGGCTGGCGTCGGCGGTTCAACTCCGTCCCTGGCCACCATCATTTCATCCAGTATCCATGCGGGTTTGAGCGCATTCAACTGAAAGTCACCCAGGTGGAGAAACGGTAAAATCACCCACGATCGGTCACCCACGGCACCATTTTGCACCAATATCCATGCGGGTTTTAGCGCGAAAACGGCTACTGGAGCAGGTGTATTGTGGTTTCGTTTAGGCCCATTGCGGCGACCATCTTGTCCTGCGCTTCCCTTCTCTTGTCCATGCGACTGTGGGCGTACGTCTTCATCAGCATTGTTGGGTCTGCCCACCGGAGCATGTCCTGAATGGTCTTCGGGTCTGTCCCGACCTCCAGTAGGAACGATGAGAGGGCATGGCGCAGATTGTGAAAGCCGAACCTGTGACCGTCCGGGATGTCGATCACCTGTTTGGCTGCTGGTCGTAGATGGTCGGCCACCAGCATGTTTGGTACTCGTGGTCGCTTGCCATGCAGACGTTCTGATGCGAATACCAGGTCCTGATCGCCTGCATACGCAGAAGTCTGCCGCCAGCCTTTCAGCAGCCCCATAACCAAGGGATGCAGCACAACTGGCTTCTTGCTGGCCGGAGACTTCGGCTCCCCGAACACGCCGCGCACGATATTGGAGAGCACGTAGACCAACCCCTTCTCGAAGTCCACATTGATCCAGCGCAGGGCCAGCACCTCGCCGATACGAAGGCCGGTCACCGCAACCAAGACCGACAGTAGCCGCTCGAAAGGCTTTAATAGACAGATGATTGTCCACGCATCCTTTGGAGTGACCAGCAGCGCTTCGTACTCGCTGGTGGTGTTGATATGAACATGCCGCAGTGGATTGACGGCATCGACCGGAATCAGATCGTTGGCATGGGCGGAGACGTAGATTAATCGCATGACGTTGCGAATCTTGTCCACAGTAGTGTTGGCCAAGTCCTCTTCGTCTTGAACGCTCTCCAACCAATCCTTGATTTGGCACGGCTTGATTCTCAGCGCCTCCATATCGCCGAATCTGGCGATCAGCCGCTTGTTGATGATGCGCTCCCGGTCCTCTATGGTGGATGCTGCCTTGGGTCTGCGTTTCGTTGACGCTGGCACCTTCCTTAACTGCTGCAGGTAGGCATCTGCCAGCGTCTTGAACGTTAGCCTGCCGCGTTTCGATCCCGGCTCTATGGTGTAAAGCAGGAGCCGCTCCGCTTCGGCGAAAGCCTGTTCCTCGGTGGGAAAGGCTTTCACCGGGCCGACAACACGAGTACGTTCGATACGCTTGCCATCGTCCGCACGCGTCGCTTTGAAGCGCAATACCCAAACAGCACCCTCTTCCCGCTGTTCAGCTCTAAGACTTTCCCTTATGCACTCGATCCATGTTTATCTCCTGGTCGGCGCTAAGGGACTGCTGGCGGGGATTGTAGCTTGGTGCGACCGCACTAGTGCATGTCGGCAGGTAGCGAGGAAAGGAGTTTCACGCTGGTGGTGTGATCGCTAAGGTGATACCTGACGACGAGAGGGCCGCAAACTGGTCGGCCTTTACGAGTGTCCCCGAAACCGCGAAACGTCCAACTTGGAAGAGCGGCAGATAGGGCCGCACTTCCAAAGGGCTCCCCTTTCAGAATTCGGAAGGCCGAAACTTTCCCTTCGGGAGTGAAGGCGACGGACGCGTATACGATTCCTGACTTGTCGAAATGTTGGCTGCAGCAAGGAGGCTTGAGAGCCTGCACAACCGTGATGCGCGACTTCATCTCCCGAGCACTTATGCAAACGGTGTCTTGAGACGGGTTGTCCGAGGCACGACAACATGGTTCAGTCGCTGCCTCTCCCACCTGGGAAGCAGTCGAAGGAAGTACGAGGGCTAGGGAACAAGCAACCAAGACTAGCGATCTCAAGGTCTGCATTTATTTGTCCTTCTGATTCCTAATTGCCTCGTTCCCAGCAGCCTTCGTTTGTTGATCTACGTTGCCAGTCCCATGTTGGGCCTTAGACGCACTTCTACCGAAGTCACCTAAAAAGACATGGCGAAGTTCATGATGGATAGTTGCAGGCGTGCCTCCCGCACCTGGGTCAGTATTATTCACGACTACATCGGTGTAATTTCCGTTCGAATACGGTCCCGTTCCATCACCCACTGGGAAAAACGTATACCCCGAGAACCCATCTCCCTTTGACGGGTTGCCAGGGCTGATCGTCTGTGACTGAACTTGATTACCATTCTTCGAATCAAATCCAACAGTGACTTTGATTGTGACCTGGTCGTTAGCATTGAGAACATCGACCCGAGCGGTCGCTGAGTGATCACCCGCAAGGCTTTGCAACACTTGGAAATTCTTTGAATCACTCTTGTAGTCTTTGTCGACCGCAATTCCGTTCACTCCTTTAGCGAAGCCGTTGGTGCCGTCCCCCGCTACAAGATGAACATGCGATCTGTCAGCTTTAGCTAGTCCAGACTCAACTTGATCGAAGCACTTCTGAGCAGCGCCTGCTGCGCACGTTCCTAAGGTGACATCCGCACCATGCAGATCTGTAAGCGTGGTTGGATTATTTCGAACGTAGGAATACAGATTGAGGCGTTGAGGATCTACGAGACGGTCATCTTTGACCCAAATTGGATCCGTTGACATCCAGCGGCCCATAGAGCTTGCATAGTAGCGCTCACCGAAGTCATCCAGCCCGCTCTCACCATCTCGCTCTTTGCCGGTGAACTTAGGGCCGCGCAAACAGTATTCCAAACACGAACCGCTTACCTCGTCATACACACGCCAGCGGCATCATAAGTGTATCGGAGTTGGAAACCTTCCCCCAATCAAACCTTGAGATTCGCAGACGATCTGCCACTGATCTCGATCTGGATCGTCCACTGGCAACTCTAGAATCCAACTTTCGTCCCATCCCCCTCCAATTCCCTGAACGACTATTGAGCTTCCGTCTGAAAGGTCGAGAGTTAGCTCGCTGTCTTCGTTAACTCTCACCGCCGAAATCCCTTTGTTGATCTTCGTCATTAGGAGACTCGCCTGCATAGGGGCTTCGACGGCTATGGGCGGGACGCCTTTCAGTGGAAACCGTTGGATCGCGTCATCCCACTCCAACTGTTTCCCGATCCGCCATGCACTGCGAAGACGGAGGCAGAATAGTGAAGGAATGCGGAGGTCTCCGAACATCTTAGTCAGAGCGGGATGTCTGGCGGCTTCATCACGCTGTATCCGTAAAATGAACTCGGACCAGTACTCAAAATTGGCTATCACGGAGTTCTGAAGAAGCAAAGTTAAGAGCGTCACGTATTGATTAATTTTCATTCGTTCCTCACTGGGGTCGGTCATGGTCGTTGGGAATATGATTGTCGTTCTTGTCGTTCGTCGCCTTGCCGTCTGGCGTCTTTGGGCTATTTGTGCCGGGATGGGTAATCACAGTGCGAGGACCATGGCTGGCGCTCCCATCCATCGTTCTGACATCGACCGGACCGTTAGGCGTTTTCACGCCGGTTTGGATAGTTCCTGTCTCGCCACTGGGGCTGTTCGCTGGAGTTGTGGTCACTCCGGGCGCATTCGAGAGGCTATCGCGAACCCGCCCTGGATCGGTGGCGACAGCTGTACCCGATGGTGTGACGACAAAGTCGGCGTCTTTTTGACCAGGCTGACTACCCGTCTGAGTTCCAGGTGCAGGGTTACTTTGCGGGGCAGGTGCGGCGGTTTTGGTGTTGTCGGGACTAGAGAAGTGCTTATAAGCCAGATAACCTGCCAACCCGACATCTACCACCGCGCCCACGATGATGCCCGCAGTCGCGCCAACGGCAGTTCCGCCGCCTGGCTCGATGAATGTTCCAATGGTTCCGCCAATTTCTGCGCCGCAAACAATAGCGTCTCCGCAGTGGCCGTCTGAGTCGCGGGTTGTCGTGGGGTTGTTCTTGACGTAGCTGTAAAGATTGAGAGATTGTGGATTGCCGAAATCGGCATACGGCACGTCGATTGGTTTCTCGGCCCAGTCCGGCGTCATAAACCTACCGAAGCTGGATCCGTAGTACCTGGCCCCGAACATGTCCAGGTTGGATTCGGAATCGCGTTCTTTGCCGGTATTACGAGATGCACAAGCTGGAATCGCCGTCATACAGCTAGACTCTTGAATCGTACAGCTAACGGGCCTCCGTGTGTGGCTCGTCGAACCTGATCTCAACAGAGTTGGAACGAACGATTTCTTGGATCTCGTACAGCGATTTCACCGCTGATCCGACTTCGATCCGTTCCGCGCCGGTGAATGCATCATGCGGTATGCGCTTTCGCGTTACCAGTTCAGTGAGCGAAGCAAGCACTGGCAGCACACCAACACGCACTTCAACTCGCTTGACCGACATCGCAGGAACATCTCTCGTCCCGGGGGCGCTGGAGAAGGGCGGCTCCGTGGTTCGGAGCGGCCAGGATAACCGAACGACTTCAGTATGAGACGTGCCAGGTTCAAGTCGCGATAGCCGAACGCTTGTACCGTCGACGAAAGGATGGAAGGGATTCGGCCGGTACAACTGAAAACTACATACCACAGTCGAAGCGTCGGTACTGTCCGTGTCGATGTATGGTCCTTTAGAGCGATCAACTCGACGCGGGTCAATTACCACATAGGCGGGGACGGTTCCGGAGTTCCTAACTAAAATCTCCAGTAGCACGAGCCCTTCAGATTTGCTCTGCACCTGCGCTCGGATTTCGATCATCGGTTTGTCCCGAACAACGCTTCCTTGATGCGCTTGCGCAAAGGCTAGACTCGCCGGCACAACCGTGCAGATCACCGTGCTCACGATTGCTGCTAACGCGCTAAGAGACTTGTTCATTCACGACCTCCAGTTCCTTCCCGTATGGCGCTCAGTTTTGAGGGACTGGTACCCAGTTGTCCGGACCGGTATACGTTGCTCTTACAGGCGCGCCGAGCTGCCGCTCCAGTTGATTTTCTGTGATATCGCCATGCATTACGAAAGGCGAGAAGCCAGTCGTTCTAAATTCCTCACGATTCACAGTTTCGCTGAACGTATCACCTCCATTACTGAAGATGTGGTCTGCTGGAGACATGTCTTGAAGGCCCCTGTTTTCATGGTCTTGATGGATTAGTTCATGCCCAAGAACTACCGTTCCACTAGCGTGAGCTTCAGTCAGATTTCCATTAGCGTCCCGCGTCATGATGTTTGCTCCTGCGGGATCGTACTTTACGTCGCCATGAAGCTGCGTTCCCCCGTTTGGATTTCCGGGGTCAGCGGTGATGGTAGTTAGATAAGAGTCGTTGACAATTCTCGACACCAGCGATTGTCCAGCTCCATTTCCGTCAAGGTGATTCACGATCCTTTGCAGCAGCGACCCCTTGCTCACAGTTCCATCTGCGGCAACCTTGGTTCCGGGGGCTAACTTCTTCAAATCTGCCTTGCATTGCGCCGAGTTGGCTCCCCCGCAGTTGGCAGTGTGACCATCGGGGTCATTCCTAGAAAGTGGGTTATTCCACACGTAGCTGTAAAGGTTCAGGCTTTGCGGGTTTCCGAAATGCGCGTACGGCACAGCCGTTGCCTTAGCCGCCCAGTCTGGCGTCATGAAGCGGCCGAGGCTGCTGCCGTAGTACCTGGCTCCGAACATATCCAGGCCGGATTCTGCATCGCGTTCTTTGCCGGTGAAGTGCAACGGGCTCACGTCTCCGCAGGTGCTGTTGATTACTTGTCCGTCGCCGAAGGGCAGGCTCTGAATTGTTTCGCAGGCAGTCCCGCTCAGGTTTGTCCTGGCCCGCTCCGTGCCCAGCCAATCGCTGTGGTCGTAGTAGAAAATTCCATCGGTCTGGCCAGGATTCAGAACATACGATCCCAGATGTAGCCCGGCGACATTCATTTCGATTAGGGTAGGGTTCGACGGGAGGATGAGGATCACCTGCCCTTGGCGGTCGTAGATGAAATCTGTGAGAGAACCCCCAGTGATCTTCGCAACCCTGCGACCCTCAGCGTCGTAGGTGTACGTCGTTGCTCCGCTATTCACCGACTTGATGCGGTTTTCGGCGTCGTAGGTGTAGCTGTTGATACCATCGTTCAGCAGGTTTCCAGCGGCATCGTAACTATCGCTGTCGATGCGGTTATTTGGCACGCCGCCGTTCTGGGCACCGGTGAAGGTGAAGCTAGGCTGCGGCCACGAACCCGAACCGGCCGTAAGCGTCTGTGTCCAGCGATTGCCATACCGGTCATAACCGTAGCTGAACCCCGGTGTTGATCCGCCGACCGGGCAATTCGAGGAACAGCTCGTCAGCAACCGGTTGAAGCCGTCATAGGTGTAGGCCCATTGCCCGTTGACGGTGTCCGTGGCGGACAGAATGTCACCGTCGCCCGCGTAGCTGACACTGTAGCCGTACTTGGTGCTGCCCATGCACGTCCCTCCCGAGCAGGTAGTTCCGACTGCCGCCGCTTTGGGGCGGCCACGGTTGTCGTACGCCCAGGATTGGGATAGCCCATTCGCAAACGTCGCAGCCGTCAAGTGGCCAAACGGATCGTAGCCTGCCCCGGTAAGGAGATTAGCGGGATTCGTGCTATCCGTGTAGTCAGTGGCGGTGAAGCTGGTCAATTGGCCTATCGCGTTGTACACGGCAGCATAGGTATCACCGTTTAGGTTCCGGTTGATTTCGTCGCCCAGAAGATCGTACCCATAGGAAACCCAAATGTTGTTGCTGTTGACCGGGTTTGTTTGCCAGAGCTCTGCGGTCCTGCCTATGGGGTCGTAACTGAGGGCGGACATGGTGAGACATGTGGACGATGACTCGACACAGGTCCAACTCAAGCGCCCGACGCTGTTAGCGATGGTGAATTGTTGTGAGCCCATCGTGATGTTCGTCTGGTCGTACCCAAACAACGCCGGAAGCGTGACCCCATCGGAATACGATTTCTGGGTAAGGCGATTCAACCCATCATAGGCGTAAGTTGTGGCGACGGTCGTGCTTCCGCTCGCTTGATTCGGTGCGGGCCGCGTTCGCTGAGTCAGGTTTCCATTGGCGTCGTAGGTATAGCCGGTAGTGCCAGTCGTATAACTTCCAGTACCGGGGTTGGGGCAGGTGGCGGTGCCGGTCTCTGGGTTTGCCGCGCACAAAAGCCGAGACAGGCTGTCGTAGGCAAAAGTACGTTGGCCTAAACTACCTTGGTTGACCGTCAGCAGGTTTCCTAAAACGTCATAACCGTAAGAGGTGAGGAAGCCAGTCCCTGCAATATCCTGCCCGCAAGCTGCCGGTGCCCCTCCAGGTCCGAGCTGCGTAGAACTGGTTACTTCACAGACTGAGGTTAAGCGGCCCAGGCCGTCCAATTGGGTAATGCGCTGGACAGGCGCGGTGCCGTTACCCTCGTCCTGTACGCTTGTGGCACGCCCCGAATAAGACGTGAAGGTGTCTCCCGCGGGCGCAGTTGTCGGGCAAGTCGAAACCCCTGTGCCGCCCGGTGGCATAACCACGCACGTCCGCCCCAGGGCATCGTAGGTGAACGTGGTCAGTCCGTAAGTGGGATCGGAAGTGCTGCGGTACGGGTTTGAGACTGTGTAGGGCCGCCCCAGACCGTCGTAGGTTGTGACCGTATAAGTAGCGCCTCTTGGGTCATTGGGCAGAATTGTTTCGACTGTATGTCCTATACCATCGAAGGCAACGGTTGTAACTTTGTTCACGCTGGATGAAATGGCTTGGCCGGTTGTGACGCTCGGGGAGGGAGTCGAAGCATTGTAGGAAGAATCGTTGTAACAGTAGGTTGTCTTCCCGAGATCCGGGTAGGTGATACTGCTCAGACGGTCAAGCTTGTCCTGAAAACTGCATCCCGAGGGCGGAGTGTTGTACGTGTAGTACGTGCTGTTGCTATTCGGGTCCGTCGAGCTGGTCAATTGTCCGTCGCTATAACCATAGGCGAACTTCGATGAGTGACCCACAGCGTCGGTTACTTTGGTCAGGTAGGCGTTAGTGGTGCCGGGCGGCGTCCCGCCGGAGTAGTTGTCGGCGAAAGAGTACGTCGTCGTGTGACTCGTGCCGGTCATGTCGCTGCACGTCGTGTTGCCGCATGGGTCCGTCACCTGCAGAACCTGACCCGTCTCGTCGTAGGTATAGGTTGTGACGGGCGATGTTCCTGTGCTCGCCCATTGCGTTTTCTGAGTTGCGTTTCCGCGCGGAGGCTGCGGGGAGGCAGTATAGGCGTATGCGGGATCGTGCTGAATCGGCTTATTGGCTGTTGCTACCGATGGTGTACCTGCTGTTCCGCAAACGGTTGTGCCACCGTCATACAGGTAGTCGGTTTCGGCCACTTTACCGCTGGAGCCGTTCGTTACGACGCTGCATGGACGGTCGCTACTGTTGCCGACTACTTGGTACGTCGCTGCTGTTTGGCGCGTCCACCCGGCGGGCGCGGTTATCGGTCCCCCCTGCGCCGCCTGCGGGCATTGGCTCAAGCTGACCTGGCCGTAGTCGTATTCCTCCTCGTCCTTGAGAGACAGGCCCGGCCCGTAGCTGTAGAAAGTCCCGCGCAGCGCGCTCCCGCCGATCGCCTCAAGCTGGCACCCGAGCCGAAACTGGTCCTGCCAGCCTTTGGTCACGGTCTCAAGCAGGTTTGTCTGGCCGTAATCATAGTACTGGACGGTTTGCTCCACAGGAATGTTGAGGTTTAGGAACGAGACCTGGTCGTCCGGGCCGCTATAGCCCAAGGCCGCGGCGAAGTAGTTGTACACGGTTTTGAACGTCCCTAGATTCGTGCTTCCGTTAGACGAGTAAACCGTCGTGTGGACAATCGCTTGCTCGACGCCGGCGTTGTACGCAGTCGTGTAGGTGAACGTCTGCAAGAGCGCCGGATGAACTCCATCGAACATCACCGTCCGCTGCGCGACCATGGGCGCGTAGTAGCCATACAGGCAGCCCGTCTGATTGCCGAGGTTATCCGGGAACGCGATCACGCCGTTGACTGACGGGGTAGTCCAGGAGTAGGTCACGATCGCGCCGGTGGGATATGAAATCTGGTTGAGCAAGCCATGGCTATCGTACCCGAAGGTATAATACGTTCCGTTCGGAAGCTCGATAGACTTGATGGCGCCATTGCTAGTGTTATTACCCCCTTCCTCCCAATTGCAACCGTCGTTAGATCCCTCCCCGATCTGTTCATACTGGGTGCCGTAATTAGAGCTATTCGTCTCCCACGTTACGGTGTACGGGTTCGTGAGCCCGGAGATGCTCACCGTGCCATTTGTGCCGACTGCCGCGGAAGTGGAAACGGCCGAGCGACCGGCCGTGTCCGTTTGGGTGATGTTCCCGTCGCTGCCCTCGGAAATCGTCACCACGTTCCCATTCCGATCCTCGATGGTGCTTGGCAGGTACGCGTTTACGTAGTAACCGCCCGCAAAGTTCGTAGGGAAGTTGTAAACCGTGCCATCCACCCCCACCACCGTGACGGCCCCAGTCGTCTGGTTGAGCGTGGCGCTGTAGAAATCGTCCCCCCCGGACGGTACGCTATAGGGTGCCGGGTTCCAAACGTAGCTGCAGTCCGGGTTCAGCGTCTCCGTGTGCGCCAGGCCGAGATTGTGCCGCGTGCCGCTCGGGTCGGTGAAAATGTAATCAGCCCAGACGTTTGTTGTCAGAGTCTCTGTCGGAGACAGGTGGCAAATGGCCTGCTTCTGAACCGCGGTAAGCTCGGGAATGCTGTAGGACCATCCTCCGGAAGTAAGTGCCACACCACCGATAGTCGGCACCGCCCAGCCCGCCGAGGTCAGGCCGTTGCTAGTGCCCAATACTTTCACCTGCTGCACCCCACCCGAACTGTAACCAAACGAAAATGGGATCGTTATGCTCCGGCTCGGCGGGACGGGAGTCGCGATGTGCACGCTCAGCGAGCCGTTCGACGGGTCCACTGTCTCGCTGAACATGTTGATGTAGTCGTGTCCCGATCCTGGCACTGGAGTCCGCGTGTCATTGTTAATCGGACTGGGGAACTGTGCGTGCGCAAAGGGGGCAAGCAATAAAGCGAGTATGACGACGGTAGACCGGAGAGATGGCACGGACTCCTCCAAGGGAGCGATGAACAGTAGTTAAATTGCAGTCAACAATAGCCACGGCAGGCATAGACAGCAATCCGCAATGAGACGGATCGCACCTTCGGCCCCGCGCAAACGAACTCCACACTTCGGAGGAAGCAGCAACTAGGATCACAGAACGGAATCGAGAATCCCGTTCACCCCCCCGGCGAATCCAAGCGCTGATTGCGCAGAATTTACTCGGGCTGGGTTGTGGATGTCAAATGAAAAGTTCGTGGAACTGCGTAGGTTATTTCAGATCAGACCAGCCGCGTATCGTGACTCTGGATTGCCTTGTACCGCGCGGCTCCCAGTCGTCTTCGCCGCTGGCGTCGAAGTGGTCAGCGATGAATTGCTTACGACGAGAAAGACGATAACGGCCGCACACATGAAGATTATGGCAGATCGCCGACCGTTCTTCTCCACCACCGAAGTCTTCCCTGCCCCTTGTGAGCGCAGCCAGGCCAGGCTGGCGTTAAGCTGCAAAAAACGCTCACTCACGACTTCACCCACGTCACCCACGGTCTGCACCAGGACTACGCAAGCCTCACTCCACCTCACCCACGGGGCTGCACCAGGACTAGGGCCAGCACAGCTTCTAATGGGCTGGCGTCCAACGCAGTACTTTGCACCATAGCTGGTGCAGAACTTCACCCACGGCGGTCACCCACGGCAGTCACCCACGGCAGCCTTGACTTCTGCGTATTTACCAGTGTTTAGCAGTCCCTCAGCAACCTGTAAGTTGTTGGAAACACTGGTTATATACGTTCTGAAAAGGCTGGCGTCGGCGGTTC
>Ga0210398_10006304_pt1 | contig 10934 bp, 8 predicted proteins | sample IncBWC4OmetaG_FD_161047 | JGI IMG/M metagenome (GOLD analysis project Ga0210398, IMG submission 161047) | Forest soil microbial communities from Barre Woods Harvard Forest LTER site, Petersham, Massachusetts, United States - Inc-BW-C-4-O | ecosystem: Environmental > Terrestrial > Soil >... | reverse complement strand
GTCTTCACCAATGTGCGAGCCGTGGCCGACCTGCACCAGGTTATCAATCTTCGTCCCGCGCCCAATGTGAGTCTCGCCAACGCTAGCTCGGTCAATGCATGAGTTCGCCTGGATCTCGACATCGTCTCCAATCACCACCGGCTGCGGCTGCGGAATCTTGTGCCAGCGTCCGGCGTCGTCCTTGGCAAAACCAAAACCATCCGCACCAATCACTGCGCCATTTTGCAAAAGCACATTGTTGCCCAGGCGACACCCCTCGCGAACCACCGCATGGGCATGGGCAAAGAAGTTGTCGCCGATCTTCGCCCCGCGATAGATCACCACATGCGCCAGCAAAACTGTATTCTTGCCGATCACAACATCTTCACCAATCACCACATAAGGTCCCACATGCGCGCCTGCGCCAATCCGCGCCGAAGCATGCACCACCGCCGTCGCATGCACTCCCGCCGCATACGTCGCTGCCTGATAAAACAGTCCAATCGCCTTCGCAAACGCCAAATAAGGATTCCCGCTGCGTAGCATGGCTGCCGGTATGGCAGGGAAGTCCTCAGCCACAATCACCGCAGCTGCCTTAGTAGTGCGCGCCGCCGCCGCATATTTGGGATTGGCGACGAACGTGATCTGTCCCGGCCCGGCTTCTTCAATGCCGGCCACGCCGGTGATTTCAGTCTCAGGCGAGCCGTTTTCCAGCCGCGCGCCCAAAGTAGAGGCGATCTGTCCAAGTTTCATGATGATTTCCCGTGGTGACAATCGGAAGGCTGATTGTAATGCAGTCGGAGGAGATGAAGGTTCCGATTCGGGAGAAGCGGAGATTCAGTGGCTTGTGATGTACGCGATTCGGGTTGACCTGCTTCTGGCGGCGGGATAGCCTTCAGTTGCTTGGCAAGCTGTGCCCGACCTTTCGGACACTGAATTTTTCGAGGCCCCCGATGCGCGGAGCTTTTGTAGGTGTGGCAATTGGCAGAGAAGAGATATACCGATGAGATGGTCGGAGAGGCGCTGAGGGAGGCTGGTACGCTGGTAGTTGTTTTTGCTCCGCTTTACGTTATTTTCGAGAAAAGTGATGCCGATTGGTATACCGTAGTCTCAGCGTTACTAGTCGGAGTCGCGCTCCTGATGTTCGGCATCCAAGTTGAAAGGAAACGCCTACTATGACTCAGACCTTGCAGTTGCTAACTGTGGTTGCGGTGGGATTCGCGTTGGCGTGCTATGGCGTCGCCAAGGGCAGAAAAGAACGCGAAGCCGATCAACATCAGACCAACGCTGATCCCAGACAGCAGCCCTTGTTTCCCGATCACAAGAAGACTCCCGAACTGCTCGCGCGCTGAAGCGGATACGACGCCAACCGGAGCGCCGTCATCCCTTCGCAACGCGAAGGATCCCAACCAAGAGCCTGCCCTGAGCGAAGTCGAATGGACCTCTGCATTTCTTCACCCTCCCCGTCCGGTCAGGGTTACGCTTCGTATCAGGGTACGCCTTCAGGCGTACCGCATCGTCACGTTCAGATGACGCCTTTAGGCACTCCGGGTGCAGTGGCAGTTGCGCCTCATCGGCGCGTTGTCAGATTTATCGTTCCGTGGCGGCACGCCTGAAAGGCGTGCCCTGATACGAATCCATCATCGGAATGCTATCGGCCGGCAACCTACCTCGACGAAATGACGCGGCGATTCAATAATCGCAAGAACCTGTTCCGTGACATCATGCTCCGGCTCATAATCTCTAAAGAAGGAACTGACTATGGGTGCTCGACACTTGGCGCTGGAGGGTGTTGACGATACCACTCCGCCATTTGATCTGCACCATAGTCGAGCATCCCCCTGAATTGAACGTCATAACCCTTTGCTCTGTAGTTTTCGACTAGGGCGGCTTTCTGTGTAATGGAAAGTTGTCCTTCGTGATATATGAATATTCTGCCGGAGAACACCAGATCTGCGCTCTTGGTACCTTGTCCTTTATATCCGCCCCATGCCTGAGGACCCTTACCCTCCTTCACCGACAAGATTGTCGGTTGGACAACATCTATCAAGGCTCGACAAAGCTGGAACGTCTCGTCTGAAAACTGATCAGATGACGGAACATAGAATCCAATGAAGTCAGTTTTGGCGTCAAAGTCCATATACACGTGTCGCTGAATTGGGATTTGTACAAGGTCTTTTTCACGCGTGAGCATAAGCGTGCTGGACATCTTGAGTACATTCGGAAAATCATTCTTGAACAGATCGCTAAGCGTTGGAGGTTCGTCTATATCTCTTTTCTCCGGCGCTGGCGGTGCTGGTTGCATTTGTGACTTCGGCACTCCGAGTGGAGGCAGTTCGGCAGGTTTAGAATCAGTTCCAAGTTGTGAACGTGGTTCATCCTTAGAAACCGAAACAGGCTGCACTAGCCTCCACAGAGATACGGCAAGACAACCACCAATAATGAACACGGCGACAGTGCTAAGCACCGGATAGTGCACGCGTATTTTAGGTAAGCCTGCGCCAAACTCCAACCATCCCCAACCGAGAAGTAACAGCACCGCGCAAGAGAATGACAGCCAACCAATCCATTTCTTGTCGGGCCATAGATATGGAGCTGCAAGGGCGATTAGTGACAAGATGATCCCCGCCAATCCCAAGCGGTCACCGAAAACCATATGCACCTCTACAGTGAAAGCATCATTGTAATCCTTTCCCAGTATGAGATGCGTAATTCCGTTTATTTACTTCTTGTTTACAATGACTTGCGTGGCATCGCTGTGATAATTAGTACACTCTGCCCCGCAGTTTATGGCATAATGTCCCTATGCAACCGCAACCAACCACCCCACTCTCCACCGCCCACCAACTCTCCAATTTCCTCCGCGAATGGCTTGGCGGACGTATCTCCTCCGAACTCGAATTGGCCTCGCTCGCCGAGCGCGGCCTGCCGCTGACCACCGTCAGCCGCATGACTCGCCACGGCCTCACTCGCGACGAAGTTCATGCGCTGGTCATTCATCGCCGGACGTTCAAACATCGCAAAGCCAGCCACCAGAAGTTGTCGAAAGAAGAATCCGATCGCGCCATCCGCACCGCCCGCATCCTCGCCCGCGCGCAAGCCACGTTAGGCGACGCCGCATCAGCACTAACCTGGGTGCGCGAACCTAAGTCGCGCTTCGAAGGCAAGACGCCAATTCAGATGATGTCCACCGAAACCGGTGGCCGCTTAGTGGAAGAAATGTTGGTGCAGATCGACGAAGGAATGTTTGCCTGAGTGTTTCTCTGGAGAATCAGCAACCACGACACGCTCGACGGACGCGGCGGCCTCCTCGCCTCAGCCCGCTGGCACACTCGCGGACGGCCCATCGTTTACCTGGCCACCACACCCGCTGGAGCGCTGGTCGAGGCGCTGGTCCATTTAGAACTCAAACCCAATCAGTTGCCCAAGAGTTATCGCCTGCTGAAAGCCGAAGCGCCCGATGACTTACCCAAAATGCATTTCTCCGTGCTCACCGACGACTGGCAGCAGAACGAAATAGCATCCCGCACCCTCGGCGATGAATGGCTATCGCGGAATCAAACTCCGCTGCTCGAAGTCCCCTCCGCAATTCTCCCGGAGACAATGAATATCTTGCTGAATCCCATGCACCCCGACGCCGCCCGAATCAGCGTGTTATGGCACGAAGCCTATCCCTTCGATAAGAGGTTGTTCAAGGGGATAGCCCGGTAGCGCGGGAAATCGCTCGCGGCGCAAGAAGGTTTTAGGGGAGGGCACGAGTTCCACTCGTGCCGTAAGAACTCAAATACACTGCGGCTTCAGCCGCTGAGGCCAACTTACCTCACTGCTCTCCAAACATCGGCACCTGCAACGTATCGCTGGGCAGCCCACGCCGGCGCCGCCGGGTCGCCCCAATCACCGCCAGCACCGTAAGCGATTCCAGCGCAGTCCGCGGCACAAACATCCGCTGCGTATTCGATCGCAAGTCCGGAGGATTGATCAAATAACCCTCCGCCGACGCTTGCAGCAGGTCGTTAGGCATCATTCCTTCCAGAACATCACCATCTTTGAAGCGCAGCCGTACCCATAATCCCTCAGTACGTGGGCGAGTCGTGAAAGTCTTGCGGCTGGGCGATTCCGCCTCACCGAAATCCCGCACGAAGTAAACCACCTTGACCTCGCGCAGCTCAATCGCGATCACATTCCCGGCGGTATTCAGCAGTTCCAGTTTGCCTTCATGGACGAAGTTCGCGGGCGCGACGTGGCCATTCACCGTGTCGCGGTCAATTTTGCGGACCACTACCTTCTTATGAGTCGAGGGCATTCGCTTCTTGCCAAACCCGCCTGGGTTGCGGTTTCCTGCGGTTCGGCGTAGTCACATTCTCACACTTTTGCTCCGAACATAGTCAGTCATCTCGTTCGTAGTAGCCAAATCGTTAACCTTGTGGTATTTTGTGTAGTTTACCGAGGCCACGCCTGAATCGCCTAAAGCTAGTCAATAGAGCAGTTTACGTGGTAGTTGGCGGGCCTGTCCCTGACTCCCCGGTGTCCCCTGTGGAAAATCTTTACACCACTTCGTTCGCACACTTAATCCCGAAATTCAGGACGACGCATGGCTGATTACATCTACACCATGGAAATTCGTCTGACGCCCGACCAGCAGCGGGGCATTACGCTGGTTCAAGACATCGCCCGCGCCGCCGAGATGAACATCTATCTCACCGGCGGTGCCGTGCGGGACATCATCAGCGGATTTCCCATTCGAGATCTCGATTTCACCGTCCAGGGCAATCCCCTCAAGCTGCAAAAAGATTTGGAACGCGCCGGGGCCATCGTCTCCTCGACCGACGAAGATCTGAAGGCAATCTATCTGGTCTTGCCGGGCAAAGTCCGTGCTGAGATTAGTCCCGCTCGCACCGAGCGCTATGAAAAAGTAGGGAAGCCGCCCATCGTAGCGCCCTCCACCATTATTGAAGACTTGCGCCGCCGCGATTTTACTGTCAACGCCATGGCGTTGTCGCTCAACCCCGGTTCCCGTGGCCTGCTCATGGATCCCTTCAACGGATCCGCGGACATCGAATCCAAGCTGCTCCGCACGCTGCACAATTATGCCTTCGTCGAAGATCCCTCGCGGCTGATTCGCGCCACCCGCTTTGCCGCGCGCTTCCACTGGCCCCTCGAGGAACGCACCGAGGCCCGCTACCGGTCCGCCAAAGAAAACAACTATATCGACCACATCAACCACCGGGCAATTGGAGTCGAGATCGAACAACTCGCCTACGAAGACGACCCGCTCCACATCGTGCGCTCGCTGGAGAAAGAAGATTGGCTCAAGGTACTAAACCCGCACTGGACCACCGCCAAGGTGGACACTGTCGGACTAAGCCAGTTGGTGAAAACCCGCCAGCAAATGAATGAACTGGGCTACACGCCCGATCCCTCGCCCGCGGTGCTGTATTTCCTGACTTCAAAGCTGAGCGATAAAGATGTCGCCGATATCCGCAAGGCGATCCCACGCAAGGATCTGGTCGAGGCCTGGAAAGATCTCGAGGACAATGCCAAAGACCTAGCCAAACGGCTCGCAGGCAAAGAAGCGGCGACTCCTTCGCGCACCTGGAAGTTGCTCTCCGAAGCGCGCCCGGAGATGACGCTGTTCCTCGCCGTGACCGCCAAGCAGCAAGCCGTGGAACAGAAGATCAAGAACTTCTTCACCAAGTGGCGGCAAGTGCAACAGAAGATCCCGCTGCCCGAAATGACGGAGTTGTACATCACGCCGCAACTGCCCGAATATTCCAAGATTGCCAACGATGTATTCATGCTATTGCTCGATGGCCGTCTGCGTTCGCGCACCGAAACGTTGAAGTTCTTGAAGCCGCTCGCGCCACCGCCGCCGCCTCCGCCTCCGCCACCAAAACGCGGACGCGCCGCCAAAGCAGCCGCCGCTGGCGCCCAAGCAACGCCAGCGCCAACTGCCGTCGCTGGAAAAACTGGAAAGAAGGGCAAGGCCGTGCCCGCAGCCGCTCCGGCCGTCGTACCACCGCCGCCGAAGCCGTCTAAGCCGCCCGCAGTTGCCAAGCCTGCGAAATCAGTTGCCAAGCCTGCGAAATCAGTTCCCAAGAAGCCTGCCCCTAAGAAGAAACCTGCCAAACCCGCGCCCAAGTCCAAAGCCAAGAAGCGAAAACGCTAGGCCGGCGCTAGGCCCTCGTGCCCTCTGTGCTCTCTGTGGTTAAGGCTTCTTCCTGAATATGCGAAGGCCTATGTGAACCTTCGTGTCCTTCGTGGTTTGAGCTTTTGGCCGCCAGAAATCCACTGCCTGTGCATAACTACGCCTGAAGCTTGCAGCCACCTTCCCGTTACAATGACCCGCACAGTAAAATCAAAACAGCCCCAATGCCCCAATTCGTCCACCTCCATCTCCATACCGACTACTCCATGCTCGACGGCGCTTGCGACGTCGAGAAACTGTGCGAGCGTGCCAAGCAATTGGGCATGCCGGCCGTGGCCATGACCGACCACGGCAATATCTTCGGCGCTGTGCATTTCGTGAATGCTGCGAAACATGAGGGCATCAAGCCCATCGTCGGCTGCGAGCTGTACATCTGCAAGAAAGACGATCACAACATCGAGCGCACGCCTCCCGACAATGACACCTACAACCACCTGCTGGTGCTGGCCGAGAACGAAGAAGGCTATCGCAATCTCGCCAAGATTACTTCCGAAGCCTCGCTCCACGGTTTTTACTACAAACCCCGCGTGAGCAAGAAATTCCTCGCTGAACACTCCAAGGGGCTGATCGGCCTCTCCGGCTGCCTCAAGGGCGAAGTCGCCGAAGTTCTCATGGAAGGGAAGTACGAAGCCGCCCGCGCAGCCGCCGCAACCTATCGCGACATTTTTGGCAAAGACAATTTCTTCCTCGAAATACAAGACCAGGGTCTGGAGATGGAACACCGCATCCATCCCGACTTGTTCCGCTTGGAAAAAGAACTTGCCCTGCCGATGGTCGCCACCAACGACAGCCACTACCTCTGTGAAGAAGACGCCCACGCCCAGGACGTCATGGTCTGCATCCAGACCGGCAAATCGATTCAAGACACCAACCGCATGAAGTTTCAGGGCACCGGCTTTTACGTCAAGAGCCACGACGAAATGTTCCAGGTCTTCAAAGACGCACCCGACGTGCTATCCCGGACCCTCGCCATCGCCGAACGCTGCAACCTGCGTCTCGAAAAGGTCAGCAATCCCTTCCCGCATTTCGATGTCCCCGCCGGCTATACCCTCGACAGTTATTTCGAGCACGTAAGCCGCGAAGGCTTCGCGCGTCGCCTTGAGGTAATCAGGAATTTACAGGAGCAAGGGCGCATCAAGCACAGCGTGGCCGAATACGAGCAGCGTCTCGCCCGCGAACTCGCCATCATCCAGCAAATGCAGTTCTCCGGATATTTCCTCATCGTCTGGGATTTCGTTCGTTACGCGCGGGAACACCATATTCCAGTCGGCCCCGGCCGAGGCTCAGCCGCGGGTTCGCTGGTCTCGTACTCGCTCGGTATCACCGACCTCGATCCCCTTCAACAAGAGCTGCTGTTCGAGCGCTTCTTGAATCCAGAACGCATTTCCATGCCCGACATTGACATGGATTTCTGCATGAACCGCCGTGGCGAAGTCATCGACTACGTTACTCGCAAGTACGGCCGTGACAATGTCGCTCAGATCATCACCTTCGGCACCATGGCCGCCAAGGCCGCGATCAAAGACGTTGGCCGCGCCATGGATATTCCCTACGCCGACGTAGACCGTATCGCCAAGATGGTGCCGACCACGCTGAATATCAAGCTGGAGCAGGCAATCAAAGATTCACCTGCGCTGCAGCAGGCCTACGAAAGCGAGCCCCAGGTACGCCAACTGCTCGATACTGCCCGAAAACTCGAGGGCCTGGTGCGCAACGCCGGGGTTCATGCCGCCGGTGTCGTCATCTCTCCCCGTCCACTGACGGAACTGGTGCCGCTGCACAAAACCAAGAACGACGAAATCGTTACTGCCTTTGACATGGTCGCCATCGAAAAGATGGGCCTGTTAAAGATGGATTTTCTCGGCTTAACCACGCTGACCATCCTTGACGACACCGTCAAGCTAATCGCCCAAACCCGAGGCGAACAGCTTGTCCTCGAAAACATTCCTCTCAACGACCAAACAACTTACGAAAAAGTCTTTCACAAAGCCTTGACCACCGGCGTGTTTCAGTTTGAATCGCATGGTATGCGTGACGTCCTGCGGCGCTATCAGCCCTCGACCATCGGCGACCTTACCGCTCTCAACGCGCTCTATCGACCGGGCCCGATTCAGGGCGGCATGATCGACTATTTCATCGACCGCAAACATGGCCGCAAGAAGATCGAATACGAATTGCCAGAACTGAAAGAAATGCTGGAAGACACTTGGGGAGTCATCGTCTACCAGGAACAGGTCATGCAGATCGCCAATCGCTTGGCGGGCTATTCACTCGGCGAAGCCGATGTGTTACGCCGCGCCATGGGCAAGAAGAAGCCGGAAGAAATGGCGCAGCAGCGCGACCGATTTGTAGAGGGTGCGGTGCAGCGGGGTTATCCTCCAAAGAAAGTCGAGAAGATTTTCGACTTGCTGGCAAAGTTTGCGGAATATGGTTTTCCCAAAGCGCACTCGGCTGCCTACGCGCTCCTCGCCTACCAGACGGCCTATCTGAAGACACACTACCCCGTGGAGTTCATGGCGGCGATGCTGACCTCGGTCACCGGCAGCACCGACGACGTGGTGAAGTACATCAACGAATGCCGCGAGATGGGCATCGGTGTCGAGCCGCCCGATATCAACGTCAGCACCGCCAACTTCACTCCGCATGGTCCTGCCATTCGCTTCGGTCTTGCGGCCGTAAAGAACGTCGGCCACAACGCCATCGAGTCCATCGTCGCCGGACGCAAAGAAAAGGGACGCTACAACTCGATCTACGAATTCTGCGAAAAAGTTGATCTACGCCTGCTCAACAAACGCGTGCTCGAATCCTTAGTAAAGAGCGGCGCTATGGATTCCCTCGGTCGCCGCGCCCAACTGATGGCCGTCCTCGACAAAGCCATCGACCGCGCCGCCAAAACCCAGCGCGACGCCGAGTCCGGCCAGCACGGCTTATTCGGAGTATTTCAGCAGGAAGAAAATCAATCCGACAACGACCGGCTCCCCGACACTCCCGACTGGGACGAACATACCCGCCTAGCCGCTGAAAAAGAAATTCTCGGATTTTTCATCACTGGACACCCGCTCGAAAAGTATCGCGACAAACTAGAAAACCTGCGCGCTCTGAGCACGGGCGATATTGCCGCCATGAAGTCTTCAACTGGCAAAGACGAAAACATCACCACCGCCGGAATCATCACCGGAATCAAAGTCCTGAAATCCAAAAAAGGCGATTTCTACGCTCAAGGCACTCTCGAAGACATGGAAGGCTCCGTCGAGATGATCGTCTTTCCAGAGGCCTACCGGAAACTCGGCGACAAAGTGAAGCTCGAAGTCCCGGTCTTGGTGCGTGGCGGTCTGCGAATCGAAGAGGGCGCCAACCCCAAACTCACCGCCAACGAGATCTCCCCGCTCGAAGATGCCAAAGTCCCGCTGCCGCGTTCACTGCGCATTCGCATCCCCGTCGAAACCGCCAGCGAATCTACTGTCGACGACCTGCATCTGCTTTGTTCTCAGTCCAAAGGCGAAGCCAAAGTATTGTTCGATGTGGAGCGTCAGGGCGATTTCATGGTGGTCATGGAAGCGGAAGGCTATAATGTCCTACCGGACCGTAATTTTATGGCGCGTGTGGAAGAACTCTGCGGTCGCGGTGCAGTTCGCGTCATTAACTGAAATCAACAGCGGATGAGAGCTTCCCCCCACGCATTCGGCCTGCAAGTGACTAGCGGTTCCAGAGTTGTCAACGTCGGGCTGGTGGTGACCGGAACCGATTTTCTGCTGTCGATGGTGGAATCACGCTGGGCCGCAAGGAACGGTGACGCCCGTAAGATGGACTTACAACTTAAAGCTAGACAGGAACTGGAGAAAATCGAGCAACAGCTTTCCCGGCTGCAATCCGCGCCCGGACAGAACGACGATCTCCGCAATCAGATCAAGCAGCTGAATGATCGCATCGACTCTCTTCGTATCGAGGTCTCCGCGAATCACGACGCCTGGCAGAGGACAGAATTGGCCCGACATCCGCAACGCCCCTATGCACTGGATTACATCGAAAGGATCTTCACCGACTTCAGTGAGATCCACGGCGACCGGGGCTTCGGCGACGATCCCGCCATCGTCGCTGGCATGGCCCGCTTCCAGGGCCAGGAAGTCATGATCATCGGCCACCAGAAAGCGCGTGATACCAAACAAAAAGTCTATCGAAACTTCGGCATGCCCAATCCTGAGGGCTATCGAAAAGCTCTCCGCGTGATGAAGATCGCGGAGAAATTCCGCCGCCCACTGTTCACATTTGTAGATACGCCTGGAGCATATCCCGGCCTCGGAGCCGAAGAGCGCGGCCAGGCCGAAGCCATTGCCAGAAATCTTCGTGAGATGGCCCGCCTACAGGTTCCAATTATTACGACCATCACCGGAGAAGGCGGCAGCGGCGGCGCGTTAGCCATCGCCATAGCCGACCGCGTCCTGATGATGGAGAACTCGATCTACTCCGTCATTTCGCCCGAGGGCTGCGCCTCAATCATGTGGCGCGACGCGACGAAGAAAGAACTAGCCGCCCAGGCCCTGCACATTACCGCCAAAGATTTGAGCGAGCTAGGCTGCGTGGACTCAATCGTCCCCGAACCCGATGGCGGAGCCCACACCGACCACGCCGCCGCCGCCGCTCTGCTGGCCGAATCCTTGAAGAACAATCTTGAGCAGTTGAAGAAATTACCAGTTTCCGAACTAGTCGACGCCCGCTACAACAAATTCCGCAAGATGGCCCAGTTCTTCCG
>Ga0210398_10006300_pt1 | contig 10936 bp, 9 predicted proteins | sample IncBWC4OmetaG_FD_161047 | JGI IMG/M metagenome (GOLD analysis project Ga0210398, IMG submission 161047) | Forest soil microbial communities from Barre Woods Harvard Forest LTER site, Petersham, Massachusetts, United States - Inc-BW-C-4-O | ecosystem: Environmental > Terrestrial > Soil >... | reverse complement strand
AAAGCGCTCGCTCGGAGCGCCGCTGCCGCGAATCAGCGTCCGGCGTTTGGTGCCGCCACCCCGGATGTGCTTGCCGTGGCATTGCCGCAGCCCTATTTGACCCTTAGAGCAAGCGAGGGCCGGGCGCCGGCCACTGCTGTGTGTGGGGCGGGGTTCGCGAGCCGATGGGCGATTTTCAATATTTCGACATCATCCTGTTCGCGATGATCGCCGCGTTTTTGGTGTTGCGGTTGCGCAGCGTGCTGGGGCGGCGCACCGGAAACGAGCGCCGTCGCGACTTCCTCGCCCGGCGTCCGGCGACGGTCGCGGACAAGGCCAAGCCCGACAAGGCGGCCTCGCCCGGGGATCCGGACAAGGTCACGCCGATCGGCGTCCTGGCGCCACGGGCGGCCGACTCGGTGGCCGAGGGGATCGGCCGCATCCGGCGCGCCGACGCGAGCTTCGACCCCTCGCAATTCACCGAAGGCGCGCGCGTCGCGTTCGAGATGATCGTCACGGCGTTCGCCAAGGGCGACAAGGCGGCGTTGCGGCCGCTGTTGAGCGACGAGGTCTATCGCCCGTTCGCCCAGACGATCGACGAGCGGGCCGCCGCCAGGGAAAGTGTCGAGACCCACGATCTCAAGCTCGACGACGGCGAAATCGTGGAGGCCGACATGGCCGGTCGCATGGCGCGCGTGACCCTGAAGCTGGTCTCGCACCAGGTTACCGTGACGCGCGCGATGGACGGCAGCATTGTCGACGGCGACCCCGACCATCCGGTGGAAAAAACCGACTACTGGACGTTTGCGCGCGATACCCGCTCCACCGACCCGAACTGGATGCTTGTCGCCACCAGCAGCGGATGACATCCGGCGTTCCCGGCTGCGGTTGCGGCTGGAGGTGCTGGCCGCGATTGGCGCAATGCTGGCGGTCGGCCTCGTCCGCGACGCCGGTCCGCCGCGACTGAGCCTGAGCCCGGTCGGCTTCGACCGGCTCGCCGGGTGGGGGCAAGACGACCAGGCGGCGGCGCTGCCGGCCTTGCTCAAATCGTGTGCGCACCTGGCGCGCCAACCCGAGGAAGCAGCGTTTGGGCCGGTCGACAGCGGGGTCGACTACGGCAGGGTCAAAGACTGGCTGCCGGTCTGCCGGGACGCTGCTGCGGTGCCGGCAAACGACGCGACGGCGGCGCGGCGCTTTTTTGAAAGCGACTTTGTCCCGCTGGCGGTTGCCGACTACGGCGATCGCGACGGTCTCTTCACCGGCTATTTCGAGATCGAGCTGAACGGCTCGCGCCGTCGCCATGGGACTTACCAAACGCCGATCTACCGGCGTCCGCCGGACCTCGGCAAGGCGCCGCGGCTGTCGCGGGCCGCGATCGAGGATGGAGCGCTTGCCGGCCACGGCCTTGTGCTGTTCTGGGTCGACGACCCGGTCGACGCGTTCTTTCTGCAGGTCCAGGGTTCCGGCCGGGTGCGCCTCGAAGGCGGCGAGGTGATCCGCGTCGGCTACGACGGCCAGAACGGGCTGCCCTATGTCCCGGTCGGGCGGCTGCTGATCGAGCGCGGCGTGATCCCGCGCGAGAAATTGACGATGGCCTCGATCGAGGCGTGGATGCACGCCCATCCGGCGGCGGGCGCGGCACTGCGCCGCGAGGACCCGTCCTACGTGTTCTTTCGGGTGGTCAAAGGCGACGGCCCGCTCGGCGCCGAGCAGGTGGCGCTGACGCCCGAGCGCAGTCTCGCGGTCGACCGCGCCTATATTCCGCTCGGCGCGACGGTCTGGCTCGCCGCCGACGAGCGGTATATCCCGGACTTGAGCGTGCGCCGGCTTGTCGTCGCCCAGGACACGGGCGGGGCGATCAAGGGCCCGGTGCGCGGCGATCTGTTCTGGGGCGCCGGCGGTGCCGCCGCCGCCCGCGCCGGCGAGATGAACGCGCATGGCCGCGACTACCTGCTGCTGCCCCGCGCTCTCGCCGATCGCCTCGCCACCGAAGAAGCGCGCCGCTGAACTCGATCCTAAATTATCGCCCGGCCGATCACCGTCGGCTGATTGGGCTGGCAATCCCGAGAAAGACCACAACGGCATTGTTCAGCCGCGCGACGTCGTGGTCCGCCAGCCGACCGATCCGCGCCCCGAGCCGTGATCTGCGAACGGTCGTGATCTTGTCGATCATCAGCCGGCACGCGGCGCGCAATCCGTTTGCGTCGGTCGGTTCGATCTCAACCCGGACAAAGGGCGCGTGTGTGGGAGTCGGTGGTGAATGCGCAGATTGTCACCGAGTCGGTCATGTCGAACCGGTCGTCTTGCAGGATAACCGCCGGACGCGGTTTGCCCGCATAATCGCTGCCCCCGGCCACTGTCCAGATCTCGCCGCGTTTCACGCATCCCCGCCGCGGTCGCTGACGGCATCGACAAAATCCTGGTCCTCCCGCGCATGAGTGCTGGTAGCAACCGCGATAGATTGTCTGTGCGCTTCGGTGACAAAGTCGGCAGAGCCCACGTCCGGGACCCAAATTTGAATCGGCCGCAAACCCGCGCAGCCGCATTCGTTCACGATATGCCTTGACCTTGTCACGCGACGATCTCGCGCCGGTGCGTGTTGCCATATCTGCACCCTTTTTATGTTACATGTGACGTAGGCCCTACCTGACTTGGGTGCAAGTCGAAGACGTTCGATTGATCTCGCCGGCACTTAAACGCAAAGTGCCGGCTCGTGTGGCGATGTGGGGTGGCCGAATGGCCGAGGGACGGGCCCGGGTCGGGCTCTTTGTGACGTGTCTGGTCGATCTGTTTCGCCCGACGGTCGGCTTTGCCGCGGTCAAGCTGCTCGAGGCGGCCGGCTGCACGGTTGAGGTGCCGCGGGCGCAGACCTGCTGCGGCCAACCCGCCTATAACTCGGGCGACCGCGCGCACGCCAAGGCGATCGCCTCGCAGGTGATCGACGCTTTCGCCGAGTACGACCACGTCGTGGCCCCGTCGGGCTCGTGCGCCGGGATGATCCGGGTGCACTACCCCGAGATGTTCGCCGACGATCCCGTAATGCTGCCGCGAGCGCAGGATCTCGCCGCGCGCAGCTGGGAGCTCGTCTCGTTTCTTGTCGATGTCTGCGGGATGCGCGAGGTGGCGGCGCACTGGCGCCGGGCCGCGACCTATCACGACGCCTGCTCCGGCCTGCGCGAGCTCGGCGTGCGGGACCAGCCGCGCCGGCTGCTCGCCACGGTCGAGGGCCTCGAGTTGCGCGAGTTGCCGGGTGCCGAGGTGTGCTGCGGCTTTGGCGGCACGTTTTGCGTCAAATACCCGGAAATTTCCGACAAGATGGTCGGCGACAAGGCCGACGACATCGCGGCCACCGGCGCCGACGCGGTGCTGGCCGGCGACCTCGGCTGCCTCTTGAACATCGTCGGCAAGCTGTCGCGCCAGGGCCGCCCGGTCGAGGCGCGGCACGTCGCCGAGGTGCTGGCCGGAATGACCGAGGTGCCGCCGATCGGCGCGCCGCGCTAAGCCGATGCAGGCCACCAGCCGCGACTTCACCGCGAACGCCCGCGCCGGGCTCGCCGACGACAACCTGCAGCAGGCGCTCGAGATCATGACGCGGCGCGGCTTTCCGGCGCGCCGTCGCGAGGTCGTGGAGCGGCTTCCGGAGTTCGAGGCGTTGCGCGAGGTCGGCCGCGAGATCAAGGAGCACACGCTCGCCCACCTCGATTTCTACCTTGAGCTTTACGAGGAGAACGTCGTCGCGGCGGGCGGCGAGGTCCATTGGGCGCGCACGCCCGCGGAGGCCTGCGAGGCCGTTCTCAAAATCTGCCGAGCGGCAAACGCCACGACGGTCACCAAAGGCAAGTCGATGGTCGCCGAGGAGATCGGGCTTAACGACTTCCTCGAAAAGAACGGCATCACCCCGGTCGAGACCGACCTCGGCGAATACATCATCCAGCTGCGCCACGAGCCGCCGAGCCATCTGATCGCGCCGGCGATGCACTTGGTGAAGGAGCAGGTCGCCGACACGTTTCGCGGCGCGCACCGCGCGCTCGACCCGGACCGCCCGCTCGTCGAGCCGCGCGAGCTATGCGACGAGGCGCGCGCGTTGTTGCGCCCGAAGTTTCTGGCGGCCGAGGTCGGCGTCACCGGCGCCAACTTCCTGATCGCCGAGAGCGGCTCCAGTGTCATCGTGACCAACGAGGGCAACGGCGACCTGACGCAGACCCTGCCGCGCGTCCACATCGTCGTCGCCAGCCTCGAAAAGGTGGTGCCGACCTTCGAGGACGCCGCCGCCTTGCTGCGCCTCCTGGCGCGTTCGGCCACCGGGCAGGAATTTTCCTCCTATACGACGGTGTCGACCGGCCCGCGCCGGCCGGGCGACCTGGACGGCCCCGAGGCCTGTCACGTCGTCCTCGTCGACAACGGCCGCAGCCAAATGTTGGGCGGCGAGTTTCACGACATGCTGCGCTGCATCCGCTGCGGCGCCTGCATGAACCACTGCCCGGTTTTTGCCGCGGTCGGCGGGCATGCCTACGGCTGGGTCTATCCCGGCCCGATGGGGGCCGTGCTGACGCCGAGCCTGATCGGCATCGAGGAGGCGGCGGCGCTACCCAACGCCTCGACCCTCTGCGGGCGTTGCGAAAGCGTGTGCCCGGTCAAGATCCCGCTGCCAAAAATGCTGCGCCACTGGCGCGAGCGCGAGTTCGCCAAAAGGCTGACGCCGGCGCGCTGGCGGCTCGGCTTGGCGGCGTGGGGCTGGGTGGCGCGACGGCCGGCGCTCTACCACGCGCTGAGCGGGCTCGCGAGCCGGGCGCTCGGCTGGCTCGGCGGCCGCCGCGGCCATTTTCGCAGCCTGCCGCTCGCCGGCGGCTGGACCGGGGTGCGCGATATGCCGGCGCCCGAGGGCCGCACCTTTCACAGCCTGTGGGCGGACCGTGCCAAGACCGGAGGGCGCTCGTGAGCGCGGCGCGCGACGCCGTATTCGCCAACATTCGCGGTGCGCTGCGGCGCGGTGCGCTGCCCGATCGCGCGCAGGCCGAGCTGCGCGCCCGGGTCGCGGCCCATCGTCGCAACCCGATCCCGGCGCGGGCGACAGCGCTCGACGACGCCGCGCGGGTCGACCTCTTCGTGCAAATGGCCGAGGAGGTGCAGGCCACCGTCGCCCGCCTTCCGTCGCCGACCGCGGTGCCCGACGCGGTGGCGCGCTATCTTGCATCGGAAAACCTGCCGGCCGAGCTGGTAATGGCGCCCGACCCAAGCCTCGACGCGATCCCCTGGGCGGTGACGCCGCTGCTACGCATCCGCCGTGGGCGCGCGCAAGCCGCCGACATGGTCAGTTTGACCCCGTGCGTCGCGGCCGTCGCCGAGACCGGGACCTTGATGCTGGCCTCGGGGCAGGACACGCCTACCACCCTCAACTTCCTCCCCGACACGCATATTGTCGTGGTCCACGCCGACCAGGTGGTTGCGGCCTACGAGGACGGCTGGGACCGGTTGCGCGATGCCTCCGCCGCTGGCGAGGGCGCTGCGGGTTTGCCGCGCACCGTCAACTTCATCACCGGGCCGTCGCGCACCGGCGACATCGAGCAGCGCATCGTGCTGGGTGCGCACGGGCCTCGCCGCCTCCATATTCTCGTCGTCGAAAACCGCGAGGGCGGAACGGATGACCGAGGAGGCGGGTAGTCCCGCGCGCGCGTCGGCCGATCGTGCGATCTGGGTCGAGGCGATGCGCGGCGTGACGCCGCTGCGCGGTCGTCTTGCGCTGCCGCTGCCGGCGCCGCCGCACGAGCCTCCGCGTCTCGTGGAAAGCCTCGCGCCGCCGCCCGTGGCCGCGCCGGTCGAGAGCTTTGCCGGCATCGACCGGGCCAACGCCGAGCGGCTGAAGCGCGGCCTGCACCCGATCGCGGCCCGGCTCGACCTGCATGGCCGCACCCAGGCCGAAGCCCATCGCGAGCTGGTGGAATTTGTCGAGGCCTCGTATCGCGGCGGCCGCCGCTGCGTGCTGGTGATCACCGGGCGCGGGCTTGGCCCCGACGGGCCGGGCGTGCTCAAGAGCGCGGTGCCGCGTTGGCTTTCGGAGGCCGCGGTGCGCCGCCGCATCCTGGCGGTCGCCACGGCACAGCCGCGCCACGGCGGCGCCGGCGCGCTCTACCTCCTGCTGCGCCGCCAACGCTGACTGGCAGGCGCGTCGCGACGCACGAAACCTTGAATTTGCGTGGTGCTCCCGCCACAAGACGGAAGACATCCTCTTTGCTGAAAGCGCGATGGCCGACAACAGCGACCTGATCCCGCTCATCGAGCGCCTGCACTCGGCCCGCGTGCTGTGCATCGGCGACGTGATGCTCGACCATTACGTCTACGGCCAGGTCGAGCGGGTATCGCCGGAGGCGCCGATACCGGTGCTCAACATCGAGCGCGAAATGAAGACCTTGGGCGGTGCCGGCAATGTGCTGCGCAACCTCGCGGCGCTGGGCGCGCAAGCCTCGTTCATCTCGGTGGTCGGCAACGACGACGGCGGCCGCGAGATCAGCCGCCTGCTCGAGGCCCAGGACGGTGCCGAGGTGCACGTGCTCGTCCAGCCGACGCGGACCACGACGGTCAAGACCCGCTACGTCGCCGCCAACCAGCAGCTGTTGCGGGCCGACCGCGAGACCGCGGTCCCGCTCGACCCCTACATCCGCGAAGATCTGCTGCGGCTCGCGCGCGAGCTCGTCGCCAACCAGTCGGTGGTCGTCATTTCCGACTATGCCAAGGGGGTGCTGACCGAAGGGGTTGCACTCGAGATCATTCGCGCGGCGCGCGAGGCCGGCGCGCGCGTCGTCGTCGACCCGAAGGGCGGCGACCACATCCGCTATCGCGGCGCCGACTTGTTGAAGCCCAACCGGCGCGAGCTGGCGCACGCCACCGGCATGCCCACCGCCACCGAGGCCGAGGTCGTCGCCGCCGCCGCCGCCTTGATCGACCGGTGCGGCTTTGGCGCGGTTCTGGCGTCACTCGGCCAGGAGGGCATGGTGCTGGTCGGCGCCGACCGCGGTGTGTACCCGCCGCGCGCCGAGGTGCGCGAGGTCTACGACGTGTCCGGCGCCGGCGACACGGTCGTGGCGACGCTCGGTGCCGCGCTCGGCGCCGGGATCGGCGCGGTCGAGGGCGCGCGTCTCGCCAACATCGCCGCCGGCATCGTCGTCGGCAAGGTCGGCACCGCGGTCGTCTACCCGAGCGAGCTTGCCGCCTGGATCGACGGGCACGATTTGTACAATACCGAAAAGGCGATGCCGCGGCCGCAGGCGCTCGACCAGGTCGAGCGGTGGCGCCGTCAGGGGCTGCGAATCGGGTTCACCAACGGCTGCTTCGACCTGCTTCACCCCGGGCATGTCTCGCTGCTGCGGCAGGCCAAGACGGCGTGCGACCGGCTGGTGGTCGGGCTGAACAGCGACGCCTCGGCGGCGCGGCTGAAGGGGCCGAGCCGCCCGGTGCAGAGCCAGTCGGCCCGCGCCGCGGTGCTCGCCTCGCTCGCTGCGGTCGACTTGATCGTGATCTTTGACGAGGACACGCCGGCCGAGCTGATCCGCGCGATGCGCCCGCAGCTGCTCGTCAAGGGCGCCGACTACCGGCTGGAAGACGTTGTCGGCGCCGACCTCGTCAAGGCCTCCGGGGGCGAGGTCATGCTCGCCGAGGTCATGCCCGGCTACAGCACCAGCGCCACAATCGCCCGCTTCGCCCGCTCGGCTTGACCGCCGCGGCGCAACGTCACAAGCCGTCGAGCCGCCCCGCCTCGGGGTCGAGCGCGCGGCGCAGCCGGGCGGCGGCGACTCGGGCAAAACGCAAGGTCACCGCTCGGCGCCGGCCCGCAGCCAGCGGCGTGGGCCGGCCGTCACGCAACACCGCCGCGCCGAACGCGTCTGCCACCATCAGGCCACATTCCTCAGGGATCAGCGCACTCGGAAACCCGCTTGCCACGGCGAAATACAGGCGGTCGGCATATTCGCGATAGCTCGACCATTTCTGGTCGGCGCGAAAATCGGCGACCGAGCTCTTGATTTCGACGATAACCAGCTCGCCGCCCGTGCCGAGCGCCAGGACATCGGCACGGCGGCCGCTGGCGAGCGGGAACTCGACGAGGCTCGCGTAGCCGAGGTGGTCGAAGGCGCGGCACACGCCGCGTGCGAGCAGCAGGGCGGCGGGCTCGCGGGGGGACGTCGGAAGGAACGGTGCAGCGCTCACGGACGGCCTATCTTAAGCTCCAAGAATGGACAAGTCGTGGATAAGAGGCCGCGCGTGACGGGTGGAGGGTGTCGATGGCGGAGCGACGGCAGCGCGGATTTCTGCGTCAGGCCTGGGAGCTTACCTGGCCTTATTGGAAATCCGACGAGAAGTGGTCGGCGATCGGCCTGTTGGTCGCCGTCGTCGCGCTCAACCTCTTTTCGGTATGGCTGAACGTTCGCCTCAACCGCTGGAACAACGATTTCTACGATGCCCTGCAACAGTATAAATGGGGCGAGTTCTGGTACCAGTTCGCGATCTTCGGAGCGATCGCCTTTGCGATGATCGTCGATGCCGTCTATGCGCTCTATCTGCGGCAAATCCTGCATATCCGCTGGCGGCGCTGGCTGACCGAGCGTTACTTGCACAGCTGGCTCGGCGACCAGAGCTATTACCGCATGCAGCTAAACCAGGCGGCGACTGACAACCCGGACCAGCGCATCTCGGACGACATCGACAGCTTCGCGACAATGACGATCGCCTTGTCGATCGGGCTGTTGAACGCCTTTGTGACCTTGCTGTCGTTTCTGACGATCCTGTGGGTGCTGTCGGGCGCGCTGACGGTCCCGCTCGGCGGCGGCCGGACGCTCACAATTCCGGGCTACATGGTGCTGGCCGCGCTGATCTATGCCGTCGGCGGCACCCTTCTGACGCGGTGGATTGGCAACCCTTTGATCCGGCTGAGCTTCGACCAGCAGCGTTACGAGGCGGACTTCCGCTTCAGCCTGGTCCGGCTGCGCGAGAATGCCGAGAACGTCGCCTTTTATGGCGGCGAGGCGCGCGAGTTCGACAACTTCAAGGCGCGGTTCGGTCGGATCATCGGAAATTGGTGGGGCATCATCAAGCGCCGCAAAAAGCTCACCTGGTTCACCACCGGCTACTCCCAGCTGGCGATCGTCTTCCCGTTCATCGTCGCGGCGCCCCGCTATTTCAACAAGGTGATCCAGCTCGGCGGGCTGATGCAGATCGCCTCGGCTTTCGGCCAGGTGCAGGATTCGCTCTCGTTCATCGTCAACTCGTACACCGAGATCGCCCAGTACCAGGCGGTGGTGCAGCGGCTTTACGGGTTTCGGACGCGGATGGACGACATCACGGCCGAGCGGCGCGCCCCTCAGCCGATCGCGATCGAGCGCGGCGGAGAGGGCGTCGAGGTCGACGCGCTCGACCTCGACTTGCCCGACGGGCGGCCCTTGCACCAGGAGGTGGCGCTGAAGGCCAGCCCGGGCGACGCGCTGCTGGTCACCGGCCCGTCGGGCGTCGGCAAGAGCACCCTGCTGCGCGCGCTCGCCGGGCTGTGGCCGTTCGGGCGCGGCCATATCCGCGTCGCCGACGCGCGCACGCTGTTTCTGCCGCAGCGACCGTATCTGCCGCTCGGCAGCCTCGCCGACGCGCTCGCCTACCCGCGCGCCGCCGCCGAGTTGCCGCGCGCCGCGCTCGTTGACGCGCTGCGCGCGGTCGGGCTGCCGCATCTGTCCGAGCGGCTCGACGAGGAGGGGAACTGGGCGCAGCGCTTGTCGATCGGCGAGCAGCAGCGGCTCGCCTTTGCCCGCGTGTTTCTGGTGCGGCCGGAAGTCGTCTTTCTCGACGAGGCGACCTCGGCGCTCGACGAGGCCGCCGAGATGTCGCTTTATCGGCTGTTGCGCGAGGCCTCGTGGCGGCCGACGATCGTCAGCGTCGGCCATCACGGGACCTTGCAGCGCTTCCACGACACCGTCGTCGACCTGTCGCCGCAGCCGGTGTCGCGAGCCGCCGCCGGATAGGCCGCCCGGAGAATGCGATGAGCGACGCCGAAGACCCGCTGCGCGCCGCCCGCCTCGCCAAGCTCGACGGGCTGCGGGCGCTCGGGATCGACCCCTACCCCTATGAATTCGCCCGCACCGACGAAGCGGCCGAGCTTGAACGCCGGCATGCGGCGCTCGCGGCGGGTGCCGAGGCCGGCGAGCGCGTCCGCGTCGCCGGGCGCATCCGTGCGATCCGCAACAGCGGCATGTTCATCGACCTGCACGACGCCTCGGGCAAGATCCAGGTGTTCTGCCACCGCGACTATCTCGACCCGCAGGGTCTGGCGGCGGTGCGGCTGCTCGACGTCGGCGACCTGATCGGCGTCGAGGGTCTGGTGCGGCGCACGCCGCGCGGCGAATTGACGGTCAACGCCACCCAGGTGTCGGTGCTGGCAAAAACCCTGCGGCCATTCCCCGAGAAGTACCACGGCCTCGCCGATGTCGAGCTGCGCTACCGCCAGCGCTACCTCGACCTGATCATGAACCCCGAGAGCCGCGAGACCTTGCGCCGGCGCAGCCGGATCGTCGCGGCGTTGCGCGGCCACCTCGTCGCGCGCGGGTATCTCGAGGTCGAGACGCCGATGCTGCACACGATCCCGGGCGGCGCCTCGGCCAAACCCTTTGTCACGCACCACAACGCGCTCGACATCGACCTCTACCTGCGCATCGCGCCAGAATTGCATCTGAAGCGGCTCGTCGTCGGCGGGCTCGCCGACAAGGTGTTCGAGATCAACCGCTGCTTTCGCAACGAAGGCTTGTCGCCGCGCCACAACCCCGAATTCACCTCGCTCGAATTGTACGAGGCCTATGTCGACTACAGCGCGATGATGCGGCTGACCGAGGAGCTGGTCAGCGCCGCCGCCGAGGCGGTGCTCGGACGCCTCCGGATCGGCTATGGCGGGACCGAGATCGACCTGTCGCCGCCGTGGCCGCGGCGC
>Ga0210398_10006299_pt1 | contig 10936 bp, 12 predicted proteins | sample IncBWC4OmetaG_FD_161047 | JGI IMG/M metagenome (GOLD analysis project Ga0210398, IMG submission 161047) | Forest soil microbial communities from Barre Woods Harvard Forest LTER site, Petersham, Massachusetts, United States - Inc-BW-C-4-O | ecosystem: Environmental > Terrestrial > Soil >... | reverse complement strand
AGCCAGCCAATAGAATCAAGGCACCGAGCGTTATAAGATAGGCATCAACTACCCACTGCTGCGTTACGAGACCACCTCCCAGATTATGCTTGATGGCCGGCAAGGCTACATTAACCACTGAGCTATCAAGAAAAGCGACAAATGAAGCGAGGATGCTTATAGCTAACACAAGCCGTTTCTGTCGAGACATATGTTTAGAATAACACTAATCTGGCAGATCGGTGGGTTTATAAAAACAGACTTTATTGAGGTCGAACAGTAGGCAGCTCTGCAGCAGTTAGGTGCAGCGGCAACAAGCGGGCTGTGCCTTCAATGACTTGCCGGAGCGTTTCAAGTCTTTCGTCCGGCATACTGTTTGAAGGTATGTAGGCGATTTTGACATCAGGATGAAAGGTGTTCCAGCCGTAGTTTTCTATGGGTACCCCGGCGAGTGCTCCCATAGCTTGCCATAGACGGTTTCTCTCAACTCCAAGTGCTGAGCCGGTTGCCTGGTCAAGCTCAAGGGTCATAAAATGTCCGCCACTGCCACTTGGTTCACACTTCACCGCTGCCACGCTTGCATCGAAAATACTTTCGTCAAGTGATGGGACACGCTTACGTAATTCTTGATGTGTATTCTTGGTTACAAGTTGTCCTGGCTCCATAGGACCGTTTGTTAGTAGCTCTTTATATCTAGCGAGTTCTGCCCGAGTCGTATCTGGATCCTTCTCGCTGGGTTGCCACACGTCCATGCCCTCTGGCAGGCCTTTCCAGTTAGCGAGGCTAACGCACAGGCGCCCAAGCTCTTCTCCTGAAGCACGCCGAAAAGCGGTAAATTCTACCGGAGAAAACCTTTCTAATTCACGGGCACCCATAATTTAATTAATATACAACTAGATTGTTATATTGTCAATGTACTGACTTAGTACTTTAGTACAATATGCTCGTGGTGAGTGCAGCAAAGATCTTGGACGGGTTCTGTAATTGCCAAACAGCAGCATGTGCGGCGGTTTTTACCCGCCATACCGGCATATCCTGGTCTAATTTGGTGGAACTCACCTGCCCTTTGTATGCTACAAATATAGACTCTAAATGCTTCACGATAATTGCGGCTTGGTAGTGCAGGCTGAATGTGTGCAAAGTATCAATAAGACGGAGGAAATCCATATCGAAAGTAAAAGCTTTTTCAAAGTGGATATTGGTTGCTAACTTCTGCAGTTGGGCAAAGCTCATCACTAATAGTGTGTGCTCACGATTGAGCAGTGTAGCTGGCATATGCGTAAAGTAGTCGATACCATCCTTGGTGATTGTTACACTGCCTGCAAGTTTGGTAACAAACTGTTCCAGTAAAATAGCAGTTTCGGAATTACGGCCAAAATCACCAGCCAGCAGCGTAGCGTCGCCCCAGGTGCTGAGCTCTAATAAGGTGGCTAAGGCCTTACGGGCAAAGCTACCACTTGGCGTGCTTGGCGCATACTCGCCATGTTCTAGAATACGGCCAACTGTTTTTTGCACACTGTTTGGTAATAAAACTCGGGCTACACCAATACCAGCCTTGCCTGCTTCGGCGTAAGCTTCAGCCGGTGCTGCAAACGCGTGGTCATTGCCACCAACAATGAGCAGCTTACCGGCTTGGGCTGTCTGCTCGGGACGACTCCAGAGTAAATCTTCATATAGCGGGTGATCTTTAGTTTGCTTCTGCCAATAATCTTGCATAGGTTATAGGGTAAGTTGATAAGTTCCGTTCTGATAGTTGAGGGTATAAATGACGTTTTTGCGTTCCACGATAATCGGCCAATGATGCTCTGTGGCGTGCGTGATCAATTTCTTACTGGGGTTAAAGGCGATAGCCTGTTCTACCATGTTCAGCATAGCAATGTCACCTTCACCATCGCCGACACCAATACTGCCGGAAAGTTTAGCCTGATGTTTGTCGATGAGCTGTTGCAATAACTGTGCCTTTTTGCCGATAGAAATGATGGTGTTGCCAGTGAAACGATCACCCTTGGACTCGTAATGACTGGCGGCGTAATCGTCAAAACCGTAGTACTGTGCTAATTTCTCAATGATGATATCCGGAGAGCCAGAAATGGCAAATAGCAGGTAGTCACGAGCTTTGAGCGAACGAATTAAATCACGGGTGTAGGTATAGACTTGATCTTTATATTCGTCGAACACTTCTTCGGCAGCGACGCTGAGATCGTGCACACTCAGGCCCGCAAGCGTCCGTTCAAAAACTTCTACCAGAGCCTGTTCATAGTCATGAAAGGACTCCTCGCCACTCCGGCGCTTCCAATCCATACGGGCGGCCCTGACATGGTCAAAGGCCTGCTTATCGATGATGCCTTTTTGAGCCAAGGCATCGTTAATAGCGTGATACAGTTGCCAGCGGATGACCGTGCCGTCGATATCAAAGACTGCAAATGAACGGCTCATTACACCTCCTTGGTCAACAGTTCCAGCACCGGCCGACTGGCATCATACACTGCACGATCTGAGCCAGAGTGGCCTGCTGTTACCCAACTGAGATGGCTCTGCGGCAAGGCTCGGTGTAGTTCGTACGCTACGCTGGGTACGCACATGACATCGTAACGACCCTGAATAATCCAAATGGGCATAGTGAGTTTTGTTGCGTGCTCCATGATGAAATTATCGGGCATAAAACAATTATTCAATTTGTAGTGAGCTTCGACTATTAAGCTACTCGGGTCAAGCGTTTCAAAATCTAGTTGTCGGCGTCGGTCATCAAGTTTGATAACGCCAAGTATAAGGCGGCTGTATGCGTAAGCTGATTTTTTAGCAGCGGTAGTATCGCCATTGAGTATCTGTCGCATGTGGTAGCTCATGGGAGCTGCTTGGTGTGTAGCGGGAGTATCTGCTAAAAATTCTTGCCAGCGCTCTGGGAAGAATGTTTTATAGCGATCACCTTTTTCGTCAAAATTAAGTTCGCGTTTGGTGCCGAGGAACATACCACCAGTTATAATCGCAGCTACCCGTTGAGGGTGTTTTATGGCGTAGTAAAGAGCCAGACAGCTTCCCCATGACCGACCATGCAGCACGAAGCTCTGGACCTGGGCTGCATCGACCACTTTTGTAATGTCAGCAACCAGATCATCAGTGGTGTTATGATCGAGCGCTGCGATTGGTATGCTTCGGCCACTGCCTCGTTGGTCGAAGAAGATTACTCGCTGAGTAGTCGGATCATACAATGTTTTTTGGCTGTCATTGCAAGCCGCGCCTGGTCCACCATGCAGATACACAATCGGCAGTTTGGCTTTCTCATTGCCCCAGTCATGAATATATAATTGATGACCATCACCAACGTCTAAGAAAAATTCTCTATTAGTAAACTCATCGGGTGTCATAAAACTCCCCTTACTTATAGGTCTAGTGTAACAGATATCGGACAGTGGTCTGAGCCGAGGACTTTCGGATGAATTTCGGCTGCCTTAACTTTGTTCTTGAGCGTCGCTGACACGAGAAAGTAATCGATACGCCAGCCGACATTCCGGGCTCGGGCGTTGGCAAAATGACTCCACCATGTATAGTAGCCATTGCCCTGTTTAAAGAGACGTAGCGTGTCAACAAAGCCAGAGTCAATGAAGGCCTGAAAACCGCTTCGCTCTTCGTCAGTAAAGCCTTTCTTGCCGCGATTCGGCTTAGGATTGGCTAAATCATCTTCGGTATGAGCAACGTTTAAGTCCCCACAGAAAACTACGGGCTTATCTTGTTCAAGTCGCTGACAATATGCCAAGAACGCCGGATCCCAGTGCTTATGGCGGAGCGGTATGCGGCTAAGGTCGTCTTTGGCGTTGGGTGTATAGACAGTCACTACCCAGAATTTCTCGAATTCGGCAGCGATAACCCGCCCTTCTTTATTTGGATCACCGTAGACATCACCCGAAAGCTTATACTGCTTGATAATATCTTCGGGAAAGCCGTTGACAACCTGCAGCGGAGCCTGCTTCGCGAGCAGTGCTGTGCCACTATAGCCGGGCTTGTCGGCAGAATACCAGAAGACATCGTAGCTATTCGTATGTACCGTAATTTGTTCTGGCTTTGCTTTTATCTCTTGCAGACAAATAATATCTGCCTGAGCGTTTTTTAAAAACGGCTCCCAAAGTCCTTTGTTGTTTACCGCCCGAATACCGTTAACATTCCAAGAGTACAGTGTAATCATGGGGCTAAGTATAGCTTTGGGTAGCACAATTTGCTAGACTGGGTCTTTAGATGAGTACGCCACCATACAAACGAGTGCTACTGAAATTATCGGGTGAACAACTGGCTGGTAAATATGAGTTCGGGGTTGATCCGGAAATCGCTTCGTTTCTAGCTGCGGAAGTTAAAAAAGTTGTTGATAGTGGCTGCCAAGTTGTCATGATCGTGGGCGGCGGCAATATGGTGCGTGGCGCTGAGATGGCCGGTAATGGTATTAGGCGGGTAACCGCCGATCAAATGGGCATGCTGAGCGGGCTTATTAATTGTATGGCGCTTACCGATATATTTGAAAGCAATGGTCTTAAGACCCGCTGCCTAAGCAACATTTTTGCGCAGCAGGTGGCTGAGTCCTATTCATATCGTCTTGCTGAAAAGCATCTGCAAAAAGGCCGTGTGGTTATTGTTGCTGGCGGCACTGCCCGTCCCTACGTTACCCACGACACCGCGGCAGTCAGCTTTGCTCTTGAATTGGACTGCGAACTTGTTGTTAAGGCTTCAAAAGTGGAAGGCGTCTATGATAAGGACCCAGCAAAATTTCCAGATGCTGTTAAGCTTGATACCGTGTCTTTCCAAGAAGCTGTCGAAGATAATTCCATTAAAGTTATGGACAAAGCAGCCATGGGCCTGGCGATGGAACAGCACAAGCCGATTGTCGTGTTCAATGCCATGGAGGCAGATAATTTTGCCCGCCTTGTTGCCGGTGAAACTATCGGCACAAGAATCTCTTAGATCTTAAGATTTGGAGCGTCAAGGATAACGTGATCACCAGGCTTGGCCTGGCGTTTTAGAATCAGTTCGGCAATAGTGTCTTCCACGGCTCGCTGTAAAGTACGGCGCATCGGTCGGGCACCGAGTCGAGGATCGTAACCTTGCTGCACAATTTTTTGAATGGCTGCTGGCGTCAACTCTACCGAAATATTTTGGTGCTTTAGTGTCTCGTTAACTTCCTTAAGCATTAAGGTCACCACTTGAGCCAACTCTGCTGCATTAAGCGGTCGAAAGAGTACCATCTCATCAAAACGGTTTAACAGTTCGGGCTTAAATTGACCACTATTGATTAACTCGTCACTGAATTGAGTACTGAAACTCTCTAAACTTTGGCCGGCCTCAATGCGCGCTCGAATCGTATCAGCCCCCGCATTACTAGTGGCGATAATCACGCAGTCTTTAAAAGAAGCTGCCCGGCCAGATGAATCAGTTAACTGTCCTTCATCAAGCATCTGCAAGAGCAGATTGAGGATATTGGGATGAGACTTCTCTACTTCGTCGAGCAGTACTACGGAAAACGGCTGCTGCCTTACCTGCATTAACAGACTCTGGTTATCGCCTACGCCGGTCGATAATAAGCGCTGCACATCATCAGGCTGTTGGTATTCACTCATATCCAAACGAATCATGTTGCCTTCTGCTCCGAAATAAGTAGCGGCAATAGCCTTGGCAAGTTCGGTTTTACCAACACCGGTCGGACCTAAGAATAAGAAGCTGCCAATGGGGCGCTTGGGATTAGTGACACCGGCTCGGGCTCGCCGTAACGAGCTGGCTACTACTTCAACGGCATGCGTTTGATTGATCATACGTTCATGAATCCTATCCTCAAGATGGAGCAGCGCATCGGCTTCAGCGGGAGCGGCATTGCCAGTCTTGACGCCCCTTGTTTGTTCAATAGCTTGCTGGACACTGCGCTTGGTCACGATACTATTCTCGGCATGATTGGCAGACTGCTCGAGGAGTTTAATAGCCTTTCCTGGGTAGGCCTCATCCTGTTCATACCGGCCACTTAACATGTAGGCTTCCCGAAGCGCTTCATATGCAACTAGGACTTCAAAATGGCTTTCTAAAGCACCGCAGGTATCTTCTAGTATGCGCATAACATCTGCTTCAGGCGGTTCTTGCAAAACGACTGGCGTTAAGAGCCCAGCGAGACTTTGATTCTGGGTCTTCAGGCTTTGATAATCGTGGGGAGCCATGGCTAGGATAATCGGCACCGACCGAGCCTCAATAATGGAGAGTAGTATGTTCGTTGCATCAAATGAGCCGGCAGCGTCGGCTAGAAACAACTCGGCATTATCGAAGAATAATATTATATGTCCAGCTTTTGATGCTTCGTTTACGACACTGACCATAATCTGCTCTAAATCACCTGTCCCATGCGCTTGTGAGGTAATGTCGGTAGCATTCAGACTGATAATTTGATGGTAGGCCAAGCTCGGGGTGGTACTCCCTTGGATCATACGCTGCGCCAAAGCATACACCGTGTTAGTTTTGCCAATACCATCTGGACCAATAAGTGCTATAGCGCTGGCATGATTATCGAAAGCAGTCTCAATTGCCATGACCCCTGCGGAACGAGCAAGCCAGTCAAAACGTAAATTCTGTCCGCTCACTGCCAGGCTAATATTGTGGCCAAGCCTGTCGAGCAGCGGCGTAAAACCAAATGCCCAGTCTCGACCGACGCCGCCATAGCTTGCCTTGGTGTTAAAGGGATCTGCACCAACATTCCGCCCGAGCCAGTCGGCTATAGCTTTAATGTCTTCGGGTTTATTTTCAAACTTTACGAGCAGCTGCTGTACGTTAGGAGCGGTCATCAGCAGCCCGGCAACCACAAAACCAAGTTCGATGGTTGCTGTTTTATGTTCATCAGCAAGATTGCTGGCTACGGCTAGAGCTTGCTGCAGCACAGCTGGGTCAGTGCTCAACTGCTCTTCAACGAGCTCGTCAGTCAGCAACAGATGATGGGTAAAGAAGAGCGCCTGCCAGTCAGACTTTAACGCTGTCCAGACAGACTTCGGCTGCAGTTCCATACCAGCTTTTAAGCGTACTAAAACGTCTACACTGAGACGATCAGCTAAGGCAGTACCTGTTGCGGGTAAAACGCTCAGTTGGCGTTTCCACCAAACAGCGGGCAGATAGCACGCCAATGCCCCGCTGGCGAGAAAGCCGATAAGAATATGAGGACCCTTTACGATACTTACGGCTATAGCTGCGACAGCAAAGCCACTGCCGATAAGAACAAGACCTAAGAAACCATTCCTGCCGATTTCTTTTCCAAGATGGGCTTCTCGAGCACGCGGAGCGGATAAATTGATAATGGGATTCATAGTACAAATCCTGCGATTATGCAGCCGGGTATAGCAAGCGGCAGTAACGGCCAAATTATCATCTCAATAATAGTGAGTAACGCTACCACGGCTATACTCACAAAGGCTCCCAAAAGTACACCGAGTCGGACGATACAACCGATTACCCGACTGAAGGCGTTGTCGATGGCCGCGTGCATACGGTCCTCCAGGCTTCTACCCGGCGGTGTTGTAATACGCCTCCAGGGCTCAAACAAAGTTCTCAGCAGCTGCCGTACAGAAAAATTTTCAGTGACCGTGCGGATTCGCGGACTGAGACTCTTGACTACTTGCTGCCATCCATTGCCATACCACCACGAGAAAAACGACATAAGCATAGGCTTAATTGTAACACTTCTGAGTGAACACAACTGTCTGCTAGAGAAATTAGCCGCTTCCAGATACGTAATAATACGTGCGTGGCGGAGGGAGGGGGATTCGAACCCCCGAGGGTTGTAACACCCAACACGCTTTCCAAGCGTGCGCCATAGGCCACTAGGCGACCCCTCCGTATAGGTCGAAGTTAGTATAGCAAATGGCTTGTCTGAGAATCGTATGTAAAGATTATTAAAAAACTCCTTGCGGAGAATGCAAACCTGGGGTTACACTAAATCTTGAGAATGGCCTTAATTGAACTTCAAGACGTCAGTAAACTGTACGGCTTCGGCGACGCAACTACCCTTGCGCTCGACGAGGTCACTTTAACTATTGAAAAAGGCGAATTCGTAGCCGTGATGGGTCCGAGCGGTTGCGGTAAGAGTACCCTCATGAATATGATCGGTTTGCTCGACCGCCCGAGCCATGGGCAGTATCGTCTAGAAGGCAAAGCGGTGGCACGCCTCCGTCCAAACCATGCGGCAAAAATCCGGCGCGATAAAGTCGGCTTTATTTTTCAGTCTTTCAATCTTTTACCGCGTCTTACTGCTCTTGAAAACGTTGCCCTGCCCCTGAGCTATAAAGGCGTTCCGCTTACCAAGCGTTTGAAAACAGCTTCGCAGATGCTGGAACGTGTCGGTGTCCAAAACCGGGAATATTATTTACCCAGTCAGCTGAGTGGCGGTCAGGCCCAGTGTGTAACTATTGCCCGGGCGTTGGTTAATAACCCTCGCCTGATTATTGCCGATGAGCCGACGGGTAATCTCGATAGCGGTAGCTCAAGATTGGTGATGGAACTGCTGTCCGACATTCACAAGATGGGTAATACCATTATTTTTGTTACTCACAATCCGGAGCTTACCCGCTTTGCCACTCGGGTACTCTATATGCACGACGGCAGTATTATTCATGACGAAAAGACCGTCTTAGGCCAGGTCGCCTCCACTGCTCGTAAAGTACTGTACGCCATACCAGAAACCAGTGAAGAAGATGATCTTGCAGGTGTATCTGCTCTTATGAAAGCATTGCCTGATAAGCCGTCGGTGCACGCTAAGCGTAAAAAGGCTACGGCTCGATCGAAGTCCACAAAGACGCGTAAAACAAAGACTACCCGGCGCAGTCGAGGGACACAGTCATGATATTTTCACACGGGCATCTTAAGGCCGGTTTTGATTCTGTACGAAGTGCCAAGCTGCGCAGCTTTTGGACCATGCTGGGCGTCATAATCGGTGTTACTTCCGTGATTACCGTGGTAGCAATCGGTGAAGGCGTAAAGCAGCAAGTTGCCGGACAGATTCATCACTTCGGCAATAACTTCATTACTATTCGATCCGCCCAACTAGAAACTGGCTCAGACACTAATACTAATCAAGCGAGCCTGCTCTCTGGTCTGAGTGTGAGTGGTCCATTAACCCTGAATGATATTGATACGGTCGCTGCTACAAAAGGTGTAGCTGAGAGTGCACCGCTTACTATTACGAGCGGTACGGTCAAAGGTCAACAAGGTGTCTACAATGACGGATTTGTTATTGGTACCAGCGACTCCTTGCCTAGTTTGCTGAATCAATCCTTAGCCTATGGCAGTTTCTTCAACAACCAGAATGACGGCCAGAATGTTGCCATACTTGGACAAAATGCCAGCAATAATCTCTTTAAAGAATCCGTGCCGCTTGGTCAAAGCTTCTTGTTCCATGGACAATCATTTCTGGTAATCGGTATTTTTAATCAATTTACTGATGCTCCGCTGAGCCAGCAGGCTGACTTTAATAATGCGATTTTTATCCCCAACGATCTATCTGAAAACCTGACAAACAATACTGCCCCGACTTACGAAATCGTCGCACGGCCAACAGTTGCCGATCAAACTACCAGCGTTGCTGCTCGTATACGTGGTCGACTTAATGCTGCACATGGTGGCCAAAGTGGGTTTGAAATCCTTACCGGTAATCAAAATATCGTGGCCAACGATAGTATCTTGGAACTTTTGACGCGACTGATTGCCGGAGTAGCAGCTATTTCCCTGCTCGTTGGCGGCATCGGTATTATGAATGTTATGTTGGTTTCGGTAGCTGAACGTACGCATGAAATTGGTATTCGCAAAGCTGTCGGCGCTACGAACCTGCAGATTCTTAGTCAGTTCATGATTGAATCAACGCTCCTCAGTCTGACCGGCGGCCTTATTGGCATTATCTTATCCTTTGCCATTGATCTCAGTCTCCGCGTGGCCACTACCCTAGAACCAAGTATTAGTTGGCAGATTGTAGTGATAGCTACGGGCGTGTCGCTTTTAATAGGCATTATCTTCGGCAGTGTGCCAGCCTTCAAAGCCGCGCGCAAACACCCTATTGAAGCGCTTCGTTCTGAGTAGATTTAAAAGAAGTGCTTGCCGTAGTAGTACCAGAAATGCTTGAGAATCAGTGCGGCAATAATCAAAAACCATAGAACAAGTATGTCTAGGTGATGTCGACGCACCCATTTATAAAAAAGCTGTGAGCGTCCCTTAGGCAGACGGATATATTTTTGATCAATGTTATACAAAGTAACATACCAGAATGTCGTAATACTGACCGTCCAGACTATCATGCACCAGGGGCATAAGGCGTGAATGCGGTAGACACTTTCAAAGAATAGCCAGTGTACAAAACCGAGCGCAAACACCAACCCGGCATTAAGGCCGAGCCAGAACCAGCGTTTGAACTTGGCGCCGGCGAAGATACCGAGACCAATCACGGCTACTACCGGAAAGGCACCGAGGCCAATAAACGGATTGGGAAAGCCGAAAGCTTTCGCTTGCTTACTCTGCATGACACTGCCGCAACTGATAATTGGATTAAGGTCACATGACGGGATGTAATGCGGATTGCCAAGCAAGCGCACGTCGTCGAACATAATAATGAAAGCACAAATGTAACCGATGACACCACCAATTAATAGAATGTATGGTAAGGCTTTTGGCAGACTCCAGCTCTGTAATTTCATATCGTTATCCTCATTATAGCCTACCGCTTAGACAACTTCTAGATAGCTATTCGGCACAGGACTCCGTATTGACTTGCTTAGGGTTAGCCCGGGCTTGTTGAATTTCAGAAATGACTTTCGTCATGGTTAGCGCGTAACCAACATGGTTATAGGTGGTAGATTCAGCAAAGACAATGCCAATAACGCTACCGTTTGCAGCTACTAACGGACCGCCAGAATTGCCTGGTATGACCGTAGCCTGTAATTCGTAAACGAATCGAAGCGTTAGT
>Ga0210398_10006298_pt1 | contig 10937 bp, 11 predicted proteins | sample IncBWC4OmetaG_FD_161047 | JGI IMG/M metagenome (GOLD analysis project Ga0210398, IMG submission 161047) | Forest soil microbial communities from Barre Woods Harvard Forest LTER site, Petersham, Massachusetts, United States - Inc-BW-C-4-O | ecosystem: Environmental > Terrestrial > Soil >... | reverse complement strand
GAGAGCCACGACCCCAGCCAAACCAGAAACGCCGCCCACCAATGCCCCACGCGCCCCAGTTTTTTCTCTCCGAACAAAAACAATCCTAAGAAGCTCGACTCCAGAAAAAAAGAAAACACGCCTTCCATCGCCAAAGTCTGTCCAACGACACCGCCGGCCGCTTTCGAAAATGCCGCCCAATTCGTTCCGAACTGAAACTCCATCGGAATCCCCGTCACCACGCCCAGCGCAAAATTGATCCCAAAAATCCGTGCCCAAAACCGCGCCGAACGGTTGTAGTGCTCGTCTCCAGTCCGCAGCGCTTTGGTCTTCAGATAGACGAGCAGCAGCGCCAGCCCCATCGTTAATTGTGGAAAAATGTAGTGGAACGTAATCGTAAACGCGAAGTGCAGCCTGTGGACGTTTAGAGCTTCATTCATTGCAACCCCTCGCTGGCGGCCACGCCTGCACCGCCCCTCGCCATCTCCAAATTGTCGCTGCGGCGATTCCCGAGGTTTTGACAGCAGCATTCTCCCATTTTCGCAGCGTCCTCAGACAATTTTTTCCAGCAAGCCCGCGACCTCCACTCCGTTTTATGCTGCGACGCAGTGGCTATCGCTCGCGATTTCCCGGCCAAACTGTGCCGGCGTCTTGGTCATAAAAGGGCACGCACCGTTTCCTGCCGGGTCTCCGAGCTCCCGCATTGACACCGCGCAAGGTTCCTACGATTCCGCTCTGTGTGGCATCGGACCAGCACGCTACCATCTAAAATTCGCCTCAATTCGACAGCACCGATCTGATGATCGGCATCGTACGCGGGGCCATGAAGACTCTGAAAAAAAAAGAATAAGGCATCCGCAAAGGGAGCGCCCGCGCTAACACAGGAGAGCGGTCCGGCGGGAGGCCCTCGAAGCAATCGCTTGTCTGTTTAAATTCTTGATAATTTCACGGCGAGCGAGAATTCACCCTTGACATGGCCAACACATCTGCTAAAAGGGAGACTTCCGGCTGGAGACGGTGTTCCCTCAGCTCCCAGCCTAAGTCGGTCCCGCCCCCACCAAATATAACCAAGGAGACCCGTATGACCAATCTAGTGTTCCGTGAACGCTTCATCAACGATCTGTTTGATTTCCGCAGGGATTTCGACCAGATCTTCAACCGCTTCTTGAGTCGGCCCGCGACCCAGGAAGAACAATCGCTCAACTACGGATTCGCACCCCCCGTCGAGTCCTTCATTGACAAAGATGGCAAGAAGTTTCATTGCCAGATTCTGTTGCCCGGCGTTGACCCCAAGGATGTCAATATCCAAGTCCTGGGCCGCACTCTAATGATCAGCGGCGAGCGCACCGATTCCCGCGAAACCAACGGCAGGGATTTCCTTCAGCGGGAGATTACTTACGGTTCGTTCCAGCGCAGCCTTGGGCTTCCCGAAGGCGTCGAGATAGACAGGCTCTCCGCTGACTATAGAAACGGTATGTTGGAGATTACCGCTCCAGTTGCCGCGACTGCACTCCCTAAGAAAATTGAAATCAAGGCAGTTCCTGCTGCCAGACACGCTGCCGCTGGTTAGGCAGTCCTAGTCCGACAAACCATCGCGCCCAGCCCCCGGCCCTCTTCCATGTCTGCGTATTCCGCTAACGTGAATTCTCCAAAGCCGTTCGGCGCTTTCAAGCAACAAAGACACGAATCCTTTGCTGTCATGCAAAAGATTCGACGCTGGAGGTGCGATCTACAGAGACGACCCAGAACCAATCCGCAAAACGAACTGAGGGTTGCGAAGATGCAACGATTATGCAACGCTAATTTCGTAAGTCATTGATGGGGCTGTAGCTCAGATGGATAGAGCATCGGTTTCCTAAACCGGTTGTCGCGAGTTCGAATCTCGCCAGCCCCACCACTACGCCTTTGCCGGTGCAGGACGTTTGGTCATGCTCTGCCTGCTTCCGCAATAATCTGCTTCACTATCCTTATATAACAGGTATGTCGCGGGCGTTCCTCCGGGAGAGATTCTTGGAGTTCGAGGGTGAAGGGATAGCCTGGACGGGACAGCCGTTGGCGAGGCGCAGGCGCGATTTTCGAGCGAAACGTTCGAGAAACGTGGACCAAACGTCAGGCATTCGGAGCGCTGTTTTCGGTCACTACCTCGGCGAAATCTCGCACGGCAGGCTGCAAACCTTGGATTTGAACCAATTGCGACCTGAATGACTGCGAGGATGCTTTCCTGCTTTTCAAATTCTCGGATAGAATACCGGTCCGCGCGTACGATTTTTCACAATCCTGAGAAGAAGGTCCGCGCATATTACCTTCAAGGAACGCCAACCCCGGGCAACGCGTGCAGGTCGCGCCATGCGCGCACTTGGAGCACGACGGCATGTCGCGCAGCGTGATCGACCGGACCTCTTTGAGCTGCGGAGAATCGCGCCAGATGTCAACGAACTTCATGTGCCGTACGTTACCGCTCGGCAGCGGAAACTGCACGCAGGGGTAAACGTCTCCATAGGGAGAGACATAGCAGGCCGTGTGCCCGGCACTGCACGGCATCATATCCAGGGCCTCTTCATCCGGGCCTTGCGGAGGAGCGCAAAATTCCTCGACGTTTCCGACGAGGGCTTCGTTGCGGAAGACCTCCCGTAGTGCGGCCTCGTCCACATTCAATTTAAGAATCGACCTGTCCCCATCCATCATGGGGGTAATCGTGGGATCCATGATGAACTGTGCGTCCAGCTCAGCGGCCAGCGCCCTCACGCCTGAATAATCGGCCGCGTTATGAACCATCAGCACATTGGCCATGATGACGTGTATGCCGTGCGCCCGCAGCCGACGTATGGCTTCGATCGACTGGCGAAGCGAACCCGGGAGCTTCGTAATGGCGTCATGTACTTCAGGGACGTGCGAGTAAATGCTAATCTGCACAGATTCCACGCCCAGATCTTTGATGCGGTCGGCTTCCTTCTTCCGTATCAAGATACCGTTGGTCTTCAGCTTGATGCTGAAAGTCCGCTTGCGCGCATGCTCCAGAATCTCGAAGAAATCGCGGCGCATCATTATTTCGCCGCCGCTAATTGTGAGATAGAAAACCCCGGCATCGGCCATTTGGTCGAGAAGGTCTTTGATTTCGCCGGTGGTCATCTCGCCATGGTCGTTATGATCCAGATAGCAGTGGACACAACGCTCATTGCACCTATACGTCAGGTCCAGGTGCACGTTTAGTGGAATGTTCAACTTAAGCGCCTTGGCAACCATTTCCGCGACCAATGCACTCATGGACTCACCTTGGGCGAGATGGAGGGCTGGGGAATGGGCTTTTCGGAGAGCAACAACAGGCCATGTTCGGCAAGTTGTTCCACAAGGAGTTCCGCATCCTGCAACGCCACTTCCGGGGTAATCTCGTATTGCGCGCAAACTCTCTTTGTAACGATTTCCTCGAGGGGGGTAGCTCCGTCCACGGCATTCCAGATGACCGTTGCGACCTCATCCAATGTGAACAAGGTGGAGCTGGTCGCGGACATAACCATCGTTTCATCGCCCAGCCCCCGCGCGGCGATCGCGGTGCTTCGAGCCACGTACGGTTTCTCGATCATATGACTAGCTCCCATATGCGTGTGTCAGGCACAAACGTCAGCCGGCGGACAGGCACACGGCTGACAAAATCGAACGCAGCGTCGAACACCAGTTTCACAAATTCTGCGTCCCGGGCAAAGAAAAGAATATTTCCAAGCAGGCCGCGGACGGCTTCTGCTCCCACAATTGGCTCGATCTTGTTCTCCAAGCCTTTTGCCAGCAGGTACACACACTCGATGGGCGCGCGCAGATTCTCTCCAGCGCGTGCAAGCTCGCCGAAAAATGGCGTGCCCACGGCGAAATACCGGTCTTCCGATCGCGTCACGTAGGAAATCTCATCGGTAAGCAATGCCGCGTCCGGAGGAGCCAGTCTTGCCATTGTGGTCTTCCCTGCGCCGGAAACTCCGGAAAACAGAAACGCGCGGCCGTTGCGTATGGCGCTCGATGCATGTACCAGAAAGCCGCCCCCGCGAGCCAGCAACAGCGTGTGGACGATGCGCAGCACGGAGTCAAGCGAGTAGGGATTGCAAGTCTGCTCGATGCGTCCGCGAGCGGTCGAGGGATTAAATTCGGCGCGAAAATCGCCGCGCTCCATCAGCCAGCGACCGGAATCCCACCTCACACTCAGGTCCTGGTCGCCGGCGTCGATGCCGTGAGGGACCAACTCGATTTCGAAATCGAAGCTCGCTTCGACCGAAGTGCTGATATAACCGGCATAGCGCATTTGAATCAGACGAACAAAGGAAGGATCGTCAGAGCGCAACCGTATGGGCAAGCCGCCGATCTCGACGATCGCTTCGGAACGTTCGGCAGGCGCTGTCAGGGTCGCCACACGTTCCTCACGCGAAAAAATTCATCCCAGGGCGGAGCAAGACGGAGATAGAAACACGTTGCGCGATCGGAAAAGCGGAGCAGATGACAAATCAATTGCTCAGTCAAGCGGAGCCGTGATGGGGCAGGGACTCTACGGTGGTTGCGCTCTATGTGGGTAACCCGGCCAATCAGCTCGGCACTGGAAACCAGACCATCGTCTCGCCTCGTGCGGTCTCCGCGCGTGACGAGAAACGGTTCATCCAGCCTGTCAGATTTAACCACGACGCGATGGACGATCAACCGGCTGCGACGTCGGAAAACCACGATTTCCCCCGGTGAGATTTCCGACACGGCGGCTCGCTCCACCGATACCAGGTCCCCCGGACGTATCGCAGGCGCCATGCTAGTGCCACAGACACCGAGACGAACTCCTCCGAACGAGCGGACAGTTTCTCCGGTCAATTCGCAAGCAAGAGTGTTCGCCGCCTCAGTGCGCCGATTCATCGGTGGGGCCTGGGGGTCTAGGAAGCATTGCGGTGACCTATGCAGTTTCCGTCAGTCCCGCTTACCTTGCCGCACGTGAGCGCCATGGTCTCGAAGACGCGCTCCGAGCGAAAGCTCGGTTTCTGGTAGGGCTTCTTGCTCGTTGTCGCTTTCTCCTGCGGTTCCGGACTCAGTGGTTTGTTCATATGGTTCCTCATGGTAACCGAGACTGCCTCAATTTGATTGCGCAACCCAGGCCGTTTAGACTGCCGACGGGAATCGAACGGTGATATCGAAAGACATGACCGATCCTGCAGTTCCGTTGCACGCCCGCCGGTTGGTGCTCTTGTTGTCCACGCTCATGAAAAGCCAATCCGTGCTCCTACCGCTGTTAAAGATTTCCGTGATTGGAGAGCAGTTCGCAGCGCCGACGGCCGCGTCAAAGGGGCCGTCAGCAACCGTGGTACTCATATCCCAAGCACTGCGAGCACATCATATATCAGACGACTGTCACACGACGCATGGTTTCCGCTGGCGGCCTGGTGTCCCCAAGTGTAGAGATAGCCAGTCGAGACGTTGGCGAAACAAGCGCTGTCAAACGCACCCCCCGCAAGAATGTCGTGAAGGTCGTTCTTTCCCGCATCAGCCTTGATCGAAGAGAGTACCTTGGTCGCGGCTTGGACGACAACGGAATTCGCGCTCCCGCCGTCTGAGGTAAAGACGAATACTCTTCCTGGACTGGGATCTACAATGGGAGCGTCAATGATCGCATGGCCTCCTGGCACGTTGAGAACCGTCGCGCCCGAGGCACGGAGGAGAACCCGCGACGCAAGCTCCCTATGGTACTGCCCGTTTCCCTGACGTAGCTAAGCTTGGCCGCGTCGTCTCGCGTCGTCGCCCCTGTAAATATTCCCAGCTCCTGAATCAAGAATGGCCCCGGTCAGGTGGCGAATTTCCTGGCTTTTGTTGTTTTTGCGCATGACGTTTCCATGTGGCAAACGGCCCACGGACGCTTGAGACCGCGATCCTTGCGGCGCCGCCGTTTGATCCCGGAGCGACCAAGACCTTGATCCTTTGCAGTTTCCGTTTCCAGTATGCGTGCTCCGCGATTACATCGCTTTTTCACAGGATGGCTTACCATGGGTATGCCGATTTGATTACAAAGCGTGCTCTTTTCGGTCTTTAGTGATGCTAGAATCACGCCATGTCCCTGATCTAATTCAGGGAATCGGAGTCATTAACTCTGGTGATGCGGGAACCTGGCGTTTCGTGAGGCTGGGGTTCGCAACAGATCACTCACTTTCTGACAATGATCGCTGCTCTGGTAGTGGCTTGGACTTCAGACTGTGCGCCTCTGTTCAACGATCTTGTTTGCAACTTCTGTAAATCTCCTTGGTGGAGGCAAGAATGAAAAGGAAGCTATATCGTGCGTGGCAGATGCGGTTGTTTCTTGGGGGTCTGCTAGGGGTAGTGGCCCTGTTCGCGGCGGCAGCGTATTTCTCTGGGCCAATGGTTTGGGCCTCCAACGAACATGTGCATTTGGCGACAGATTGGAGCCATCGCCACATGGTCTTCTCCGCCCCCAAGACGTGGTGGCAGAGCTTCAACCTTTCGCGGAATCCACGGTACGTGCAGCAGTGGGTACGCCGCAATGCCGAAAAGAAGAACATCAATCACCGGCCGCCGCATCATGAGGCTGTCCTCAAGGGAGACTGGAGCAACTACATAGGCGGCAACAACGCCACCGCGGGCGCGGGCGTATTTCCCGCAAAATTCAGTTTCGATGTGACCACCGCAAGCTGCGCAAACGACTTCGTGGTCACGGGCACGAACCTGGCTGGGTCGGTGTCGCCCGTCAATGCGTTAGACCGCTTGACGGTTGCGACCGGAGCTACGGGCTCGACGATTACGATTCAGAATGGCGGGACCACACTCACGTTGATAGGGGGCGCTACCAACGCCAATACGGGCCCTGACACGGGAACCTGGGTGATCAACGCGGATCCAACGACCGAAGCGTCCAATATCGCCGCTTCGATCATTGCCATCGGTAACGGCAATGTCGTCGGAGTAACAGCTACATCGGCTGGACCGGTAGTGACCATAACGGCGCTCGTACCGGGAGCCACTGGAAACGCGATTAGACTTGGCGGGGACGTGGACGGCGCCGGCACAGGCTTAACGGCGGATAACCTTAACTTGCAGGATGGCGCCAGCGATACGGTTAGCATCGCGGCCTTCAACGATCTTTATGTAGGGTGTGTTACGGACGGCGTTTCCAGTCCTCAGGCCGCCTGGGCTTACAATACCGGAGGCACAATCAAAACCTCCGTGGCGCTTTCCGGCGATGGGAAGCAAGTGGCGTTTGTCCAAACGATTGGCGGGGTTGCGAATCTGTCGGTTCTCAAGTGGGCGGTCGGGTCCAGTGTCGATGCGGGAGTGGACGTACCGGCGTTACTGGCCACCGCTTATCCCGCCTGCGTACCGACCTCTACGGCTCCCTGCCTAGTTAACATCCCCTTCAGCGGAGGCGCGGATGACACCCATTCCTCGCCCTACTATGATTTTACCCCTGGGTCGGACACTATGTATGTGGGCGATGACGCTGACAGATTGCATAAATTCATCGGCGTATTCAATGGAACGCCGACGGAAGTTACGACCACTCCGTGGCCGGTCAACTTGCAGTACGCGCCCGAGACAATTTCGACCACGAGCCCGGTGTTTGACAGCGTTTCCGGGAATATTTTTATTGCTGACGCAGTGAACCCGGTCGGCCCCTTCGACGGAGGATTCCTCTACGCAGTGTCGGCGTCGGGGGGTAGCGTGGTCAGAGCGTTTGCGGCGGACTTTCCAGGGGTTGTGGACGGCCCCATCGTGGATTCGACCAGTGAGGAAGTCTACGTCTTTTGCACGGCTACAGATGCTGCTGCGGGTAGCGCTGTCCTTGAATTCGCAGCAGGTTTGGTCGCGGACGGTCCCGTGGTAACCCAATTCATCGGCAAATTTAATCAGAGCCCAGGCTCAGTTGGCTTTGCCGGAAACTTTGACAATGCGTTCTATTCAGATTCAGGAGGTACGGGAAACCTGTACGTGTGCGGCAACGCGACCGCCAATACTGTCCCAACCCTGTACCAAATTCCGATTACTATCACGGGAAGCCCAGCACAACCAACCCTAGGTACACCAAATCAAGGGCCGGCGTTGACCACTGCTCCGGCAGCCTGTTCACCCGTGACCGAGTTTTATAACCCTAACGGCGGGGGAGTCGGGGTTCCGAGGGATTTAATCTTCTTGAGTGTCACAGACCTCGGCCAAACCACTGGACCCGTCGCTTGCCCCGCGAATACCGGGTGCATCATGTCTTTTGATGTGACTTCGGGAGCCACCATCACCTCAACGACAGCCCCGGCTGCGACATTTTCGGTCTCAGGCGGGGCGAGCGGAGTTATCGTTGATAACGGTGTGGTGGCCGGAACAGGTAGTTCGACTTCGCCCGGCGGAACGTCGCAAATCTATTACACGCCCTTGGCGGGCGGAGATTGCACAACACTGACGGGGATCGGCGGTTGCCTGGTTCAGATTTCGCAGGCAGCATTGCGATAAGGACCTGGGTTGTCACCAGACTACACAGCATCGATTGTCCGTGCCTCGCTGCCCGCGAACGCACAGCCGGATCGAGACACAGTCCTGATAGGATCGATTCCGAGGTGATGGGCAGGTTTAGGAAACCGTTGGTCTATCCATCTCGGTTACAGTCCCGCTCTTCCACATGGTAATACGTTCTGGAGCCGGCCGCGCCGCCACCCTTGGCGTCGCCGCAGAGGAAAACTAATTCGGCGAGCCGCCCGGCGGCGCAGGCTGCGTCGTATCTGGTCCCAATCCCGGAGCGACCTTGCCGATCCGCAATCTCTTGAAAATCGTCGGCCAGTACTCCTTCAACAGGTTGTTCCCCGCGCTGAATGCGATTCGAATGCCGTAGCGCTCAAACGTTTTTCCCGCCGTGCGTTCCGAATCCGGAAGATAGGTATTCGCCAGTCCCTCGGCCGCCAAAGGCCCCAAAATGCCCGGCCAATTAAACGCTTCCTTTCCCGCATCCGTTCGAATCACCACCGCCCGGCGCAGCGCGTGCCCGGCTCGCGCTCGAAACCCGCCGTTCAATTTCACAAAGTATCGCGGATCTTCGTGCAGCACCGCCGGCAGCAAAAACGTGCCAAAAAAATGGCTAGAAGCCCCGCTGGCCATCGACGACCCAAATCGCTTTCCGAATCCCTCGCCGCCCTGTCCATAACCCGCTAGGGTGCCCCGCGCCTCGCTGATTCCTGCCCCGGCTGCGGAACTCAGAATCTGCGGAGGCGATATGCCCTTGTCCAGGAACAGCTCAAATTTCTGCAGCGTACTAAGCGATCCTGGCGTGGTCGCCAACTCTGGATAAAAAAACGACTTCTTCGCGATCACACCCATCGGGGTCTGCCAGGTATTTTTGTCAGGCTTCTGCGCCGCGCCAGTCGGGTCCTGCTTCGGGGCTGGCGCATCAGGCAGATTCGCGCGGTCCGGCTGGTCCTGCGCCATCGTGGCCCGGCTCGGTAATATGACTAGCACTGCTGTCAGCAAAACGTGGGTATGTCGTCTCATCGCGGCAATCTTATCATGCCTCTTCTGATGCTCGTCTCCCACTCAATCGCCACATCTATCTTTGTTCCTGGCGGCGCCCTACTTCTTCGAACGCCGGACGACGGGCACTCGACTAGGGAGCTTTCTCTTTGTTTCTGATTGGTTTGCGCCGCCAGTCTTCACGCTGGCATCTTTGGTGCGCGAGATAGGGATTCTGGAGCTTTAGATTTTAAAATATCTTAGGTAGTGGTCCTAAGTCCGTCGGAGTCACTCTGCGTCACAACGCCTTTTAATGATTGGTTTTCGGCTCGGTCGCTGTTTCTTCCTCTAGGTCTTCAGCCTTTTGCCAGCTGGCATTGGGGTCGTATTCTTTCATACCTTTGGCAAGCACCTCGGTCTTCTTCCCGAGATCCTTCTGATACACTTCGCCATCCTCGCCAACTATAAATGTCATCACGCCCGACGAGCCGTATTCCGCCGGGTACGCTACGAAAGCGAAGCCCTCGGTCATTTTGCCGCCGGTGATGTAGTTTTTCGCGCCGCCTGGTCCATTTTTCCCCTGACGCGCTAGTATATGAAAATAGTAACCGCGAAAAGGAGTGGGAGCGCCGTCTCGGCTTCTGCCATCTCCATCCATAACCGCGGAGGCCAGCAGCGGCCCGATGGGGCTCTTGGGCTCGCTCTCGGCAGCTTTCCAGTACAACCCATTGTGCTGACCCTCATCGCTATAGATTTTCACCGCGTACTCGCTGTGCTGCGCCGAGTGATATTCCTTTTCCGCCGCCACCAGCTCTTCGCAAACACGAATCGTCGATATCTCGTTCTCGCCAATTCTCCGGAACAAAATTTCCTGCTTGCCCGCGTCGGTGTCGAAGTACCACGCGTGGCCCCGGTTCACCAGCGGTATCGGCGTGGGCCAATTCTCCGGACCGATGTACAGTGAAGTCGTGCCGTCCGGTTCTTTCACCAGACGGTGCATTTCCTCATATTTCCGCGCGAAATTCGCGCGGCTCTCGGCGTCCTCGGTTTCGTCTCCCGACGAGACGATTTGCTTTCCGTCTGGCCCGAGAATCTCCAGCATCGCTTTTTCGTCGCCGCTGCGTACCGCCGCGAAGAGTGCGCTGCTCGCGCCCTCCGCCGATGGAAAGGTTTTCTGACCCTGTTGCTGCGCCATGGAGCGCGCGGGTAAACACGCCGTCAGAAGGACGGCGACTGCTGTCAATTTAAGAAGTTCGGCCCCATGGAACCTGCCAAGGTTTAGCGTTGTCCGTTGCATATCCCTTTTCTCCCAATTCTAAGTTTGACGGCTTGCCATCAACACAACGATCTTTGAATACTACATACCTTTACTAGTGAGGCCTTCCGCCACCGCCGCCGTGAGATCCGCCTCCGCCGCGCGCTGCTCCGCCACCCACGCTGGCGCTTCCGCGCGACGAATAGCTGCGCGCTTGTCCGCCGCGGTTGTAGCCGCTGAAGGCGCTCGAACG
>Ga0210398_10006297_pt1 | contig 10939 bp, 7 predicted proteins | sample IncBWC4OmetaG_FD_161047 | JGI IMG/M metagenome (GOLD analysis project Ga0210398, IMG submission 161047) | Forest soil microbial communities from Barre Woods Harvard Forest LTER site, Petersham, Massachusetts, United States - Inc-BW-C-4-O | ecosystem: Environmental > Terrestrial > Soil >... | reverse complement strand
CGCCGCTGATCAGCGTGGCCGAGGTGCAGGGGGACGCATTCGGCTTCGGGTTTGGCCTTGCCATCGTGTGCGACTTTGTTTACGTCTCCGAAAGGGCGTCGCTGGGATTCCCGGAAATGAAATTCGGCCTCGCGCCGGCAGCGATCATGGCTTACCTCGGCGAGTACGCCCTGCCGCGCCATGCGTTTCCTCTGGTCCTTTTCGGCGATCCCATCACGCCGCAACAGGCGCGCGAAATTGGGCTGATTTCTCACGTCTCCACGGCGGCCAATCTTTCGGCCGACGTCGATGCCCTCATCGACCGCATCCTGCACCTCGATCCCAATGCCGCGCGCAACTGCAAGGAATTTTTCCAGACGGCGCTGCAGAATTCGTTCGAACAGAATTGCCGCCTGGCCACGGAAGCCCTGACCGTGGGCAGCCTGGCCGTCCTGGCCAGGCAGAAGTGAGCCCGCCGTGCCTGTAAACGCAGGAGCGCGGCTCGATCGCCTTCCGATCTCTTCGTTCCATTACCGCATTCTGTGGCTGATCGGCGCGGGGATGTTCTTCGACGGCTTCAGCATTTACCTCGCGGGAATCGTCCTCGGGGCCACGGTCAAGAGCGGCTTCTCCACTCTGGCGCAGAACGGGTACTTTGTTTCGGTCACCTTCGTGGGGATGACGCTGGGCGCGTTCGTCACCGGCTTTCTCGGCGATCGCTTCGGGCGCCGGATCACGTACCAGTCGAATCTGGCCATTTTTGGATTCGCGTCTTTGGCCGCCGCCTTCGCACCTTCGATGCCGGTTCTGATCCTGATCCAGGCAGTGATTGGATTCGGCCTCGGGGCCGAAAACGTGGTGGGCTATTCGACGCTGACGGAATTTGTCCCGCCGCAGTCGCGTGGCCGGTGGCTGGGCTTCACGACCGTGTTCGTCGTCACCGGCCTGCCGATCGCTGCGTTGCTGGGCCGGGTCATCATTCCCGTGCTTGGCTGGCGCGCGATGTTCGTTCTCGGCGGCGTGGGCGCACTGGTGGTCTGGTATTTGCGCAAAAAATTGCCGGAGTCTCCTCGCTGGCTGGAATCGGCGGGGCGGTCCGCAGAGGCCGAAGCTCTGCTTGCAGACATTGAAAGCGAAGTCGCGCAGCAACGCGGGCCGCTGCCCGCGCCGGCACTGGCGGTGGGCGTGAAGCATTCGAGGAATCTTTCCTCGCTCCTCGGTCCGGCGATTCTTCCGCGCATGATTCTGGGATCGATCTCGCTCGTGGTCATCAACAGCCTGCTCTACGGATTTGTGACCTGGCTGCCGACGTTCTTCGTGCAGCAGGGGCTGAGCATCGCCAAGTCGTTCAACTACTCGCTGATCATGGCCCTCGGCGCGCCCGTCGGGTCGGCGATCGGCGCCTTCACCGCGGATTCCTGGGGCCGCAAGCCCACCATCGTCGGGGCTTGCCTGCTGACGATTGCCGTCGGCGGGCTGTATCCGTTCGTCACGCAACCAACGTTCTTAATGGTGGTCGGATTTTCGCTGATGGTTCCGATTTATGTCCTCGTGGCGCTTTTGTTCGCGATATACATCCCCGAACTGTTTCCTACGGAGGTACGTCTGCGCGCCGCGGGGATTTGCAACACGTTCGGGCGCGGCGCGGTGATCTTTACTTCGTTCATCGTCGTGGCGCTCTTTAAATCGCACGGAGTGGGCGGCGTGCTTGCGTATATGATCGGGCTGCTGATCGTGGAGATTCTGGTGGTGCTCGCGCTGGGCGTCGAACCGAAGAGGCGACGTCTCGAGGACATCGAAGCCGAGCCTGCGGTGCAACCTTTCCCGGCGGAGGCGCGCAATCCATGAGCGTTCTGCCCATCACCTGCGACGCGCAGCTCTTTATCAACGGAGAATTCTGTGACGCCGCTAGCGGCAGGACCATGGACATCGTCAATCCCGCCACGGGGGCGGTAATCGGGCGGCTTGCTGACGCCGACGCCGCGGATGTAGATCGCGCGGTCAACGCCGCGCAAGCCGCCTTCGACGACGGAACGTGGAGCAGGGCTTCCAACCAGGAACGCGCGCGGGTCCTCAACCACTTCGCCGATGTGTTCGAGGCCGACCTGGAAAATTTCTACAAGCTCGAAACGCTGAACAACGGCCGACCCATCATCGAGACACGCGCGCAGGTTTCGCGCCTGCCGCAGTTCTACCGCTACTTCGCGGCGCTGGCGCTGACGCGCCGCAGCGACGTGATCCCCATTGAAGGACCGTATCTCTGCTACACCGAGCGCGTGCCGCTTGGCGTGGTCGCGCTCATGACTTCCTTCAATCATCCGCTGATGATTTTGACCAAGAGCCTGGCTCCGGCGCTGGCCACCGGCAACAGCGTTGTCATCAAGCCCTCCGAGCAGACGCCGCTCACCACAGTTCGCCTCGTCGAGCTGCTGGATCGCGCCGGTATTCCCAAGGGTGTGGTCAACGTGGTGAACGGTGCCGGCGCGGAATGCGGCGCGGGGCTCGCTGCCCATCCCAAAATTCGCAAGGTCACCTTCACGGGAAGCACGGAAGTGGGCCGCTCGATCGGCGCCGCCGCGGCGCGCAACTTCGCTCCGGCTACGCTGGAGCTTGGCGGCAAGGGCGCGGTCATCATTTTTGACGACATCGAAATGGAGCGCGCAGTCAACGGCGCCGCGTTCGCCGCGTTCATCGCCGCGGGGCAGACGTGCATCTGTGGCTCGCGCATCCTCGTGCAGTGCTCCATGTACGCGCAATTCCTGGAAAAATTCCGAACGAAGGCCGCGTCCATTCGTCTCGGCGATCCCGCCGACCCCGCAACGCAGCTGGGCCCGGTCATTTCGGAAAAGTCGCGGCGCCGCATTCTGGCCATGCTTGATCGCGCCACCGCAGCGGGAGCCAAGCTGCTGACCGGCGGCAAAGCCGCAACGCAGGGACTGCCTCCCGGATTTTTCATTGAGCCGACCGTGCTCTACGACGCCGATCCTCACTCGGAGATTGCGCAGGAAGAGGTGTTCGGTCCGGTAACCGTGGTCATGCCGTTTGAGGACGAAGCCGATGCCATTCGCATCGCCAATGACACCCGATTTGGGCTCGCCGCGTCGGTGTGGACCCGCGACGTTGCGCGTGCACACCGCGTCGCCGGGCGCCTTGTCTTCGGCATGGTTTGGGTGAATGATCACCACCGGCTCGACCCTGCCTCTCCCTGGGGTGGTTTCAAAGAGAGCGGCATGGGGCGCGAGACCGGCGTCGAGTCGTTCGATCACTTCACCGAATTGCGTGCCGTGACCGTGAATCTCACCGGCGAGACAGCGGACTGGTACGGGAAAAGCGGCGCGCCGAAACGCCTGAACTAGGAATAGAACAGCGCCCTGCGCGATGGGGTTTCTGGTGGCACAGCGACTCTTCGCTGTGTGATTTGTGCAATTGCAGCGAATGCCGCAGCGCAAAATGGGTCTACAAAACCGCACAGCGAAGAGTCGCTGTGCCACATAACAACGCGTACCGCCAGGACTGCGAATGATCACTAAATTTCGACCGGCTCTCGTCGTGATGATTCTCACGGCCGCTGGTGTTGTTACCCTGCCGGCGCACGCGCAAAACGCCGACACCATCCTGCTCAACGGCAAAATTCTTACCGTGGACAAGCAATTCTCCGTACGCGAAGCCCTGGCCATCCGCGACGGCACAATCACGGCAGTCGGTGGCAGCGCGGAAGTTCGAAAGCAGGCGGGGCCACAGACACGCGTAATCGATTTGCAGGGGCGCACGGTCATTCCCGGCTTCATCGACTCGCACATCCACGCCATCCGCGCGAGCCAGACGTTCACGACCGAAGTGAACTGGGTAGGCGCCACGTCCATCGCCGAGGCCATGAGGCGCATCCATGATGCGGCGCTGGCGAAGAAGCCGGGCTCGTGGTTGGTGGTCGCGGGCGGGTGGAATGAAGCGCAATTCAAAGAAAAGCGCCGGCCCACGCAGGCCGATCTTGTCGCAGCGGCTCCGGATAATCCTGTGTATATCCAGCACGACTACGATTGGGAGGTGATGACGCCGGCGGGCTTCAAGGCCATGGGCATCAACAGCGAATCCGATCTGCCGCGTCCCGGGAAATTTGAGCGGGATGCCAGCGGCAAGCCGACTGGAGCAATCGAAGACGGCCCCGGCTTCGACGTGGCCATCGCGCTGTTCGACAAGCTGCCGCATCCGACGTTCGATGAGCAAGTGGAAGGCACGAAGAAATTCTTCCGCGAAATGAACCGGCTGGGCGTGACTGGCGTCGGCGATCCCGGCGGCAACAATCTCAACCCGGAAAATTACCAGCCGGTCTTCAAAGTCTGGCGCCAGCATCAACTGACCGTGCGCATCGCCTACAGCCTGTGCGGCCCGACCCCCGGCAAAGAATTTGAGGAGCTGAAAAGCCTGACGCAAATGCTGCCGCAGGGCTTTGGCGACGACATGCTGAAATTCAACGGCCTCGGCGAGCGCATCACCTGGGCCATGAACAATAACGACCATCCGACCGCCGAGGCGCAGGAAAATTTCTACCAGATCCTGCGCTGGGCGGCGCAGAGAGGCATGACCGTCACCATGCACTGGCCGAACGACGCCTCTGTGGATGTGTTGCTGTCCATTTACGAGCGCGTGAGCGCCGAATTCCCGGTAAAGGATTTGCGCTGGTCGGTGGCGCACCTCACGGGCGCAACTCCCGAGCATCTGCGGCGCATGAAGGCCATGGGTGTAGGATGGACGATCCAGCGTCCCGAAGCCGCGGCGGTGGAAAATGCCAAGGAGCTGGACGTAATGATGGGCGCGGGGACCGACGCGCATCGCGTGGCCTCGTACAATCCGTTCACTACGCTGCGCTGGCTGCTGGGGGACAGCAAGCAGCGGACCGACGGCGCCCCGCGCGGGCCGGAGCAAACGCCAGCCCGCGAAGACGCGCTGCGCGTCTATACCATCGGCAGCGCCTGGTTTTCTTTCGATGAAGGCAAGCGCGGCTCGCTCGAAACAGGCAAGCTCGCCGACCTGGCCGTTCTGTCCAAAGACTATATGACGGTGCCGCTCGACCAACTGGAAACAATTGAGTCCCTGCTCACCGTGGTCGGCGGAAGGGTTGTGTACGCCGCAGGACCTTACGCGCAATACGACAATTCCCGCTAGAAATGTGGTAGAAGAGGGGCAACGTAACCAATCCTGGAATCGCATCGGAGGGAGCCTCATGGACCGGCGAACATTTCTCGGCTATGGAGCGATGGCTTCGGGAATGCTGCTGTCGAGCAAGGCGAATTTTGCGTTTCCGGCTGCCGCGGAAGGCGCGCCGGGGGAAATTGTGGAGACCTCGGCCGGAAAAATCCGTGGAGTCTCCCTGAACGGCGCTCTCGCTTTCAAAGGCGTTCCTTATGGAGCGCCAACCGGCGGAAGCGCGCGGTTCCTTCCCGCGTCAAAGCCCGAGCCGTGGACTGGCGTGCGCGACGCCATGGCACTGGGATTCCGCTGCCCGCAGGCAAAAAGCAATTTGATCCCGGAAGTGCTCGCCGTCAGCGACACAACGCCGATGAACGAGGATTGCCTGGTCCTGAACGTTTGGACGGCAAGCGCGGACCGGTCGCGCAAACGGCCGGTGATGTTCTGGTTGCACGGCGGCGGTTTCACCGGCGGATCGTCAGGGTTCACCATATTCGACGGCGCCAATCTGGCGCGAAAGCATGACGTAGTCGTCGTCGGCATCAATCATCGCCTAAATGTGTTTGGATTCGTGTATCTCGCCGACATCGGCGGAGAGAAATACGCGCACGCGAGCAACGTCGGAATGCGGGACACCGTGCTGGCGCTCGAATGGGTGCGCGACAATATCGCCGCGTTCGGCGGCGATCCGGGGAATGTGACGATCTTCGGGCAATCCGGCGGCGCGGGAAAAGTCAGCGCGCTGATGGCCATGCCGTCGGCAAAAGGATTGTTCCATCGCGCCGTGATCGAAAGCCGCCCCGGCGAAAAGGGCCTGCCACGCAGCGAAGCCTCCGCGTCCGCGGAAGAATTTCTGTCGCGGCTCGCACTGAAACCGAATCAGCTGGATCAGGCGCAGCAGCTTCCCATGGAGCAATTGATTGCTGCGATGGGACCCGGAGGCGCGCCGGGCGCTCCTCCCCTGCGGCTGGAGCCCGTTGTCGACGGCCAGGCGTTGCCCTGGGGCATGTTCGATCCCAAGGCCACGGAACTTTCCGCGAATGTTCCGCTGCTGACAGGCTCGGTTGAAACCGAAGTCGCTTTCTTTCCTAATTCCCCGCTCGACCCGATCGACGAGGCCACGCTGCATCAGAAAGTGAAGCAGGCCGTCGCAAAGGCCGATGACGCGCAAGCAGATCGCCTGATCGCTGCGTACCGGAAGGGGCGGCCCGGCATCGCCAACACCGATCTCTACCTGACACTCGCCTCGGACGCTAGCTTTCGCCAAGGAGTGATGGCGGAAGCGGAACGCAAAGCCGCGGCAGGCAAAGCGCCCGCTTACATGTACTACTTCACCTGGCATTCGCCCGTGCGCGACGGAAAACTGCGTGCGTTCCATACCGTCGAGCTTCCCTTCGTTTTCGATAATCTCGAGGCGGGCAAACCGACCACCGGTTCCGGAGAGGATCGCGTCGCGCTCGCCGACCGCGTGAGTAACGCCTGGGTGGCATTTGCGCGCACCGGCAATCCCAATCATCCGGGGCTTCCCCGTTGGCCCGCGTTCACTGCGCAAGAGCGGGCCACCATGATTCTCAATACGGAATGCAAAGTAGCGAACGATCCGAACGGCGAAGAACGAAAGATGCTGCAATCTTTGCTTGCCGGCGCCTGACGGTGCCTTCGCAAGGCATTCAAAGATCTTTTTGGCAAGTCAATCTTTGAACGCATGAGGAGAAACGAACCGATGAAATTTTCAGACGCAGAGGAAAAAGTCTCCGCCCTTGGGCGGCGGGACTTCATCAAACTCGGCGCCGGCGGCGCTATGGCCGCAGCACTTCCGGCGACCGTGGCAGCTGCGGCGGAAACCAAGGCAAAAGGCGTGGACTGGTGGGACGCCAAACCGGGGCCGGGAGGCATCGGGAAGCCCCTGGCGATCGATTGCCACGCGCACTGGTCGCCCGCGCCGTACAACAAGGCCCTGGCCGACCTGGGCCATCCGCTCGAGAACAACTACCCGCTGAATGAGGATCTTGAGAAGCGCCTGCAATGGATGGACGAGCACGGCGTGCTGATGCACTGCCTCACGCTCTCCGGTTCGATGCCGTGGCAGTTGACCACCCCCGAGCAGGGCGCGCACCTCGCGCAGGTCATCAATGACGTGGGTATCGAAGTGCACCAGAAGCATCCCGACCGCTTCGTCGTCGGCATCGAGATTCCCATGCGCGATCCGGGGCTGGCGCTCAAGGAATTGAACCGCGTCGCAGGCCACCCGGGCGTGCGCGCCGTGCATTTGCCGGATTCGCTCGAGCGGCACGACTACATCATCGAGCCGAAGTTCGAGCCGGTGCTGGCGCGCATCGCGGAATTGAAGCTGCCGATTATTTTTCACCAGATGGACGGCATACCGAACAACTACGGGGCCGACCGCGTGTCTGGCCCACCCAATCTGGCCGCCGGCCTGGACGCACCGACGGATCACACCGTGCTGGCAACCAAGCTGATCATGTCCGGGCTCTTGGACAAGTACCCAACGCTGGAAATGGTCCTGCCGCACGCGGGCGGCGCGTTTCCCTATCTTGCGGGCAGGATCGACCACTTCTTCGCGCACTTTCCGAATCAGCACATCGCCACGGCCCGCCCGGTTCGTGAGTACCTGAGGCGCTTTTACTACGACTACCTCATCTACTACCCCGAGGCGTTTCAATTTCTAGTCACCATGGTCGGCAAGGACCGCATCGTGGTGGGCACGGACATTTTCGCCGCGCGGGACATCGAGTATCCTGGCAATGTGCTTGACCAGTTTAATTATTCAGCCGCGGACCGCGAGATGATCCTGAAGGGAAACGCCGTCAAGCTCTTGCATCTCTGAGGAGTTTCAGTGGCACAGACACTCTTGGCTGTGTGGGGTTTGCGATCATCGTTGCGGCCCTGCCCTTTGTACGGCCTACAAAACCGCGCAGCCAAGAGTGGCTGTGCTACCTGACCAGCTTAAATTTCTGAATGCGCTTGCCGGTGCCGACCTCGCTAACGTAGATGTTGCCCTTGGAGTCCACGGCCAGGAAATGCGAGTACGTAAACTGGCCGGGCTGGCGTCCCACGCGGCCGAAACTGGACAGCAGTTTGCCGCTCGCTCGATCGAGAATATCCACCTTCTCGTTGTCCTGATTGACCACGTACATGTACTTCTGCCCCGCGTCGCGTGAGAATCCCACCGACACGGCGGAACCCAGCGCGCCGGGGATATGGTCCGGTCCAGAAGGCAGCGCGGACATCGCGGTGAACTCGACCGGGATGTTCTTCCGGAATTCGCCCATCTTGTTGAACAATTGAATGCGGTGGCCCCGGCGGTCGCAGACGTACACCATGCCGTCGGCATCGATGGCGACGCAATGCAGCACCGGCACAAAGGCGTCGCCAGTCTCGGCCTCAGTGCGGTTCAACTCCCACTGGCGCAGAAACTGGCCGCTGTGGGTGAACACGGCAATTCGATGGTTCCCTCCGGGAGTCTCGCCATCGGCCACGTACACGTCGCCATTCTTGGGATCGATGGCGATGCCCGCCGGCTTGAAGAAGCCGGTTTGGCTGGAGTTTAGTGCTTTCCCTTTCTGTGTGCCGTCTGAGGAGTCCACCACCCCCTTCTTGCCGATCTGCAGCAGGAGTTTTTTCCCGTCGTGTGAGTATTCCTGCACCACGCCGTCACCGTTGCCGGTGATCCACACATTATTGTCAGCGTCCACCGCGCACCCGTGCGGCGTGTTCGGCGTCGTGTCCGGATCGCCGAAGGAATTCACCACGTTGCCCTCGGGATCGAACTCGATCACCACCGGCGCCTGATGGCCGGCGTCCAGGTCGTTGTCGGTCAGGTCGCGCCGGTTCAGGATGAACACGTGGTCGCGGGAATCGATGCACAAACCGCCGATGCCGCCGGTGATCCAGAGGTTCGGCAAGGGCTTCGGCCATGCGGGATCGACTTCGAACTTAGGCGCGCTCCCCTGCGCGCGCGGCGCGGCGTAGAAGAGTCCGAATGCGATCACCAGTCCCGCGCAGATCGCCGCGAATCCAACCAAATCCAGAAGCTTTTTCATATTCTTTTTCCCTCGAAGCCAAGACAGCGACGCTTCGCGCCAATGCTTGCGCGACAAGATTTTGAGCGTGGCAAATGATAGCAGCTTTTTCGCGTGGCGCGTTGCCCGCCCGGCCACCGGTCACAACGATAGACGTAGCCATTCTCCGCGACGGCAGTCCGGTGTATATTCCCGGCGTCCCGTGGAATCAAGCTGGATCTGTGCAAACGAGGTTTGGAGGATTGTCATGGCCAGACGCAAGACTTGGGTGACAGTGGCGGTGGTTCTGGTTGGGGCGTATTTGCTTACTCTTTCCGTCTGCCCACCGGCAAGCGCGCAGGCGCCGCCGCAATACAAAGTGGACGCCGCCTGGCCGAAGCAATTGCCTAACAACTGGATCATGGGCCAGATCGGCGGCATCGCCGTCGATGCGCAGGATCACATCTGGGTGCTGCAGCGCCCCGGCTCGAACACCAAGGACGATCTGGGCGCGGCGCAAAACCCTCCGGTCTCGGAATGCTGCGTTTCCGCGCCCCCGGTCCTGGTGTTTGACGCCGAGGGCAATCTTTTGAAGTCCTGGGGCGGGCCGGGCCAGGGCTACGACTGGCCGATGTCCGAGCACAGCATCTTCGTCGATCACGCCGGAAACGTCTGGATCACCGGGAATGGCGCCAAGGACCGGCAGGCGATCAAGCTCACCGGAGACGGCAAATTCATCCTGGAAATCGGCCATCCCACCGACTCGCCCATGAAAAATGCGGACATCAGCATCCTCGGGCGTCCCGCAGGGATCGAGGTGGACGAGAAGGCGCACGAAGTTTATTTCGCCGATGGCTACCTCAACCGGCGCGTCATCGTCTTCGATTCCGAGACGGGCATCTTCAAGCGCATGTGGGGCGCCTACGGCAACCCGCCCAGCGATACGGAGCTTATGCCATACGCTCCCGGGGGCCCGCCGAGCCAGCTGTTTCGGAATCCGCTTCACGCGGTACACATCTCGAAAGATGGACTGGTGTACGTTTGCGACCGCGTGAACGACCGGATTCAGGTGTTCACGAAAGACGGCAAGTTCCAGAAGGAATTCATTCTGCACCCCACGACGCTGGGCAACGGATCGGTCTACGATCTGGCCTTCTCGCATGACCCGGAACAGAAATACCTGCTGGTGGACGACGGCGAAAACAACGTGATCTGGACGCTGCTGCGCAGCGACGGCTCGGTCCAGGGCTCGACGGGCCACGCAGGCCGTAGCGCCGGCCAGTTCCACCACGTACACGCCATCGCCGCCGACTCCAAGGGCAATCTATACACGGGCGAAGTCGATACCGGCAGGCGGGTGCAGAAGTTCGTGCTGGTTCGCTAGGCTGTAGTGCAACCGGTAATCGATTTGGAAAAGGCTGCGTGCTTGCGCAGAAAAACTCTACTGACCTAGTTGCATGTGGTCTTTCATCACAAACTGCGTGTGCGGCATGCTATGCACGTATGCTGAGACGTCGTAGGCGTCCTGTGGCGTAAGCGTGCCCGGGTCATTCTGCGGCATGTTGTGCTGGACGAATGCCGCCATCTTGGGGATTTGGTGCATGCCGGCTCCGTCGCTATAGGAATCCGGCCCCCAGACCGCGGGGATCAGTGGAAGTTTTCCCTTCCCGTCGTTGCCGTGGCAAACGGCGCACTGATCCGCGTAAATCTTGCTTCCCTTGGCGGCATCTCCATTCAATTCCGGCAGATCG
>Ga0210398_10006294_pt1 | contig 10944 bp, 9 predicted proteins | sample IncBWC4OmetaG_FD_161047 | JGI IMG/M metagenome (GOLD analysis project Ga0210398, IMG submission 161047) | Forest soil microbial communities from Barre Woods Harvard Forest LTER site, Petersham, Massachusetts, United States - Inc-BW-C-4-O | ecosystem: Environmental > Terrestrial > Soil >... | reverse complement strand
AAACCGAGCGCGGGTGGAGTTCCATCCGTGTTACAACGCCGCTCACCTGGGTCCTTTCCTACGCCACGTCTTATTCGCTCGGCTCCCTGCGCGGTGTTGTGTCCGGCGTAGGCCAGCGCGATCCAGAAGCGGTCCGAGCCTTTGTTTTGCGCGCCTGCTTGATGTATCAACTCTTTGAGAAAATTCCGGCGCTGACGAGTCTGTTGGAGGGTCTGCGCTACAAAACTGAAATCCGCCGCTCGCCTCAGCTCGGCGATTTACCGCTGCTCACAATTTCCGCGCCCTTCAAAACTTTTCGTCCTTCTGACGAACTGGTGGCAACCGCAGCGGGCTTGGCAGGAGGCGCTTCCTTCACCGAAATATTGGATGTCGATAGCGTTCGCAACCTGGGCGATCCTTTGCGCGATGAGGCGGTCGCCATCCTGAGCCGGCACCGGGTGGAGTTGTAGCGCGAGATGAAGCGCCAGCCCAGGGTGGTCTGGACCAAGGGAATGTTCCTTGCTCCGCAGCATTTCCAGGCGCAGGACCTGTATTTCGAAGACCTGATCCATGCGCGGTTCAGCGCGTCTAATTACGCCAACTACGGCGTCACCAGCCTTGAAATCGACGCGGACGCCGTCTCTAACGGCCTGTTAAAACTTACCACTGCTCGAGGTTACCTGCCGGACGGCGAAGTCTTCGACATGCCTAATTCGGATGAGTTGCCGGCCAGCAGGCAGTTCGCCGCGCATTGGCCCACGAGCGATGAGGCGCTGGATGTTTACCTCGCTCTGCCGGAGCGCCGCGTCAATGCCCGCAATGTTACCCTGCCCGGCCAGCGCGAAGATTCGGGGCTGCCCGACACGCGCTACTATTCGGAAATCCGTTCGGTTCCCGACGACAATCAAGGTGGGGATGAAAAGTCGGTTCAACTGGGCAAGAAGAGCTTCCGCCTCCTGTTCGGCACTGAGTTTCGCGATGGATACTCCACGCTTCGAATCGCCCAATTGCAACGCAGCGCTACAGGCATCCCCCAGCTTCGGCCATCTTTCGTGGCTCCCTCGGTGGATCTCGCGTCGAGTGAGTATCTGATGGGCGTGATTCGCCGGCAAGTAGAAATTCTGCTGACCAAGAGCGCAACGCTCTCCGGACCGCGGCGCGAACGCGGCAGAGACGAGGCCGGTTTCTCGGCGTCGGAAACCGACAAGTTCTGGCTGCTGCACACCGTGAATAGCTACCTTCCGGAGTTGAGGCACATTTTCAAAACTCGCCACGGCCATCCGGAAGCGGCTTATGTGGCGATGCTCCGCTTAGCTGGTGCGCTATCCACGTTTTCGCTGGAAGGCGGCCCTGGCGACCTTCCCGATTACGATCATGACAACCTGGGGCCATGCTTCACCGCGCTCGATCTCCGCATTCGCGATTTGATGGAAATCGTGATCAAATCCAGATACCGCGCGATTCCGCTTTCGGCCATGGACCGCTTTATCTGGTCGGGCACCATCGACGACGACAACCTGTTCAAGAACACCCAATTCTATTTGGCCGTCAGCGCCAGCATGGGCGCCGGCGATATTATCCAGAAGGCTCCGCAGTTCCTGAAGATGGCGGCGCCCGACGATCTGGAGCGCGTGGTTCGCAATGCGCTGGGCGGGGTTGGCCTCCGACATACGCAAGTGGTGCCGCAGGCGATTCCGATTAAGTTGGACAATCAATATTTCCAGCTCAACCAAACTGGTCCGCTGTGGGAGCGCATCGTGCTTTCGCGCCGCATCGCGGTTTACGCGCCAGGAGAGATCGCAGAACCGAAGATGGAAGTGGTTGTCGTCTGGGAGTGAGCATGTTGCCCGGAGCTGCTTCCGGAACGTCACCCTCCTCCGATGCATTTGAATGAGTCCGGCAGGACGAACCCATCTCGCTGTCGTACCGAAAATTGAACGCCCCACCCCCAGCGGTCGTCCCCATCGACATGCCGAATCATTATCCGGCACCGCCACACATCGACACCGCTCCCGTCCCTGACGGATTCAGCAGTCGTCTGGATCCAGTTGCTTCCCTTCGGCTCGGACTGCTGTGCTAACAGACCGCTGACGTAGCGCCCGATTGTTTTGTCGTCAAAGTCCGAACCGGCGTTCTGGCACGAAGGGTCCACTGACAGGGGAACGTCGCTGCTCCGCAAAGCAGCTTCAATCAGGTCCTTGGAGTTTGGCGGAAAGTGCTCAATCCTCACCGGCCGCGCTTCAGAGCTGGAACGCGTGCAGCCCGACATAACGAAGAGCAGGATTGCGCAGCACAGGCGCGCTTCCGCCCTGGGATTCATGAGCCTTGGGGAGTCTGCCCATAGAACATCGCATTGCTAGGGGCTGCGTAGTGATGGCTGAAAGCGTCTGGCGTTTGATTGACCACCTGATGCTTGGAGTTGGAGTAATGCCAAATGAGCCCATCTACAAAGATACCCACGTGCTTACGCGGAACGTTGGTCATTTTCTTGTTCTTGAGATCCACGTTAGAAGCATTTGTGATGAAAACCAGGCAATACAGCAGGTCGGCAGGTTTAGCGCTCCATTCTCCGACTGCGGGACACTGGCCGAACACTTCTTGGACTCGGATATTCGCGGCCGGCCCAGGACCGTTTTTCATCTGCCCGCAGGTAACGCCGAATTGATAACCCAGCATGTGCGATACAAAATGGGCGCAATGATTGTCATCGGGATCGGCGTAATGATTCGGGCAGATCTCGGAGATGTTTTTGCCGAGATACGAGCTTAGAGAGACCTGTCCCTTTCCATCTTTCCCATTCGGCTGAACCTTGGCTGGAACCGACACTGGCGGATCAGCCAGCGGACCCGGTGGTTTCAACCATCCTGGATGGGCGATGAGTTCCACGGCGACCCGAACGCTCAAAACGCTCATGTCGGCCAGGAAAGGTACGATGTCCGTCCAGTGATACCCGTTGCCACCGGCTGGCCCTGCCCCTCGAAAACCGCCGGGACCACCTCCGCCCAATGGCGAGTTCGGATGAGGAAGCTGATCAGAAACACCCATGATTCTTTGCGCTCACTATATCGCGAACACTGCGTCGTCGGCGTCCTCGGAAAAGACTTCCGTCTTCAACCATCCGCACCAGCCCAGCCGGGGGCCCGAGGGACTCTCGTCGCCTAAACGGCACCAGGGCACCTCATGCGCGCGCAGCACGAGCTGCAAATCGAATTGCAATATCGGACCAATATAGAATCGCGCCAGATCATGTAGCTCACTTACGGCTTTTGATCCGGGCAGGAACGAGAGAAATCTCGCCAGCGGCAGGGGACCCAACCTGACGCGGAAGCCGGCCTGCTGGTCCCAGACCGCGTCTCCGGCGATGGCGCCCTGTCCCAATTCATTGCTCAAGCTTTCACCCGCCAGATCGCATTGGTCGTCTTCGCTCAGTGCGTACCAGGCGCCTACAAACTCTTCGATTTCGACCGGGACGCCGAAATAGTCCCTTAGAATCGCGGCAAGCGAAACCGCGGACGCCGGCCGCTGGCCCAGAAGCCCGGCATAACGCAACAAGGCCTCGTCGCGCGTAGCCATCCGTCCTGAGAGTCCCGCGGTGCCCATTCCAATCCAATCGAAAAGGTAATGGGTGATGTCGTCGGTTTCCTGCTTCACCTCCGCTAATTGGAAGCGCGCGGGAAAGCGGTGCTTCTCCCAGGCGCGGTAGAACAGCGACACGATGCGGTGATTGAAGAGGTCGAAGAACGCCGCCAGCGTGAAATCCTTGGATTGCGCTCGCGCCAGAATATATTCCGTATAGTGATGCGGCAGGACGCCCTGCACTCCGGTCAGCCCAAGAAAAGCCACGGTCATGCGCGGCGGATCTGCCTCATCGGATATGGCATGGATGGAACTGGCCGGAAACTCCAGGCTCTGACGTATTTGGAATCGAACCGGCTCCTCAGCGGGTTTGGCGATGCGTCCCACCCCGGTACGATCGCTCAAAATCAGATGCAGCAGGCGCACGGCCTGGAAGAAATCAAAGTCATAGGACTGCTCGAACAAGCGTTCTTCGAGCGGCAACAAGTGATCCATCATAGGACCTTGTGCTCCCCAACTCGCGCGGGCCAGCGCTTCAGAGGTCTTTGCCGCGTTCGCGCCGTCAAGCGGCTGTAGGAATTGACGGCGCTGTACAATCCGAAAAAGCGCTCCAGCACCGCAGCCATCAGATACACGCCCGACCCCGCATATTGCTCTTCGTCGAACTCCAGTTCCACATCCAGCCCCCGGCAGAACGCGACACCGGTGTCGAACACCACGCGGCTTACCGAACTCTCGCCCGCGACGCTGGTAATGCCGAGAATGCGCTTGCGGATGTCCTCATCCTCATTGAATGCGTAGAGGCGGAGAATCTCCTGCAGGGCTTCCCTGCCCCCGCCCTGCACGATGGAAAGATGATTCAGCGAAAGGTGCGAGATGAGACGCCATTGCAGACTCCCCCGCATGGGGGGTCTGGCGGTGCGAGTGGGCGGCACCAGGCATCTGGCTTGCACCAGCGGCAAGCCTTCTCCATTCAGCTCTCCCCATTCCCTGCGCCACACCAGGCGCGAAACAAAGTCCCGGTTGGTGCAAGTAACCTGAACGGTCACTAATTCCGATGCGGGGATGGCCGGCTTGAAATCGAGATCCACCAGAGAAAGAAACACGTCGGTTCCTTCGTCATCTTTGCGCGGCGAAGGACGCCGGTGGGCGTACCAGAAGCAGCGTGCTTCCTGGCCCTGGTAGGCGTGCCGAAAGGAATAAAAAGGTTCGTATATTTGGGCTTCGGCGGCGTGGGGAACGGTGGAAGTGACTCGATCGACGGAGTACACCTCCATTGACTTCAGGCGATGGCGATCGGGAATCACCTGATATTCCGTCAAAGCCTGCGAGACCCGAATGGTCTCCGCCGAACGATCGAAGAGGTTCACAATCGGGGTGCAGCCGAGCTGAAACGTGTCCGCGCTCACCGCCTGCATGATGGACGGCAATTCCTCGCGCAGCTCCGAATCGCGGAAGAAAATCAAAATCTCAAACGAACCGCCCAATGGCTGGAGCGGAACGGTATCCAATCCAACCAGGTCAAAGAAAAAGAATTTTTGCGGGAAATGAAAATACTCCTGGAGCAAACGGTAGCCGAGAAAGCTGCGGTCCGAATAGGGCAGGAGTCCCTGGCCGGCCTCAAATCCCACGGGACGAATGCTGTTGGTCCCGAGCACGATCGGCTCGGCTTTCGCCCCGCTCGGCCGGGCCCGCAGCTGCACTTTCACGGCATGCACAAACAACAGCTCATACAACAGATGATGCTGAGTGCTATCGCCGTTCAAGAAGAATCTCAAGTAAGGAATCTTGAAGGCCGACAAGGGCAAGCTTCCGAGCGTATCCAACTGTATCCGCAATACGCAGGAGGCATCCGCCGGAGCTCCGATGGCTTGCGATGCTGCGACCGAAACCAGCGAAGCGCCGGTGAGGCGAAGGGGCCACAGCGTGACGGGATATACGGTGCGAAAGCTGCCTTCCTGACCGTTGACGGGTTTGGAGTGGAGCATGGACCCAGATGGAACCGGCGCCGGCTCAGTGGGACTGGTTTGCTGCGGCTCGTATTGAAACTGCGCAATCGCAACCGGCGGAACAGGCCGCAGGAAGTGCGGATACAGCATGTTCAGCAGCGACTCGACAACTTCCGGGAATTCGTCGTCGATCTTGCGGCGAACACGCGCCGTCAGCAAGGCGAAGGATTCGATGAGGCGCTCGACATGCGGGTCCGCGCTCTCCTTGCCTGGATCGAGCAGCAGGCGGGAAGCGACTTTCGGATATTTCTCGGCGAACTCGCCAGTCATCTGGCGAAAGAAAGTCAGCTCCTGCTCGTAATACCGATAGGTTTCATCGGTCATCGACCCGGCAGGACGCGAAAGCGCCGCGACTCCTTTGGCAGATCCGCATCATAGACCACTGATTCGACGCCCGGGTCCATGCGCAGCAATCCCGTGATTCGGAATGAAAGGTTGAAGTCGCCGCCCTCCACCAAGCTGACCTGCACACGGCTCAAACGCGGCTCGAAGATCCGCACCGAGCGTTCGATGGCGCGCCGGATAGCCTCGCGGTCCATGGGAGCAGTGGTGAAATCCTGGACACCATAAGCCACCACGCACTCCCTGGTGGCCTGAAAGTCATCTGGGATATCGTTCTCGCTGCGGCGCGTGTTGAGCAGGTTGGTCAGATCCCTGGCCACGCTGCTCTTGAATTCACGAAGTTGCTCCCATTCGGGAGGTTGCACTTCACGCGAATTGCGCGGTTCCAAATCCGTAAGACGGTCGAGCAGTGATCCGATAATCGCCATGAATCAGATCAGTCCTCACAGTCCACGAAGGCTTGCCAAGGATCCAGACGGCAGAGTTGGTTGTAGAGCGTGGAAGCTTGCTCCAGCTCGGAATTCATTTCGCTCTTCTTATAGAGCCGATACAATCTGGACCATACAGCGCCCACCAGCGCCGAGCTTTCCCATTGGATCAGTTTGAATTCGGTAATTTGCTGGTTTAGTTCTTCAAGAACTGTCCTGGCCAGGCGCTCCCGTCCGGCATTGGTGCAAACATCCACCAGCATCAGCTTGCGCATGAATCTGGCACGCCCGGAGGTCTCGTGAGCGGCCAGAAGCGCCATGCGCTGCAGGCCCTGGTCTATTTTTCCCGACCGCACCAGCGCCTCGGCTTCCTGCCACGATCCAGATTGATCCGACGGCATGCCGGCCGTCCAGAACCCCGCCATCGCTGTCGGAGCCTGGGCAGCGCCATCGGCCGCGCCGTCGCCAGGTACTGTGTCCGGCTCTTCCTCTCGCTTCTTCTTGAGAATCGGCGCCAGCAGCCGTTTCAGTTCCTCGAAAGCTTCTTTGCCGGACGTCAGTGCCGGCGCGGCTTGCGCGAATTTTTCGTCTACGATAGCTTCGAGAGACTTGAAGTATTCGTAAGCTTGCTCGAATGGAAGGTAAAGGGCCTCGAAAGCGCTTCGCTTGGTCCCCCGAATGGCTGACTCGAAGGCGTCCATGGTGATCCAGCCTTGCTGTCGAAGGCCGGCGATGGTCTCCCGAAGGTCTGCGGAGGCGCGTTGAGCTGAGTCCTCGGTGCCGATCCGGCGTGCCTGGAGATACCTGGCATAGCTGTAGTTCTCATCCTTGCCATCCCTGGCGGTAATCGGGATGAGATGCATCACCTCGGGCATCCGATCGTTCAGCCAGGTAAGCGAACTCGCCCGGTAATCGAGATCCCCGTCTTCCACCAAAGGAAAGAGTCCCAGATCCCAGTAGCGATAAAGCAACTCCTTGATCAGCCGGAGACAATCGCTCAGGCCCTCAAAGCCATCCAGATGAATGGCCGCCTCCGTCAGAAAACAAGCCAACCGTAGATCCTTGGTGTTTTCCCTCAGCGCGCCGAGCGCGAGATCCGCCACACGGTCCCATTCGGCGACCTTGCGGCCCTCTTCTTTCTCCCACGCCCCTACGCCCAGACGATCGTCCGCCCGGCGCGCCTCTAGAATCTGGCTGAAGACCGATTCATAACGCAGGTCCCGTCCAGCGGGACTCTCAGCCGAAATCGGCTGGAGCAGTTCTTCGCTGAAATAAACTCGGTCCGCCATTGATCAGGCCGGCAGAGCCTTATGAGGATCCCTTGCCCGTCGTCAGATCATGATTGGCCGTCACGTTGCCACCACCCGATCCGTCAGATCGTTTCTGTTGGGTATAAACCCAAGTGATCTTGCCGTAGTTCAGATGAACTGTTTCGGTTGGCAGCATGTCGGTTTGAACCGCGGGCAGATTCTCGTTGGTGCCATTGCCTTCGGAACCATTGGTACCATGCGCGTGAATATGGACTTTGGAAATCATCACTTGCTCCATGGTGATTTCCATGAACTTGACCTGGCTGCCCCCAGCGCGACAAACATCCAGCGTCACCTTGCTCAGATGTTTACCGTTGGAAAGCGCCTCGTAGAGTTTGGGAGAAGATTTATCCCAGTGCTTCGTGATCCTGAAATCGCCGTGCATCGCCCGGCCGCCGCCCGACGCGCCGCCCGCCGAACTTCGGGTTCCAGAAACCGGCTGTATCATTTCATGACCAAACGACAAGACTTCGATCCAAGCACTATGCTTGTCGTCTGTGGATTCACCAGGAATGCCATCAACATTCAAGTAACTATCAAACATCGTCTCATCCTCCTAATAAATAGATCGGACCAGCGTGCGGCAAAGACCAAGCAGCGCTAAAGCGCCCGGCCAGTGGCTACATCCGGAGAGCGCGCGGACCGCACAGCCGTGCGCGCTCCATCGAAACCTTATCCCTTCGGCTGCGGCAGCCGAGCCACCAAACGCAGCGACACCGTCAGTTCATCCAACTGGAAGTGCGGGCGCAAGAAGGCTACCGCGGTATATACGCCCGGCTTGGCCGGATCTTCGGAAACTTCAATTTGCGCGTCGCGCAACGGGAACTTGGATTTGGCGTCCTGGCTGGCAAAATCGTCCAGCAACACGTAGTTCTTGATCCACTCGTTCAGGAACTTTTGGCACTGCTCGCGGCTCATGAAGCTGCCGATCTTGTCGCGCATCATGCCCTTCAAAAAGTGAGCGAAGCGCGAGACGGCAAAGATATATTGCAATTGCGACGAGAGGCGAGCATTGGCGTTGGCATCCGCATTCAAATATTGGGTAGCTTGATTGGCCGATTGCGTCGCCATGAAGACCGCGTTGGTGGTTCCCTTGTAGTAGCAGAGCGGAATGAAACCCAGCTTGGAGAGCTCGGCTTCACGCCGGTCTGTAATGGCAATTTCGGTCGGGCACTTGACGGTTTGATCGCCATCGTCGGTCTGGAACGTATGGGCGGGAAGGCCCTCCACCAATCCGCCGCCTTCCACTCCTCGGATGGCTGCACACCATTCATGCATGGCGAAGGCGTTGGTGATGCGAGCACCCAGCGCGAAGGCTGCGTTACCCCACAAATACTTTTTGTGATCCCGTCCGTCGACCTTCTCTTCGTAGTCGAACTCTTCCACCGGCGACGTATCCTTGCCGTAGGGCAGCCGCATGAGAATGTGCGGCATGCAGAGACCGACATACTTCGAGTCGTCGCTCTTGCGGAAATCCTTCCACGCGACGTAAGCATCGTTATCGAAAATCTTCGCCACATCGCGCGGGCCGCCCAGTTCCGTGAAGCTCTCCCAGTTGAACAAGGAAGGGCTGGCAGCTGCCAGGAACGGCGCATGCGCGGCAGCGCCTACGTTCGCCATATTGGTCAGGAGCTGAATGTCTTCGGGATGGCGCGTGATTTCGTAGTCGCCGATCAGACAGCCATAGGGCTGGCCGCCGAGCGTTCCGTACTCTTCCTCATAGATTTTCCGGAAGATCGCCGCCTGCTCCCAGTCATTCTGCTTGGTGAAGTCCTTGAGGATGTCTTTCTTGCTGATGTTGAATACTTTGATCTTCAACATCGTGGAAGTTTCCGTGTTGGTGGTCAGGTATTGCAGACCGCGCCAGGAACCTTCCAGTTTCTGGAATTCAGGAGCATGCATCACCTCGTTCAACTGAACGGAGATCAGCTCGTCCAGCTCCTTGATCCGGCTGCCGAGCATCTCGTCAGTGTCTTTGGCGACACGAATCTGCCCAGCCAGGACCTGGTCCACCAGTTCCTTGACCCACCCTTTGCCTTTAGTCCTCTCTTCGGTGGTTTGGCCCAGGCGGCCATTGTTAACAATGGTGTCGAGCAGACTTCCTTCGGTCTGGGTTTGCAGGACGGACGCCGGCGCGTTGGATTTGGATTCAGTAGCCATGGTTATTCCGCCTTACCCGAGTCAGCGGCGGATCCGGTGCCCGCCTCTGCTCCAATGCGCTGTAAGGTCTCCTGGTTAGTTAAGACCTCCTGGAGCAATAAATCCAATTTGTCGTTCCCAATCAAGCTGGTCCTGAGATTGTGAAGTGCATTACGGAGTTCGAGGAGCTTTCGCAGAGCGGGGACTTGCTTGGCTACTGCAGCCGGCTCAAAATCCGCCATGGATTGAAAACGGAGCTCGACGCCCAACCGGGTGTCGTCCTCACTGAGGCGGTTGTCCACTTTAAAGGCTAGCCGGGGATTGACTTGCGATAACACTCGGTCGAAGTTGTCTTTGTCGATCTCGACAAACTTCCGCTCCTTAATGGCTGGGAGAGGCTTTTCCGGTTGGCCTGACAAGTCGGAGAGAACTCCCACTACAAACGGAATCTCTCTCTTTTCAATGGCTCCGCCGGTTTCCACGTCATAGGTGATGTGAACTCGAGGCGGACGCACTCGACTCAGTTTTTTCTGGAGGCTCTCTTTAGCCATAGGTTCCTTCCTGCCCGCTTCCCAGTAAACCAGCCCTTCATCTCTAAGTGAGCAAAAGGGCCTGGACGTTGCAGCCGGTCAGCAGATTAGCGTCAATATATCACAGATCTAATGAGATGGAGTTCCCAAATTCTAGTTAACGGTAACGGCCTTCCTAGGGCACTGGAGGGACTCAAAGAAGATGGGATTGAACAGATCCTTACCGCCGGGGAATTCGACAAACTCCACCTTGACCGGTGGGTTTAAAGGCTGAGCAACCACTGACTTGCCGAGACCGCGGATCTCGCTCCACTGAACCGTTTTGGCGCCGAAGGTTCGATCATCCGCGTTTTGGAATAGTCTAAATACGCCCCAAAGCCCTTCGAAGCGTCCGAAACCGGTGGTGAAGGTACCAGCTTGTACAGTACCCTCCGCTCCGGCAGTGCTCCCGGCGGGTGCTGGCCAGTAGAAAGTCTTCTGCAATGGATCCTGGGAGTTGAGCTCTTTGCCATCCAAAAGCAGCTTGACGACGATATTCTGTCCGGGTGCATTCTGCCCCGCGACCGGGCGGAGAACGTAGCGTAGCTTGGGCTGCATCATCCCCCCCTCCGCGAACAGAACGTCGGTCAGT
>Ga0210398_10006293_pt1 | contig 10944 bp, 9 predicted proteins | sample IncBWC4OmetaG_FD_161047 | JGI IMG/M metagenome (GOLD analysis project Ga0210398, IMG submission 161047) | Forest soil microbial communities from Barre Woods Harvard Forest LTER site, Petersham, Massachusetts, United States - Inc-BW-C-4-O | ecosystem: Environmental > Terrestrial > Soil >... | reverse complement strand
ACCGGAGGCGAGATCGGGCTGACCATGAATGACATCTTGTCGATCGAGGCTACAACCAACTACTGGATCGCCTTGGCATTCATGATCGTCAGCGGAGTGATCCTTTTCGTCTTGTCGCGCTCGCCGGTGGGCCTCATCCTGCAGGCGAGCGGCCAGGACCGGATCGGCGCGTCAGCTCTAGGCTTCAATGTCGTCAAGCACAAGCTTGCCGCATTCTGCATCAGCGCAGTGTTCTCGGGACTGGCCGGCGCGATGCTGGTGTTCTACCTCGGCACCGCTTCGGTGGGCACGGTGGTCGATGTGGCGGTCGGCGTGCAGGTGATCATCGCGGCGGTGCTCGGCGGGCGGCGGACCATCGTGGGCGCCGCCATCGGCGCAATATTTCTGATCCTGGCAGGCGAGGCGCTGCGGCCTCTCGGGCAGCTCAGCACTTTCGTGGTATCCGGCGTCGCCCTCCTGGTCATCCTGTTCTCCGTGGACGGATTGATGGGACTGCTCAGCCGGCGGCGGGAGGAATCATAGTCGCGCCCACCGTCTCGCAAGCGCCTGCCGCCGCGGCCGCGGCTCCGCTGCTCGCCGTACAGGGTTTGACCAAGCGCTTCGGCGGGCTGGTGGCGGCCAAGGACATCACCTTTCAAGTGCGGCCGGGCGAGATCCTGGGGTTGATCGGACCGAATGGCTCGGGCAAATCCACGGTGATGCAGCTCATCATGGGACTGCATCGCCCGAACGCGGGATCGGTGCAGGTATCCGGGGTCGATGTCGCGGGCTGGCCGCCGCATCGCGTCGCGCGCCAGGGTGTGGGCATTGTGTTCCAGCATTCGCGGCCTCTGCACCGCCAGACGGTGCTCGAGAACATCATGCTCGGCCTGCTGCCGGACAAGCTTTCGAAGGTGTTCGCCCAGCGGCATATACATGAAAAGGCGGAAGAGATCGCCGCGCGGGTGGGACTCACACGGGTATTGAACCGCAAGCCCAGCAGCCTGGCATTCGCGGATCTGCGGCGCATGGAACTCGCCAAGGCGATCGCTCGCGATCCCAAGGTGGTGCTCATCGACGAACCCTTCGCCGGACTCACCGCCGGCGAGGTCGATGCCTTCGCCCAACTGATTGCGGATTTTCGCAGCGCGGGCCGCGCCGTACTGCTGGTGGATCATAACGTGAAGAGCATCGCCGCATTGGCGGACCGCATCTTCGCCATGTACCTGGGCGAGCGCATCGCCGAGGGGACCGCCGAGGAAGTCACCCGCGACCCCACGGTACGCAGAGTGTATCTCGGCGGTGGCATCGATGTCGCCAGCCGCCCTGCCAGGACCGCGCGCAGTACCGCGCTGCTGCAGGTCGAGGAAGTCAGCGTCCTGTATGGCAAAGCGCAAGCGCTGGACCGCGTCTCCATTCATGTGGACGAAGGGGAGTTCGTTTCCATCGTCGGCCTGAACGGCGCGGGCAAGACCACACTGTTCAATGCCATATCGGGTCTGGTGCCCTTCAGTGGGCGCATCGGTTGGGGCGGCGCCGATCTGCGCGGTCGCAGCCCGGCCTCAATCGCCCGCGCGGGCGTCGTGCAATGTCCCGAGAGCCGCGAATTATTCGGCGAGATGAGCGTTCGCGAGAACCTCGACCTTGCGGGTCAGCACCTGTCCCACGTGCAGGCTTCGGATCAGCTGGAATGGCTGTACGATTTATTCCCGCGGCTCAAGGACCGCCAGCGCCAGATCGCCCGTACCTTGAGCGGCGGCGAGCAGCAGATGCTCGCCATTGCGCGCTCACTGATGATGCGGCCGAAGCTGCTCATTCTGGACGAACCCACCCTCGGGCTCGCGCCGCTGATTCTGGAGCAGATATCGGACGCGCTCGAACAGCTGCGCAACAATACGCCCATCACCGTGCTACTCGGCGAGCAGAATGTGACGTTTGCCCTGCCTCACGCCGACCGCATCTACGTCCTGGAACACGCCCGCATCGTCTGGGAAGGCGAACCGGGGCGCTTCGCCGCCGAAGCCGCCGCGACCTACTTGTAACGGGCGATTACTGCAGGCCGCCGGTGTTTTCCGTGCGCCGTATGAAGTCCGCGACGTTTTCATGCAGCGCCTTGAGAGACGCCTCGTGGGCATAGACCATGTGCCCGGATTCGTAAAATTTGAATTCGATGTTCTTTTGCAGAGAGGCCGGGATCGGCAGATGCCGCATTTCGTAGACACCCTCGAAGAACGGGGTCACCAGGTCAAAATAGCCGCCATTTACCAGTATCTTGAGATTCGGATTGCGTTTCATCGCCACAGCTAGATCGGGCATGACGTTGACCTGCTGATTCAGCATCTGGCGGGCGCCCGGGGGCCGATGCGAGAAGTTCCAATCCTCGATCCTGAGGGACTGCCGATAAACCTTGCCCTCGCCGAATTTTAAGTCCGCGCGCACATAGTCGTTGAATACGCTGACGTACGCCGAGCCGAGGGCGGTCGACTGAGGATCGTATCCAGCCTCCTTGCTCATCGGATCCATTGTCGGACCGGAGAAGCGGGTATCCAGTGCGCCGGTGGTCAGATCGGCGTCGTCCAGCAGGGTTTTCTGGAATTCGCCTTGCGAGATGCGAAGATTCGCTTTCTCGATATAAGCGAGCGGCAGCCCGGTATAGGCGTGCAGCTTGTTGGCGACGGTCCTTCGTTCCTCGGGGTCCAAGGTGGCGCCGCCGTGCAAAGCAGTTGCATATTCGACCGACGCAAACTTTTCGACCTCATCCAGCAGCGCGCCGAGCGGTCTGGATGGTTCGGAAAGTTTATGGTGATACCAGGCGGTCGCCGCATAGGACGGGAGCCATAGCTCATAGGGCTGATCGACACCAGGATTGAGTTCCGGAAAATCCGGCAACACGTCGTAGTTGAGAACCTGGGACAGGAGAATGACGCCGTTCACGTCGACGCTGTTCTCCGTCTCCAGCAGATGGACCAAAGCCGCGGCGCGTGTGGTTCCATAGCTCTCGCCGAAGATGTATTTGGGCGAATTCCAGCGGCCCCATTTCGACAGGAACTGGGTGATGAAATCGGCGAAGGCATGCGCGTCCGCATCGACCCCGAAGAACGCCTTGTCCTTATCCTTGCCGGCGACGCGGCTGAATCCGGTACCCGGGGCGTCGATGAAAACCAGATCGCTTGCGTCGAGCAAACTGTACTCGTTGTTCACCAGTGGGTAGGGCGCCGCCGGCGTGTGCGCATTGTCGGCCGTTACCACGCGGCGCGGACCAAAGGCGCCCATGTGCAGCCAAACGCTGGACGATCCCGGTCCGCCATTGAATAGAAAGGTGATCGGCCGGCGGGCACTCGGCACCCCGCTCCTGAAGTATGCCGCATAGAACATCGAGGCCTCCGCAGGCCCCACTTTTTCATCCTTGTTGAGATTCTGCGGGACGTCGTCGTAGCCCTTCAAGTGAACCACGACGGTGCCGGCGCTGGCGTCGTAATCGACTCGTTTGCCGCCGACAGTCACTGTTCCTTTGCTCGCCTGCTGCTCCGGTTTGAACGTGACAATCTTCGGCTCATCGATTTTCGCCGCGGCAGCGGCGGTGGCATTCTGCGCCTCGGCGGCACTCAGTTGCAGCGCCGGCAGCAGCAGTGTGCCGGCCAGGATCAACGAGTCAAGTATTCGCAAATGCTTCTCCGATTCGGGCATAGGTAAAGGGCGCAATATGATCATGCTTTGCAGCAAGGTTGTCACTTCTTTGGCGCGAGCGGACAGAGGCCCGTGATCGGGCCGAAGGCTTCCTCGCCGCTCATCACCTTGACCACCCTGTAGTAGTCCCAGGGATGCTTGGATTCCTGCGGCGACCTGACCTGCATCACATACATGTCATGGATCATCACGCCGTCGGCGCGGATGTATCCGCCCTTGGTGAACATGTCGTTGATCTTCATTTTCCTCAGCGTCGCCATGACCGCATCCGCGTCGGTCGTGCCGGCGGCCGCGACCGCCTTGAGGTAGGTCAGCGTTGCCGAGTAGTACGCCGCGTGAAGCATGGATGGTTCTTTATTCATCTTGTCGAAAAAGCGCCTGCCGAAGGCGCGAGTTTCGTCGTTCAGGTCCCAGTACCATGCGGTCGTCAGATACAGTCCCTGTGCAACTGCCAAGCCGAGGCTATGGACGTTATTGACGAAGACCAGCAGACCCGCCGGTTTCATGGTCCTGGTGATGCCGAATTCGTTCGCCGATTTCAAAGAATTTATGAAGTCATCTCCCGCATTGGCCAGGCCGAGAACCTGCGCGCTCGACCTTTGCGCCTGCAGTAGAAACGACGAGAAGTCCGATGTCGACAGCGGTACGCGCACCGCGCCCAAGGTCTTGCCGCCGTTGGCCTCGACAACCTTCGATGCCGCGGCCTGCAGTTGCGCTCCGAAGGTGTAGTCGGCCGTCAAAAAGAACCAGGTCTTGCCGCCGCCCTTGGCAACCGTGGAAGCGGTACCGTTGGCGAGCGCTGTGGTGTTTACAACGTACTGAACGGTGTATGCGGTGCAGTCCTCATTCACCAGCGACGCGCCGACCGAACCAATGACAAAATAGGGGACCTTCTTCGCCGCGACGACTTTAGCCGTCGCGATGGCCGCGGCGGTGTTCGCTCCCCACAACAGCATGTTCAGGCCGCGCTGGTCGGTCCACTCCCGAGCCTTCGAGGCGCCAATATCGGCCTTGTTCTGGTGATCGGCGTACAGCAACACGATTTTCCTGCCGAGCACGCTGCCGCCAAAATCTGCAATCGCCATCTTGATGGCTTCGACGCCGCCGGCGCCGCCATTGTCGGAATACACGCCGGACATATCGTCGATGTCGCCGATCACCACGTCGCTGCCCGCGCCATTCGCGGCCTGTGGGACCGCTGGCGCCATCAGCGCCGTCGCAAGGCAAGCCGCCGATATCTTGAGCTTCATGAGCGACTCCTTGAGCGAAGGTCGCGCGCCTGGTTCGAGATCGTATAATCTGCATAAGCGGCCGGCGGCGAGCTTTGGCCGCATCATAGCTTCAAGGAGTGCATCGGTGTCTGCTTGCATCACCGGCGGCTGCGCCTGCGGCGCCATTCGCTATCAGTTCACGGGCGAACCTCTCGTCAGCCTCAATTGCCACTGCCGGGACTGTCAGCGCGAAACGGGCGGCGGATACGCGCCGATTCTGATTGTTCCCACTGCGGCGTTTGCCGTTACTCGCGGTACGCCGGGACGTTTCGATGTCATCGCCGACAATGGCAACACGACCACGCGCACATTCTGTGCCGCCTGCGGTTCTGTGCTTTTTGGAGCCGGCCCGGATACCACGAACATCCGCGCCGGCAGCCTGGATGATCCCGGTTGGTTCCGGCCGAACATGGACATCTACACGGCGAGTGCGCAGCCCTGGGATTTGATGAGTCCCGACCTGCCAAAGTTCTCCAAGTTGCCGACGCCGCAACAGCCGAAGTAATGCGCTTCGGGGCGAAGGCCTCAGCTCAAGTGCGTGCCACAGGCGGAAGCACGCCCTAGTAGCAGCGTGCGCTCGCGGGCGTTCTGCGCAAGCGCGGCCGCGCGCGTGAATTCCGTGCGCGCTTCCTCGTAGCGCCCCAGCCTCTCGAGCAGATCGCCGCGCACGCTTGGCAACAGATGGTAGCTGCGGAGGCGCTCATCAGCGCAAAGGGCATCGACAATCTCGAGTGCCGCAACCGGGCCGAAGGCCATGGATACGGCCACGGCTCGATTGAGCTCGATGACGGGCGAAGGGGCGAGCTGCGCCAGCGCATCGTAAAGCGCAACAATCCGCGCCCAGTCCGTCTCATCGGCCGTGCGCGCTCGTGCGTGGCACGCCGCCACCGCGGCCTGAAGTGCATAAGGCCCGAGTGCGCCGCTTAGGCCTTCGGCGCGTTCCAGGGCCGCAAGTCCGCGTCGGATCAAGAGCTGATCCCACCTGGCTCGGTCCTGTTCGAGCAGTAGGATCGGCTCCCCCGAGGGGCTGACGCGCGCCCGCGCCCGCGACGCCTGAATTTCCATGAGCGCAATCAAGCCGTGCACTTCCGGTTCCGTGGGGACAAGTTCGGCGAGGATGCGCCCCAGGCGCAGCGCCTCCTCGCACAGTGTCGGCCGCATCCATTCGGCGCCGGCGGTCGCCGCATAGCCCTCGTTGAAAATCAGATAAATCACCTCGAGCACCGAGGCGAGCCGGCTCGCCAGATCCTCCTTGCGCGGCAATTCAAAGGGTGCGTGGCTCTCGGTCAGAGCTCGTTTGGCGCGCACGATCCGCTGCGCGATCGTCGGCTCCGGCAGGAGAAATGCGCGGGCGATTTCTGCGGTGGTCAATCCGCCCAACAGCCGCAGCGTGAGTGCGACGCGCGCTTCGGTGGAGAGCACCGGGTGACAGGCGATGAACATGAGGCGCAACAAATCGTCGCCAACCTGGTCGTCCGCCTCATCCAGCGCCGGCGTTTCGGATGCAAAATCGGGCTCCGTCGCGATGATCTGATGCTTGCGCTGCAATAGCTTCAGGCGACGCAGCTGATCGAGCGCGCGGTTTTTCGCGGTTACCATGAGCCAGGCTCCAGGGTTGCTTGGAACGCCGGATTTGGGCCATTGTTCGAGCGCGGTCACGAGAATATCTTGGGCCAGCTCTTCGGCTAGCGCCACGTCGCGCAACATGCGCGCCAGCTTTGCGATGATCTTGGACGACTCCATTCGCCAAACGGCCTCGACGATGATTCGGATGTTGGAATCAACCATGGCAATGGCGCGCCATACTCATCATGCAAAACAGGGGCCGAGTTCACGAACTTCGATCGTTGCCGACCTCGCGACCGGGCACTCGCTCGCGATCGCAATCGCCTGCTCGCGCGTCTCACATGTGAGCAGAAATATCCCGCCGATCATTTCCTTCGCTTCGGCGAAAGGACCATCGACTACAATCGTTGCATCCCCGCGCACCTTCACGCGTGATCCCTGATCCGTCTTCAGCGATTGGCTCAGCGTCAGCAGGCCACGGGCCTTCAACGTCTCGCTGAACCTGACCATGCTGTCGTACAGCGCGTGACCCTCGGATTCGCTCCGGCCCTGACGTAGACCGACAGGCTCAACGATCAACAGCATGTAGCTCATGTCCGCCTCACTTTTCCGTATCCAGAAGATCGCATTATGACGGAATATCGTTTCAGACCGCCGGCGCGAAGTCTTGCGGTTCGAATAGCGGGCGAATCTCGATTTCCGAATCCACCGGCATCGGATTTGGGCAGCGTTTTACCCACTCGACCGCCTCGTCGATCGATCGCACCTGCCAAAGCCAGAAACCCGCCACGAGTTCCTTGGTCTCGGCAAAGGGACCATCCACCACGGTGCGGCTGAGGCCGGAAAACTTCACGCGCTTGCCTTGGGCGCTCGGGCGCAAGCCCTCACCGGCGAGCATCACGCCGGCCTTCACCAGCTCCTCGTTGAACTTGCCCATTTCCGCCAGGAGGGTCTGAGTCGGCATTACCCCCTCTTCGCTGTACTTGGTCGCTTTCACCAGCACCATGACTTTCATTGCTTTCTCCTCCAATCAACCTGTTACGGATTCCCGTCGAGCCCGGGTGCACCTCTGCACGTCTCTCACCTAATGACGATCAAACCCCGGCAATTTCGACACGACCGCAAAGAATTTTGCAGCAGCCGGGAACCAGATTCCTTGTCGATGCCGGCAATCCCGGTTCGTCTTATGGCTCCACTCGGTGTTCGTGCGAGGTAGAATCGCATGCCATGCAACTTGCGGACGGCCCATGATCTCCCTCGGAGAAATCATCCCCAGAACCTTTCTCCATGTTGGCTGCGGCAGCAATGCCAAGGAACACACAACGGCTGCGTTTGCAGGCTCGACCTGGCGAGAACTCCGCCTGGACATCGATCAAACCGTTAAACCGGACATCGTCGGAACGATGACCAGCATGGTCGCCGTCGCTGATCAAAGCGTCGACGCGATCTTCTCCTCGCACAACATTGAGCATCTGTATCCCCATGAAATACCGCTGGCGATGGCCGAATTCATGCGCGTGCTGAAATCCGACGGCTTCGCGGTAATTACCTGTCCGGACCTGCAGTCAGTCGCCGTGTTGGTCGCGCAGGACAAATTGACCGAGCCGGCCTATGTTTCGCCTGCGGGCCCCATTGCGCCGTTGGACATACTCTATGGCTATCGCCCGTCCATGGCAGCGGGCAATCTTTTCATGGCGCATCGGTCCGGATTCACCGAAAGGGTGTTGAGGAATACACTGCTCAGCGGTGGTTTCGCGTCGGTTGCAAGCACGCGGCGTCCTGCCGCATTCGATCTTTGGGCGGTCGCCGTGAAAAGCGCGATGCCGGAAACCGCATTGCGCGCACTGGCCATGGAGCACCTGCCGCGATAGCCGCGCAGACCGCCACGACACGAGCCAAGGAGAGTGACCCTTGCCGAAGATTGTCGAATGACCCCCATTATCACCGCCTTTGCACGGTCGCCCGATCGCGGCCGGGGACTGGCGCGTGACATGCGCGTTCGCTGGGCGCTTGAAGAACCGGTGCTCACGCTGCCGCTTTCAGCGTGCTAGTCCCTGCCTCGCATCGACTCGATGGCTGGCTCGGCGGCGCGGCTGAAAGCGGTGGCTCGTTCCCGCAGACGGACGGGGGACACCTCCCCGCAGATCGGATGTTTCGGCCCGCATTGACGTTCCGATCATGCGTGACACCACACGCACTGCACACCCAGGTCTTTACAACGAGCATGTCCAGACCTGTAGGACCGGTTAAGGCCCAGCAGCTGCTGCATGTTCGCGTGGTGTTTCTCTCTTCGACGATGAGGACACATCTGCCGGCCTGCTGGCCCTTGTACTGCAGTTGCGCCTTGAGCATGCCCCACCCGGCATCGAGCACGGATTTTGCCATCCGAGTTTTTGCCAGCTTCAGGCTACTCACATCGCCGATTTTTATGGTCTGATATTGGTTGATGATTCTTCTTGAGAATTTGTGTAAAGCATCTTTTCGTCGCCGGGCAGCGGTGCGGTGCAAACGCTTAGCCTGACGATGATGACCACGGCGCTGGGCGTTTGCGATTTTTCGCTCGATGGACCGATAGAAATGCCCGCTTCGAGCTTATCCCCATCACTCGTCGCCACTGCTTCTCTTAAACCCAAATCGAGTCCTACCACCTCGTGTGGGGCAACGGTCACCACCACTTCCTGTGCCACCGGCAAACACAGCCACCAATCCCCGACCGCATCTTGGGCAAAGCAGCCCGATTTCCATACTGCGCCCTCAAGTTGCTCTCGCTCGAAGACTCGGAAGGCCTTGCCGGCGAAACGCAATGATTTGCCGTTGCGCCTAAGCTGCACCGCTTTGAAGGGAACCCACCCTAAGGATTTTTTCGGGCCTTTGCTTACGCGCCAGCGTAGTTTCGCTTTCCTAAATTGCTTTCGCCGGGTCGCAAATTCCGCATTCACGCGTTGAATGGTGTCGGAGCCAATGTGATCGAAGCACTCGGTGGCTCCGGCGGTGAGTTTGTCCAGATCAAAGGCGCTTAGCCATCGAGGCTGACCCGAAAAGGGGCGCGCAGCCTTATATCCTGCCGCGTTAGAGAAATTCCACACCTGATTGACCTCAATCGCGGCGGCATTGAGCCACGCATACCCTTCGCGCTTGACCTTGAGGCGCGCAGGGTTTGAACGCAGTGTTGAACATCTCTTGCCACTATCCCTCCAAAGGGTTAAACCGAGCGAACTTAGATCATTTTCAATCGTCACTCAACAATCATTTCTTGTACAATCAACAAAAAATGCGGGAGCGAGCGCAGCGTGAGCCAGTATCACTTAGCGGCTCGCGACTCTGCTCCACTTTGTTACGCAACCATCGCGGCCGGGTCGCGTCATCCTGACGCTCCGTGGCTTGCCCGAACTGCGAATATAGTAAATGTGCAGCTCGAAGGACGGATGATGCAAGCACCGAAACCGCCAATGGAATTATTCAAGCCGACTGGCTTCGAGGCCGATGTGCACGATTGCCCGGTGGAGGGCAAAGTACCGGGCGATCTGAATGGTTCGTTTTACCGCGTCGGTCCGGATCCACAGTATCCGCTGCATCCGCGCAACATTCCGTTTGACGGCGAAGGCCACGTGAGCATGTTCAGGATTCACGACGGGCGGGTCGATTACCGCAGCCGATACGTGCGCAATGAGCGCTACCGGGCCCAGGATCGGGCCCGTCGCAGTCTCTTTCCGATTTACCGCAATCCCTCCCAGGATGACCCGAGCGTCAGAGGCTTGAGCCGCAGCACCGCCAACACGCACATCATCAACCACGGCAAGTTGCTGCTCGCGCTCAAGGAAGACAGCCCACCGTCCGCACTCGATCTGCTGACACTCGAAACCGTCGTGCCGAACTACACCTTCGATGGAAAACTGCCGAGCAAGACCTTCACGGCCCATCCTAAGCGTGATCCGGTGTCCGGCAACTTGGTGGCTTTTGGATATGAGGCCGAGGGATTTGGCAGCGACGTCGTGTCGGTTTTCGAGATCACTCCCCAGAACGATGTCATCTGGAATGCAAAGGTCAAGGTGCCTTATGTGGGCATGCTGCACGACTTTGCCGTCACCCAGAAACACATAGTGTTCTATGTTATTCCGCTCGCGTTTGATGCAGCACAGGTGCAGAGCGGGGGCATCCACTGGTCATGGGATGGCACTCTTCCCACTTACTTTGGCTTTCTGCGCCGCGGCGGCGATGGCCGGGACATTCGCTGGATTCAGGGGCCGACACGAAGTGCCACGCATGTCATGGGTGCGTTCGACGATCGCCAGAAACTCATTGTCGACGTCGAGATGTCGATGTCCAATCCCTTTCCGTTCATGCCTATGCGCGGCGGCTTGCGCTGGGATCCGATTTCCGGTTCAAGCCACATTACGCGGCTCACTGTCGACCTGACAGGGCGTGAGCCGTCAGCCTACGG